>Ga0210405_10001791_pt1 | contig 23520 bp, 18 predicted proteins | sample IncBWH11MmetaG_FD_155492 | JGI IMG/M metagenome (GOLD analysis project Ga0210405, IMG submission 155492) | Forest soil microbial communities from Barre Woods Harvard Forest LTER site, Petersham, Massachusetts, United States - Inc-BW-H-11-M | ecosystem: Environmental > Terrestrial > Soil >... | reverse complement strand
TTGATAGCCGCTCATTGCCACATACTTTACACCCAAGTCGTCAATGAAAAGACGAGCAGGTGTCGGGCATTGGGGAATTCACCAAGCGTTGCCGCAATTGTGTCGTGAGCGGCCGCGCGTCCTGAAGTCAGGTGTTTAGAAGGCGGCAAGAGTCAGACTCTTCGTCGAGAGGTAGATCTGGCCCTGGGGGATCGGTTTGAGGAATCGTTGCTATGGGGTGCCCCTCCGCGGCCGGCTCGGGCGCTGGGGGTTCTGGGAGAGCCGGACTTCTTTCGTTGATGAGGGGCGTGAGCCAGGGGCTCTGCAGTGCGGCTAAGGCAAGCTCTTCTTGGAGGCCGTTGTAGAGCGAATCTGCCAACTCATCTCGTGCTTTGTCCACGTAGTTTTCCCCATGCTTTTTTCGGAGTGACTCAAAGATGGACCGTGCCGTTGTTGCGCCCATCTTTGCTTCGATGAGGTTTCGGGGTTTGCCGGACTTGTAGGTCCTGAGAGCATTGCGGAACGTGAGCAGTGAATCGCCTTGGTGCTCATCGAGGCTTTCGGCAAGTGCCTGCACAAACTGCATTTGAAAATCGGATCGATTTTTGAGGTTCTGCTCGAGTTCCGCGAACTGTGCTGTCAGTGTTTCTTTCAGATTCTTGACATCGGCCGCATTGGAATCCCAAAGTTTCTGGACTTCCTTGGCCAAAGCCCGTGCGTATTCGTTGCGCATTTGAACCGTGGCTCCGGCCGTAGCGGTTTTTGTATGTTCGTCGATCATTTTTAGGCTGAATCTGGCAACAAGGACATACACGCCTGCCAGGAGCAGTCCCATGACTCCCAGTGTCCACATTTGCGAGTTGAAGGCTTTTTGGTAGTAAGACTCGTACTGCTTCTGCGTACGCGTGATGTAGTCCTTTTCCATCACTGCGCTGCTTGCGGCTTTTTCGGCAGCATCGGCACGCTCCTCGAGCTTCTTGAGGCGGTCTTCCGGGGTGGCGCGCGAGGCTTTTTGCGGTTGCTCAGATCGAAGGGCGGGGCTGAAAAAAGCGAGAACCGCAGCCAGAAACAGGATGCGTTGGCGCATGGTAGTCACGGGTCCGACTCCTGGCTGGGCCTCCCAATCTAGGTGCTGGGGGGTGCGGTGTCACTGTTTGGAGCCGGGAGCGGTGTCCGAAGGGATACCGGCCGGAAGGGCAAGACGTTTCGATTGGGGAAGGTGTCGAGTGTTCTCAGCTCCTGGTTAACGCGGTATCGGAAATGTGGGCACTGGGACCCAAGTTACCGGTAAGCCGACGCAATCAGGAGTTAGGGCGGTATGGCGCAATTCTACGGGTATGCGCGGTTTGAGAAGAACGAAGTGATTCTGGGCGCGCCCGCGATATCCAACGTTTCTTCCTAAACTAAGACGTCACCCGTCCAGCAACATGTTAAGGTACGAATTAACAGATGCGCATTCACGGAAACATCCAGGGAGGCGTACGGTTCGCTGGAGAATGGCACGACCATCAATCGTTCAGGTCGATGCCAACTAAAACAGAAAGGGAAATATGATAGATCACGTTATTCTCACCGTCAGTGACTTCAAGCGTTCAGTCGCTTTCTATGCCGAGGCTCTGAAGCCACTTGGTATCGCAACCCTCCTAGACTACGAAGGCAAAGACGGACACCCAGACTTGAAAGGTTTTGGTATCGGCAAAAGCCATTTTTTCTGGCTCAAAGAAGGGAAGCCCGATCCTCAGGCCGTTCACGTTGGATTTGTAGCGAAAGACCATTCCGAAGTAGATGCATTCTACAAGGCCGCTTTAGCAGCTGGAGGAAAGAGTAAGAAACCACCTCAAACTCGTCCCGAATACTATCCTGGCTATTATGCGACCTGGGTGCTTGATCCTGACGGCCACGATATCGAGGTCGTCAACAAAAGCTAGCACGGTAACTGCCGACAGCAATACCGCCAAGTAACTGCGGACGATGTACCACTTGAATTGGCCGAAGGAACGTGTTCTCAACTCTGATTAACGCTTACCGGAAAAGTGGCAACGGCGGCTCCTCCGCGCTACCGCGAACAGCCCCACTGTTAACTGTTGCCAACTGTTGCCAGAAAAGGGCATCATACCGGTGTCCAAAGAACCTCTAAGGGATTCTATGGGACATTGGAAAAATCAGTAAGTGGCAATAAACTCGTGGATTTAGCGGTTTTTCTTCGGTTTTCTTCAAGCGCCGAGAGGCAATCCCATCGGCTCCACCAAGTTTTGCGAATCCCTCTTTATAACCCGTTCTCATTCCCTTCCGCTTTGAACTGAGTTTGGCGATCCTGAGCGAAGCTTATTTCGTCTTGGCTTGAACGTGCTCGATAAATGCAACGTGCGCACGGCTCAGCGACCGCCCGCGCAAAACAACCGTGCCGATGGTGCGAGAAGCTTGTTCATCGGCGATGGGGACGTACCGGCAGGTCGAATTCTTTTCGATGGCCATTTCCGGAACGATCGAGACGCCCATGCCGGCACCGACCATGCTGAGAAGACTGCTGAATTGTCCGCTTTCGAAAACAACTTGGGGATGAAGACGAGCGCGATCGCAGGCGGCGACGGCAGTGTCTCGAAAACAATGGCCATCACGAAGGAGCAGGAAGGGTTCGGAGCGAAGATCTTTTAAAGAGAGCGAACGGTGCCTGGCAAGTTTGTGGCTCTTCGGGAGCGCGGCGAAGAGGCGCTCGGTGAGCAATGGCGCGGCTTCGAATTCGTGGCCGCGAATGGGAAGCGCGAGGATAGCGACGTCAATCGCGCCGGCACGGAGACGTTCAAGCAGGACAGGCGTAATTTCTTCCGCGACGGTCAGCTCGGCTTGCGGAAACCTGCGCGAGAACGAAGTGAGCAGTGGCGGAAGAAAATAAGGAGCGACGGTGGGAATGACGCCGACGGTGACCGGTCCACCGATGGAGTCCTTGCGGTCGACGACGTCGCCTCTCGCAGCTTCGAGTTCGCGGAGAACGGAGCGCGCGCGGGGGAGAAAAGTCTTGCCCACATCGGTGAGCCGCACCGAGCGGCCGAGACGGTCGAAGAGGCGCGCGCCGAGTTCCCCTTCGAGTTTCATAATCTGTTGCGAGAGGGACGGCTGAGAGACGTGAGACTGCTCGGCGGCACGGCTGAAGCTGCCGGTTTCCGCGACGGCGCAAAAGTAGCGAAGTTGATGGAGTTCCATAGGCTATGCCTATCCATCGTATCCGAACTATATATTGGATGTATAGATCGCGGCTCGCTACCTTTGCAACTGGGATTGCCGGCGGCGCGATTTGCTCGGTCGCGGCGATCGAACTGAGGAGGAACCATGGCGGAAGAAAAAAAGAAAATCATGACCACGGATGCGGGGCGCCCCGTGGGCGACAACCAGAATTCGCTCACGGTGGGGCCGCGCGGTCCGGTGGTCTTTGAAGATTTCCTGCTGTTCGAAAAGATGGCGCACTTCAACCGGGAAAGAATTCCGGAGCGCGTGGTGCATGCGAAAGGCTCGGGCGCTCACGGGCATTTCGTTTGTACGAGCGCGGAGATCACCAAGTACACGACGGCGAAGCTGTTCAACACCGTCGGCAAGAAGACGCCGACCTTCATCCGGTTTTCGACGGTGGGAGGTGAAAAAGGTTCGGCGGACACGGCACGCGACCCGCGCGGATTTGCGCTGAAGTTTTACACCGAGGAAGGCAACTGGGACATGACGGGAAACAACACGCCCGTCTTCTTCATTCGCGATCCGCTGAAGTTCGGGGATTTCATCCATACGCAAAAGCGCGATCCCGAGACCAATCTGAAGTCGCCGACGATGATGTGGGATTTCTGGTCGCTCTCGCCGGAATCACTGCACCAGGTGACGATTCTTTTCTCTGACCGGGGAACGCCTGACGGTTACCGGTACATGAACGGCTACAGCAGCCACACGTTCAGCCTGATCAATGCGAAGAATGAACTGTTCTACGTGAAGTGGCACTTCAAAACCAAGCAAGGGATCAAAAACTTTTTCCGCGAGCAGGCCGGGGCGATGGAAGGAACCGATCCGGACTATTCGCAGCGCGATCTTTTCCATGCCATTAAGAAGGGCGAGTTCCCGAAATGGCGCGTGTGCGTGCAGATCATGCCGGAGAAGGATGCGGAGACGTACCACATCAATCCGTTCGACCTGACGAAGGTTTGGCCACACAAAGACTACCCGTTGCATGAGGTGGGCGAACTGGAATTGAACCGCAATCCGGAGAATTATTTTGCCGAAGTGGAGCAAGCGGCGTTCGAACCGCGCAATGTTGTGCCAGGGATGGGTTTTTCGCCGGACAAAATGTTGCAGGCGCGGCTGATCTCTTATCCCGACGCGCACCGCTACCGGCTGGGCGTCAACTACGATTCCCTGCCCGTCAATAAGCCGCAGTGCCCGTTTCACACCTACAACAAGGACGGTGCGATGCGCTTCGATGGAAACGGAGGCTCGGCGGTGAACTACGAGCCGAACAGCTTCGGCGGGCCGACGCAGGACAAGTCATATGTCGAGCGGCCGCACCTGGTGAGCGGAACAGTAGCACGCCACGATCACCGGACAGACAGCGATTACTACTCGCAGCCGGGCAATCTCTTCCGTCTCATGCCCGCGGACGCGAAACAGCGATTGATCGACAATATCGTTTCCAGCCTGGGCAATGGCGTGCCGCAGCGCATTCAGGAACTGCAGATCCAGCACTTCTACAAAGCCGATCCGGCGTATGGAACGGGTGTGGCGAAAGGACTGGGGCTGAATATCGAATCGGTGATCGCCAAGACAAAACAGGCCAGCGCGGCGGACTGAATCGAGTTGTCAGTCCTAAGTTCTAAGTCACAGGTCAGATTCGAGACGCGGAGCGAGTCGAAGGATTCGCTCCGTTTTCCCTTGTGGAGGCGTCGAATCCCCGGAGTGTGCCTATGAGCGGAATTCTGTAGAATGGCAGGTCTATGGCAAAACTTACTTTTCTTGGCGCGGCGGGAAGCGTTACCGGTTCGAGGTATCTGGTGGAAGCGGCAGGCAAGCGGCTGCTGGTGGATTGCGGGATTTTTCAAGGCACGCAGGAACTGCAGGACCGCAATTACAAGCCACTCTCGATCGATCCGAAGACCATCGATTATCTTGTGCTCACGCACGCGCACCTGGACCACACCGGCTGGCTCCCGGTGCTCGTTAAGGCGGGCTATCGCGGGCCGATCTACGCAAATCCCGCGACGATCGAACTGACGACCTTATTGTTGAAGGACTCCGCGCATTTGCAGGAAGAGGACACGCTGCACGCGCAGATTCACAAAGACAGCCGTCACGCAAACCCGCAACCGCTCTATACCTCGGAAGATGTTGATCCCGCGCTGAAGCTGATCAAGAGCATTCCGCGCAACGGCGCGTTCGATATCAGCCCGGAGTTTTGCGTGGTGGCATATGACGCGGGACATATCCTCGGATCCACTAGCCTGGAGCTGACGATCACCGAAGGCAGCAAGAAATATGTCGTGGTGTTCTCCGGCGACATCGGCCGTTACAACCAGCCGATTTTGAATGATCCGGTAACTCCGCCGTCGAAGGCGGATGTGCTGATCTGCGAATCCACTTATGGGGACCGGGAGCATCCCGACGGCGATCCAGCGGAGTTATTGGCAGCGATCGTGAATCGCGTGGCGAAGCGTGGCGGCTCGATCGTGATTCCGGCGTTTGCCATCGGGCGCACGCAGACTTTCATGTATTACTTGCGGCAACTGGAGGACCAGCAGCGCATTCCGCGCCTGCCCGTTTACGTGGACAGTCCCATGGCCCTGAGCGCGACGGATTTGTATCTGAAGTACAAAGAGGATCACGACCAAGACTATGTGCGCGAAGAAGGGAGCAGCGGAAAAGGCGATCCGCTGGACGTGCATGAATTTCATCTGACACGCTCGGTAGAGGAATCGAAGGCCATTAACAATGTGAAAACGCCGTGCATCATTATTTCGGCTAGCGGGATGATCAGTGGCGGGCGCGTGCTGCATCACCTTGCGCTGCGGCTGCCAGATGCGCGCAATGCCGTAATCCTGGCGGGATTTCAGGCGGAGGGGACGCGTGGCCGGGCCCTACAGGAAGGTGCGAAGTCTTTAAGACTCTATGGCCAGGATGTTGCAGTAGGAGCGGAGATCGTGGAGATGGGGCAATTTTCGGCGCACGCGGGAAAGAGCGAACTGCTGCGATGGCTGACGGCGCTACCGGCTGCGCCGAAACAGACCTACCTGACCCACGGCGAACCCGTGGCAGCGCAGGCATTGCAGGCGGCCATTCAGCAAAAGTTCCAGTGGAAGGCGGCGGTGGCGAGGTATCTGGATACAGTTCCCATCGGGGAATAGAAACGGGCGGCCTGCAAATATTTTCATCCATTTGGGAAACTAATTGGGGGCTCACCTCGTCTATACAAGCAAGACCACTCGCGGGGTAGGGGGCTAACCACCACAGGGCAACCGACCGTCAGTCTCCTACCCCTAAAAACTCTCAAAGCAGTTGAATTTGCGTAATTTATATCAAATTTAGACCTGGAATTGCGTCCGCGAAAGCAGAACAGGCAATAGGGGTTACCCGTGGAGGGAATTCCTGCACTCAGAGCCCTAGCTTGCGGCGAGGGACATCCGCTTGGTGGGCGTTTCGCGAGACATGGGCGGGACTTCCACCAGGTCCAAACCGGCGACGAACATGGGTGTCGGTGCAACTCTCCCCCAGCGGTTTAGATCCCAGCGAGCGCGGATATACTTGAGTTCCGGACGGAGCGATAGGTCCAGCACCATTTTTGTTGTGCCGCGATAAAACTGCTGCGGCAGCTTGAGAAGCGGCTTCTTCGGCCAGTTCTGCCCATCGGCAGAACCCCAGATCGAAACGTCGAGGGACTCTTGTTCCATTTGATCCGTGATCGTAAGCCGGCAGAGAAACGTCCGGGATGTGATGGCAGAGATGTCGAAGGATGCGCCATCGGCGCTGGCTTCCATGCGAGTATCGGCGGGAATGAGTTGCAATTTTGCGGGCATATTGATCGCTCGACGCGGATTCTAGCACAGAGTTTGCAAGCCGGCGTACAGCAATGGGTGAGTCAGGACTCGGCCGAGTAAAGGCGGAGGAAACGCTTCAAGCGTGGAGCTTGGCCAGTCGCTCTTCCGCAGCCGCGAGAGTCTCTTCCTTTTTGCAGAAGGTGAAGCGGACTTGCGAGGCGCCGTCGCTGGCGTCGTTGTAAAAACTGGAACCGGGGACCACGGCGACGCCGATTTTTTCGACGAGGTATTTCGCAAAGGCTACATCGTTCGTTTCGGATCCGGTGCGCGGAAGCGCCGCGGCGTTGAAGCGCGATATGTCCGTCATGATGTAGTACGCGCCGCGCGGCTTGAACACGGTGAATCCCGCGGTCGTCAGAATTTTCAGCAGGCGTTCGCGCTTCGCGGTGTAAGACGCGGCGAGTTTGTCGTAGTAACTCTGCGGGAAGTGCATCGCACTGGCACCCGCCTGTTGCAAAGGCGCAGCCGCTCCCACGGTCAGGAAGTCGTGCACCTTTCGAATGGGCTGCGTGGGCTCCGGCGGCGCCAGAACCCAACCGACGCGCCATCCCGTAACGCTGTACGTTTTCGAAAGCCCATTGATGACGATGGTGCGGTCTCGCATCCCGTCAATGCGCGCCATGGAGATGTGCTCCGCGCTGTCGTAGAGGATGTGTTCGTAGATTTCGTCGGTGATGCAGTAGGCATTCCAACGCACGCAAAGGTCGCGAATGAATTCCAGTTCCGCGCGCGTGAATACCTTCCCTGTGGGATTGTTCGGCGTGTTGAGAATGATGGCCTTGGTGTGCGGGCCAAACGCCGCGGCAAGTTCTTTTTCGTCAAACGACCAATCGGGCGTGCGCAGCTTGACGAAGCGCGGCGTGGCGCCGCTCAAAATCGCATCAGGCCCGTAGTTTTCGTAGAAGGGTTCGAACACGACGATCTCGTCGCCGGGATTGATGATGGCCATCATCGCGGACATCATCGCCTCGGTCGAGCCGCAACAGATGGTGATTTCGCGCTCCGGGTCGTACCTGACGCCCTGGGTGCGCGCAAATTTTTCGACGATGGCGTCGCGCAGCGGCTTCGCGCCCCAGGTGATGGCGTATTGATTGATGTCGTCGCTAATCGCCTTGCGCGCGGCTTCCTTGATCTCTTCCGGCGCAGCAAAATCCGGAAAGCCCTGCGAGAGATTGACGGCGCCGTGCTTCAAGGCCAGACGCGTCATTTCCCGGATGACGGATTCGGTGAATTGCTCGGCTTTGGCCGAAAGCATGCGGCGTGAAATGTGAGCCATCGTCGGGTCGGAAGCGGTCATCGCACCTTCTCAGTTTATCGGCAGCTCGGATTTGACGCGCAACAACTTGTCAGCGGGCGCGGCCGGCCGCGGCCTGGATGGCCACGCTGGGCTGACCGTAAATCATCCGGTAGACGGCGGTGTTGCGCAAGACGATTTGCACGTAATCGCGGGTTTCCGTGAAGGGAATGGATTCGACGAGCTCGGGGATCTCTTCGTAATTGCGCTCGGCCTTCCAGGCAGCGATGCGATCTTCTCCGGCGTTGTAGGCTGCCGCGGCATATTCCGGAGCGCCGGTCTGCTTCACAAGATCCGCGATGTAAAGCATGCCCACTTCCAGGTTGAAGTCCGGCTCGAAAAGTTTGTCCTTGGTGTAACGAACTTTCAGCTGCTTGGCGAGGAGCTTCCCCGTCTTCGGTAGAACCTGCATCAAGCCGATGGCGTTGGCGTGCGAGACGGCATCCGCTTGAAAGGTAGATGCCTGGCGGATGAGGCCGGCGGCAAACATGGGATCAAAATCGTTTTTCGCAGCTTCACGGCGAACCGCGGCTTCGTAAGGGAGCGGATAGAGCGTCTTCCACACGGCAACCGGCACGTCGCCAAATTTGCGCGAATCGAAGCTCGGAACAATCAGGCGGCCGTAAGCCATGCCCGCGCCGTAGTGGCCTTGATCGAATGCGGCTTGCGCGGCCTCCAGAAGAAACCGCGGCGAGGAAGTTGCGAAATAAGCGTTCTTCAGTTCTTGTTCAGCGGAAGCATCGAAGGCGATGGCTCGCAGCGCCTGTGCGCGCGCCCAGCGATCGGCGGCGGCTACAGGAATTGGATCATCAAACGGGCGCAGATCCGGAGGCGGTGGAATTTTAGCTAACACTTCCGCGGGATCTTCTTCGCCAGGTCCAAGTTTGGCGAGACGCGCCGCCGAAGCATTGCCGAAGTATGTCTCCGGGAAACGCTCCACGGCCTTCTCGTAGTAGCTGCGGGCGCGCGCGGAATTGTTGGCGCGTTCGGCGTTGCGGCCCAGCCAGTAGAGCGCGTCGACGGCGTTGGCGGACACCGGATATTTCGCCAGAAAGTTGGTCAAGCGATCGTCCGCATCGGGCTGGCGATTCAGGTAAGCGATCCAGGCGATGCGCCATTCGCAGTTGTAGGCATATTTTCCGCTCGGAAAGCTGTCCAAAACGCGCTGGTAATTGATGACCGCTTTCGTACGGTCGAGTTCCACCCAATGGTAGTTCCCTGCCGCCATCATCCCTTCTTCGTTCCATTTGCTGATGGGATAGCTCTGCGCGAGCGTGTTCAGCGCCGTGAACATCTCGGATTCTTTTTTCGCCGTCCGATAGGCCTGTGACAAGGCGTAGAGACGCTCGGCATCCACGTCGAGATCCGGAGTCTTGAGCGAAGCAATCACCGAAGGCGAACCCTTCGGCTGAATGCGGCATTCCGCAACGCGTAGTTGCGCTCGCTGGCGGGTGGGATTCGCGGGATCTTTGAGCATCGTCAGAAGCTTTTCGTATTCAACGCGCGCTTCCTTCCATTTGTGCGCGTCGTAAAAAGCCTGCGCGCGCTGCTCCTGTAATTCCACTCCGGGATAGGGATATTCCTTTCCGAGGGCGTGGGTGAGCTGTGTCAGCGAGATGCCCGCGGGCTTGGCCTCATCGGCCAACGGAAACTTGTAAAAGATAGTTTGAAAGTCCTTCGCAGCGCGCGGGAGCTGGTGGGTAGCTTGATACGCGCGGCCGCGTTCCAGAAGGAGCGCCGGCTTCGAAGCGGTGGCCGAATAAGCGTTCAGCGCATCGATCGCTTCGTCCGTGTGACCAAGTTGAACGGCAAGGGGCGCAAACGCCAGCAGGAACTGTTCGCGCATCGCCGTATTGGGATAGTCGCTCTGAATGGATTGCAGAACTTTGTAAGCTTCCGCGCTGCGCCCCAGTAAGCGCTGAGTTTCCGCCGACCAGTACAACGCATACTCACGGAGAAGCGTGTCGTTCTGTGCCTTGAGCAGCCAGCCAAGAGCCTGCGCGTTACGGTTTTTCGAATAGTCTTCATAACCGAGCGCCAGCGCGGCCCGTGCGCCCCAAATGCTCGTCGTGTTCTTCACCGCGAAAGCGGAAAGTTTTTCGTAGGATCCAGGAACGCCGGTATGCGCCGCGCGCGCCAGTTCGGCCAGTTCCTTTTGGGCGGCTTCATCTTCCGGTGTATCGGCGGCGACGTTGGGCTGCGTGATTTCCGGTTTGCATCCGGAGACGCACGGCGCAGCCTTCGGCTTTTTCGGTTTGCGCTTGTGCTGCGAAGTTTGCGCGAACGCGTCGAAAGCGCTGCCAAGCGACAGGCTTACCACCAGCGTCAACGCCATCAGGGAACGCACCATAGACGTACAGAATAATACGGAATTTTCCGGAGAGCCAGAAAAGCGCGCGGTTCGCGTGCAATTAGTGATGGCGTGCAGGCGTGGCGTACGGATAGTCGCCGAGGGCATGGGCATCGCCGTCGGCGAGGATTTCCACCATCCAGCGATAAAAATAGTCCACGGGGTGGTCCATGATGGGTTTAAAGCGGCGGTCGTACTCTCGATGAGCTTTTTCAATGTCGTCTTTCAATCGGATGCAGAGATCCTTTTTTTCGCGGCCGAGCCGCACCTGCTCCGGCCGGAGCATTTTTATGTCCTGCATCGAAACCTTGGCCACGCGATTCGCGCGACGGTGCAATTCCTGTTCTTCGGTGGACAGCCGGCTGACGTTGAAGTCGCCCTCAAGCTCGCTTTCGGAAGCAAGCGAGGCGGCCGTAGGCTCCATCGGCGGAAGCGGCGCCGGCTCAGGAGCAAGCTCAAGCTCGGTCTCCTCCGGCTCCTCTTCCACTTCAATCGGTTCGGCTTTGGCGTGAGAAGCCATGGGAACTGGCTGCGCAGGAAGCGGGCGTTGCGGCGCGCCGGCCGGCTCGGGGGTCGCTCTGCCAACCAAATTTACGATCTGCTCTTCCAGCGGCGAACGCGGGCCCGAATGCATGGACACGGTAATAAATCTGGAAAGGACTTCCAGGGAGGCTGCAAGGGCCGCCGCGGAAGTTTGCGCACGCAGAAGCGGAGGCAGCGAATTGGTGGGCTTGTTACTGCCGCAAGCCGCGACCACGTCGTTTACCGCATGATGCAGCTCGTCGGAAGCCCGCTGGATGCGCTCGAGGTTATCCCGAAGCGCACGGGCAATCGCTTGTTCAATGGCGGTGGACTCTTGTACCATACCGGTTTTCGGGGGCTTTTTAGTCATAAATTCCCCGTCTTGCCATTTTGGAAGCTAGGTGGTTTGGAGTCAACGGCCTAGCCGTACTGTTGTGCCCAATTGTTGCTTAACGAGCTGGGACAAGGCCCGGGAACTCCATGCCGGTCAAATGAGGCCATCTCATTGAAGGTTGTTCCTACTGAAAACCATGGACTGATGACTGAGAACCCGCCGCCCCTTGGCGTAGATGGTAGAATAGAGGAGTCAGTGGGGGGCGACTCGGTTTCGACGGAAGCAGTCGCGGCCCGAAGGCATGCCGGGACCCACCTGCCCGTAACTTGGTGGAAACTAGAAATGCCAACAACAACTTGGCACTTGCAGCTTAATTAATTAAGTTGCCGCTTCCCCGGGCTTCGCTCATGGGCCCGGTCAGAGGCGTCACACAGTGAGCTGGCTTGAGCCTTTCGGTCCGTAAGGCTCGGGCGAGAACCATCGGACTAGCTGGCTGCGTTTCTTGCTCATTCTGAGCGTGGCGGGCGAAAAAAACGGAATTGAGCTAAGCATGTAGGCTTCGTGTCGTAGCGCTTTTCGGACGGGGGTTCGACTCCCCCCGCCTCCACCATTTTCGGCCGGGTTTCAGGGTTTGTACTTTCAAACCCTGAGTTACACAAACGATGTCTACGCCGTTTCATGATGCAGCTGCCGAACCAGCCATTCGCGGATTCTTGCATCTGCCTCCCCGGCCAAACGGCAACGCCATCGTCCTCACCCACGGTGCCGGGGCTAACTGCCAGTCGATGTTATTGATCGGAATATCCGAAGCGTTCGCCGACTCCGGTTTCTCCGTGCTTCGTTTTGATTTGCCATTCCGCTCCGAGCGTCCGCACGGGCCACCCTCACGCGGCAGCGCGGCGCGGGACCGCGAAGGTTTGCGCAGGGCAGTGGCGCTGATGAAAGAAAGGCAACGTGGGGCCGTATTTCTCGGCGGCCATTCCTATGGCGGGCGGCAATCTTCGATGCTCGTTTCAGAAGATCCTGGGCTCGTCGACGGTTTGCTGCTTCTCTCTTATCCGCTGCATCCTCCTAAGAAGCCCGATCAACTTCGCACTGCCCACCTCCCGAAGTTGAACAAGCCCGCTTTTTTCGTCCACGGCACACGCGATCCTTTCGGAACGATCCCGGAAATGAAATCCGCCCTGAAACTGATCCCTGCCCCGCAAGCCCTTTTGGAGGTCGACGGCGCAGGCCACGACCTTCTTGCCAAGAAGGCTCTTGGTGAATTGCCGGCGCGTATTGTTGGCGAATTTTGCAGCTTCCTCAGCAAATCCGCTGCGTGAGTATTCTCTGAACTTTTCCAGCCTCAAGTCCCAAATCGCATTGCGGCGCGAGCCTTCGCTTTTGCGGCTTCTTCTTCCCGGTTTTTCGGCGGTGCGACCGTTTCAAGGGAATGAATCAGACGCGTTGATACTTTTGCGATCTCCTCGATCGCGGCTTGAAAGGCTTCTTCGTTGGCCTTCGACGGCTTGTTGAAACCGGTGATTTTTCGCACGAACTGGAGAGAGGCAGCACGCACCTCTTCAGGAGTGACGGGCGGATCAAAATTGAAGAGCGTTCTAATATTCCTGCACATAGGCTTGGCCTCGGAAAGATTTTAACGAACGAGGATTAGGTGGTGCCAGCGGATTTCGTTCTGGAAGAAGCGAGGCGCTGTCGCGCGTATCCGCACCAGGGGCTTGCAGGATCGAGAGTGACATACGCTTGCCAGTGCCGTTGCGCTTCGTTCTGCGCGCCAAGCTTCTCGCAAACAAACGCGAGGTTGTAGTGAGCATCGGGATAGCCGGGATCCAGCCGGACTGCATTGCGCAAGTGCAATCGCGCCGCTTCGAGTCTCCCGACTTCTTCGAGAACGCTGCCCAAATTGAAATGGGCCAAAGCATTCTCGGGATCAACTTGCAATGCGCGCATGAAGTATTCGGCAGCTTTTTTCAAATTCCCTTCTTCGTAGCAAAGCGTTCCGCAATTGAGCAAAGCATCGACTTTCTGTGGATCAAGCCTCAGAGCATGATCATATGCATCGATCGCTTCAGCCCTGCTGCTTTCCTCCGCTTCGTAATCCAGTGCGGTGGCTAACCAATCATCTGCATTAGGTCCGGTCATAACTCGAACTTTTTCGCCAAGCTCGCGCGTCTCAAAATTCAATACGAATTGACCCGACAGGGGTTCCAGACGCGCGCCCTCGCTTTCCACGACAACGTCTCCACCGTCGGAAAGAACGCGCAGCTCGGACAGCGGCATATGGATGTGGGCAAGCTTTTCGCGAAGCGCGGCAAGGGCTCGCCGCAGACGGTTGGCGGGCACTCCTTCTTCGATCAATTGCTTTACGGTGCGCAGCCCAATCAGGTCGCGGAAATCATAGAAGCGGTTTCCCATCTCTTTTCGGGGAGAAACGAGGCGCAATCTGTCCCAATACTCCAGCTGTTTCCCGGTCAGACCCAGAACGCGCTGGACGTCCTCTGAGCTGAATCTGTCCTTGGCGCCCATCAGAGATTAGCTGACCGCCTTTTTCCCCGCCTTCTTCTGTATTGACGCAACCGGCTGCAGCGCTCGCGTGGGAGGCTTCTTGCCGGTGGCCGCTTGCCCTACGGGCGCGGATGTCGCGGCCGTAGGTTGCTTCTCCGCCAGGCTCTTTTTGAGCGCTTCCATCAAATCAATCACCGGAGCCATGTGCGGCTGAGCCACTTCCGTCACTTCCTGGCCCTTGAGCTTGGCGGCGATCATGGTGCGAACGTTTTCCTGATACTCGTCGCGATACTTTTGCGGTTCGAAAGGCGCCGCGAGGCTTTCAATGAGCTGGCGGGCGAGTTTCTTTTCCTGATCTTTCACTTCGATTTTATCGGTGGGAACAGATTCGGCCGCGCGAATCTCATTCGAATAGAACATGGTGTGCAACGTCATGCCCTGGGTTCCCGGACGGACAATCACGATGTGTTCCCGCTGATGCATGGTCAGCTTGGCGATGGCTCCGTAACCCGACTCTTTCATCGCCTTCATGAGCAGCTGATAGGCTTTTGCACCCGCATCTTCCGGCGCCAGGTAATAGGACGCGTCGAAGTAAAGCGGATCCATCTCGTCCAGCTTCACGAACTCCAGAATCTCCATGACCTTGGCGGAAGAAGGCTCAATCTTGTCGAGCTCGTCTTCGTTGAACAAAACGTACTGGTCTTTCTCGTATTCGTAGCCCTTCACAATTTCGGACCGTTCCACATTGCGATTGCAGACGGGACAAAACAACGGCTGCTTGAGGCGCGAGTGGCACTCTTTGTGGAGCTGGTTGAAGCTGATTCGCTCGCCGCGAGCCGCCGTAGTCATGCGGACGGGCATGGAAATCAGGCCAAAAGTGAGGTGGCCTTTCCAGACGGTAGTGGCCATATCGACACTCCTTCGACGTCAGCTAGGACTCCGTGAGCTTTTAAGATTAGCTGTCCATCCGGGGAGGAAGCAAGACCAATCCTGGGCCGGTCGTTTATCAGTCAGCCTTATCGGATGTATCCGGATGGGCAGCCAGGGGGCCCCCAGAGAAGTCTGGGATAGAATGCGTCAATGGCCAAACTCGAAGAATACCGGCGAAAGCGCCGCTTCGACCGCACACCGGAACCATCAGGCGAGCCCGTCGCCGATAAGGCCGAGGCCAAATCCGCCCCGGCCGCCAAACGCACGCGACTTCCAAAGCCGAAACTGCCACAGTTGGAAGTCCGCCCCGGGGCCGAGCATGGCGACAACTTCGTGGTGCAGAAGCACCAGGCAACGCGCCTGCACTACGATTTCCGGCTGGCGATCGATGGGACGCTGAAATCCTGGGCTGTGCCCAAGGGCCCTTCGCAAAACCATGCCGACAAGCGGCTGGCGGTGATGACCGAGGATCACCCGCTGGATTACGCCAACTTCGAAGGAAAAATTCCGGAAGGAAATTACGGTGCGGGCACGGTCATGGTATGGGACCGCGGGACGTTTCGCTTGGAGGGAAACCTTGGCGCCCTCAGGCAACTGGAAAAGGGAGAAATCAAATTCAGCTTAAATGGCGAGAAGCTGCGAGGCAGCTTCGTTTTGGTCAAGCTGAAGCACAGTGGAAAGGGCAACGAATGGCTGATGATCAAGCACAAGGACGCCGCCGAAGATTCTTCCTGGAACATCGACGAGCATGATGGTTCCGCGCTGACTGGTCGCACGATCGAAGAAATCAAGGAAGAGCTGCCTCCCAAACGCCACTCCGTCCCGATTCGTCCCGAGGAGCTGCAAGGCGCGCACAAGATCGCCATGCCTTCTCGCGTGGAGCCGATGCTGGCGACGCTCTCGGATCGGCCGTTCTCCGATCCCGGCTGGCTCTTTGAGATCAAGTGGGACGGCGTGCGCGCAATGGCCCGAATCGAGAATGGCGATTTGACGCTGCGGTCCCGCACCGGCTCAGACATCACTCTGCGTTACCCCGAACTAGCTTCCCTTCCCGAAGCCTTGGCTGCTCGCCAGACTATCCTGGACGGAGAGATTGTGGCTTTGGATGCTCGCGGTCACAGCAGCTTCGAACGTTTGCAGGAACGCATGCACGTGCGCGCCCCCAGCGAACATCTGGTCACGCAGATCCCGGTCGTTTATTTCGTCTTCGATCTCTTGTACTGCGATGGATACGACCTTCGCAAGAGCCCACTCATCGAACGCAAGGAGTTGCTGAATCGAGTGATGCATACGTCCGAACGGTATCGCTATTCTGATCATCAATTGGAAATGGGAAAAGAGCTGTTCGCGCTGGCGGAACAGAATGGTCTGGAAGGGATCCTCGCAAAGCGAACCGACAGCCCGTACGTTTCGGATCGAAGCCCGTACTGGGTGAAGCTGAAGAGTACCAAGACAGTAGACGCAGTCGTCGGTGGCTGGACCGCGGCTCGCACCGCAGCACTTCCCTTCGGCTCGCTGTTGTTGGGCTTGTATCTGGGCAAGAAGCTTCAATTTATTGGACACGTTGGGAGCGGATTTGACGAGAAAAAATTGAATGAATTGAGTAGCAGGGTGAAGGAACTGGCTACATCCGCTTGTCCGTTCGACACAGTTCCCGTAGCGAACGAGAAGCCGTCCTGGATCACTCCGGCTTTGGTGGCACGCGTCAAGTTCAGCGGATGGACAGACGAGCACTCGCTTCGTCATCCGGTTTTCCTCGCGCTTCGCGAGGATGCGCGGCCTTTGGATTGCCAGTTCGAAAACGAAGTAGCGTCTGCTGTTTCTGCTCCGGCCGTCGTTCGTTCGCCCGAGATTGTAGGTCGCGTGCTCAATACAAAAACCCAGATCGAAGCCGAGTTGTTCAAAGGGCGTTCAGAAACCGTCAGCATCGAACTGGACGGCAAACGGCTGCGCTTCAGCAACCTGAACAAAGTCTATTTTCCCGAGGCGGGCCACACCAAGCGGAATCTGCTGGCCTACTACTACCGCATAGCGGATTTTATCTTGCCTTTTCTGCGCGATCGCGCTTTGGTTCTGCGACGCTACCCCGACGGAATCAAGGGCCAGGCTTTTTTTCAAAAAGATTTGCGGGAAGGCGTGCCGGAGTGGTTCACAACCGTGCCGATTGATTCGGAAAAAAAAGGCGAAGCAATCCGCTACGCAATCGCCAACGACCGCGCTTCCCTTCTCTTTTTAACCGGCCTCGGTTGCATTGACCACAACCCATGGTCCAACCACCTTGCCGATCTTGAACATCCCGACTACTTCTTCTTCGACCTCGATCCTTCTGACGGCACGGATTTCTCCGTGGTAGTCACGATCGCTCGAGCCCTTCATGAAAAGTTGCAAGAGCTGCAGCTGGCGAACTTCTTGAAGACTTCAGGTGCCACGGGAATCCACATCTACATACCTGTCGAGCCGATTTACTCTTATGAGCAGTTGCGTACCTTCGGCGAGATTATCGCGCGAACGGTGACCGCCCAGCACCCGAATCTGGTCACCAGTGAACGCATCGTTGCAAAGCGGCCAACAGGCCGCGTTTTGATCGACGTTCAGCAAAATGCCCATGGCCGGCCGCTAGCTGCCGCGTATTCGGTGCGCGCATTCCCTCAAGCTCCGATTTCCGCACCCATTTTGCCGCGCGAACTGCGGACCAGCCTGCGGCCCGAAACCCTGAACATCCAGACGATCTTTGCCCGGCTCAAAGAGAAAGGCGATCTCTGGGCCGATTTCTGGAACCAGCGCCAACGACTGGAGGACGCCATCGAAGCGCTCAGCCGCCGCATGTCGCACGGAACAAAAAAGAAACCCTAGTCGCAAACTCTGTTTTCCCGACGCAGTGGCTGTGATTTAATGCCAGAACATGGAGGTGCGCCATTCCTCGCCCGGGCCAGCTTCGCGTAGGCACTTCTGGATACTCCTATAAGGAGTGGAAGGGCAACTTCTACCCCGAGAAGCTCCCCGACTGTGAAATGCTTGGCTTCTACGCGAAGCAGTTCTCGACGGTCGAAATCAACCACAGTTTCTATCGCATGCCCACCGAGACCGCGCTCCTGAACTGGGCCAAGAGCGTACCAGAAGGCTTTCGCTTCGCCTTGAAGGCCAACCAGCAGATCACTCACATTCAAAGGCTCCGTGGCTGCGAAAGCACTCTGAAACGTTTCCTGGAAGTCGCCAGCGTGCTAAACGACGGCAATCACCTCGGCCCAATCCTCGTTCAACTCCCGCCCACCTTTAAGTTCGATCGTCCGCTGCTGGAAGACTTTCTTGCCCTTCGCCCAGAAGCTTTCTCTTTTGCTTTTGAGGTGCGTCACCCATCTTGGTACACGGACGAAACGTACTCTGTTCTTCGCCAGCACAAGACGGCGCTTTGCCTCTCCGAAACCGACAAACAAACTCCTCCAGAGGTGCTCACTACGGGCTTCACCTACGCCCGTCTGCGCCTCGAAAATTACACTCCGAAGCAAATCACGGCTTGGAAGAAGCGCTTCGACGGCTGGCTTGGCCAGGGCGTAGACGTGTACGCTTATTTCAAACACGAAGACGCTGGCAAAGCGCCGGCCTACGCTCGCCAACTCCTCGCAAAAGCAAACTGACACCACCCCGTCTCCGCCATTCATATTGGTCTATAATGCGCTCCCCGTGGAGTACATCGTCGAAGTTGGAACCCGGTCATCCGGAATGGAGGAAGCAAGCCCATGAATGACGTAAGTGCGAAAAGGTCGCCCGCCGTCCACCCAGAAAAACAAACGGTTTCGCCTAAGTTCGGTGCTCTGCTGGTGGCTTCGACAATGGTCGTGGCTGGTCTTTGCGCACAACCGCAGAACGCGGCAGGGACCCCGGGACGGCGTACGGAAACAATGGCTGAGACCGCGGCTCCGCCATCACTTTCGCCAAACTACTCTTTGGAAGAACGATTCCTGCCAGATGCGGTGAACAAATTGGTGTTCGACTTGGCTGTCACGCCGCATTGGTTCAGCCTCTCGGACCGCTTCTGGTACAGCTACAAAACGGCAGAGGGGACGAAGTACTACGTCGTCGATCCCGTAAAAAAATCAAGGACCCTTCTGTGGGATAACGCCAAACTGGCCGCCGCGCTTTCTGCGCTCACCGATTTTCCTTATGACGCGCAAAACCTTCCGGTCAAACGCCTGAAGCTGGTTGAAAAAGACACGCGCATGCGATTCGAAGTGGAGATTCGAAAAAATGCCGTCGTACCGAATGAGCCAAAAAAGGAAAAGAGCCAGGAAGATATCGAAGAGCAAGGCAAGGAGGGCGATAGCAAACTAGGCGAGCAGCAAACTCAAGGCGCACAGCCCCCAGCCCCGGGAGCCGAGAAGCCCGAGGACACGCGCATTCTTTATTTTGAGTATGACCTGGCAACCGCGAAGGTAACGCGTTTGGACAATATCGAACCGCCCAGGAAAAAGCCTATGTGGGCTTCGGTCTCGCCCGACGAGAAGAAAGTGGTCTTCGCGCGCGGATTCAACCTTTATCTGATGGACGCGGAGAATTATGCAAAAGCCCAGAAAAAGGCGGGCGATGCAAGCATCGTGGAGACACAACTCACCACGGATGGCGTTGAGAAATACAGCTACGCGCGCGTCCTGCTCCCCGAACAGGAAGAACAGCTCAAGAAGGGAAACAAAGGCGACACGAACAAAGCCGGGGTGCGAACTCCGGCGGTAACAATTCACTGGTCGAAGGATTCGAAGAAGTTCGCCATGGAACGCGAAGACAACCGCAAGGTCGGTGACTTCTGGGTGATCCATTCGTTGACAAATCCGCGGCCCATCCTGGAGGCGCGCAGCTATCCCTTGCCCGGTGAGGCCAACATTCCAGTGAGCGAAATCGACATTCTGGATATCGTGAGCAAAGAGCGTGTGGTAGCTCAGCCAAAGATTTTCGTGGACGAAACGCTGCAGATCTCAGACGCTCCGCAAACCGAGCGCGACCGTGAAGAGCTCCGGCAAGAGCAGGAAGAAAACAGGGAAAACCCGACGCCACTGACGCGCGTCAGCCCGCGATGGATTTCCGATACATCGGACAAATTGTATTTTACGAGCCGGAGCCGCGATTTTCGCCGCGCCGAGGTCTGCGTCGCGGACTCTTCGACGGGGAAAACCACAAAACTCATCGAGGAGCGCTCGAACGTTTGGATCAGCCTCAAACCTTTGCGCCTTGTCGACAACGGCAAGGAGTTGGTGTGGTGGTCGGAAAGAGACGGCTGGGGCCATTATTTCCTCTACGACGGCGCCGGCAAACTGAAGAACCAGATTACCGCGGGCGAATACGTTACCGATCAGATCGTGTCGCTGGACGAGAAGGCTCGCGTTCTCTACTTCACTGCGAATGGGCGCGAGAGCGGCGAAGACCCTTACTATCTTCATCTGTATCGCATCGGGCTCGACAGCGGGGGGCTCAAGTTGCTCACCCCGGGCAATGTTACGCACGCGGTGAGCGCGCCGGACTCCGGCAAATACTTTGCGGACACCTATTCGCGCGTGGACACGGTTCCAAAATCAACACTCTTGGATACACAAGGCGCACAGCTCACGGAACTGGAAACAGCCGATGTCACGCAACTGCTGGAAGCCGGTTTCAAATATCCGGAAACTTTCAAGGTAAAAGCGGATGATGGTGTGACCGACCTCTACGGCGTGATCTACAAACCGTTTGATTTTGATCCCGGCCGCAAATACCCGCTAATCGAGTACGTTTATCCCGGCCCGCAGGTCGAGCAAGTCACAAAAGCTTTCTCACCCAAGAGCCCCAATGTTCCGCTGGCGCAGCTCGGATTTATTGTCATCGAAGTGGGCGCGCGCGGCGGAAGCCCCCAGCGCGATAAATGGTATGACGCCTACGGTTACGGCAATCTGCGCGACTACGGCTTGGCGGACAAAAAAGCTGTAGCCGAACACCTGGCGGAAACCCATCCTTATATAGACCTGAATCGTGTCGGGATGTGGGGCCACTCCGGCGGAGGCTTCATGACCGCTGCCGCCCTGCTGCAATATCCGGATTTCTTCAAGGTGGGCTGGTCCGAATCCGGCAATCACGACAACAACGTCTACGGCAACACCTGGAGCGAAAAATATCACGGAGTACGGGAAGAAACCCTGAAGGACGGCACGGAAAAGTTTTTCTACGATATCGACAAGAACTCCGAAATTGCCAAAAACTTGAAAGGCCATCTCATGCTCACCACCGGAGATATGGACGACAACGTGAGCATGGTGGACACCATGCGGCTTTCCGACGCGCTGATCAAGGCCAACAAACGTTTCGAAATGCTGGTTTTCCCTGGGATGCGCCATTCCTACATGCCCATCAACAGCTACGTGATCATGATGCGCGGCGATTTCTTCGCCCACTGGCTCTTGGGTTCTTCGGAAACGGGCACCGATGTCCTGGAACTGCAGCGCCAGAAGCAGGCTACGCCCAGCAAAAAATTCAAGGAATAATTTGCAACGCAACTTCGCGAGCTTGGAGAAGGAAGTTCCTCAAAATGAAAAAACTCATTTTTCTGCTTTTGCTTTCGCCGGCGCTCTACGCGCAAGAAGCGCCAAGTCACACCGCGACAAAACCCGAGCGCCGTGAGTTTGTAATTTCAAATTTCAAGACCGAGAGCGGCGTGACTCTGCCACAAGCGCGCGTCGTCTACGGAACCTACGGCCATTTGAACGCCGAAAAAGATAACCTGGTGCTTTTGCCATCGCATTACATGGCCGACTTCCACGGCTACGAATGGCTGATCGGGCCGGACAAAGCCCTCGACGATTCGAAGCTCTTCCTCGTGGCCACCGAACTTTTTGGCAACGGTCACTCCTCTTCGCCCAGCAATACTCCAGAGCCCTACCACGGTCCGCGCTTTCCGGTGACCTCCATCCGCGACAATGTCGAAGCCGTTCATCGGCTCCTCACTGAAGAGCTCAAGATTACGCACCTTCGAGCCATCGTCGGCTTCTCCATGGGCGCCGAGCAGGCCTTCAGTGGGCAGTGAGCTATCCAACTTTCGCCGACCGCATCGTGGCCACTTCCGGCACCGCGAAAAATTATCCCCACGGCTTCGTTCGCCTTGAGGGACAGATCGCTGCCCTCACTGTCGACGCCGCGTTTCAAAATGGTGACTACAAATCTCCGCCCAACAAGGGTCTCGAAGCATTTGCGACCGTATGGACCGCGTGGCTCTTCTCTCAGGAATGGTGGCGAAAAGAACTGTGGCGCGAAGGGGCGAAGCCCGGCACCATGTTCGATCAGGTCCTTAATGGATTTCGCACCGATTTCATTCCCGGGGCTGACGCCAATGACCTGATCCTGCAGATGCGCACCTGGGAGCGGCATGATGTGGGCACCACGCCGGGATTCAATGGAGACGTTCAACGCGCACTCCGTTCCATCAAAGTTCCCGTTCTGTACATGCCCTCGGAAACCGATCTCTACTTCCCCGTTGGTGACGCCCGTTATGAAGCAGCGTTTATTTCAGGAGTATCGCTGGTCCCGATCCCTTCGCTGTGGGGCCACACGGCGGGTGCCGCCAGCAATCCCGCGGACGCAAAATTCCTGAACGAAAACATCGCGCGGTTCCTCGCCGCAGCTCCCTAGCCGCAAACGCACTACTCCCTAGTGCGAAGAATCTCTAGCTGATTCGAATCGTTTCTTTAGAATTCGATGTGCAGGCGGCCCATCGGAACGAGCACTGGGCCGCGATCCCTGTTGTATCCCGGATTGTTGATATGCTGAAGTCCTATCGAAGGATAGATTCCGCGCCACGTATGCAGCGTGTAATAACCTTCGATAATATTTTCCCGGCCGTAGTTCAGTTTTCCATCTCCAAGCAGAAATCCCAACCCGCCCAGCGCCAGATATTGCTGGTGGTCGCGTGAAATCCCGTTGGAAACAAAAACAAAACCGGCACGATCGAACTTTCGGTGCCACCAGCCGCCATTCGCGCCGATTCCGATCTGCGCCGTCTGATCCACTTCGGTGTACGCGAACGACTCGTGCCGGCCTTCATTCCATCCCCATCTGCCGAATAATCCAATCCAATTGTTCAGTGGCTGTTCGAAGTTGCCGGCGAATCCGTATTTGATGGTCGTTTGCAAAGGATGCGCCGTAATCTCCGGCGTTGGCGTGACGCCCGCTCGGAATTGCGCCACTGCTTCGCTGTAGAGCCCCATATTGGCGTGGTTTACAAAGCTCAAGAGGCGCACGATTCCCTCTTGGTGCCGCAGCACTGTGCCGTGAATTTCGAATTCCACATTTTCCGCGCGCGCCAGGCCCAGGTCTGCCTCCAGGTGAATTCCGTTCGCCACCTTTGGCATCAGCCCTTCCGCAAATCGCACCGCCCAGTGCCGGTCGTGATATTCGAGCAGCGCCCCAAAGGTGAAGCCTCGCGTGTCCGCCGCGTAGTCAAAAGTTCCGTTGTTGTCCACCGTCCAATTTGTAAACTGAAAATTCGTATCGCTGCCGTACGTGTTCAAGTCGAAGAAATCGGCCATGC
>Ga0210405_10001789_pt1 | contig 23538 bp, 15 predicted proteins | sample IncBWH11MmetaG_FD_155492 | JGI IMG/M metagenome (GOLD analysis project Ga0210405, IMG submission 155492) | Forest soil microbial communities from Barre Woods Harvard Forest LTER site, Petersham, Massachusetts, United States - Inc-BW-H-11-M | ecosystem: Environmental > Terrestrial > Soil >... | reverse complement strand
GATCGTCCCAGTCGTGGTCGCTGTGCCAGCGGCGGCCATCTTCATCCCACCAGCGATGGCGTTCGCGCCAGCAGCGTTCCCGGGCCTCATGCAATTCATGACGCCAGTGGTCTGCTTGCCTGCTCTCCCACCCGTGGTGCTCGACCGCCTCATGCAGCTTGTGGTCGGTCCTGGCGATGCGCCGTTGGCAATCGTCGTCATAATCGGCAAAGGCGCGGGGTGTGCCCGTGAAAGCGAGCAAACCAGCCAAGGCGGCTGTGGCCAGTGCAGCCTTTCCGAGAAACTTCCGGCTTCGATTCAAGAACGTTCCCATTGTCCTTCCCTCCTGAATTTCCCCCGGCTGGAGTAGGAGGACGTACAAGAGATAAAACACCCCTCCCTTGCAAATCTCTCGATTTTCTTGTAACGGAATGAATATAAACAGGTTAACTCTGCCCCAGGAGTCAGTAGGCCTGCAAAAAAGGATCGACTTCCATGTGGTACTTCTCAAGGCCGGCGCGGATGTAGTCGAAGGCTTCGTCTACATTGTCGGCAAACTGCAACATCTTGTACTCCTCCTCGCTAATCGTGCCCCAGTTCACCATGGCCTTCCAATTGAGGACTTTGTCCCAATATTTGCGGCCGTAGATGAGGATGATGTTGTGCTTGGCGAGCTTCCCTGTTTGCAGCAGCGTGAGCATTTCCCATAGCTCATCCATGGTCCCAAAGCCGCCGGGGAAAACGATAAGGGCTTTGGCGATTTGCGCGAACCAGAGTTTGCGCATGAAGAAGTAGTGGAAATTAAAGCTGAGCTCGGGGCTGATGTAAGCGTTGGCGAACTGTTCGTGGGGCAACTCGATCGAGAGGCCGATGGACTTGCCGCCAGCTTCGCTCGCGCCGCGATTGGCAGCCTCCATGATGCCGGGCCCACCGCCGGAGCAAATGACGAAGCGGCGTGGCTTGGGGCCGAGAGTCAGCGACCAGGACGTAATTTTGTGGGAGAGCTGGCGCGCTTCCTCGTAATAGCGGGACATTTCGAGAAGGCTCTTGGCGTGGCGTACTTCGCTGCGGTGCCTGGTCTGCGCCGCCGGAGAAAGCTTACGGACATTTTCTCTTTTTAGGCGCGTGACGCGCGCTTGCGCCGTTTCGTGAGACTCGATGCGCGCGGAGCCAAACATGACGATGGTGTCGGCGATGCCCTCTTTTTTAAACTGCACAAGGGGATGGAGATACTCCGCCAGGATGCGGAGGGGCCGCGCGGGCGTGCTTTCGAGAAATCGGTGATCTTCATGGGGCGCCTTTGGCGCATGTTGGGGCTTGAGCTTAGGCTGACCTGCGGACATGGGGTTTTCTCTCCGAAAGATGCAAACCACCATTGTAGGAATCGCAGAGGCTCGCGGCAACGTCTTCCGGCGCGGGTGCGTCGAATTGAGTACACTGCGGGAACCGGGCCTTTCTTGTCAGGTGTTATCCGGGAGACGGAATGAAGCGAACCACGGTTAAATGCGCGTTGCTGGCCGTTGTTTTGTTTGCGGCGGCGGGAGCGTTGTGGGGACAGGCCCCCGAAGGGCCGATGGCGCCAAGGCCCGGCCAGCCGGTGCAGCAAAGGCCGCCGGACGAGCAGGCCAAGCTGAAGGTGCAGGTGGCACTGGTGAATATGCCTGTGACGGTGCGCAATGCGAAAGGCGAGATGGTGCATGACTTGGACGCCAAGGATTTTCGCATCACCGATAACGGCGTCGAGCAGAAGATTACGCACTTCGACCTCGGCGGAGACCCTCTTTCTCTGGTTATTCTGATCGAGACGAGCTCGCGCATTGACCCCATTCTTCCAGAGATGCGCAAGACCGGGATTCTATTCACGCAGACGGTGGTGGGCCCGGAAGGCGAAGCTGCCGTGGTGGGCTTCAACGATGCCGTCGACAAGTTGCAGGACTTCACGAGCGACGGCGATGCGATTGAGAACGTCGTATCGCACCTGCAAACGGCATCATCGGGCTCAAGGCTCTACGACGCCATGGCCGTGGGTGTGGATATGCTTAGTGGCCGCCTGCCGCAGCCTACAGCCGATAGACCCGGAAGACGGCGCGTTATGTTGGTAATGTCCGAGACCGTGGATACCGGGAGCGAAGCAAAACTTGGTGAGGTACTGCGAAAAGCGCAGCTCTCGAACGTGACGATTTACAGCGTGGGGCTTTCGACTACGCGTTCTGAACTGCATTCCAAGCCCACGGACTCACGGCCAGCGCCGATAGCGCCACCGGGCATTATGACGCTGCCGCCTCCGCCCGGGACGATTCCTACGACGGACGCTAATCTTAACGGCGGCGCGGACTTGCTGGGACTCGCTATCTGGGCGGTGAAGCACGCGGATAATAAGGTAAAAGATCACGCGATGGAAGTGGCGTGTACGGCGACTGGCGGCGCGCACCTGCCTACCTACAAAGACCGGTCGATTGAAAAAGCCATCGACGAAATCGGCGGGGAGCTGCATTCGCAATACACCGTTAGCTATGCGCCGACGGATACGAATGCCGTCGGCTATCACGAAATCAAAGTGGACGTGGATCGGAAGAATTTGAAGGTCCGCGCGCGCCCTGGGTATTACATCGCGCCGCCGGAAAGCTAAGCGCCTCCCTCCGCGGTTTCAAAGCACTTGCTTCCAGTAGGTGATCTCGCGGGAGGAGAGGAGCGCGTCCTTGCGGGCGTTCCAGCGCAGGAAGTGCGGCGTATTGGTGTGCCGGGTGTGAGCTTCGCGGCTGGCCCAAATTTCATGAAGTAGGAAGGCGCTAGGAGCATCTGCGGAACGGTGTAAGTCGTAGGTCAGGCAGCCGTCTTCTTTGCGCGTGGGACCTACCAGGGCGCGCAATTCGGCTTCGAGCAGCATGTCCTGCCCGTCGCGGGGACGAAGCTGCACGATGAGCGTTACGGCGTCTTTTGGGAGCTTGGTGCTTTTGGCTGGCCGCGATTTTCGTGGGCCGGCTGGTTTTTTCTTCGTTTTTCGTTTCGCCATAATGGGCGGGATTCTACTTCAAGAACCTCATATTCCCCAACGCCAACCATCTGCCAGTTTTGCACTGATTCCAAAGAAACCGGCACGGCCAACGCCTCACTGTGAGGTTAACCTATTTAGAATCAGCATTTACGGCGTCGCCTTGTACGTGTTGGTTCTAACAGACTTACGCGACAGCTAACTCCTTTATATGCAACACTTACAAAATCCGTAGGGGGCCTAGATGACACTTTCCTCTACTTCTCGGCCAGCTTGCGGCCGGAGTTCAGGCTATCAAAATTCAAGATGGTGTTGAGGACGAGCGAGTACGTGCCGCGCGTTTCGCCGCGATACACCGGGTTGATGGAAAAGAGCACGACGTGGCCGTTGCCGGTGGGCACGTCTACGACGGCGGCATGTTGCGCGATTTCGTCACCGCCTTCGACTAAGCCTGAGATTAGCAATTCCTTGCTGTCGGCGTAACGGAAAATGACGCGCGCGCGATTGGCTGGAGGAATTACGCGGAAATTGTTGTGCAGTTGCTCGTCGGTGAGGAGAGGATTTTCCCAGATTTCAGATTTTGGCTCTTCGGGAACTTCGGCGCCTGGGCGTCCGATCGTGAAATCCGGGTCGTCTGCGGTGCCGCGGCCAGTGGGGCGCGTATGCATCTCGCCGCCTAGGCGGCGGAAGCCGCGTGCGCCGGAAATGCTGCTCAAGGAAAAGATTGGACCGTTGTCGCAGTAGGCGGAGAGCTTTTCGTCGTAGCCATAGGCGATGGGGCTTGCAGCGTCGACGAGCCGGGTGCCCACGACGGAGCCGACGATTTTCATTTTCTGCGCGTTGCCGACGCTGACGCCATCGGCGAGTCCGATGGAAAGCGCGAAACGCGAGGTGTCTGTTGCGGTCAGAAGGACGCCGCCTTTCGCCACAAAGTTCTGGAGATTTGCGACACCTTCCCAGCCAAGGCCGGGGCGCATGTCATCCGTCGAGTCGTTTTTGCCGACGAGGTTCGGAGTTTCGGGCGTGTTCTTCCACGGGAGCGGATTGCCCCAGGCGCTCGGCAGGCCATTGATGATGGCCGTTGGGCTTGAGAAGAAGCCGACCGGTGGAAACAGGATTACGTCGTACTTGGCGTTAAGGTCGCTCGTTTTGGCGACGATTTGCGTGCTGATGTAGTCGTAGGGAATGCCGAGATTGTCGAGCGCGATGCGCCACCAGCCTTCTGCTTGCGTGCTGAGCCACGTGTGGACAAACGCGACGCGTGCGGCGCGCACGGGGTGCGTCTTGACGCTTGGCATCGCGGAGACCGAAGTTGCCTGCAAACCCAAGTCGGAGATGGCGTCATTGAGTTGAGCGCGCGTGACGTTGCGAAGGATAAAAGAACCGCGGCTGAACTTTTTCCCGCCGCTTTCGAAGGGTTCTTCGGCGGCCTCAATCGAAGCATCGTGCAATTTGTAGCGAAGCGTGGCCAGCGTCGGCTCGGCGTTGTTGTTGATCGCATAGATCGTGCCGTCGCCGCTCACGCCCGCCGGCGCACGAACTTCTTTTACGCGCTCCATGGCAACATCGAGGACTTTCGGATCGGTGACGCGCGTTACTTGTACTCCGAACAGCTCGCCAAACGTCCAGCCGGTATCGTCATAGGGCGTTTTCTGCGGATCGTCCGGGCTCCAGTATTGGTAGTCGAGGAGCGCATCGGCGATTCGCGAATAGGGCTGGTCCATGCGAACGATGTAGCTGCCAGCGGGAAACTCGCGCGTCGTGGGAACGGGTGGCGTGTCTTTTTCTTTTGTATCTTTTGCATCTTTCTTTGGCTTCGCGGATTTTTTTACGGGAAGCGCAACGGTGAACGCCGCCGTCGAGCGTGAGATCTCGACCGCTTGCTTTTGCAGGACGCGCAGTAGCTCAGCTTGCGAACTCGCTCGCGGATCGTCGGCAGGCAAAACATACGCGGCCGGACCTTCAGCAGCGGGCTTCGTGACGGAGCGTTTTGCCTTGAGATAAAAATTCTTCAGGAAGAGATGTTTGTTTTCGTTGAAATAGTGGAGTGAGGTGAGCAGGCCGGTCTGTTCGTAGTTGTTGTTATCGCGCTGCGACCAGAGGACCTTTGGGAGCGGCGGATTCTGCCGGTACCACGTGCGCGCGTATTCTTCTGGGTCGAGTGTGCGTGGCAGCGTGTCAGCGCCGCCGTTGCCGAAGGTTTCGTAGAGGCGGCTGATGCCGTTGTGCATCGCGGCGATGAACATCAGATAGCCCGGCGACCATGTATCGAAAACTCCGTGCGTGAAAACGCCCGGCATACCGAACTTGGTCATGTCGGAGACGTTGCGCCAGCCAATCATTTCCCATTCGTCGGTGAGAATCGGATCGACCCACGCGTTGAAGGGGCCGTCGCCGGCGGTGTTGTCGTAAAGATAGGGCACGGATTCATGCAGGTCGTGCAGCACCTGAGCCTTCCAGCCGACATAGGTTTTGAGCACGTTTTCCGTGAGCTTCAGCGTGACGCCCATGGCGTCGCGGTTGTTGTCGTGCGCAACGTACTTGCCCCAATAGATCAGCGGCGGATAAAAATCCTTGGGGTGAGAGAGATGCCAGCGATAAATGTCCACCATGCGATCGCGACCGTCGACTTCGACGACCGGGGTGATGAGCGTAATCATGCCGTCGCGGATTTCGCGGATGTACGGGCTTTCGTCGACCGCAAGACGATACGCCAGCTCCATTAGGGCTGTGGGCGCTCCGGTTTCAGGCGAATGAATTGTTCCGGTGATGTAGTAGACGGGCACGGCTTGCGCGACGATGCGGTCGGCTTCCTCGTCATCGAGCTTAATCGCGCGAGGATCAGCGAGTTTGGTGAGGCGTGCGCGATTTTCTTCCAAGTTCTTCAGATTTTCCGGCGAAGAAACAGCCACCGCGATCATCTCGCGGCCTTCCTCGGTCTTGCCAATGGAGAAGACCTTTACGCGCGGGCTGGCCTTTTCGAGTAGCCGCATGTATTTGTACACGTCTTCCGCATAGGGCAGGATTCCTGGCGCGCCGGCTACATCGCCGAGAACAGCTTCAGGAGTCGGAACATTTTTTGAAGCGGGAAGGTAGTCGACGAGCGGCGAGGTAAAAAACGGCTGCGTCGTGTATTTTTTGATTTTCGCGGTGTAAGCGTCGTCGACCGGCTGCTTGGCATCGCGAGCCGGCGCGGTTTCGCCATCGCCTAACGCTGCAGTCCCGGCCGCGGAGAGAAATAGCAACAAGGCGAGACTCCGCAGGGCATGGACACGCGCTTTTCCAGTACGAATCATTTGGTTCCCCCGAGAGTACGAAATGGAATGCGGATTGTAACGCAGCCGCTATTGAGCGGCGACAAATGTTATGCACACTGGCGAAGGGACTTCAATCGTCTGACCCGTCGGCGTCAGGCTCCCAGTTGCCGGATCGATGTGGAAGACGACGATATTGTTCGACTCCTGATTCTCGGCGAGGAGGTACGCGCCCGTGGGATCGATGGCGAAATGGCGAGGCGTTTTGCCGCCGGTCAAGACCTGTGCCAACGGCTTGAGCGTTCCCTTCTTTTCGTCGATCGCGAAAATCGCGATGCTGTCGTGGCCGCGGTTCGAGGTGTATAGAAAGTTTCCGGAAGGATGCACGGCGATCTCGGCGGCTTCCTTTGGGCCGGAATAATCTTTCGGCAGTGCGGAGATAGTTTGCAGGGACGTGAAAGCGCCGTTCTTAGCCTGATAGGAAAAGACCGTCACCGACGATTCCATTTCGCTTAGCACATAAGCAAACTTTCCGTTGGGATGAAACGACAGATGCCGCGAGCCTGCGCCGGGCTTCACTTTTGCAAAACCAGAGAGCATCGGTTTGAAGATGCCTGTGCTCGTGTCGAAGCCATAGACGATGACTTGATCGAGGCCCAAATCGACCGCGAGCGCGAAGCGATCGTCGGGCGAGGTGCCTATCCAGTGGGCGTGCGGACCTTCCTGGCGCTCCTTGTTTGGACCGGAGCCGGAGTGCTGGACGAAACCGCTTGCGGTGCCGAGACTGCCGTCATCGTGAACGGGAAACGAGGCGATGCTGCCGCCATCGTAATTCGCGACCAGAACGAATGTGCCATCTTTGTCGAGAGAAAGGTGGCACGGTCCGGCACCTCGGGTGGGTACTTGATTGAGAAACTTGAGCACGCCGGTTTTCGCGTCGATGGCAAAAGCGGTCAGTGCTCCTCCGGTTCCTCCGTTGAAATTGCCGACTTCATTTACGGCGTAGAGGAATCTGCCGTTGGGATGCACGGCCAAAAACGAGGGATCAGGCGATTCTGCCGCTATTCCAATGGACGTGAGTTGGCCTTTCTCTGGGTCGAACCGGTACGCGTAAATGCCTTTGCTGGTCGTTTTCGCCGTGTAGGTGCCAACGTAAGCGATGTACTGGCCCTTCGCAGGGGGCTTTTCCGGCGTTTGGGCCCGAGAAATTGGAGAAAATGACGCGGGAAAAAGAAGCAAGAGTGCAAACAGTCGTCGTGTGATTTTCATGAGGGAAAGAATTCTAACATTAACTATCGAAGTTGTAGGGGCGCAGCATGCTGCGCCCCTACAAAGGCAAACTCGGCTACTTCTTTTCTTCTTCCTGCTCTTCCTGCAGGACGGCAGCGGCGGCGACAGAATCGCCTTCTTCAAGGCGCAGCAAGCGAACGCCTTGTGTCGAGCGGCCCGCTTCGCGAATTTCGTTCGCGTGGACGCGAATCACTTTGCCATCGTGCGTGATGATCATGACGTCGGACTCTTCCGTAACCTGTAGCGTAGCCACGACGGAGCCATTGCGGTCGGTGGTCTTCATGTTCACGACGCCCTTGCCGCCGCGCGACGTGATGCGATACTCCGCGAGCGGCGTGCGCTTGCCAAAGCCTTTTTCCGCAACGGTGAGCATCAGCGTCACAAGCGAATCCTTAATCTGCTCGTTCTCGAGTTCTTCGAGATTCTGCGTCGTAATTTTGTGTTCCTTGGCGATGATGTCGAAGTCCGGTTGGACCGCGTCCATGCTGACGACGTAGTCGTCCTTGTCGAGGTCCATCCCGTTCACGCCGCCGGCGTTGCGGCCCATCGGGCGAACTTCCGTCTCACGGAAAAGGATGGCCTGGCCTTCGTGGCTGGCGAGGAAGATCATCTGCTTGCCGTCGGTAAGCTTCGCGCCAATAAGTTCGTCTGTGCCATCAAGATTGATGGCGATGATTCCCGTCGAGCGCGGGTTGGAAAATTCTGCCAGCGTCGATTTCTTCACCGTGCCGCTCTTCGTGGCCATGAAGACGAAGCGGCCTTCTTCTTCGAGGGTGTGCGCGGCGACGAGAGCCGTGAGCTTTTCGTCTTCCTGGAATTTCACGAGGCTGGAAATCGCCTTGCCGCGCGTGGCCGCAGCAGCTTCCGGCAGCTCGTAGACCTTGAGCCAGTAGACACGGCCTTTCGAAGTGAAAAGCAAAATGTAACTATGCGCCGAGGCGATGAACATGTGCTCGACGAAGTCTTCTTCCTTGGTGCGCGCGCCGATGCGGCCCTTGCCGCCGCGCGACTGATGACGGTAGGTATCCGCCGCCGTGCGCTTGATGTAGCCGGCATGGCTGACGGTGATCAGCATGTCGGTATCGGCGATCAGGTCTTCGAGTTTGATTTCGTCGACCTTGTCTACAATCTGCGTGCGCCGGTCGTCGCCGTAGGCCTTCTGGACTTCGCGCAGCTCCCCGGTGATGACCTGCTTCAGCTTTTTTTCGCTAGAGAGAATCTCTTTCAGCTCAGCAATCTGCTCGCGGATGGACTTCAATTCCTTCAGGATTTCGTCGACGGATAACTGAGTGAGGCGGTGGAGTTGCAACTCGAGAATGGCGTCCACTTGAATTGGCGTGAGGCCGTCAGAGACCGACCGCGTGATTTCGCCTTCAAGCGCGGCGACTCGGTACTTTCGGCCATCCAGCTTGACGCCTTCGAGCTTTCTGGATTTCCCGTTCTCCGTGATGATGACGTCTTGCTCGGAAAAATAATTGAGCAAGTTTTGCTTGGCTTCGGCGCGGCTCGAAGAACCACGAATGATTCGAATAACGTTGTCCAGGTGATCGAGCGCAACCTGATAGCCGACAAGGATGTGTTCGCGCTCTTCGGCTTTGCGCAGCTCATAGCGCGTGCGGCGCAGTACAACGTCGCGGCGGTGTTCAAGGAAAAGTTTGATCAGCGGAATCAAACCAAGTTCGCGCGGCTGCCCGCCAACGATAGCGAGCAGGATCATGCCGAACGATTCCTGCATCTGCGTGTGCTTGAAAAGATTGTTGAGGATAAGCTGCGATTCCTCGCCGCGCTTGATTTCGATGACCACGCGCATGCCTTCGCGCGAAGATTCGTCGCGGACGTCGGCGATGCCTTCGATCTTCTTGGTCTGTACGAGCTCGGCGATGCGTTCGATCAGTTTCGACTTGTTGACCTGATAGGGGATTTCCGTGACCACGATATTCTCGCGGTCTTTGCCGACTTCTTCGATGGCGGCTTTGGCGCGCATCATGAAGCTGCCGCGGCCCGTTTTGTAAGCGGATAAGATGCCCTCGCGGCCGGCGATGTACGCACCGGTAGGAAAATCCGGCCCGGGCACGATCTTCATGATTTCGTTCAGCGGCGTGTCCGGCTTATCGAGCAGAATCACGGCCGCTTCCACGATCTCGCGCAGGTTGTGCGGCGGTATGTTCGTAGCCATACCGACGGCGATGCCGCTCGCTCCGTTTACCAGAAGATTCGGGATACGCGACGGCAGGACGAATGGCTCTTCGCGTGTCTGGTCAAAGTTGGGAACGAAATCGACGGTTTCTTTTTCGAGGTCGGCGAGAATGTCTTCGCTGATCTTGGCCAGGCGCGCTTCGGTGTACCGCATGGCCGCCGGGGGATCGCCGTCGACAGATCCAAAATTACCCTGGCCGTCGATCAACGGGTAGCGCATGTTGAAGTCCTGCGCCAGGCGCACCAGCGCGGGATAAATGACTGCTTCTCCGTGCGGATGGTAGTTGCCGGAAGTGTCGCCGCAGATTTTGGCGCATTTGCGATAGCCGCGGTTCGAGGCGAGGCCGAGGTCGTTCATGGCCACGAGGATGCGGCGCTGCACGGGCTTCAAGCCGTCGCGTACGTCTGGCAGCGCCCGCGCGATGATCACGCTCATCGCGTAGTCGAGGTAAGACTTCTTCATCTCGGCTTCGATATCGACCGGCAGCAGTATCGACTTGTTTGTTTCGTCCGCCATTTCCCCTCGCTGTGGCTTTAGTTCTCCGTTGTAGGGGCGCAGCATGCTGCGCCCTAAACGCTAGTGCTTATCGTTTTGCCGCGTACTCCAGCACGTAAGCTTTCACTGTGTCGAATGCGTCCGCGGAATTCGTAAAACGCCGCAGACTAAAGTGCTCTTCAACTTGCTCCAAAAAACTGTCACGCTCGGCTTCGCTTGCCAACTCGAGTGCTACGCCGCGTTCGTTGTCCGGCGCGTTCGTTGGTGACGCGCGAAATTCACTAACGCTCAATCCACGTAGCCCTGGCAGCGTTGTCCAACCCAACTGATAAATCATTCCGCGGCTTTCACTCTTGGCCGCAACACATAGAAAACAGCAATGCCAATTGCCACCACGACCGACACGCCGATCAGTTCGACCATCAGGACGGTGTGCCGGCCTTCCGCGATGGAAGCGTCCGCGAGGCCCAGAGCATCTCGCCACGCCCGGAATTCATTCACAAGGCTAGGCAAACGAAATCCGGCGGTGCCAACCGACGCCAGCAGGAGACCCCAACGGATAGCGTTGCGAACGGAACCCGCATCCGCATTGGCTTGCGCTGCCACCGATTAGATATCCAGATTTACAACTTCGAGCGCGTTGTCCTCGATGAATTTTCGCCGCGCCTCGACGTTTTCGCCCATCAGCGTGGTAAAGATATCCTCGGCGGCCACAGCGTCTTCGAGTTTTACCTGGAGCAGCGTGCGCGTCTCCGCATTCATGGTGGTTTCCCACAACTGCTCGGCGTTCATTTCTCCGAGGCCCTTGAATCGCGTGATCGTGAAATCTTTTTTGGCGTCTTCCACGACGTAATTCAGGACGTCGTGCACGTTTTCTTTGCTCACCTTGTCGCCGTTGCGCGCAACCGTGAACGGCGGTTTGTTGTACTCTTCGATTTGCTTGGCAAGCCCGCGCAGACGCTTGTAATCTGCGGTGGAAGCCAGAGCCCAGTTCACTCTTTGGTTGTGCGGAGGGCCGAATTGGATTTCGTGGAGGCTGTGTTCTTCATCGAAAGCCACTTTGCCTTCGAGCTTGAGTTTGGCTTTCTCGATTTCCTTCAGAAGTTTCTCAAGCGCTTTCTTGTCCTCAAAATCCGTCTTTTTCTCGAGGCCGCTCTCTGCGAGCAATTCGACCAGGCCGGGCTCGCGCAAACGCCGGCCCAGTTTCGCCGAGGCAGCTTCGTACTCCTGCACGTTGAGAAGAAACTTTGTCAGCCCCGCGCCCTCAAGCGAAACACCTTCTTTCGCCTTCACGACGTGATCTTCCGTGGCGCGCTTCATCAGCTCGTGCGCAAATTCGCGTTCATCGCGAATATATTTTTCGGTTTTGCCGCGCTTCACACGGTAAAGAGGGGGCTGCGCGATGTAAATGTGCCCGCGATCGATCAACTCCTTCATGTGACGGAAGAAAAACGTCAGCAACAGCGTGCGGATGTGCGAGCCGTCGACGTCCGCGTCGGTCATGAGAATCACTTTGTGATACCGCAGCTTGCCAGCGTCGAAGTCATCCTTGCCGATACCGGTTCCGAGCGCGGTAATGATGGCGCGAATTTCTTCGTGTCCTAGCATTTTGTCGTAACGCGCTTTTTCGACGTTGAGGATTTTGCCTTTGAGCGGCAGTATCGCCTGATATTTGCGGTCGCGGCCCATTTTCGCCGAGCCGCCTGCGGATTCGCCCTCGACCACGAACAGTTCGCAGCGCGCTGGATCGCGCTCCTGGCAATCGGCGAGTTTGCCGGGCAGGCCGCTTGAATCCATCGCGGATTTGCGGCGCGTCAGTTCGCGGGCTTTGCGCGCAGCTTCACGGGCGCGCGCTGCATCGATGCATTTGGAAATGATGCGCCGAGCCACGGTCGAATGTTTGTCGAACCATTCGCCAAGCTTCTCGTTGACGAGCTGCTCGACGTCGCCCTTGATATCGCTGTTCAGTTTGCCTTTGGTCTGTCCTTCGAACTGGGGCTGCGGAAGGCGCACGGACACGACCGCCACGAGGCCTTCGCGAACGTCGTCGCCCGTGATAGTCACTTCATCTTTTTGCTCTTTCAGCATTCCTGCTGCCGACGCGAAATTGTTGATCGTGCGCGTCAGCGCGGAACGAAAACCGGAAAGGTGCGTGCCGCCGTCCACGGTGTTGATGGTGTTCGCGAACGCGAAAACGTTTTCGCCGTACGTGTCGTTATATTGCAGCGCGATTTCTATCTCGACGGTGCCGCGCTTCCCTTCGATGTAGATCGGGGAATCGTGCAGCGTGGTCTTGCCGCGGTTCAAGTGCTTGACGAACTCTCCGATGCCGCCGGTGAAACGGAATTCTGAGGTCTTCTCCGTGCGTTCGTCCGTCAGCGTGATTTTCAACCCTTTATTCAGGAAGGCCAGCTCGCGCAAGCGTTGCGAAAGCGTGTCAAAGCTGAACACCGTCTTGTCAAAGATTGTCGGATCGGGATGAAAGGTAACAGTCGTGCCGGTCTTTCGCGTTTTGCCGGTCTGCTTCAGCTTCGTGGTCGGCTTGCCTTTTTCGTAGGACTGTTCCCACACCGCGCCATCGCGCGAAATTTCCAGTTCGAGCCGGTCCGAGAGGGCATTGACGACGGAAACGCCTACACCATGCAAGCCGCCGGAAACTTTGTAAGTGTCGCTGTCGAATTTTCCGCCGGCGTGCAGCACCGTTAGCACCACTTCCGCCGCGGGACGTTTTTCGGTCGCGTGCATGTCCACGGGAATGCCGCGGCCGTTGTCGACCACCGTGACCGAATCATCCGCGTGCACGGTGACGTTGATCTCGTCCGCGTATCCGGCCATGGCTTCGTCGACGGAGTTGTCAACCACTTCCCATACCAGATGGTGCAGGCCCATGTCTCCCGTCGAGCCGATGTACATCGCGGGCCGCAAGCGCACCGCTTCGAGACCGCCGAGGACTTTGATCGACTTCGCGTCGTACTGGTGACCCGGAGTTTTTCCGGCCACCGTCTCTTTATCACCCATGTACGCTCCTGACGAAAAACTTGCGGCGCAAAGACGGACCCCGAGCAATGCGGTGGGGCTCAGCGCTTAGAAACCATGCTCAAATTCTTGTGAAGCTAGGAAAGGCGTGCTCGCGGACTGCTCCGTACGTCGCCTTACCCTTTGATTCCGGATTCACCCAGCAAATCCAGAACTCGTAGGGTTCCTGCTCCATCCCGTCTCGCGCAGCGAGACGTGGCGAAGACTTCTTAACTCCAAGCATCCGGCTCCTTAGCTCCTGGCGCGAAGCTAATAGCGGGGCCGAACTTACTTGGCCGACGTGCCGATTGGAGGGTACCGAACAACGAATCGACAGCCACTTCAGTGTACCCGAATTGGTATATTTTCTCAACCCTAGAAGAGATTGCGGGAATTCCCTAAAGTATTTAGTTTGTGCTGTTTAGACTTGCCTTTGCAGGCTTCGCAGACTTCGGCGGCAACTCAAGTCTTGTATGAAATCCGATCGGCTTTTTCGCTGGAATTGGTGTTTCCAGCATTTGGCGAATCGTCTCAAAAACGGCCTGAAATCTCGCATCGTACCGCTTTTCCATAGCGTCAATTTTTCTACGCAATTCTTCGTGCGTTGCGAGCATTTCGCGAAGCCGAACGAAGGTTCTCATGATCGCGACATTTACCTGAACGGCGCGCGCGCTGCGGAGCACACTAGAAAGCATCGCCACGCCTTGTTCCGTGAAAGCATACGGAGCATAGCGGCGACCTCCCCGCCCTGGCTTTGAGGTTCCAGACTGGAACCCCAAACTGTGAACTTCCTTCGGCGAAAGTTGAAACATGAAATCGGAAGGAAACCGTCTTGTGTTTCGCTTCACAGCCTTGTTCAGGTTTTTCGTGGCAACACCATAGAGCCGGGCGAGATCGGCATCCAGCATTACTCGAGTGCCCCGAATAAAAAGGATTTTCTGACTAATCAAGGCGGTTGGAACAATGGCGTTTTGCGAAGGCATTTGCGTCGAAGCACAGGTTTGAGGTTCCAGTCTGGAACCTCAAAAGCGGCATCTCGCAGCATATATCGTTGTCTAAGTTCAATCAAGAGTTATATAATGGTAAAGCGTCGCGCAACGCGCCTGCTTGCTGTCTCTGAAACACTAATTCAGATGCGCATCGGCATAATGATGTAGCGGTAGCGATAGGATTCGTCAGCGAGCGGTCGCATCTGGCCGGCAGACTGTTCATCTTTCAACTCAATGCTGATCGGGCCATCGGCCGCAGCCGCAAGAAAATCGAGCATGTAGGATGAATTGAAACCGATGGAGATCGCGTCGCCTTTGTAGTCCTTCTCGATATTTTCCTTGGCTTCGCCGTATTCGGGACTCGAAGCGGAAATTTCGATGCCCTCTTTGGATACGGCTAGCTTCACGGCATGCGAACGCTGATCGGCGAGTTGTGAAACGCGCCGGACCGCATCGCTGAGTTCCGCGCGCTCAAGCACGACCGTTTTGCTGTTGTCACGCGGCAGCACCGCTTCGTAATTTGGAAATTGCCCGGTGAGGATTCGCGAAATCAAAAGGCGATGGCCGACCTGAAAAAATAAGTGGCTTTCGTCTTTGGCGAATTCGATGGATGCATCGGAGCCGGCGGCGCTCGCCAGCTTTTCTACTTCGTCCATCGCTTTCTTTGGAATGAGAACTTTCACTTCGCCATTTAGTCCCGCGAGCTTCTGATCTGTTTCGGCCAGCGCCAGACGATGCCCGTCGGTGGCCACCATCGCCAGGGTATCCGGCTTCAAGATCAGCAGCCCGCCGTTCAATGTGTAGCGCGACTCTTCCATCGAAATGGCAAACTTCGTTTTCGCGATGAGGCTCTCCAAAACCGGGGCAGAAATCTTGACGAGTGTGTGTGGCATCGTGGGGAGCGCTGGAAAATTTTCCTTCGCCATCCCCACGAGCTTGTACTTCTTACGGTCGCTGACGATTTCCACCCAGTGATTCTCGAGCAGTTTGACTTTGATCTCGCCCTCGGGCAGCAGGCGCACGAGTTCCAGCAGCTTCTTCGCTGGAATGGTTCCCGCGCCTTCTTTCTTGATCTTTGCTTCGCAGGACGTGCGGACGCTCAGTTCAAGGTCGGTAGCCGTAATAGTCAGCTGGCTGCCCCTGGCTTCGACAAGCAAATTCGAAAGTATCGGGATCGTCGTCTTGCGCTCAACCACACCTTGCGTAGTACTGAGTTCATTCAACAGCGCTGATTTTGTAACGCTGAATTCCATCTCGTGATGTTCCTCGCGTGCGGTTCCTGTTGCGCTCATTCGGGTTCCTCGCCGCTTTCTACCGCTGTCGTACTCTACTCGCTTTTGAGCAAAGTATAAAGCCCACAAGGCACGCAAAACCTGTGGAAATACGTGGGAATCGAAACTCTCTGACTTCGTGCTGGCGCAAGACACTAATCAGTTTTTTCCCCAAAGCATAATCATCACAACAAGAGCAGTTACTAATTTTTGAGAACTATGAAGCTTGTTGTTGTGATGAGTGCAGTGGAATTGTGGAAAGCTCAACAACCGCTTTAGCCGCAGTGACCTAGCGTCGCTCAATCAAAGTGGCGAACTGTGGGAATCGGTTAAAACGCGCTGCTGAATCACTACACATCACCTCTAATCAGAATATCTTCCACCACACTCAACAGAATTTCCGCATCTTCTCCAACATGTATTCATAGCTCTTCACACGCGGATTTCGGCGCACAAAGGCCGTAGACGAACCGCATAAATACCGAGACCACGATGCCCTGTGAGGAAGATACCTCGCATGCGTCGAGGACGGAGATGTGTGTGATGTGACGGCTAAAAACGTAACGTGGGAAAACGTCGAAGCTACTGCAAGGTATCCATCAAACGTGTGATCGTTCGATTCAGGTCTTTATCTGACCGCCGCATCTCCTCGATCTTATTGATCGAGTGCAGCACGGTAGTGTGGTGCTTGCCGCCAAATTGCCGACCAATTTCCGGCAGCGACGCGCTAGTGAGCTGCTTCACGATGTACATCGCCACCTGACGCGGGAATGCGATCGCGCGGGTATTACTGCGAACCTTCAAGTCCTGCTCGCGCATATTAAAATGCTCACTCACGCGCTTCTGAATCAGATCGATGGTGACGCGCTTCTCCTGCGAGGCGATAATGTTGCGCAGCACCTGCTGCGCCGTCGCCAAAGAAATCGTGGCGCCCGTCAGGGACGCATAAGCCATCAGCCGCGTCAGCGCGCCTTCCAACTCGCGCACGTTGGACTTAATGGCCCGCGCGATGTACTCCGCCACTTCGTCCGGCAAACTGAACCGGTCGTTCTCCGCCTTCTTCTGCAGAATCGCAATCTTGGTTTCCAGATCAGGCGGCTGGATGTCCGCGATCAGGCCCCACTCGAACCGCGAGCGCAACCGTTCCTCGATCGAATTAATCTCTTTCGGCAGGCAGTCGGAAGAAATCACAATCTGCTTCTGCTGCTCATAAAGCGCATTGAACGTGTGAAAAAATTCTTCCTGCGTCCGTTCTTTTCCCGCGATGAACTGGATATCGTCTACTAGCAGCACGTCCACGGTGTGAAACCGGTCGCGGAAACTGGTCATGCGATCAAATCGCAGCGAATTAATCACTTCGATCGTGAATTTCTCCGCGCTCACGTAGCTCAACCTCATTGCCGGATTGCGCTTCTTTATGGTGTGCCCAATGGCATGCATCAAATGCGTTTTGCCCATGCCCACTCCGCCATAGAGAAACAGCGGGTTGTATGCCTTCGACGGCTGCTCAGCAACGGCCCGCGCCGCCGCGTGCGCAAACTCATTCGATTTCCCGACGACAAACGAATCAAAGCTGTAACGCAAATTCAACTGGTGATCGCTGCTCTCAAAATCAAGTTTCGATTGTTTAACGCCGGTTGCTGTGGGAGCGGCTGGCACGGGCTCTTCCTCCGTACAGACGTATTGCACTTTCACATTGGGGGTCCCAAGTTCGTGGAAAACCGCTTTGACGATTTCGCCGTAGGTCCGCGTCAAGACCTGCCGGAAGACCGTGCTGGGGATCTGCACAAACAGGTTTTCTCCCTCGGCGCGATTCAGCCGCGTGGGTTGAAACCAGGTGGTATATGTGTTGATGCTGACCCGGGACTTCACGTGTTCAAGAAACCGCTCCCAGGCATTCGTCGCAGTTGTCATCGCAAGAGAAAATCCCACCCCGTTATTTCCACAGATGTGAATAAACTGTGGAAAGCAGGCCCCTTCATTTCTTTTTTCTGGCTTCGGGAATCATGCCCGTGCCGGAGCGTCTTGCTTTCCCCTGGCGCCCAGCGCACGGCCCTTCTAGAATTGTCGGCCCCTCGACCCGCCGCTATCAGACAGCGCGGGATTGTCGCCGATTGGACCGCATGGAGCAAGCGAAAAGTGTGCGAAGGGATTCACTGGGGTGCACACGTCATGCACAGCTTTTCCACAAGCACAATTTTTGTGTAACTCCATTGCCGAAGCCTCATTTGCAAGGAAATTTACGAATAATTTTCGCGCTTCCGCGAACATTTGCACAGGATCAATCTAAATCGTCCTGAGGATAATTCTCTTATTGTTGAGATTTTTTATCGGGCCGGTCGAATTCGTAGATGCCCAGCGGGTCGCTTCCGATGATCAGCCGGTCTTGTTCGACGAGAATCGTGGTGGCTTCCAGCCGAGCCTCTTCGGGTGTGTAGATCTTGTACGTCGCGCGGCGATTTCCTTCTTTGTCAAAGTGAAGCAGGTTGTTGCCCAGCGCCATCCAGACCTCCCCGGTGGCGCGCTCCACCCCAACGGCCGTTAGGATGCGCTTGAACACGGGCGGCACTCCTCGCTTCTCTTGCCTCTCGATCTCCTTCCGAGTGGCCTGCGCGGCCGGCCATGCGTCTACTCCGGTGTACTGAATATCCTGGCCCCCGTAGCCGTTGCGGTCGTATTGACGCACGGTCGGTTCCGGCAGGTACGGAAAGGCGTAATACAGATGGTCTCCGCCGTCCGTCACTAGCATTCCGATATTCAAAAAACGGTTCACCTCGGGACGCTCGGAGATCGGCTCGGGGTCGCCAAACTCACGCACGTCGCGTCCGTTCTTGTCGAACACCATAACCAAGTGGGGTTCGTGGACGGTGGCCACTGCAACTTCGCCATCCGGGAGCACGGCGATCGATACCGGCGCATTGACTCGAATCATGCGCGCATTTCCTTTAGCGTCCCAAATCTTGATCGCGTTGGCCCCGCGGTCCGCCACGTACACGGTTCCCTGCGCATCCACGTCCAGGTCTTCGCCAAAAGTGATGGCTGCCAACTGGGGTGACTGTGGGTTCGGACCCTTACTGTCTTCGTACACTGGAATTCTTTTTATAAGTTTTCCCGCAGCATCGAAGACCGAAGCCGATGATCCCGGCGCGCTCAAAATGTAATAATTCCCATCCGCGCCTCGCTTCACGGCCCGCAGTCCTGGACCAACTCCAGGGAAAAGGCGCTTTTTGGCCGTCAAGTCCCCTTCGTCCTGGGCATAGGCCCACCCCGTCAGACTCGCCAGAAGACACAGCCCCGCAAGAATTCTCACTTTTGTGCACAACCCCTTTGTTCTAACTCACTTGTGCTGAGTCATCAGAGTACGACGTAAGAGTACAGGTTGCCCGTTTCAGCTCGTTCTGTGCGCCGATCAGTCAATCCTAAGTCGCAGGCGAGAAAAAAGCATGTGGCACCCAAACTGCGTGGATTGTGCTCGGAATGGCGACACGGATGTGGAGAGCCGGACGTCAACGAGATTTGTTAGAGTTAGCGTCAGTGCCTGCAACCCCTTATTCCAAAGTGGTCCTTATCCCGTTCCAAATAGGTTACGACTGGACAGACCTTGTATGATATAGAGGCGAAAAATGAAACGGCGTACGACTGCAGCTCGATACCTATTCCCTGAGATGAGCCTTAACAGGGATAATCCTTGGCTCACTTCTCCCTTTGTTCTGCCAAAGGTCGGAGCGAAGAAATCTGGACTATCCACATTCGAGCTGTGCGCGGGCGGTGGAGGACAAGCGCTCGGGTTCGAGCAGGCGGGAATTGAACATCTGGGTCTAGTAGAGATAGACAAGCATGCTTGCGAGACCCTGCGAACCAATCGTAAGCACTGGCAGGTAATCGAACACGACCTTAGGACTCTTGATGGATCCACTTTTAAAGGCGTGGACATCTTGTCGGGGGGACTGCCGTGTCCGCCGTTCTCAATCGCCGGGAAACAACTTGGGCAGAAAGATGACCGAAATCTTTTCCCCGCGCTTATTAGGCTTGTCGACCAGATTCGTCCCAGGGCGGTGATGATCGAGAATGTGCGAGGAATATTAGACGCCGTCTTCCAGGACTACAGGCAATACGTCGGGCTGGAGTTGAAGAAACTTGGCTATCAGCCTGGTTGGAAATTGCTGAATGCGTGTGATTTTGGAGTTCCGCAGCTGCGCGCCCGAGTAGTCTTTATCGCTGTCCGGAAAGAGTACACCGAACATTTTTCTTGGCCTGAAGCGAGCGACATGGTTCCGAGGACGGTCGGTGAGGTTCTACATGATCTCATGGCGGCTAACGGATGGAAGGGCGCAAAACTCTGGAGCCAGAAAGCGGATGAGATTGCGCCAACGGTGGTTGGGGGCTCGCTTAAGCATGGCGGGCCAGACCTCGGACCTACTCGAGCGAGACAGGCATGGGCCAGCCTTGGAGTGGACGGACTAGGTATCGCAAACGACGCTCCCGGTCGGGAGTTTGTGGGCATGCCTCGCCTTACGGTGCGAATGGTCGCGAGGCTCCAGGGGTTCCCAGATAATTGGGGATTCGTTGGGAGTAAGACTCAGGCCTATCGGCAGGTAGGGAACGCATTTCCGCCTCCGATAGCGTGCGCGGTGGCCGAAAGGCTAAAGGCGTGTCTTGTTGGATCGCGTAAACGGATTCGCGTAGCAGGCTGAACTCGCATTGCGGTCGGAACTTAGTGGATACGATTTCAAGAAAGCGGCGCAGCGAGAATATGCGCCGTATAAAGAGTAAAGGGACGAAGCCGGAATTGGTTGTTCGACGATTCGTACACTCTTTGGGCTTTCGTTTCCGGTTGCATCCTGAGAGCCTTCCTGGCAAGCCTGACATTGTGCTTTCAAAGCTGAAAAAAATAATTGAAGTAAGGGGCTGCTTCTGGCATCAGCATGGACTCCGACTCTGCAACGATTCACACATCCCTTCGTCTCGAATCGAATATTGGCGTCCGAAACTCAGCAGGAATGTCAAACGAGACAAAAGAAATCTAGCACTCCTGAGGAAACTGGGTTGGGAAGTATTGATCTTGTGGGAGTGCGAAGTAATGGCCCCTAGTTCGCGCGCTTTTGCGATAAGGGTCAAGCGGTTTTTGAGGAGGGGTTCAGTCTAGCTCCTCCTCTTTGTTTTTCTCCTCCCGCTGCTTTTCGAATCGCCGAATAGCCCCTGTCGGATCTTCGGGCCAAGGCTTATAACCCTTCAGGACGTAATCTACCTGTGTTTTTCCAGACTGGCCTTTGAAGCGAACCATCTCAATATCCCAACCGATTACGGGATACCGCAGTTCTCTGAGCCGCTTGTGCCAATCATCCTGGTCGGCAACAACCTCTAGAAGGTACGATGGCGTTCGCTTTCCTACACCGAATGCTTTCAAGAGTTCGCCTATTCTTACGTGAACGCTGGGACTGGACATTGCTTTTGTCATCATTTTGGAATCAGCGTTCAGCGATGAGAAATAAGCCTTTTTCCCGGAGTTGCATTCCTCGCAAACAGCCCATAAGTTTTCGATGTCGTTCGTTCCTCCCCAATCACGAGGCTTTTTGTGATCCACTACAAGCGAGATGCCGTGTTTTTCGCCTGTCCTGAAGCACATTTGGCAACGCCCGTGGGCCGCGTGGATGACATGGGCCCGTGTTTTCGAGTCGATTTGGCCTTCATCGGTGACAGTTATCCTAGGCCCAATATACTTGTAAAGCGTGACATTCTGCTGCTTTCCTGCGATTACTTGGCCTATCTCGATTTTCTCGATGACAAACCATTTTTTGAGGTCCCTCTTTCGTCGGTCAAGGTGAGTCTGCTCCTCGGGCTTTAGACCTTCCTTCTCCAACTCTTGCCTAATCTGGCCGCCAGACGCACCTTCGGGGAATTGCTTCAGCACTTCTATGATCCTGAGGTGGATCGCTCCGGGCTTGCTAGTTCTCTTTGGCGGCTGATTCATTTTGGAACAGCTTGCCACAAATCGGGGCGCTGCAACCGGAAATGCGTCGCGCGTATCAACGATTGGCTCAGCGGAAGTGTCGTGCGCTAGCGAAAGTGGCCATGGCACGGAAGCTGGCAGTGAGGTTGTACTGGATGCTGCGCGAAGGAGCGGACTCTGCGCAGCTGCTCCAGGGTTCCCATGCAGGACAGCCTGAGTCATCCTGTGGTCGCAGTTGAGACTATCCTCATCGGATAGTCAGATTTTACTTGACAAAGTCGTAAAATATGGTAGAATTAGTGGTGTAGAGAATTGCGCCTAAGGCGTGATTCTCTTTTTTGTTTTTAGGCCCTCCTTGTGGTTTTCCCCGTATTGAAAATGCAGGGGTTAGTGTGTTTTTGAGCCGACAGTCGCAGAGGAGAGATTCCTCGACTGCGCTCGGAATGACAGTTTCCAAAGAGGCGCTACTCAACGCGCCTGAAGGATCTCCCAACATGAAAAACGGTAAACGCAATGGGGCGGGTGTGTCTAAACGCTCCCTCGGACGAACGTCCACAGCTGACAGGCGACATCAACAAGAGGTCGACGCGAGGTTCCTTTGGAAGCAGGTGGAAGATGTACTGGTGCCGCGGCTTCGGCTGCCGGTGATCGACCACGTGGTGTATCTGCACTTGCTACGACATAGCCACCTGGAAGGCAAGCGCAGGCTGCGCTTTTCGATTCTGTGGCTGTCGCGCAATATGAACCTTACCATGCGCCCCACGCGCGACGCAGTTCGCCGGCTGGCCGCCCAAGGCGTTCTGCGCCTGGTGGAGCGCAACAGCAGGGCAGGCCATGTGGTGGAGGTGCGCCTGCCCGACGCGGTTCGAGGCATGCGCGCTGCAGCCGTCGTACGGGCACGCGAGGCGGCACGGAAGGTGGCCACCTCGGACATCGAGAAGGTGGACTTCCTGAGGACGTTGGAACTCCGAAGAGCCATCCACGCGCGGGAGCGGGGCCGGTGCTTCTATTGCCTGCGGCGAATCGCGCCTCGGTGCCTCGACCATGTTGTGCCACGGGCGCGCGTCGCGTGCAATTCGTATCGCAACCTGGTCTCGGCGTGCATGGAATGCAACGCCCAGAAACGGGAGCGGCCAGCCGAGGAATATCTGCGCTGGTTGTTTCGCGAGCACCGGTTGGGCGCGGCCGAACTCAGAGGCCGCTTCGAGGCGCTTGAACTGCTTGCTGCCGGGAAGCTGCGACCGGCGCTTCCCAGTGGGGGGAAAAGGGCGAGTCGTGAGCAACCAATCTGTCATTCCGAGCGAAGTCGAGGAACCTCTCTTCGTCCCAGAAAGCGGCAGCAAGCTGCCTTACTACAGAGGGATTAGGGGGTTTAGTCGATGCGCAGGCGCAGCCGCTCAATCGACCGCGCTTTGAGGCGCCCCGACGCGTTGCGCGGCCCTTCGTCATCCGTCTCGATCAACACGCAGTTCATCTGCACATCGCCGGACGCCACTTCAAACCGTGCCGGCAATCCATCGAGAAATTTTTTGATGATGCCGGCCCGGTCCATCCCGATCACCCCGCCGTGCGGCCCGCTCATTCCCACGTCCGTGATAAACGCCGTCCCGCCGGGTAGGACGTGCTCGTCTGCGGTCGTTACGTGCGTGTGCGTTCCCACGATGGCAGTGACGCGTCCGTCGAGGTACCAGCCCATCGCCACTTTCTCGCTTGTGGTCTCCGCGTGAATGTCCACGAAAACGAAGGCGACATCCTCCGGCAGCTTGGCCAGTTCGCTGTCAGCTTTTCGAAAGGGATCATCGATAGGCGTCATGAAGACGCGACCCTGCAGGTTGAGCACCGCGTATTTCACGCCATTCTTAGCCGTGCCAATGTAAAGCCCGCCGCCCACGTTCCCTTCCGGAAAGTTCGCCGGCCGCAACAGCCGTGGTTCGTGCGGCATGAATTCCAGAATTTCTTTGCGGTCCCAGCTATGGTTGCCGCCGGTCAGGACGTCAATCCCCATCGCGAGCAGCTCTTCCGCCAGCCGCGGCGTAATCCCGAACCCAGAAGCCGAATTCTCGCCGTTGGCGATAACAAGATCGATTTGCCGTTGCGCGACGATGT
>Ga0210405_10001787_pt1 | contig 23573 bp, 22 predicted proteins | sample IncBWH11MmetaG_FD_155492 | JGI IMG/M metagenome (GOLD analysis project Ga0210405, IMG submission 155492) | Forest soil microbial communities from Barre Woods Harvard Forest LTER site, Petersham, Massachusetts, United States - Inc-BW-H-11-M | ecosystem: Environmental > Terrestrial > Soil >... | reverse complement strand
CGAAGATTTGCGCGTTCAACATCCGGAATGGATTCAGTCCAACGGCGATTGCCCAACTTGCGACTCCTATGAGTTGCGTTTGGCCGAACTGCTCGGTCTTACCCAGCGCTCGAATGGGGTGAGGATACAACCACTATCCTTCCTCGGCCACGCGGACGACTTCTGAAGACTTAAACAAGCGCGATGAGCATGAAATCGACAATTGAAATCAATGAATCGAACTTCGAGAACGAAGTTCTAAAATCCAGTCAGCCCGTGCTTGTCGAGTTTGCGACCGGATGGAGCCTTCCTTCTATGATGATGGATGGAGCGCTCGACGAAATTGCCGATGAGTTTGTCGATCTTCTGAAGGTCGCCCGCGTCCATCTCGATCGCAGCCCAAATCTCGGGTTGTGGTACGGGATTCGATGTCTTCCAACGATTTTGTATTTCAGCGAAGGTGAAGTGCGGATCGGGATTTTTGGAACCACGAACAAGAACGCAATCCTTTCTCAGTTGAAGCCAGTAATCGGCTCTGAGCAGACTTGCAGAACTGACGTCGCTTCAATAGGCAAGGACTGAGGTGCTCCCAGTCGGGATCAGCGCCCGTCGCCAAGCCGCGCTGCGCAAATGAATAATTGGCTTACCTGGTCGCTGCGGTCCCCCCTTTTCGCTGGCGCCACCGCAGTTCTGGCGAAGACCGGTGTGGCCGATGTCGAATTTTGCCACGGCAATTCGCACCACTGTGATTCTCCCTTTTACGTGGATGATTGCTTCATTTACCCAATCGCACTGGTCCTTGAGGACGATCTCGTTTCGGACATTTCTCTTTCTAGGCTTGTCCGGTTTGGCAACAGGTCTCTCCTGGCTTTGCTATTTTCGGGCTTTGCAACTCGGTGAAGCATCACGCGTTGCGCCGATGGACAAGCTCAGTGTCCTCTTCGCAGTTCTTTTTGCGGCCATTATTCTGCATGAAACGCTGACGTGGCATCAATGGATTGGCGGCGGGCTCATGCTGCCGGGCGCCGTTATCCTGGCTCTTAAATAAAGAGAGAGCTCCGGTGGGCCTATCTCGAAAGGGGGAGCGAGGGTCGCCTCACGAGTAGCAATCGCAAATCCTCCACACGCGCCGTAGCGGCTACAGCCTCACGCGGATTAACGTGACTACGTCATGTGGATCATACGTTTAGCTCTAAGTCGGCCTTATACGTTTGTGGTAGCAGCGTTGCTTCTCCTGCTGGTCACGCCGTTTGTCCTAATCAAAACGCCAACGGACATCTTTCCGTCGATTAACATTCCGGTCGTCAGCATCATTTGGAACTACACCGGACTCAGCGCGCGCGAAATTGAGCAGCGCATCATTTACACGCAGGAGCGCGCGCTCACTACGACGGTCAACAACATCGAGCACATCGAGTCGACTTCCTACGACAGCATCGGGATCATCAAACTATACTTTCAGCCGGGCGTGACCATTTCAACGGCGGTCGCGCAAGTCACCGCGGTTTCGCAAACCATTCTGAAACAGCTCCCACCCGGCGCTACGCCTCCGCTCATCATCCAGTATGACGCCGCCACCGTTCCCGTTCTGCAATACGGGATCGGCAGCAACACACTTTCCGAACAACAAACCTTCGACATCTCGCTGAATCAGATTCGCGTCGGCCTGGTGAGCGTTCCGGGCATCGCAATTCCTTATCCTTTCGGGGGCAAACCGCGACTCGTCTCGGTCGATCTCGATCCGAGAAAACTTCAGGAGAAGAACCTGACCCAATCGGACGTCACGAACGCGATTAACAACCAGGCGCTCGTCTTTCCCAGCGGCACGACCAAGTTTGGGTCGCTTCAGTATCCGATCGACATCAACACCTTCCCAACGAAGATCGACAATCTCAACGACCTGCCGATCAAGGTCGTCGATGGCACGCAAATTACCGTCGGCGACGTCGCCCAGGTCCGTGACGGTTACGATCCGCAACAAAACATTGTTCGGCAGGACGGGGTCCGCAGCACTTTGATGAGTGTTTTCAAAAGCGGCACTGCTTCCACGCTCAGCGTCGTCTCCGGCGCGAAACAGGCGATGGCGAATGTTTTGAAAACGGTCACGACCGCCATAAACGTAAAAGAGTTCGGAGATCAATCGCTTTTTGTCCGGGCTGCAGTTAGCGGAGTAGTGCGGGAAGGTGTCATCGCCGCAGCGTTAACCGCGCTGATGATCCTTTCGTTTCTCGGTTCCTGGCGCAGCACGATCATCATTGCTGTATCGATTCCGCTTTCCGTGCTCGCTTCGATCGCGGTCTTGAGTCTGATCGGCGAGACAATTAATCTGATGACGCTGGGCGGCCTTGCCCTAGCTGTCGGTATTCTGGTCGATGACGCCACCGTGACCATCGAGAACGTCGAGCGTCATATGAGTCTGGGAGAAAAGCTGGAAGACGCGATTCTCAAGGGAGCCGGGGAAATCGCGCTGCCGGCGTTCGTATCGACGCTTTGCATCTGCATCGTGTTTGTCCCGATGTTCTTGCTTTCGGGCGTGGCGCGTTTTCTGTTCGTGCCATTGGCCGAAGCGGTCATGTTCGCAGTCGCTGCTTCTTATATTCTATCGCGGACGCTCGTGCCGACGCTAATCATGTGGTTCGAGCGCAACCATCATCGAGAGGAGAACGAGAAATCGAAGGCACCTGATGACCAAACCGGGCGAGGTCGAACGGCTGCACTTTGGATGCGCCCTTTCGTTGCTCTTCGGGAGCTCTTTGAAAGCTCGTTCGAACGCCTGCGCACAGGCTATCATGACTTGTTAGGCAAAATCCTGACCCGCCGGGTCGCTTTTGCGGCCGTATTTCTCGCGCTGTGTGCCGGTTCGTGGGTCCTGGTGCCATTTCTCGGCCAGGATTTCTTTCCGGCGGTCGATGCGGGGTCATTTGAATTGCACGTGCGCGCGCTTGCCGGAACGCGCGTCGAGGAGACAGCCAAGCTGGTCGATCAAGTAGAAGCCGTCATCCGACAGCGGATACCGGCGCAGGAACTTCAGGGCATGATCGACAATATCGGCATTCCCAACTCCGGAATTAATTTGAGCTACAACAACACCGGCACCGCTGGACCGGCCGATGCCGACATTCTTGTCGCGCTGCAACAAAATCATAAGCCCACCGCAAATTACGTGCGGCAGTTGCGGCTCGATCTGCACCAGAAATTCCCGGGCTCTGAGTTCTATTTTCTGCCGGCGGACATCGTCACGCAGACGATTAACTTTGGATTACCGGCGCCGTTCGACATTCAAATTCTAGGTCGCGATCTGGCGACCGATCACAAAATCGCTGCCACGCTCGCGCAAAAGCTTCGCAGCGTCACCGGCGCGGTCGATATCCGCGTCCAGCAGCCGCTGCATTTGCAACGACTCCAGTTTACAGTCGATCGAACGAAAGCGGCGGGCGTCGGACTTACCGAACGCGACGTCGCCAGTTCGGTCCTCCTAAGCTTGAGCGGCAGCGGACAAACAGCCCCGAGTTACTGGGTCGATTCAACTACCGGCGTTCAGTATCTCGTTAGCGTACGCGCCCCGGAATATCGCGTGGCATCACTCAACGCGCTCCAATCATTGCCAGTGAGCGCGGGCCAACCGGGCGCCGCCAACGGACAGCTCTTGACGAACCTGACGTCATTTACTCGCACGAACAGCCAGCCGATTTACTCGCATTACAATATTTTGCCGGTGGTCGATATCTTCGGCGGAATTTCCAAGCGCGATCTCGGTGGCGTGATTAGCGACATCAAACCGATCATTGCCCAAGTGCAAAAAACTCTTCCGCGCGGTACTTCGATCATGTTGCGCGGCCAGGCGTTAACCATGAACTCCAGTTTCATCGGACTGGGCATTGGTTTAATCGCAGCGGTCGCGCTCATCTATCTCCTGCTCGTCGTGAACTTTCAGAGCTGGCTCGATCCTTTCATTATTTTAACTGCGTTGACAGGAGCTCTCGCCGGCGTGATCTGGGGACTTTACGTCACCGGCACAACACTGAGCGTGCCAGCGATGATGGGCGCGATCATGTGCATGGGTGTCGCTACCGCTAATTCCGTGTTGGTTGTTACCTTCGCGCGTCAGCGGCTCGACGACGGATTGGATCCGTTACATGCCGCGTGGGAAGCGGGGACGACGCGGTTGCGTCCGGTTTTGATGACCGCGCTTGCCATGATCATTGGCATGTTGCCGATGGCACTCGGGCTTGGTGAAGGTGGCGAACAAAATGCGCCACTCGGTCGCGGTGTCATTGGCGGCCTAATGATCGCGACTGTCGCGACGCTATTATTCGTTCCAGTCGTCTTCAGTCTTTTGCACGGTCGCAATTCCAAACTTGAAAAAACAAATACATCACCGGGGTCGGCTGCGGCCATTCCCGCAACCTAGCGAGAAACATCTTATGAATATAACTGCTCTTAGTAGCAATTGGTTGATCGGACACAAGGAACCGTCCACCGGCAAACTTCCGTTTTTGGGAACACGAGGAGCACGCCGTCTGATTATTGTTGGCGTCGTCTTGTTGCTTCTTGCCGTGCTCGCCGGTGTATTGCCGCGATCGTCCCAGCGCCGGCAAGCAACAATCGACACACAACAACTCGCGGTCCCGAATGTTTCTGTTGTTTCGCCGAACGTTGGCAGATCTGGGGACGGACTGATGTTGCCGGCAGAGGTCAAGCCGTGGCAGGAAGCGAGTATCTTTTCGCGAGTCAATGGATACCTCAAGAGCTGGGACGTCGATATCGGCGCCCACGTCGAGCAAGACCAGTTGCTGGCCGAAATCGATACGCCGGATCTTGATCATCAACTTGAGCAGGCACGCTCGCAGGCGACGATGGCGCAGAAAAATTTGGATCAGGCCAAAAGGACGAACGACAAATGGCAGCAGCTCTGGCATGAAGGCGTCGTTTCGCAGCTCGACGCCGAGAACATGGTCACGAACATGGCCACGAACCAGGCCAATACCGATGCGTTTGACGCAAACCTTCGAGTTCTCGAACAGCAGGTCGCATTCAAACGTGTGACTGCGCCATTCCCTGGCATCATCACCGCGCGCAATACGAACGTCGGCGACCTGATCGTCGCGAACAACATGGGCGTGGAAATGTTTCATATCCAGCAAACGAATCCGCTCCGCATCTATTTCCGCGTCCCGCAGGCTAACGCGACCGATATTCATGTCGATCAAACGATCGATGTGGTCTTTCCTGATCTGGGAGGCAAAACGATTCCGGCCAAAGTTGCCACCACGTCGGAATCGATCGCGGCAAATTCCCGCACGTTGCTGGTCGAGCTTCACGTCGACAATCCGAACAACGAGATTCAACCCGGCAGTTACGCGCAGGCGCGCCTGACTTCAGGCCAGTTAGGCCAACTGGTTACCTTGCCGAACAACACGTTGTTGTTCCGTGCGGAGGGCTTGCAAGTCGGAGTGGTAAAACCCGACAACACCGTCGAGCTCCGCGACATCAAAGTGGGCCGCGACTTCGGGACGTCGATCGAAATTGTCCAGGGCGTTACCCCCGCGGACAAAGTGATCCTCAATCCCGCAGACTCACTTGTGACCGGCGACGTTGTTCGTATTGCGGCGGCGGCGCCTGCCCCTTCACCAGGTCCCGAAGTGGCCAAGAAATAATATTCACATCCTTGGAGCATCACGTTAGGACAATGCCGTGGCTAAAAATTTCAGGGACCTTTCGGAACAGGAAATTCTCGCGCTGGCAATTTCCTCCGAGGAAACGGATGCGCGCATTTACGCCGACTTCGCCGCTGGATTAGAGACCGATTACCCCGCGACCGCCAAGATCTTTGAAGAAATGGAGGCGGAAGAAGATGAGCATCGCCGCAAACTGATTGAGGATTATCGCCGTCGCTTTGGAGAACACATTCCGCTGATCCGTCGCGAAGACGTGAAGGGATTCGTGCACCGCAAACCGGTTTGGATGATTCGGCCGTTGGGAATCAAAACCGTTCGGCGTCAGGCCGAGATCATGGAGACAGAGACTCAGCGCTTCTACGAACGCGCTGCGAGCAAAGTCAGCGATGCGTCCACCCGCAAACTACTAGGAGACTTGGCGGAGGCGGAGCGAAAGCATGTCACCTTGGCCGACGATCTCCAACGAGAACAATTAACGCCGGACGTTGAAGAGGAAGAGGACAAAGCCCATCGCCGATTGTTCCTCCTGCAAATCGTGCAGCCCGGACTGGCGGGATTGATGGATGGTTCGGTCTCAACTCTTGCGCCGGTTTTTGCGGCGGCGTTTGCAACCCACAACAGCCACGCCGCATTCCTGGTCGGACTCGCTGCCAGCCTTGGCGCAGGAATTTCAATGGGTTTCGCGGAGGCAGCTTCGGATGACGGCAGCCTGACCGGTCGCGGAAAACCACTGCTTCGCGGTTTTGTCTGTGGATTGATGACCACGGCCGGAGGAATCGGTCACACGTTGCCATATTTGATTCCAAATTTCCGAACCGCTACCGCGATTGCGGTCGTGATCGTGGCAATTGAACTCCTGGCCATCAGCTGGATCCGAAACCGTTACATGGATACACCGTTTCTCCGTGCCGCCTTTCAAGTGATTGTCGGAGGAGTGTTAGTATTTCTAGTCGGGATTTGGATCGGAAGCTCTTAAAACGTCCGAATTGCGCATCATTCGAAAGCTAGCGCTTCGGCCACGCCCGCAGTGCGATTTGCGCGACGCGATGAAGTTGATCGCGACTGGCGCCGCCAGCTGACTGGACTGCCATTCCGCGCACGACAGTCATCACGTAATGGGCCAGTTCGGCTGGGTTAGCGTTTTCCGGAAGATCGCCTTCGCGCTTTGCTCGCCGAAGGCGGCGTCGCAACGCAACTTCGGCTGCCGTCCGCCGCGCAGCTACTTCCTTCCCAACGGACGCATCTCCGCACGCCAATGCGCCTTGAACCATGAGGCATCCTGCCGGAAGCCTGGGATCATCCGCCATTCTGGCCGTGCCCAGCAATATTTCTTCGACCACATCCCGCGCCTTCGGTGCCGCCAAAGCTCTGCCAAAATAGGCGACCGGCCCGTCCATGTATCGATCGAGAACTTTTCGAAAGAGCTGCTCCTTGTTGCCAAATGCGGCGTAAAGACTTGGCCGATTGATGCGCATGGCCCGTGTGAGATCGGAAAGCGAAGCGCCTTCGTAACCTTTGGCCCAAAAAACATGCATGGCGCGGTCGAGGGCCGCGTCAGGATCGAAAGCGCGCGGTCGTCCGCGAGGTGCCGTAGTAGTTTCTGATTTCATACCGATAGGTAAATAAATCACTTGACAGGCTTTTGTCCAGCGTCGAGTTTTATACCAGTCGATACATAATGAGGCCATGAGATCAACATCGAAAGAAACAGGAGACAAACCATGAATAGAAAGCTCGAAGGAAAAATTGCACTGATCACCGGCGGATCGCGCGGCATTGGTGCCGCCATCGCCAAACGTCTGGCTGCGGACGGGGCGAAAGTAGCGATCACATACTCCAAAGGCGCCGATGCAGCCGCGGCGGTTGTTAAGGAGATTGAACGCGACGGCGGAAAGGCGATCGCAATTCAGGCGAATGCCGTTGATGCCGAGCCCGTCAAGGCCGCCGTCGAAAAGACCGTAGCGACATTCGGTAAACTGGACGTCCTAGTAAACAACGCCGGCACTGCCATTCCGAAAACGTTTGAGGAGACAACCCTGGAAGAGATGGATCGCGTGCTCGACATCAACGTGCGTGGCGTGTTCGTCGCGACGCAAGCGGCGCTGAAGCATATGAAGAGCGGCGGGCGTATCATCATGATTGGTTCGTCCGTGGGTGAGCGGGTCCTGGTGCCCGGCCTTGTCGCCTACTCGGCTACAAAGGGAGCCGTGAAGATATTTACTCAGGCGCTGTCTCGAGAGCTCGGGAGTCGGGGCATTACGGTGAACAACGTTCAGCCCGGTCCGATCGACACCGAGTTGAATCCCGCTACGAGCGAATGGGCAGTGCCACAGAAGGCCGCCACCGCACTCGACCGCTACGGGCACGTTGATGAGATCGCTGCCATGGTCGCGTTTGTCGCCGGTCCGGAGTCTTCATACATCACTGGGGCGAATCTTACCGTGGACGGCGGAATGAATGCCTGAATTAAAGGAGAAATGATATGCGTGCAATGCGAGCCGAAACATTTACTGGTTATCAAGGGCTGAAGCTCATCGAACTTCCAAAGCCGGAGGTCACAGACGGGAAAGTACTCGTGCGAATCACCGCGGCCGGCGTTACGCCGCTCGACCATACGATTCTCTCCGGCAAATTTCATGGCTCGAAGGCGCCGTTAGTCCTGGGGAATGAAGGAGCGGGCGTGGTGGAACAGGGAGGCGGAACGGACTTTCCCGTCGGCTCGCGCGTGATGTTCTTCGGCGCCTATGGCGCTTTTGAGGATGGAACCTACACTGAGTGGGTTGCCGTGCGGAAGGAAGACCTTTGCCTGATTCCTGACAATGTCGACGACGTGACTGCCGCAGGTATTCCGGTCGCGTATCTTACCGCGCAGGTAGCTCTTACTCTGGCTGGTTTTCGAGCAGGCAAAACCGTCCTGGCACCGGCGATCGGAGGATCGATCGGCAATGCAGTGACGCAATTGGGGCGCCCCTTGGGCGCAAAACACGCCATCTCAAGCACGACTAATCATGCGAAAGCCGAGCAGGCGAAGACGCTCGGATTCAGTGAAGTCATCGATACCTCGTTAGAAAAATTGGGTGACGGCGTGCGTCGTATTACAAACGGTTACGGCGCAGACATTGTCGTCGACGGAATCGGTGGTGAAGTCTTGAGCGAGGCGCTCGGAGTACTCGCGTTGGGAGGAAGCCTCACAACGCTGGGGTATTCCGCAAGCCGCGAGACAACCATTGACGTGATAAATCTCATCGTGCCACAGGCCAGCATCCGGGGTCTCAACATGTTCGCGCAGCCGAAGGCGAGCATCGGAGCTGCCTGGAAAGTTATTGTCTCTTTACTTAAATCCGGTGCGATCAAACCGATCGTGGCCAAGACCTTTCCCCTGGTAGAAGCCGCGGCTGCTCTGCGTTACTTGGTTGAGGGCCGCCCCTTCGGCAGAGTCATCCTAACAATCTGAGGAGTTCCAAAGGAAAAAACAAAACATGAAGGAAAAACAGATTAAGATTCCAGGTCCGGATCACCCGATTTCCATCCAGCGCAATCCCGCTCGGGTCGTCGTATCCGTGGCGGGCCAGGTGATCGCCGATACGCGCAACGCCTTAACACTTCGGGAAGCGGACTACTCACCCGTTCAGTACATTCCGCGTGGGGACGTTGATTTCACTCAGTTGGAACAGACAGATCACGCCACCTACTGTCCGTACAAAGGCGATTGCAGTTATTACAGTGTTCCTGCTGGAGGAAAGAAGTCGGTCAACGCGGTGTGGACTTACGAGGATCCATATCCAGCAGTTGCGCAGATCAAAGGACACGTCGCGTTCTACCCGGATCGCGTCGAGGAGACAGCAGAGCAGCTTCCAACTACTCCGGAATCGGTAAAGGCCGGATAATCTGAGGAGGTAACATTGTGGCTAGTCTAACCAACAAAACGGCGCTTGTTACGGGAGCCTCTCGCGGAATCGGTCGCGCGACGGCATCCGTGCTTGCTGATGCCGGCGCGCGCGTCCTGGTTCACTATGGCCGTTCTGGGCAGGATGCGGAATCTCTCGTGGCCGGCATTCGCTCAAAAGGTGGACACGCGGATGCGATCAGGGCCGACTTGCGAACTCCAGACGGCGCAACATTGCTAGCCAAGGAGGTCCGCTCGATCGCCGGCGAGCGATTGGATGTGCTCGTATCTAATGCTGGTATCAGCAAGGCCGCGACGATCGCAGATCACACTGTGGAGGATTTTGATAATCTCTTTGCAACAAATGTCCGAGGTCCGTTTTTTCTAGTGCAGCAACTCCTGCCCGTCCTTGGTGAAGGCTCCAACATCATCGTGATCTCTTCTCTCGGGGCCCACGCCGTAGTTGGGAAGCCTGGCTTAGACAACCCTTCGGTCCTTGCCTACTCTGCGACTAAGGGAGCGCTAGAAACTTTGGTCAAGAACTGGGCCGCGATTCTTGGGCCGAAGGGTATCCGAGTGAACGCCGTCGCGCCGGGTGCGATTGATACCGACATGTCAAATTTCACCAAAACCGAGACCGGGCGTGAGGTCACGCTTGGGATGCAGGCATTGAAGCGAATCGGTAAACCGGAAGATGTTGCAGACGTGGTTGCATTCCTGGCGTCGGATGCAGCGCGCTGGATCACTGGTGCGAGCATTCCGGTAGACGGAGGATCAAAGTTATAAGAGACGGGATGACTGTGGGCGTTCTTAAGATGAACACTCCAACGCAACAACCACGAAACAGAAATTATTATGAACCAGACGAAACAAGAGAAAAATAAGGCGCTGGTGCTCGAAGCCTTCGACACATTGTTTAACAAACGGGATTATGCGGCTGCTGAGAAGTATTGGTCCCCTAACTATATCCAACACAGCGCGCACATTGAACCGGGCCGTGATGGACTGTTCAATTTGATCCGCAGCGCACCCAACAATCTGCATTACGAACATCAGCTCATCGTCGCGGAGGATGACTATGTCATCGCCCACGGACGTTTCTCAGGAATCGGGCGGCCGGTTGCCTGGATCGCCGCGGATATTGTCAGGATCGAGAACGGTCGTCTCGCCGAACACTGGGATGTTCTGCAGGATGAAGCGACCAAAGCCGAATCGAAGAGCCGTCTGCCAATGTTTGGCGACCGCTTCACTGCCTAACTAATTTCTTAATCCAACCTGATTGAGGAAACCTCTATGAAACTAACCGACAACACCATCTTCATCACCGGCGGCGGCACAGGCATTGGTCGTGGCCTCGCCGAAGCACTGCACAAGCTCGGCAATAAAGTCATCATCTCCGGCCGTCGCAAAGAACACCTCGACGCGACAACCAAGGCGAATCCGGGAATGGATTCCGTCGAGCTGGATATTTCAGATCCGGCAAATATCGCTGGGGTCGCGACAAAACTGATCGCGGATTATCCGGCGCTCAATGTGTTGATCAACAATGCCGGGATCATGCTGATCGACGACGCCTCGGCCAAGATTGACGATCGACTCCTGACATCGACGGTCACGACGAACTTGCTGGGACCGATCCGGCTAACTTCGGCCCTGATTGAACATCTAAAAAAGCAGCCAAAGGCGGCGGTCATCTATAACAGTTCTGCGCTGGCATTTGTTCCACTGGCATTAACCGCGGTTTACTCGTCCACAAAGGCGGCTCTGCATTCGTACATTCTTTCGCAGCGCTACAAACTCAAGGGCTCCTCAGTTAGCGTTCTGGAAATCTCTCCGCCATGGGTCCGAACGGACCTTCTTAATAGTAAAGAGGAACAGCGGGCAATGCCGCTGAAGGATTTCATCGAAGAAACTATGAAACTACTGGCTACCGATGCGAATGAGATCGTTGTCCAACAGGCACAAGCCTTCCGAAAGAACCCCGGACCAAATGAAAGCGCACTCGTCACGCAGTTCAACGATTCGATGATCGGCGCGCCACGTTGAAGGTGCACGATTTTTGAAAACGAAATGAGTCAGGAATTGTTCGCATTCTTTAAAGAATCGGCGCACGATCCTAATCATAGTGAAAAGACTGCTCACGATCGCGGCGTTTGCCGCGCTATCTCTGATTGTTGTTGATTGCGGCAGGTCGCCTGCAAACGAGGGTGGGCCGTTGCCGGTCAATGTGGTCACCGTAGTCGAGAAGGAAGTAAACGAGTGGGACGAATTTACCGGACGACTCGATCCGGTTGAATCGGTGGAGATTCGGCCGCGCGTATCGGGATACATCACGGACATTCATTTTGAAGCCGGTGCGATCATTAAAAAAGGCGACCTGCTTTATGTGATCGACCCGCGTCCATACCAGGCGGACTTCGATCGTGCGAAAGCCGAAGTCGATCGAATGGATGCGCAGCTCAAGCTTGCCCAGATCGAACTCAATCGAGCGAAGGAGCTGCGGGACAAGAACACGATCTCAGCGAGCGAGTTCGACCAGAAAGCTGCAACCTATCAAGGTGCCGCGGCGGCAAAGAGTTCGGCCGAGGCGGCCAAGAATTCCGCGGCGCTGAATTTGGAATTTACCCAGATCAAATCGCCCGTTGATGGCCGAGTGAGCGACCAGCGCATCACCGTCGGTAATCTGGTCCAGCCCGGCGCGGGTCCGGAAAGCGTTCTCACCACCGTGATGTCGATCGATCCGATTTATGCGAAGGTCGATGCAGACGAGAACGCGATTTTAAAATACGTAAAGCTCTCCGAGGAAGGGAAACGCGTGAGCGCACGCACCGCGAAGATTCCGGCCTGGGTGGAGCTTGGGAACGAGACCGATTTCCCGCACGAAGGTTACGTCGACTTCGTTGATAACCGGCTTGATCCCGGAACGGGAACGATTCGAGCCCGTATCGTCCTAAAAAACTGGAACCCGAATCTCATCACGCCGGGTTTTTTCGTGCGAGTGCGCGTGGCCGGGGCAACGCCTTATCGGGCTGCATTGGTTGCCGATAGAGTGATCAACTCGCAACAAGGAGTTAAATACGCGTTCGTGGTGAGACCCGACAACGCGATCGAACGTAGGACCCTTGAGACTGGAAGTCTTTTCGAAGGAAAACGAATTGTGAAGAACGGCTTGAAAGACGGCGAGAAAGTGGTCTCGACCCGTCTCCAATTGTTGCAACCGGGAATGAAAGTCACGCCAGTGCCCGAGGAATCGCCCGCCGCCGGTGCGGACACAAAGAAAAGCGCCCCTCAATCGAAGAACGAGAAATGACGGCGGGGCGGCAACGGCGGTCGGCATGAACTTTCCGCATTTTTTCATCGACCGGCCGATTTTCGCCGGCGTGATCAGCATTGTCATCACGCTTGTCGGTGTCATCGCTCTCTCGACGCTTCCGATCGCGCAATATCCCGACATTGCGCCGCCAACGATCCAAGTCACAACCAATTATCCCGGCGCAAACGCAAAAGTGGTTTCGGAAACGGTCGCGACTCCGATCGAGCAACAAGTTAACGGCGTCGAGAACATGCTCTACATGTCTTCGCAAAGCACCAGCGACGGCAACATGACGTTGAGCATCACGTTTGGGCTCGGCACCAATCTCGATACCGCGCAGGTGTTGGTCCAAAATCGCGTGGCCATCGCCATTCCCGTACTTCCGCCCGACGTCCAGCGCATTGGCGTGACCACAAAAAAACAATCGCCTGACATCACCATGGTCGTGCACCTTGTCTCGCCGGACGGATCGCTCGATTCACTTTTCACCAGCAATTACGCGCTGCTCCAAATTCGCGACGAACTCGCGCGGCTCGACGGCGTGGGTGACATCAATGTCTTTGGTGCGCGCGAATATTCGATGCGCATATGGCTCGACCCGAACAAGACGGCGGCACGGGATCTGACGGCGCAGGATGTCGTGACCGCACTCCAGGAACAGAATGTGCAGGTCGCTGCGGGAATCATCGGTGCGCCGCCGGTTCCAAAAGGCGCGACCGCATTTCAATATACCGTTAGCACGTTGGGCCGACTCACGGACGAAAAGGAGTTCGGCGATATCATTGTTAAGACGGGCGCGAATGGTCAAGTCACGCGCGTGCGAGATATCGCGCGGGTTGAACTTGCGGCCCGCGATTACACAGTCAACAGCGGACTCGGCAGCAAACCGGCGACCGCGATCGTGATTTTTCAATTACCCGGCTCAAACGCGCTCGCCACGTCCGACGCCGTGCGAAAGAAAATGGCGGAGCTCAAGCAGCGTTTCCCGACCGGCCTCGATTACACGATTGTTTATGATCCGACCGTTTCTGTCCGCGAGTCGATCCACGAAGTACAGAAGACGCTTTTCGAAGCGATCGCGCTGGTCGTTCTGGTCGTCCTGATCTTTCTCCAAACCTGGCGCGCCGCAATCATTCCTCTGATCGCGATTCCGGTTTCATTGATCGGCACGTTCGCAGCGATGAAAGGCTTCGGTTTTTCGATCAACAACCTCTCGCTGTTCGGCATCGTGCTTGCCATTGGCATCGTCGTCGATGACGCGATTGTCGTAGTGGAAGCAATCGAGCATCATATTGAAGATGGTCTTAGCCCGCGCGACGCCGCGCGCAAAGCCATGACCGAAGTCGGCGGAGCGCTTGTCGCGATCGCCCTCGTTCTTTGCTCGGTTTTCATCCCGACCGCCTTCATCAGCGGGATCACTGGCACATTTTTTCGCCAATTCGCGCTAACTATCGCAGTCTCGACCGCGATCTCCGCGCTCAATTCGCTCACACTTTCACCGGCACTCGCCGCGCTCCTGCTTAGACCACGCGGCGCGGAGAAGGATTGGTTTCAACGCATACTCGACGGCCTGTTGGGATGGCTCTTTACAGGATTCAATAGAACATTTGCCTGGGCCTCGAACGCCTACGGCAATGCCGGACGTCTTGTCCGATTGGCCGTCGTCATTCTATTTATCTACGCAGGTTTACTTGGCCTGACCGGTCTCGGTTTCAAAATCGTGCCCGGCGGCTTTCTTCCGACACAGGATCGCGGATACGCTGTCGTTTTTGCGCAGTTACCGGACGCGTCGTCGCTCGATCGTACGCAAGCTGTCGTCGACAAGATTTCGAAGATTGCGCACGAGACTCCCGGCATACTCAACACGGTCGAGTTCGCTGGATTCAATCTCTTCGGCGGTAATCAAACCAACACGGCCGCAGTTTTTCTGCCTTTCAAGGAATTCTCCGAGCGAAAAACGCGTGAGCAGGGATTGCCAGCGATTCTGGCGAAAGTGAACGCGCGCGTTCGCGCCGAAATTCCAGAAGCTCTGGTCATTGCCTTTCCCCCACCGCCGGTGGCCGGCATCGGTAACGCCGGTGGCTACAAGCTTTTCATTCAGGATCGCGGTAACGCCGGACTCGATGAACTGCAAACGCAAGCCTTCGCCATGATGGTAAAGGCCAATCAAACTCCCGGCCTGGCGAACAACCTGACGACTTTTCGCGCGAACGTCCCGCAGCTTTGGCTCGATGTCGACCGCGTCAAAGCGAAGAGCATGAACGTCCCGCTCAGTAATATTTTCGGCACGCTCCAGACTTATCTTGGATCAACATATGTGAACGATCTCACGCTTTTCGGACGCACCTATCGCGTCACAGCTCAGGCCGATTCGCAATTTCGTTTGAGCGCCGACGACATCCGCTTGCTGAAAACGCGAAATAATTCGGGCGGCATTGTTCCACTCGGTTCGCTGGCGACCGTGAAGGAAGTAAGCGGCGCCGACTCGATTACTCGCTACAACATGTTCACCGCCGCCGACCTCAGCGGGCAGCCGGCACCGGGCGCGAGCACTGGCGATGCGCTCTCCGCGGTCGAGCGTCTCGCCATGCAAATCCTGCCGACAAGCTTCACCACCGAATGGACCGAGATCGCGCTGCAACAAAAGCTCGCCGGTAACAGCGCAATCTATATTTTCCCGCTCTGCGTTCTGTTTGTTTTTCTGTTGCTCTCGGCCCTTTATGAAAGTTGGTCGTTGCCGCTCGCAATCATTCTCATCGTCCCGATGTGTCTGTTCAGCTCGATCTACGGTGTCTGGTTGCGCTCGATGGAGAACAACATCTTTACTCAAATCGGTTTCATTGTGCTCGTAGGGCTCGCTTGCAAGAACGCGATCCTGATCGTCGAATTTGCGAAACAAATTCAGGATCGCGACAAGAAAGATCGTTTCACTGCCGCAGTCGAAGCGTGCCGTCTTCGGTTGCGTCCGATTCTGATGACGTCGTTCGCGTTCATCTTCGGCGTTCTCCCACTGGTCGTTAGTTCAGGAGCGGGCGCGGAAATGCGGCAAGCGCTTGGAACGGCGGTCTTCTTCGGCATGCTTGGCGTCACCGGCTTCGGACTGTTCCTCACTCCGGTTTTTTACGTCGTCATCATGTGGTTCAAAGAGCGCCGTGCTAAAGCTTCCGTGCCCAACCCAACCCAGTCCGCGCCGCCATTAACAGCTGAACCAGCCTCCTAACGTGCCCGCCCTGTTTGATCCGCTTGCGATTCGAGAAGTAAAATTTGCCAATCGGGTGTTCGTCTCGCCGATGTGTCAGTACTCGAGCCACGATGGATACGCTACCGATTGGCATTTCGTTCATCTCGGGAGCCGTGCGGTCGGTGGTGCCGGTCTGGTCCTGACAGAGGCAACGGCCGTTCTTCCCGAAGGGCGCATCAGTCCGCAGGATCTTGGCATTTGGACCGACAAGCACATCGAGATGCTGGGCCGAATTGTCAGTTTCATTCATGAACAAGGCAGCATAGCCGGAATGCAGTTGGCCCACGCTGGCCGAAAGGCTAGCACGCGCCGGCCATGGGAAGGTCAGGGAAAAATTCCCGAGCACGAAGGAGGTTGGAAAAAGGTCGTAGCTCCAAGCGCATTAGCTTTCGCCGACACCTATCCAATGCCGCAGGCTCTAACGACTGAAGGCATTCAAGAAGTTGTCTCTGCTTTTGCAGCAGCAGCCCACCGCGCGTGCCAGGCCGGCTTTCGCGTCATTGAAATCCATGCTGCGCACGGCTATCTGATTCACGAGTTTCTGTCGCCTCTTAGTAACAGACGTGAAGACGAATACGGGGGCTCATTTGAGAATCGAACCCGACTGTGCCGTGAGATAGTTGCCGCGGTGCGATCTTCGTGGCCGAAGGAATTACCCTTATTCGTGCGCATCTCTGCGACGGATTGGATAGATGACGGGTGGAACATTGATGAGTCAGTGAAACTCGCCGGGCAACTAAAGCGAATGGGGGTTGATCTCATCGATTGCTCTTCCGGTGGTAACGCGCCCCACGCAAAAATTCCGGTCGGTCCCGGATACCAGACGGCGTTTGCCGAGCGGATCCGTCGCGAAGCCGAAATCATGACCGGTGCGTTGGGTATGATCACTTCTGCGGTGCAGGCGGAGCACATCATTCGGACGGAACAGGCCGATGCTGTGATTATAGCCCGTGAGTTTTTGCGCGATCCGTATTGGCCGTTGCGAGCGGCTCGCGAACTGGACCAACCAATTGCATGGCCTGTGCAATATCTCCGGGCGGCTCCGAAGGGCGCGCAGCCCCGGGTTCCGGTAGATCTAGAGAGCTTCGAATCGTGTTTCGAAGAACAACACGGCGTTCCCGAACGCTGAGGCTCCGCGTTGACACTCGTTAGTCTGCCACAGAGCGATCTCGCTTCAGTTGCGCGCATTTCAAAACCGTGGCCCGCAACGGGTCGGTTTACTTACGAGTTTCGGCCGCATGTTTGCCCAATTTTTTCAAAAGCCGCAGCAATGTCAGTCGTTCGTTTTTTGAAAGGACGCCCGCCACATCTTCCATCGCGGCGGCGTGCTCGCCAAACCCGCGGGTAATCAACGCCCGCCCTTTAGGCGTCAGTTCAACCCGGCGCACGCGGCGGTCGTCCGGGTGATCGTTACGCGAGACGAGGCCTTTTCTAACCAAACGATCGACGGCCACACTAATGGATCCGGGAGTGAGCCAGACCTTTGGGCCGATCGTGTTCACCGGGAGTGGGCCTTTATGCAGGAGCAGTTCCAGGACACGGAAATCGGAGTCGCCCAGTTCTGTCCGCTTGATGCTCTCAGCCGCGTGCGGGAACAGCCCTTGGAAGGCTTTCAAGAAAACGAGCCAGACATGGATGCCACTGGAGTCCTCTCGTTTAGTGGGGTGTTTTCGTTGCATAAAGTATTATTTGACGACGAGTATATTGATGTCAATATACTCTATATCAACCAACTTACCATACCATGAAAATTACCGCTACCATCGCCCGTTTTCTTCTGGGCCTTATCTTTCTCATCTTCGGACTGAACGGCTTCCTCCATTTCATTCCCAGCCCTCCGCCCTCCGGAACGGCTGGTCAGTTCGTTGGGGCGCTCTTTGTCTCCCACTATCTGGTCCCGATATTTCTGCTCCAAATCATTTCGGCGATCCTGCTCCTGGTCAATCGCTACGTACCACTCGCGCTGACGCTACTCGCGCCGATCATCGTCAACATTCTGCTCATTCACACATTGATGCTTCCGAGCGGTCTGCCTTTGGCCCTCGTTGTGACGGTGCTTTGGATCGTCGTCTTTCTGGGCGTTCGCTCCGCTTTCGCCGGTCTCTTCCAACAGCGCGCTACAGCTTGAAAACCATTCACCAACCCATGCAAATCGGCGTAGACAGTTTCGTTGCGGCGACGGTTGACGCGGCCGGGCGAGCCGTCGATCCGGTACGACATCTCAGCGAGTTGCTCGAAGCAATCACGCTCGCGGACAAGGTGGGCCTCGATGTGTTTGGTATCGGCGAACATCATCGGCGCGAATTTCTCGATTCCGCGCCAACGATGATTCTCGCCGCCGCCGCGGCCCGAACAAAACGTATTCGCCTAACGAGCGCGGTCACGGTGCTGAGCGCGGCCGACCCGGTGCGCGTGTTCCAAGAGTTCGCGACGCTTGATCTACTTTCGAAGGGAAGGGCGGAGATCGTGGCCGGGCGGGGCTCGTTTATCGAAGCGTTTCCGCTCTTCGGGCTGGAACTCGAGGACTACGATTCGCTCTTTGCCGAAAAGCTCGATCTGCTCCTGAACATCCGCGAGAACACGCACGTTCACTGGTCGGGCAAACACCGCGCGCCACTCACCGGACAGGGAGTTTATCCGCGCCCGCTGCAGAACCCACTGCCGGTTTGGCTCGGTGTCGGAGGCACACCTGGCTCTTTTATTCGCGCCGGCATGCTCGGGCTCCCATTAATGGTCGCCATCATCGGTGGCGAACCGCACCGCTTTCGGCCATTGATCGATCGCTACCGTGAAGCTGGGTTGCGCGCAGGACACTCTCCAGATCAGCTAAGGGTTGGCATTCATTCACTGGGCTATGTCGCCGACAGTGCATCGAAAGCGGCAAACGAATTCTTTCCCGGTTATGCGCAAAGTTTTTCTGAGATCGGGAAGGAACGCGGCTGGCCGCCAGTTACTCGCGCACATTTCGAAGCTCTGCTCGGACCGACCGGTGCGCTCATTGTCGGAGATCCGGAGACCGTCGCGGAAAAGATTCTGCATATGCACGAATCGTTAGGCGGCATTTCCCGTCTCACATTCCAAATGAGCGTCGCAGCCCTGCCGCACGCGAAATTGATGCACGCGATCGAGCTGCTCGGGACGCGCGTGGCTCCTTTGGTGCGAACCGCGCTCGCGTCTGAGACAGCGGCGTCGCCATTGCTAACGGACTCACAATATAAAAGGAACGGCAACACAACACACATGGTAGGGGGAGAACTCAAAACACGGAGGTAACTTATAACATGATAAAGATTGCGATCATTCTCGGTAGCACGCGCCCAGGTCGAAATGGGGAGGCGGTGGCGAAATGGGTCTATGAAGTCGCGCAAAAGCGAAGCGACGCCGAGTTCGAACTTGTAGACATCAAAGACTTCAACTTACCGCTGCTGGACGAACCGGTGCCACCGATCATGGGCCAGTACAGTAAGCCGCACACAAAAGCGTGGGCTGCTAAGATCGACAACTTCGACGGTTACGTTTTCGTCACGCCCGAGTACAACCACGGAATTCCCGGCGCGCTCAAGAACGCGATCGATTTTCTGTTTGCCGAGTGGAACAACAAGGCCGCTGGCTTTGTTAGCTACGGCGGTGCCAGTGGAGCGCGCGCGGTCGAGCAGCTGCGTCTGGTGCTGGCGGAGGTGCAAATGGTCAGCGTGCGCCTTCAGGTGTTACTCTCCATGTACACCGACTTCGAAAATTTCAGTGTCTTCAAGCCTGACTCACGAAAAGAGACATCGGTCAACGACATGCTGGATCAGCTCGTCGCGTGGAGCGGCGCGCTGAAGACGCTGCGGGAAAAAGCAGCTTAAAGATTTTATCCAGCGATATCGTTCAATTCTCTAATCACGTCGTCGGGCAATTGTAGTCCGGCGCCAGCTACATTTTCTCTCAGGTGCTTAACGGATGATGTCCCGGGTATAAGCAGAATATTAAGTGAACGCTGCATCAGCCAGGCCAGCGCGACCGCCATTGGTGCCGAATCCAAACGGGCAGCAACGCTCGAGAGCGTGTCCGATTGCAACGGCGTAAAACCACCGAGTGGGAAGAACGGCACGTAGCCAATTCCCTGTTTGGCAAGGGAATCGATCAGCGAATCATCCTGCCGGTTGGCGATATTGTAGAAGTTCTGGACGCAGACGATCGGCGCGATCGATTGCGCCTCGGCGATCTGCTCGGCGCTCACGTTACTTAGCCCGAGATGCTTGATCAGGCCCGCATCCTGCATTTCCGCAAGCACTCGGAACGGCTCCGCGATCGAACCGGGTTCGGGCGCAACGAGGCCGCCTACCCGCAGATTCACGACATCAAGTGCGTCGAGACCGAGATTGTTGAGATTGTCACGAACCGCTTGCCGAAGCTCGTCCGGAGCGAGCGCTCTGGGCCAATTTCCTTCCGCGTCGCGTCGCGCGCCGACTTTGGTGACGATCCGCAACTGCTCCGGATAAGGATGCAGCGCCTCTTTAATGAGTTGATTAGTCACGTGCGGACCATAAAAGTCGCTCGTGTCGATATGGTTGATGCCGAGCCTAACGACTTCGCGCAGGACCGCGATTGCACCGTCGTGGTCTGCTGGCGGTCCGAACACATGCGGACCCGCCAGCTGCATCGCACCGTAGCCCATGCGGGTAACGGTCAAAGGATCGGCCAGCTGGAATGTGCCTCCGGGCAGTGAAGTCGAAGTCATCAACTTTTCTTGGTCTTTCATGTTAGAGTGTTTCCACGATACGCTCGGACGCTGGCGTGCTGCAATGGCACGTTCTCGCGCAGGGCTTGCCTGCACATAACAACTTCAATTTCGGAATTCCCTGCGCAGCTTATCCTCTTTAAATCTTGCTGAAGTGTAAGTCCTGCATGTCTAAGGGCCATTTTCTTAAGGAGAAACGAGCCGCCGGACTCGATTGTGCTAGGGTTTGTGCTAGACCGACCGAATTTTCGAGCCAGGGTGGCGAAATTGGCAGACGCGCCAGACTTAGGATTCCGAAATCATCGCTTTCAAAACATCGCTTTTCATTTCACGAAAGAGCGATTTTACGAGAGGAAAACAGCCATTTTCGGCGAAATCATGCAATTCGCGAATGGGGAGTAGAAAACCCTTCATTCTAGCACAAATCCTAGTACACGGACGCGCCAGACTTACACTTGCGCGCGGCCACCTTACCGGGATTTTGTAAACGCGGCGCCTTAAATTCCGTGAAAAATTGGCGCGCGTTCTCACCCTGATCAGCCCCGCGGGTGCGCGAAGATTGCAAACGTGGTCGCCGCGAAAAATTCCCGCGATGGCGACACGCAGCCAGCGAGCAGACTCGCTTGAGTATCGTTCTCTTATCGGACCGAAGCCCCAACGGAAGATCGTGGCAGTCTGGCCTAGGCAACGTCCGGTCAGTCGTGCGGCCAATGAGTTCTTGAAACTGATCTCCGCGAGCGGCAAGACATTGAGGTGTAGCCACGATGCACGAAGCTGCGAAGGCCTCCCGGAACTAATCGACGCCAATGAGCGCGACGAGCAGGGCCGCGGCTACAACTCAATTACGGCCTTTGACCGTTGACCTTGCCAACTGAAGCGCCGGCGACCTGGTTACCGGACAAGACGAAATCGATTTCGTAGATTTTGCCGTCATTAGCTTTCATGTCCACCGCTTCGGAAGCTTTGCTCCCGCCGAGTTTTTTCTCTCCGTGAAAGTTTACCGGAGTCAGCGCAACATCTTTGCCATTGAGCGAGACGTGAAACTTCTTGTCTTTCGACGTCGCCAATTGTTGGTCGAGATAACCTTTCAACCCCTGTGGGTAAGTGGTCTTGGTCGTTGTCGTGGTACTCTTTGGTTGGCCAGCATTTGACGGTGGCGGTGGTTGCGTCTGCGGCTGCACATATGTGCCACCCTCCCCGAAAGCGATCGGCGTAATAAACGATGCAATGATTGCTGTGATAAGAATTCGTGCATTCATATTCGTTATTACAAGAATTCGTGCACTCATATTCCTTATTTCCTTAAGATTTTGAATTGAAACACAGCGCCGGACGATTACTCCAAGGGCAAATGCTCGCTATCTCACGGCCTCACCGTTGATCCGATGAATCCTGAAAAGTGATGTTTTGGCATCGCTGATTTGGGATTACTACCTCTGGTGGTAAGAGGCGACCGCGCGGTGTTTATTCCCTCGCCTCTGCTTCCAAATATGCTTACTACTGGGCGATCACGATGATCGATTCCGACGAATTGGTGGACAGCTTTTATGCTGCTCTCTACCGCTTTGCCCTCTCCCTGAGCCGCAGGGAATCCGATGCGGCTGATTTGGTTCAGCAAACGTTTTATATTTGGGCCTTGAAAGGTCATCAGCTGCGGGACGAATCGAAAGTGAAGACCTGGCTTTTTATGACGCTCTATCGCGAGTTTCTTGCGAGACGGCGACATGATGACCGATTCATCGACATCGTTGATGGCGACGCCGGATTGGTCGAGCCACCTCATCTGTCGACGGCCGCCATTGACGCGCTAGATGCCGCGACTGTTCAGGATGCCCTACATCAGCTGGACGCTCGGTATCGCGCCCCGCTCACCCTATTCTATATGCAGCAGCATTCTTACCGCGAGATCGCTGACATACTGAGCATTCCACTAGGCACCGTAATGTCGCGCATCTCCCGTGGGAAAGCGGAGCTGCGCAAAGCGCTCGAGGATTCGATCGAATACGATGCGCGCAAAGTAGTCCATATGGAAAGAAGACAGGTACATGGATAGAAGAGAAGCGCGTTCCATTCTCAGTCTTCACCGGGCGGATGAACCGGTGAACGACGAACGTCTTGCGCAAGCCAAGGAATTGGCCGCGAAAGATCCGGAGTTGGCGCGATGGTGGGCTGAGGATCGGGAGATCGACGACGCTATTGCGACGCAGTTGGCGGCTGTCTCAGTGCCTGCGGACCTGAAGGCGCGTCTAATGTCGCGTGCGAAGCCGCTCGTCACGCCGCAGTCCCGTTGGCGGCGTCCAGCTGTCCTCGCTGTTGCCGCTATTGTCGTGCTCGCGGTGTTTTTTGGTCTGTGGAAAGGACCACTCAAACCAGCCGCTTCCCTTGCAGACTATCGGGCTGAGATGGTTAGGTTCTTCAGCGTTTGGCAGCCGCTCGATCTTCAGACGAATAACCTGACCGATATTAATAGGTTTTTAGCAAAGTCAGGTGCGCCGTCAGGATTCGACATCCCGCAACCGCTTCGCGACCTCGAGCCGGTCGGTTGCACCAAATTACGGTTCCGCGGCGAAGATGTTGCCGTGATTTGTTTCAAACGGGGGAATGGGAAGATCGCGCATTTATTCGTGGTCAACCGCAAAGCGATTCAAGGCGTTGGCCCTAGCCCAAATTTTGCAAATCAGGGCAACTGGGCAACCGCGGCTTGGGTTAAAGGCGATTGTGATTACCTGCTCACGGTGCAAGGCGATCAGCGC
>Ga0210405_10001786_pt1 | contig 23577 bp, 23 predicted proteins | sample IncBWH11MmetaG_FD_155492 | JGI IMG/M metagenome (GOLD analysis project Ga0210405, IMG submission 155492) | Forest soil microbial communities from Barre Woods Harvard Forest LTER site, Petersham, Massachusetts, United States - Inc-BW-H-11-M | ecosystem: Environmental > Terrestrial > Soil >... | reverse complement strand
CCCAGCGGCCGGCGGGGACCCGGGAGGCAATGTCGATTGCTTCATCAAGGTCTTTGGCGTCAATAAGAAAGAAGCCGCCGAGCTGCTCGCGAGTTTCGGCAAAAGGGCCGTCGGTGACCAGGCGCTTGCCGTCCTGCAGACGGAGGCTGGTGGCCGTGGAAGTGGGCTGGAGAGGCGCGGCGCCGAGGAACTTGCCTGATTCGTGGAGTTTCTGGGCGAAGGCGGCGGATTCCACGTAGCAGTGTTCCCGTTGCTCCTGGGTCAGCGCTCCGTTCTCTTCGGAATACATCATCAGCATATATTTCATCTGCGTTTCCTTTGTAATTCGAAATGGAAAATTCACATCTTCCTTAGTACAAAATCAGTGCGAGAAAAGGATTCTGATCCACACGAGTCATGACGGCGTCATACGCAACATCCCCGGTGCCATCCAGGGGCCTCCAACCGCCTGTGAGGGTCCGGCCATCGCCGCTGAAGGTGCCGGTGTATTTATGGGTCTCCGTCCAGTGAGTCACGGTGTTGCCTTGAATGTCCCAGTAATACGGAAGGACGGCACCCGACATGTCGGAATAGACGGTCGCCGAAAACGTCTGGCTCGCGGCGTCGTAAGAAATAATCTCGAGGCTCTGCATCGTGAGGCCTTTAAAGGTGATCTGGCCGGACTGCTTCAGAAAAAACCCGCCGAGAATCCACTCACAGGTCATACGGCCGGAAATGTTATCCACATCCGAGTCAATTGTGCGGCCCTTGATATCCCAGATGCCGACCAGACGCTCTAGGCGCTTGAGAGCCGGGTTTGGGCCAAGCGTCTGTTGTGGGGCTGGTTTGCTTGCCGTTGCCTTTCCCATATGGGTACCGCTCCTTTCCTTGTAAAGGTAAGTCGAACGGGCGAAGCAGAAATCGACAGGGTGCCGTAAGATATTCGGGACCAACCATGAGTTCCGCCTCAGCCACCGCCGTTGAAACCGTATACCGAGCCGAATGGGGCCGCATTGTGGCCACCCTGATCCGGCTGATTGGCGATTTTGACCTTGCCGAGGAATGCGCGCAAGAAGCTTTCGCGGCAGCCGTGGACCAATGGAGAGCGACCGGGGTACCGGCGCTTCCTCGGGCTTGGATTATACAGACTGCGCGTAACAAGGCAATTGACCGAATCCGGCGGCAGGGAAAGTACGCGGAAAAGCTGGCGCTATACGGCAATTCGGAGATCGGGACGGAGAGCCAGGAGCCGAATTACGACACCGGCGAGATTCCCGACGACCGGTTACGGTTGATTTTCACCTGCTGCCACCCGGCCCTGGCCCTGGAGGCGCAGGTGGCGCTGACGCTGCGGACTTTGTGCGGGCTGGAAACGGAAGAGATTGCGCGGGCGTTTCTGACTTCCACGACCACGATGGCGCAACGGCTGGTGCGGGCGAAGCGGAAGATCCGCGATGCGAAAATTCCGTACGTTGTGCCGGAAACGAACGCCATCGCCGAACGGGTGGACGCCGTGTTGACGGTGATTTACTTGGTTTTCAACGAGGGGTATGCGGCGACGCGAGGAAATTCGCTGCTGCGTCTGGATTTGTGCTCGGAAGCGATCCGGCTGGGACGGGTGGTGGCAAGTTTGATGGCGCCGCAGACTCCGCGAGAAGCGACCGCGTTGGTGGCGCTGATGTTGCTGCACGATGCGCGGCGCGAGGCGCGGCTTGATGAAACGGGAGAGATTGTGGTGCTGGAGGAGCAGGATCGCTCGCGATGGAAGCGGGAACAGATTCGAGAGGCATTGCCGCTAGTGGAAGAGGCGATGCGTGGCACGCCGGGGCCGCTGGCGCTACAGGCGGCGATTGCGGCCGTGCACTGCCGGGCGGCGCGGGCTGAGGAGACGAACTGGCGAGAGATTGTGCGCCTCTATGACGCACTGGCGCTTGTGCAGCCTTCCCCCGTGGTTTCGCTGAACCGCGCGGTGGCGGTCGCAATGGCGGAGGGGCCGCAACGCGGATTGGACTTGATGAAGGAGCTGGCAGCGGCAAGTGATCTGGAGAATTATCATTTGCTGCACGCAGCGCGGGCGGATATGCACCGGCGACTGGGGAGTAATCCAGAGGCGGCGGAAGAGTATCAGAAAGCGTTGGCGTTGGTGACGAATGATAGCGAACGGCGGTATTTGGAGAAGCGGTTGAAGGAAGTGAAGAGCGCCGGGGCATAAAAAAAACCGAGAGGGCCGGGACCTTCGGCTGTGCTCAGGGTAAACAAGCCCAGCCCCTACAAAACGCTGAATGGTCCGGCAAGGTAATCCCTAAGAAAACATGCGGGTGAGAAGACCGGCGATGGTGCCTAAGGCGGCTACGGTGGCGTAGGCTGCGGCGGCTACGCGCCAGGAGAGCGATTTGCCGACGACGGAGAGCGAATAGACGCTGATGATGCCAAGTGTGCAGAGAATCGTGACGACGTAGGGGAGCGGGACACCCTTTGTCATAGCGATGTAGGCGATGGCCACGTCGAAGGCCATGGGCACGGGCAGGAATGCCGCGACGAGGGCTACAAGAACGATACCGCCGATGGTAACTTGGGCGATGAGCGCCTGTGGCGGTAAAACCTCTACGACCAGCGCACCGAGAGCGGCCGCGAGAATCATCAGCGGCAGCGCGACGCGGGCCACATACCAGAAACTTTTGGCGAAAGAACGGGTGACACCGGCTGCGGCTTGCGGCCAGGTTTCCGCGGAGGAGATTTCAATGGGACACGCGATGGCTGCTCCTTCCAGTTTTTGGCGAGAGGCGACAGCCGGGGCAAAGACGAGGATCAGGAAGAGAACGGTCGCCAGTTTGATGAGTGCGACGGAGATGGGAAATAGCGTGAAGGTCATGGCGAGGACCACTACATTGAGAGCGGGCGAGGCAAACATGGCGGCCAGGACGGATTCGGCGCTCATACCGGAAGCGAAGAGTCCGCGCGCGATGGGCGCAACGCAATTGGAGCAGACGGCGAGTGGCACACCGGTGGCGGCGCCGAAGAGCGTGTTGAGGTAACGCGAGCGGAATCTGCGCCGGGGAAGCGTGGCAAGAAATGTGAGCGCAGCGGGACCGAAGAGGAACGAAAAGGTCATGCCGATGCGATTGGCGTCGAGCCAGTTCACGGTGGTGCGCCAAACCCGGGTCGCGAGCGGCATGGAGTGATCGACCTGGTAGACGGTGCCGAAGGTGAGCGCGCCCGTGGCTTTGAGTTGCGTGCCGGCATGATAGCGCTTGAGAAGCGCGGGGTAGCGGGAGTCGACCCAGAAGACGCCGGCGATGGCGACGAGCAGAATGATGGCGAGGACGCGGCTGCGCCAGTTGCCGACGGCGGCGAGGGATGGATTGAAGTTGAGGGCGGAAGTCTGGGCAGACATTGCGATCCTCCTTTGAGCGACGCCAGAAACGGAGTGAAGAGACGCGAATTGGGGAATGTATAGGTAACCGGGCGGGGTGGGAATAGTGGAAAAGGATTAGACGGAGGGCGGCATAAAGCCTCGCCTACATAGTCAGGGCTTGGGGCTGGCGTTCCACATTTCTTGCTGGATTTTCCATTGGCCGGTGGCGTCTTTGTGGAGGACGAAGAGAATTTTTCCGTAGCCTTCCATGGTGGGCTGGTTGGGAGGCTGGAGTCCTTGCGTTTCGAGGCCCCATTCGGAGGCCCAGTCGCCGGAAACCTGGATGTCGCGGAAGTCGATTTTTTCGCGGACGATTTTGTAGCCGGGCATCTGCGCGCTGATGTCGTTGATGAATTTCCCGATTGTTGAACGGCCGACCATCGGCGCCATGCTGGGAAGCAGGCTGACGCCGTCCTCGGCCCACATGGCGATGATGGCGGGATTGTCCATGCGCAGGTGGGCGTTGATGAATTTTTCGTTGAAGACAAGGATTTCGGCTTTGGGGTCGGCGGGAGGAGCGGGCGTCTGCGCGGAAGAGTGAACGAAAAGGAACAGGGAAACCAGAACCAGGAAGGTCAAACGACACGCAGGGAGCATGAGCGTACCTCCTGAGCGACCTTCATATCGGAATTACGGAAGAAATGGAAGAGGGATGAAGGAAGCGATTACATTGCGATCGGATCTTTGGCGTGACGCGAGACGTACCAGCAGGGATTGAGACTGCGGTGGGGGAAAAGTGTGCGGGAGCATGGGACGTCTTCTTCGGGCTGCACGGCGTCGATCTGGTATTCGGTCTTGTTGCCTTTGTCAGGAATAGCGAGAAGGCGCACGCGGTGGATGGAAGAGTTTGCGGCGCCAAGCCGGGGAACGGCGAGGCGCGAGTGGTACCAAGTGAGGTCGACCGCATAGGTGATGAAAAAGAGCAAAGTAAGAGATGCAACGATGCGGAGAATCAGGCGGGCGCCGGGCGAGGAGCGATCAGTCGAGATAGGCATGGTATTGGGCTGCAGAGGTATTTTGCATCGGGAGAGGGTTTGGAGGAAGCGCGAATTGAGGGGATTGATCGAGGCTATACTTACAGCCCACCTCGGCAACAAATTCTAGAGCAATATCCGCAGAAAGACGAAAGCGCAAGGGCGCTGAAGCGCGGCGCTCCCGTTTTGCTTGAATGGCTTGACTTGAGTTAGGCGGAAGCGGCTTTGCAGTCCCCTGGAGCGGGAGCCATGGCAAAAGGATAGTCGATGATTTGATTGATGGAGTAGACGGATTCGCGCTCGCAGCAACGGCAGCGCACATTGAAAACACGGGAAATCAAATGGTAGTTAATGTCGCCGGAATCGGTGAGGGCCTGGAACTCACTTTCCTTTTTCATGACCAAGGCAGGAACACGAATAGGCTTGGCACAATGACGACATAGGACGGCGCGGAATTTTCCAGAGACTACCGGAGATGACATTAGAAAGACTCCTTAGGGTTTCAGCGGACTGGCTGGAAGGTGGAGAATACCGGAAGGCCGCGGGGTTGTCCAGCAAAGGATAGGTGGAAAAACGGTGGAAAAAAGTGACTGGAACCACGGTGGCTCAAAGGGTCATTAAACCATTTTAATTGAGCACTTTAGATGACTATCCAAGTTGAAAAGTCATTCTCCTGGCTGCGGATTGAGGACGTATCGGAATAGAGGGGTCGGCGCTGCGTGTCTCGGTGTAAACGAGTCGCCAAGGTCCGCGGTTTTTTAGGGATTTGGAGCAGTTGGCACTTGTGGTAGGCCACGCGCTCAGGCGGGCAAGTGGCGTCTGGCCGCGAACGTTCTTATTCGCGAACAGCGTCTCGAATCTCACGTTCATGCGGTGGAGCGGCTACCCCTTGACGGCGGCGAGAGCGCAGGGCAACACGATGGCGCATGACAGACTGCCTCGCGTGCGGTAACTTGGAGCTATGGAAACTGTGGATGTAAAGTTGCCCTCGGAACTTCTGAGGGCCGCAAATTTAGAGCAGAGCACCCTCTCTGAGGAAGCCGCTCGATTGCTGGCCCTCGAACTTTATCGCGAGGATAAGCTCTCGCTGGGGCGCGCTGCGGAGCTATGTCAGACGCCCGTGGCGGCTTTCATGGATTTCGCGGCGAAGCACGGTGTTTCCCCGCTACGGTACAGCTTTGAGGACCTGAAAGAAGAGCGCCAGACCGCCAACCGTCTCAAAATCAAAGAGGGACAATCTGCGCTCCGCTTCTGAATTGTGCGATGTCATCGCCTGCTTGAGAAGCCGCGCAAGTTCACTGTCCATATTCCTAAGAAGTCCCTGAAGTGGCGTTTGCACTATTCGGGCATCGAATACTGCCAGTGGCGAAAGCTTCTGCTCTGCCATTGACTTTGACTCCTCTCAGCGTCGCAACTACAGTTCAAGTGGCGTTTTCACGAGTTGAGCGACAGCAGAGCCGAGCCTGGTAAAATCGCGCACATTCCAGGTCAGCAAAATATCCGCTCCCGCTTTCAGGGCGCAATGACCAATCAGCGCGTCATAGGCGGCTGCACCAACGACAGTCCCAGAGGAAGCTAGCTCCAGAGCAGAAACATATTCCTGCTCACTGAGAGTAATCAGGGTGAGCCTTTCGCGTATTTGCTTTACGATGCCTATGCCCTCCGGCCCATTGATGCGGGGCCGAAGTGGCAGGCCAGTGAGCGTAGACCTCGCCGAGCGTGCGGAGCGCGCAGAAGCCGTCCTTTCCTGCGTCAAGGAATAATTTTGTGCAAGGTGTGTGCTGCGGATGGTCGGCGCAAAAGACGGGAACCAGAACAGAGCTATCGAAGAACCGCTTCAAGAATGCTTGCCCAGGATGTGCTGCGCCCTTTCTTCGCGGACTTGGCGGATAGCATCATCGACTACGCGCAGTGGCAGCGGCCCGCCAGTACGGTAGACAAATAGCCCGTTTTCCCAAACCATGCCACTGCCCTGTGAGCGTGCCGCATCTTCCAGCTTGAGCGGTAGCTGATTTTCCACGATCTGCTCAAGGTAGTCTTCCACAGACAGCCCTTTGGCAGAAGCTAGGGCTCCAGTGCTGCGGCGATTTCGGGTTTTACGTCCCGGGGTCATGATGTACTTCTCCAGCTTACCCCTATAAGTTTAAGCTGGACCCCCTTGAGCGACCCGACAGGTGACAAATGGTGGAGCCGATGGGATTCGAACCCACGACCTCCTCGATGCCATCGAGGCGCGCTCCCAACTGCGCCACGGCCCCACCGGAGAATTACAAAAACAATATTAACATCCGGCAGCCGCGTCCGTCTATCCAGTGGGTTATTCGAATTTAACGAGGGGTGCCGGAACCGTGTCAAGAGTAACAGCTCTCTCCTGGGTTGTTTTGTTCACTATTTGCGTTATAGCGGGACAGGGCGCAGCCTTCGCGCAGTACGCAAATAACCAGGAGGAGATTACGTTTGTGGCGGAGGTTCCGCTGTTGAACTGTGACGGCACACCCTGTATCGAGGCGCGAATTGGAGAAGGAAAACCAGTCCGGCTGGTGATTGATACCGGAGACGAAGACAGTGTTTTGGATACAAAGGCGGCCGAGGCGGCAGGAATCAGGTGGGCCAGCCCACCGGCAAAGGGGATGCCGGCGGGGTCGTATCCGGCGAGAATTGCCAAGCCGCAAATCGGGGAGCTGACACTGAAGGACTTGGACGTCACGGCGATGGACATGACAGATTGGATCGCGAAGAACCAGATGCCACATGTCGCGGGGACGCTGGCGTACACCGCTTTTAAGGACCGCATCCTGCAACTTGATTTTGCCGCGCACCAGTTGCGGATCTCCGATGTCCTGACGGGGCCAGCGGATTGCGGGAAGATCTGCGCCAAATATTCGTTGATCACATTCGGCAAGCAAGGGCCGCCGATCGTGGTGGCCGAGGGATTCGAAATTAACGGGAAAAGCGTGACGGCGCAAATCGACACGATGTACACAGGCTCACTGCTGGTTTACAACGCGTCGATCGAAAAACTCGGGCTGGGCGAGGCCGCGAAAACGGCGGCGACGCGGCAATTTGCGTATACCGATGGTGGCGTGACGATGAAAGAGGCGCCAGCCAAGCGAGAGAGCTTTCGAGGCGTGCCCCTGGGCGATGGCAATCCGAAAGTGTATTTCCCAACCCCCGGTGTGCATGAGCCCGACGGAATGCTTGACGCGACGGTGGGGTTAGAGCTCTTTGTGGATGCCATCGTCACGCTGGATTTTCACAACGGGAATGTTTTTCTACAAAAGGACAAGCGTGCCAGATGAGGGAGACACTTGTGGCGGTTTGAAATCGGCTGATGGATGCTAATTTGCTAGGCCGAAGCGAGCGGGGACGAAGCGCGGAGGTGCGAGAGAAGCGCGCGGCTGCCGCGGTTTAGAGTGCGGCCGCGGAGCACTACGGCGGCGATGGCGCGTTCGGCTTGCGGGTCGGCTATGCGAACGAAGCGGCAGGGCCTGGATTTGTCCACGGCCATTTCGGGGACGAGCGAGACGCCCATGCCGGCGCCGACCATGGCGAGGAGGCTGGAGAGGTGACCGCTTTCGAAGACGACGCGGGGATCGAGGCGGGCGCGGTCGCAGGCGGCGACGGCGGTGTCGCGGAAGCAGTGACCGTCGCGGAGAAAAAGAAACGAATCACGGCGGAGATCTGCGAGTTGCAACGCGGGGCGGCGGCCGAGCTTGTGCGTTTTGGGCAGCGCAGCGAAGAGGCGCTCGGTGAAGAGCGGGTGGGAGTCGAATTCGTGACCGCGGATCGGGAGGGCTAGGACGGCGAGGTCCACGGAGCCAGCGCGGAGGCGATCGAGAAGAACCGGCGTGATTTCCTCTGCGATGGTGATATGAACCTTGGGAAATTTGCGCGAGAAGGTTGCGAGACGCGAAGCGAGCCAATAGGGGGCGATGGTGGGAATGGCGCCGATGACGACTGGACCGGCTTCGGATTGCAGGCGTTCAGTGAGTTCGTCTTTGGCGCTGGAGAGTTCGTGGAGGACGGAACGGGCACGCGGCAGGAAAGCTTCGCCTAGATCAGTGAGACGAATGGAGCGACCGAGGCGATCGAATAGGCGGCCACCAAGTTCGGATTCGAGCTTCTGGATTTGCTGCGAGAGCGAAGGCTGCGAGACGTGGCATTTTTCCGCGGCCCGGGAGAAAGAGCGGGCGTCGGCGACGGCACAGAAGTAGCGGAGTTGGTGTAGTTCCATAAGAGAGCTTACAGCCAACAGCCGTTAGCCATTAGCTTTGGCCGGAAGCGGACGGCTGAAGGCTGTCGGCTTCATTTTCTGCCATAGGCTGTGCCTATCCATTGTATCCGAAGTAGATATTGGAATTATAGGTGGGGCGGCGTGTAAGTTTGCAATGTGGGGCGCGGCCGACGGTTTGGGCTGTGCCGCGCAACGAAAGGCCGGGTACGCTCAGCGCCGGCGGAAGGAAATCTGAGGAGGAAGCGATGGCGGAAGAGAAAAAACAGATCATGACCACGGACGCGGGACGCCCGGTCGGCGACAACCAGAATTCGCTGACGGTTGGGCCGCGCGGTCCGGTGGTATACGAAGATTTTCTGTTGTTTGAAAAGATGGCGCACTTCAACCGGGAGAGAATTCCGGAGCGCGTGGTGCATGCCAAGGGCTCGGGCGCTTACGGGCACTTTGTGTGCACGAGCAGCGAGATCACCAAGTACACGACCGCAAAGCTGTTCTCGCAGGTGGGCAAGAAGACGCCGACGTTCCTCCGTTTCTCGACTGTGGGAGGAGAAAAGGGTTCGGCAGACACGGAGCGCGACCCGCGCGGGTTTGCGCTGAAGTTTTACACCGAAGAAGGCAACTGGGACATGACCGGCAACAACACGCCGGTGTTCTTCATCCGCGACCCGTTGAAGTTCGGGGATTTCATTCACACGCAGAAGCGCGACCCGCAGACGAACCTGAAGTCGGCGACGATGATGTGGGATTTCTGGTCGCTTTCTCCGGAATCGTTGCACCAGGTGACGATTCTCTTCAGCGACCGCGGGACTCCGGACGGCTACCGGCACATGAACGGCTACAGCAGCCACACGTTCAGCCTGATCAACGAGAAGAGCGAGCTGTTTTACGTGAAGTGGCACTTCAAGACCAAGCAAGGGATCAAGAATTTCTTCGGCGAGCGGGCTAGCGAGATGCGCGGGATCGATCCAGACTATTCGCAGCGCGACCTGTTCAATGCGATCGCGAAGGGCGACTTCCCGAAATGGCGGGTGTGTGTGCAGATCATGCCGGAGAAGGACGCGGCGACCTATCACATCAATCCGTTTGACCTGACGAAAGTGTGGCCGCACAAGGATTATCCGCTGCACGAAGTTGGCGAACTGGAATTGAACCGCAACCCGGAGAATTATTTCGCGGAAGTGGAGCAGGCGGCGTTCGAACCGCGCAACGTTGTGCCGGGGATGGGCTACTCTCCCGACAAGATGCTGCAGGCACGGCTGATTTCGTATCCGGACGCGCATCGCTACCGGTTGGGCGTGAATTACGATTCCCTGCCGGTGAACAAGCCGCAGTGCCCGTATCACACCTACAACAAGGATGGGGCGATGCGGTTCGACGGCAATGGCGGGCCGGCGGTGAACTACGAGCCAAACAGCTTTGGCGGGCCGACACAGGACAAGAAGTACCTGGAGCGGCCGACGATGGTGAGTGGCACGGTGGCGCGGCACGATCACCGGTCGGACAGTGACTACTTCACGCAGCCGGGGAATTTGTTCCGGTTAATGCCGGCAGACGCGAAGGAGCGGCTGATTTCAAACATTGTCGGTACGATGAAGGGAATTCCGCAACATATTCAGGAGCTGCAGATCCAGCACTTCTACAAGGCCGACCCCGGATACGGCGGCGGCGTGGCGAAAGGGCTGGGGCTGGATGTACAGGCGATTGTCAGTAAGAAGTCGACTGCGGCAGCAGACTGAATCGGCCACGGCTGATAACAGCGATCAGATAGCAGATAGCAGGAAGCAAAATGTGGGGGCGATCTTTGAGGCTCGCCCCGCTTTGCTCTCGGTCGGTAATGATTCTCGTGGGAATGGCAACTAGGTGCCGTTTTTCGTTCTCAGAACTGGCCGAGGTAATTGTGGCGGTGTAGGTTCATGGCAAGAAGAGAGATCCAACATAATTTGCACTGTTGACTCGCGAGTATTCCTGTGGACTGTCATGTTCGTAGCGACGGAAGCCCTAGGGGAAGACGTGACTGGGTGTCCTTGAAAAATCCATGCCAGAGGGCCGGGACGAAAGTATCGCCGATCGATTGCGGGAGTTGGAACTGCTTGTTCGCCTCCGTCCTTAACGCCGGAAGCTCAATCTCGGAAATGCGATAAGATTTTCCTTCATCGATTTTCAGAACTAAATCGATGCGTGAGTCTGCGTTGTCAATGCCAGTCTCCGGTTCGGCCACCATATCGACATAGCCCTTTGCGCTGTAGAGCCGCGTGAGGTTTTCCAGTGCCCTCGGACCTTCGAGACGTCGAACAGGTCGCCCCGCCTCAACTCGAGTTGCTGTCGAAGGAGCGTCTCACTAAAAGCCAAAGAACTGTCGTCCTTATTTACATAGAGGACATCGCCGAGCCGATATTGAGGGCCGCTTTCGATGTCCACCCTCAGGACGTAATGGAGTTCGTGTTCTTCCGCACGAACGAGATAGGGTGTGCTTTGTGCAAAAACCTTAAAGAAGCCCTTGTCCTGCAACGCGCCCCTTATAGCGACTTCTGCAGCTTCGTTGGCCCAGTCATCGTGGGTCGCGTTCGACGTGACAAAATCAGTATTCTTAATGCCTTCAGCCAGAACGGCACGCTCTGCTTCGGAGACGGAGTTCTCACCATGGAATTCGACCGCGTCGACGATGACCCTTATCCAGGTTTCTGTTGAGATGGCAGGCCGTCAGGGCATGTACTTGACTGGGCCGATGACCGTACGAGGAGGACCTGGCTTGCAATGAGCGCCAGAGTGCCGAATCGTGGGAACATTCGGCGGCCGTACATGTTCATAAATATAATCACAAAGTAGTTTGCCGCCAACCAGATTCATTGGAAGTGGCCAACCGCGAGTCCCATTGCAGAATGTTGGTCGAGTTCGAGTAGAATGCATGGGCCATGGCAAAACTTACATTTTTGGGTGCGGCGGGATGCGTTACGGGGTCGAAATATCTGGTGGAGGCGGCGGGCAAGAAGTTGCTGCTCGATTGCGGGTTGTTTCAGGGGACAGACGACTTGAAGCAGCGTAACTGGAATCCGCTGCCGGTGGATCCGAAGACGATCGATTACCTGGTGCTGACGCACGCGCACCTGGACCACACGGGATGGCTGCCGGTGCTGGTGCGGGACGGTTACAAGAAACCGATCTATGCGAATCCGGCGACGATTGAATTGACGGGTCTGCTGCTGAAGGATTCGGGCCACCTGCAGGAAGAAGAGACGCAGAACGCGATCAAGAACAAATGGAGCAAACACCCGGATCCGCGGGCGCTGTACACGGCGGATGACGTGAATCCGGTGCTGACGCAGTTGAAGCCGATGCCGCGGAAGGGCGGTTTTGATCTGTCGCCGGAGTTTCATTTCGAGTCGTATGATGCGGGGCACATTCTAGGGTCGTCGAGCCTGGAATTGACGATCACAGAGAACGGGAAAAAGTTAGTGGTGGTGTTCTCGGGAGATGTGGGCCGCTACGACCAGCCGATTCTGAACGATCCGACTTCGCCGGCGACAAAACAAATTGACACGTTGCTATGCGAATCGACTTACGGCGACCGGGAACACGAAGCGGGTGATCCGTTGCAACTCCTGGCGGATATCGTGAACCGGGTGGTGAAGCGCGGCGGGTCGATTGTGATTCCGGCGTTTGCGATCGGGCGGACGCAGACGTTTATGTTCTACCTGCGGCAGCTGGAGGATTTGCAGAAAATCCCAAAGGTGCCGGTGTACGTGGACAGCCCGATGGCGCTGAGCGCGACGGACCTATATCTGAAGTACAAGGAAGATCACGACGTGCAGTTTGCGCGGGACGAGCAGGGCGGAGGCGATCCGCTGGACGTGCACACCTTCCACCTGACGCGCAGCGTGGCGGAATCGAAGGCCATCAATGACGTGAAGACGCCGTGCATCATTATTTCGGCGAGCGGCATGGTGACGGGCGGGCGCGTGCTGCACCATCTGGCGCAGCGTCTTGGGGACGCGCGCAACTGCGTGATCCTGGGAGGCTTTCAGGCCGAGGGAACGCGGGGGCGGGCGCTGCAGGATGGAGCGAAAACGCTGAATTTGTACGGACAGGCGGTGCCGGTGCGGGCCGAGATTGTGGAGATGGGGCAGTTTTCCGCGCACGCGGGAAAGAGCGAGTTGTTGCGCTGGCTCGGCGGATTGCAGGCGACGCCGAAGCAGGTGTACTTGACGCACGGTGAGCCGGCGGCGGCGCAGGCGTTGCAGCAGGCGATTACGGAGAAGTTCAAATGGAAGGCGGCGGTGGCGCGGTATCTCGATAGCGTAGAGATCGGATGAGAGCTACCGAGCCTGTGCCTCACCCATTTTCGGTGAGGCCCGGGTAGGGCTGCGGAAACCCTCAAGCCTGAAGGGCCTGAGCTACAGAATTTATCGGGCCAAATTGGCTGAGATTCATGAGACAAAAAAGTGACACAAATTCTTTCGGGAACTTAGAAACATTTATAGGGGAACCCTCGTCTATACGAGCAAGACCACTCGCGGGGTAGGGGACTGACCACCACAGGGCAACCGACCAACAGTCTCTTACCCCTTTCCTCCGCAAAAAACACATTTAAAAGGGTTTAATAGGGATCAACTGGACTGCGCGGTGAGTGCCGTGCGCTTGGTTGGGGTGTCTCGCGACATTGGCGGAATCTCTTCCAGTTGCAGCCCTGCAATGAACATGGGCGTGGGCGCAACGCGTCCCCAGCGGTTGAGTTCCCAACGGGCCCGAAGGAATTTGACCTCCGGGCGCAGGGAGATGTCGAGGACCATCCTGGTAGTGCCACGATAGAACTGTTGGGGGAGCTTCAGGAGCGGGCGTTTGCCGAACCCCTGGCCGTCGGTGGAGCCCCAGATGGAGACTTCGAGGGATTCCTGCTCGATCTGTTCTGTGACAGTGAGCGTGCAGAAGAAGGTGCGGGAAGCGCTTTCGGAAATGTCGAGCGGCGCGCCGTCGCCGCTCGATTCGAGCTGGGTGTCGGCGGGGATAAGAGCGAATTCGAGGGGCACGGTGGAGTTCCATTCCTGATTCAGCGCGAGTGTAACACATGGCACGGAAAGGGTTGGACCTGGGTGTTACTGCAGACGCCAGGGAGAGCGCTCTGGCCAGTGGCGCATTGCTTCGGTGGCCCAGGCGGTGGTTTTGTCCTTGTGACAGTCGGTGCAGGGATTGGGGATCTTGTATTTGTCGGTCATGTCGGGCGTGATGAAGGTGAAGGTGTGGGCGCGGACTTTCACATCGGCGATGGTGGTGGCGATTTTGGGCATGTGGCAGGCGATGCAGCTGCTGCCGGTGGAACCTTTTTTGTGGTGGGTGTGCTCTTCGATCGTGGCGGTGCGCGGGCCGTTGAGAGAGAGCGGGCTGTGGCAGTCGAGGCAGATTTGGTCGCCGGGCTTGCGGAGTTGCGCGTAATTCTCGGTGCCGTGGACGTCGTGACAGCTGAAGCAGGTGACGCCGCGGCGGTACATCACGCTTTGCACGAAGTCATTTCCTTGCATGCGGTTTTTGTGGGCGGTGCCATCGGGGAAATGCGTGAAGGTGGCTTCGCCGAGTTTGTGTTCTTCGAGCTTCCAGTAATCGCTGAGATTTGAACCAGGTTGGTAGCCTACCGGCCAGTCGTAATATTTTCCTTCGATGGGAACGGTGAGCGGGCGTCCCTGGGAATGGCACTGGATGCAGGTGTCGCTGGCCTGGACGTAATCCATGTGCGCGGGATTCAGAATATTGGCGCGCGTTGGATGCGCGACGTGGTCGCTGCCGGGGCCGTGGCAACGTTCACAGCCGACGTTCCACTCGGCTACTTTTTTGGTGTGGATGTCGTAACCGACGGAGTGGCAGCCGTCGCAGGTGGGGCCTGTGGGGCGCTGCATGTTGTCTGGAGGATAGAAGGGCACCCACCAGTCGGCGCCGTTGGGAACGAAATAGGGGCGCCAGACTTTGTTGGTGACGTCCCATTGCGCGGGTTCGGGGTAATAATCATCGCCAATTTTAGTGAAGTAACGCTGCTTCCAGAGGCTGCCGTAAACTAGCGCAATATCGTCCTTAGTGAACTTGGCGATTTTGTTTGTTGAGAGGTCGGGGATGATGACGTTTGGAGATTCGCGCGGATCGCGGACCACGTTGGCCATAGGCGTTTTGCGCCAGTGCTCGTAGATTTGCGCGTGGCACTTCTGGCAGGAGGCCGAACCGGTGTAGTGAGCCGAGCTGATCCCCGCGGCTTGCTGGGTGCGCTCTTCGTTGGTTAGGTTGCGCAGATTGCGGATGTAGAGGACCAGTTTCCAGCTATCGTCGGACTGCTCGTCGTGAGGCTTGGCCCAGCCGGGCATTCCTGTAAGCGGCACGCCGCTGCGGATAATGTAGCGGAGCTGGCCGTCGGTGAGATTTTGTGTTTGCGGCAGGCGCAGGTCCGGGACTCTCGGGTAAAGATTGCCTCCGACATTGGTTTGGCCGGAGCCGTCCGGGGCATGGCAAACAGCGCAGCGAGCGAAATAGCTTTCGCGGGCGTCTTTCAGAACGTCGGGAGTGGGCTTCCACGGGTTAGGTTCAAGGCGCGCATTACGCGGGATGGCGAAATTACGCGCGGCGCGGGCGACGATTGTTTCCAGATGCGAAGGTTCAGCTGCCGTTGTGAAGCCGTGCAACAGGATGCGCACGCCGAAATAGCCAGCGATTACAAGTGCCGCAGCTACCAGTAGAAGAACAGTTTTCCGAAATTTCATGCGGGGTTCCTTTCGCGACAGCGCACATTGATGCCACCGCGCGGAAGGGTGTGCGTAAGAATTAGAATAACATTTCAGTGAATTTCGCCAAATTGCGCAGGTGGCCGCTACAAAGGCGAATTCAGTTGGGCACAAGATCAGGCGTGCAGTTTTGTAAGCCTGGCTTCGGCGGCGGCGAGGGTTTCTTCTTTTTTGCAGAAGGTGAAGCGGACCTGGGACGCGCCGTCCTGGGCGTCGTTGTAGAAACTGGAGCCGGGGACACAGGCGACGCCGATTTTTTCGACGAGGTATTTGGCGAAGGAGACGTCGCGGGATTCGGCGGGATATTTGGCTTCGTCAAAATGGAAGCGGGAGATGTCGGTCATGATGTAGTAGGCGCCGCGGGGTTTGTAGACGGTGAAGCCGGAGGCGGTGAGGATTTTCAGCAGACGCTCGCGCTTGGTTGTATAAGTGGCGGCTAATTTGTCGTAGTAGGACTGCGGCGACTTCAGAGCGAGCGCGCCGGCTTGCTGCAATGGAGCCGCAGCGCCAACGGTGAGAAAGTCGTGGACCTTGCGGATGGCCTGGGTGGTTTCAGGAGGAGCGAGGGCCCAGCCGACGCGCCAACCCGTGACGCTGTAGGTCTTGGACATGCCGTTGATGACGATGGTGCGGTCACGCATGCCGTCAACGCGGGCCATCGAGATGTGCTCGGTGGAGTCATAAAGAATGTGCTCGTAAATCTCGTCGGTAATGCAGAAGGCGTTCCAGCGGACGCAGAGATCGCGAATGAATTCGAGTTCCTGACGGGTGAAAACTTTTCCGGTGGGATTATTGGGTGTGTTGAGGATGATGGCCTTGGTGTGCGGGCCGAATGCGGCGGCCAATTCCCTTTCATCGAAAGTCCAGTTGGAATTTTCGTTGACGGGCGGCCGCATTTTGACGAAGCGTGGCGTGGCGCCGGAAAGGATCGCGTCGGGGCCGTAATTTTCGTAGAAGGGTTCGAAGACGACGATTTCGTCGCCGGGATTGATGATGGCCATCATGGCGGACATCATGGCTTCGGTGGAGCCGCAGCAGATGGTGATTTCGCGCTCGGGATCGTAAGTGACGTGCTGAGTGCGGGCGAATTTTTCGATGACGGCGTCGCGCAGCGGCTTGGCGCCCCAGGTGATGGCGTATTGATTGATGTCGTCGGAGATGGCCTGGCGCGCGGCTTCTTTTATTTCCTCGGGCGCAGCGAAATCGGGAAATCCCTGGGAGAGATTGACGGCGTTGTGCTTCATGGCCAGGCGGGTCATTTCGCGGATGACGGATTCGGTGAATTGTTCCGCCTTGGCGGAGATCATGCGGCGCGCGATCTGGGTCATGTTGGTTTCAGGAGAAGACATTCAGAGATTGTAGCAAAGGCGGGGAAATTGTTTAGCGGCGGGTGGGGTTAGGTTGGGTAAGAAGAATTAACGCAGAGGACGCGGAGTACGCCGGAGAGAGGAAGAGCACAGCTCCTTCGGCTTTGCTCAGTTAGGGAGGAATCGCTGTGCCACAAAGAGGAGAGTGGCCGCTTGGGTAGGCAGCCACCCTATCGAACAAGGGTTGCAGGGAGAGATCAGTCGTCGTGATCTTTGTCGTCGTCGAAGGGCGGCGTAATGCCGGTGTAATCTCCAATTCGCTTGGCGTCGTAGGGCGAGTTGAGCCCCCCGTCGGCGACGCTGTGGGTATCGTAGCCGAGCGAGTTGATCTTGCCGAAGGTGCGTACGATTTCCATGTCGTGGTTCACTTCGATGACGCGGTGGTTGTATTGATCGCTGATGAGCGTGTGGCCATTTTTCAGGCGAAGAGCGCGTGTCGGAAGCGGGCCAGTGCATGTGCCACCGCTGCACCGGGGATTGCTGTTTGGATCAGTGTTGGTGAAGTATTGCCAGAACACGTTGCCGTTTTCATCGGTTTCCACAATCCGGGCGTTGCCGGAATCGGTTATGAGAGTATGTCCGTTGGGAAGGCGGCTGGCAAAAGCCACACCGTTGAACAGCATTCCCCCGGCGATCGTGTAGGTATGGATAATCGTGCTCGGGGTGGTGTGCGTGACCTCGAGCGCCTGGTTGTTGTTTTCGTCGCAAATGAGGATGTGACCGTTCTCGAGAAGCTCAGCGCAGTTCGGATTGTTGAGCAGCCCGGGGCCGTTGCCGGCGACGCCGGTGGTGCCGTACTGCCAGACAGGCTGCATGGCAAGATTGACCTCAAGGATGCGCTCGTTGGCCTGGTCGGTGATGAGGACATGGCCGCGCGGAATTCTGCGATCTGCAGCGAAGTCCTCGTCATCGCGATCTTGGCGGTCACCGCGCGGAAGCCATGTAGTTTGCACCGGCGTATTCAATTGACCGGGGTTGGAGCCGCCGGGGCCGAACTGCCCATATTGCCAAACGATACGGCCTGCGCGGTCCACGAGGAGCACGCGATTGTCGGGGCAGCCCGCAGGATCACTGCAGTTGGGAGCTTCCGGCTGACCGGCGGGCGTGCCGGTGCCCGCCATCAGTGTCAGTTCGCCGACGCGCTGCGCATCGTTGGTGCCGATGATGGACGCGGGCGAGAAGTCCGCAGGACCCAGGCCAAAATGCCACACGATGTTGCCGTTGGGGTCGACTTCAATCACACGATTATTGAATTGGTCGGCAATGAGGGTGTTGCCGGGATGATTAAACCTGCTGGAAAGGTGTTGTCCCGTGGCATTGGTTGCGAGCAGTAGGACGCTGAGTGCGACAAACAAAGCAGAAACCACCCAGCTATTGCGACTTTCGGGGAAGTGACTCATGGAATTCCTCCTCAGGGTCAAGGGCACGGACCGGCCGAACGGGGTGTCGGCAATTCAGCGCGGAATGACGGGCGACTCGATGGAACCAGTGGCAAGGCGGGGCCGAGAGAGTGCGCAGCCACACGCTGAACGAGCATTACTTTAAGCAAAAAAAGCTGGAGAAAACGTCCATTTCCTGTCAAGGATTTGTCTCATTTTTGTCACTTGGTAATCCAGAGGATAGACAAAACGTTGAGCGAAAGGAGAGAAGGGCACGGCCTCTTCGGCTTCGCTCAGGGCAGGGAGGAATCGATGTGGCACTACGAAGAGAGCAGACGCCGATCTTTCCTCGATAGGGCAAACAAATGCGGCCGATCTTCTAACGATCTGCCACTACAAGAGTTTGCGGGCTAGCGAGATTGTGCCGCTAGGTAGGCTGACGGTCTTGGCGTGGCGGCCGAGACGGTGGACTTCGGAGTTTCGCCGTAGAGGGCGCGGTACATGTCGGTGTTGCGCAGGACAATTTGAACGTACTCACGAGTTTCGGTGAACGGAATGGATTCGACGAGTTCGGGGACTTCATCGTAGTTACGCTCGGATTTCCAGAGGGCGATGCGGTCTTCGCCGGCGTTATAGGCAGCGGCGGCGTATTCGGGGCCACCGGTAGCGCGGGTGAGGTTGGAGATGTAGAGCATGCCGAGTTCGATGTTGATATTGGGATCGAAGAGTGAATTTTTGGTGTAGCGAATCTTGCGTTCTTTCGCGAGCAATCGCCCCGTCTTCGGAAGAATCTGCATCAAGCCGATGGCGTCGGCGTGGGAAACGGCGTCCGCCTGGAAAGTGGATTCCTGGCGGATCAGGCCGGCGGCGAACATGGGATCAAAATTGTTGCGCTCGGCTTCGCGGCGGATGACGGCTTCGTAGGGAAACGGAAACAAGACTTTCCAGACGTTCGAGGGAACTTCGGAAAGTTTGCGAGAGTCAAAATTCGGAACGGCGAGGCGGCCGTAAGCCATGCCGGTAGCGAAATGGCCTTGATCGAAGGCGGCTTGCGCGGCTTCGACGATGTAGCGCGGTGAAGCGGTCGCGGCGTAAGCGGCTTTCAGCTCGAGTTCAGCGGAAGCGTCGAAAGCGATGGTGCGGAGAGCCTGCGCGCGATTCCAGCGGTCGGCGACGAGGTGCGCGATGGGCTCGTCGAAAGGACGCAGCGGCGGCGGCGCAGGAACTTCCGCGAGCGCGTCGGCGGGATCGGAATCGCCGGGAGCGAGCTTTGCCAGACGTTGATCCGCCGCGTGAGCAAAATACGTGGACGGGAAACGGTCCGTGGCCTTTTCGTAGAATGCGCGGGCGCGGGCAGGATTTCCGCTGCGTTCGGCATTGCGGCCGAGCCAATAGAGCGCGTTGACCGCACTGCCGGTGGAGGGGTACTTGCGCAGAAAATTGATCATCTTTTCGTCGGCAAACGGCTGGCGCTGAATGTAAGCGACCCACGCAAGGCGCCATTCGGCGTTCTGGGCGTGCCTTCCGCCCGGAAAGCCATCGAGCACGCGCTGGTAGTAGTTCCCTGCCTTTGCGCGATCGAGTTCCACCCAGTAATAGTTGCCGGCGGCCATCAGTGAATCTTCGGTCCAGCGGCTCTGGGGATATTTCTCGGCATTTTTTTCGATCGCCGAGAGCATCTCGGTTTCTCTTTTATCGGAGCGCCAGGCTTGCGAGAGATCGTAGAGGCGCTCGGCATCGGCTTCGGGATCGGTGACGGTGAGTTTCACGAAGAGGCCCGGCGCGGCCTTGGGATGCTGGCGGCATTCGGCGGCGCGGACGACGGCGCGCTGGCGGATGGGATTTTCCGTGTCTTTTAGAATCGTCGCGAGCTTTTCGTATTCTACTCGGGCTTCGTGCCACTTGTGCGCGTCGTAGAAAATCTGCGCGCGCTGATCCTGCATTTCGCCGGTCGCATAGGGAAATTCGCCGTGTAGTTGTTTGTTCAGGCGAGGCAACGCGACAGCTGCGTCCTTCGATTCATCAGCCAGCGGATATTTGTAGAAGAGCGCTTGGTAATCCTTCGCCGCGGGGACAAATTTGTGCGCGGCTTCCTCGGCGCGGGCCCGGGCGAGCAGGAGAGTGGGTTTTGAACCCGTAGCGGGATATGTGGCGAGCACGTCGAGAGCGTCCTGCGGCCGGCCAATGGCGATGGCGGCGGGAACGTAGGCTTCGAGAACCTGTTCCTTGAATGCCGCGCCCGCGTAGTCCTTCAGAATTAGCGTGAAGTCCTGCGCGGCGGCAGCGTTCTTGCCCAGTGCACGTTCGGTTTGTGCGGTCCAGAAGAGCGTGTACTCATAGAGCAGCGTGTCCGGCTTGGCCTTTTGCAGCCAGTTGAGTGCCTGTGGCGCATGGCTTTTGGAATAGTCGTCGTAGCCGAGGGCGAGCGCGGCGCGCTGGCCCCAAACGCTGGAGATATTCTTGTTCGCAAAGGCAGCGAGCTTTTCGTAAGCGCCGGGCGTGCCGCGATGGAGGTCGCGCGCGAGCAGGGCAAGTTCTTTTTGTGCGGCGGCGTCTTCGGGAGTCGAAGAGTCAAGCGCCGGAGCGGTGGTGTCCGGTTTGCAGCCGCTCGCGCAGGCAGGAGATCTCGGATGAGTGGGTTTCTTCTTTTTCTTTTTGGTCTGGGCGGAGAGATCGCCGGCGCAGACAAGCAAGAGGCAGAGAATGAGAACGGAAAGAACTGCAGACCAGGATCGCGGCGCGACGGAGAGTTTTGTGGCGCGGCCGTGAAAAAGTTCAGGCCTGAAGGCCTGAGCCGCAAGGCGGCGGGCGAGAGCCGCGCGGCGGATGGAATTACCGCGATTTTCCGGCGGTGGCGTAAGGATATTCGCCGAGCGCGTTGGAATCCCCGTCGGCAAGTATTTCCACCATCCAGCGATAAAAGTAATCCACCGGGTGGTCCATGATTGGTTTGAATCTACGATCGTATTCTCGATGAGCTTTCTCAATGTCGTCTTTCAGTCGGATGCAGATATCCCTGTTTTCGCGGCCCAGTCTAACCTGTTCCGGTCTTAACATTTTAATATCCTGCATGGATACTTTTGCAACGCGATTTGCGCGGCGATGTAGCTCTTGTTCCTCAGGAGTCAACTGGTTGATGTCGAATTCGGTTTCCGACACGTGGCTGACTTCGGTGACGTGGAGCTCGGTTTCAACGTGGGGTTCGGGAACCGGCTGGCTGCGAGGAGGGGGAGCCGGAGCGGCGGCCTTTGGTTCCGGATGGCTGGGAGCCGGGCGTGCTGGTGCCGGGGACGCTGGCGGTTCAGGAGCGACGCGGCCGATGGCTTCGCTGATTTTCTCTTCTAGAGGGCTTCTCGGGCCGGGCTGGAGGGCCATGGCCGTGAAACGTGTGAGAACTTCAAGAGCGGCGGTGAGCGACGCGGCGGCGGTCTGGGCGCGAAGCATGGGGGGAAGCGCATTGGTGGGCTTGCTACTGGAGCAAGCCGCTACAATATCGTTGATGGACTGCTGAAGCTCCTCGCTGGTGCGCTGAATGCGCTCGAGGTTGTCGCGGAGAGCGCGAGCGACGGCTTGTTCGACGGCGTTGGGTTCCGGTGCCATACCCATGATTAGGGGCGTTTTGCCCGATGTTCTCCCCTTTTGCCATTGTGGGGTGCGGGCGGGGGAGCGTCAACGGGAAGGGGGAGGGGGTGTGACTAAAAGGATGATGAGGAATTGGGGGTGAGGCAGGGCAGACGGTGACAGGTCCGTGGGAAGCGGTATTTCAGCACTGAAATTGCTGAATGGCAAGCAGATAACAGCGATCATATATAGCAGGAGGCAAGAAGTGGCGGGGGGATGTTTGGGAGGATGCCGCTATTGGTCGAGGGGCTTGGACATCAGGTAACGCTCATGATCGACGAAGCCGCGGCGGCGGTAGAGTTCGATGGCGGGGTTGCCGTGGTTGACTTCGAGGTGGAGAAATTTGGCTTTGTGCTCGCGAGCGGCGGTTTCGGCGAGATCAAGAAGCTGCGTGCCGATTCCCTCTCCGCGATGGGCAGCCTCGACGAAGAGTTCGTCAATCCACGCGCCCTTCCCACGGTATTCGAGGCTGTAGTCGAAACAGATCACCAGATAGCCGACCGGCGTAAGTTGTTCGTTAGCGAGGTAGACCACGGCGTAAACAGAATTCGTCACTAACTCGGCAAGATTCGCGCGGACCGTGGGCTCGTGGAATGGCTGCGACCAGGGATCATCTTCCTGCATGCGGCGCATCATCGGAAGCAAGGATTCGATATCTGTGGAAGAGGCACTTGCAATCGAGATGGGCATGAAATGCGGAGTCGCCTTTCCAAGGAAAATGAAATTGGCTATGAGAATCATACTACGACCGCAAAAGCAGATTCATCTCGCGAAGAGCGCGCGATGGCGAGGAGTTCCTCACCCTGGTCAAAAGGCGAACAGGATGAGGAATGACAGTGTTTGAAGCTTGGACTCTTGCGCGGGCCTTCAAGGCGGAGACGCTGAAGTTTGCGCCCAATGCGGCGGATGGTGCCCCGCAGGACGAGGAGGAATTATTGAGTGGGAATTGTTGGAAGTCCTGCTGGAGAGACGAGTATGCCTGCTGGGCGGCAGACAAATTTCCGCCCTGGAGATCCTGTCCCAATTGGCAGAAGAGCGTGGAGATGGAGTTCGGCTGGCTGGACGATTGGCTGGAGCCGGCGTCGCTGTGGTGAGGATGGTGCGAGCATGACCGGCGCCAAGTTGCGGGCCGGCCTGCTGCAAATCCTGCTGGACGGTGGCGAAGTCCGATCGGGCTGCCGTGAGGTTTCCCGATTTCAGATCCTGCGCCAGTTGCGAAACGGCGGTTGCGAGCGGATTGCTGCTCTGCGTGCTAGAGGCAGGCGCGAGCAGAGAGCTTTGTTGTCGGCTGGGAAGTAACTGCTGAAGTGATGCGAAATCGCTTTGCGCCTGGGACAAGTTTCCCGATTGCAAATCCCGGCCCAACAACGGAAAGCCGTGTTTGAATTGCTGTTTGTTTGCATTTTGCGTGGTGGCAGAACCAATCTGGCCGAGAATGCTACTGGCAATTCCAAAAATAGACATACAAGCATCCTCTTTTTCGGGTGGCCTGGAAGCATCTGTAATCGCATCAACAACCACTCGATCCGTAGCCGCCTGGAGGAGTAAGGGCAAGGTAGAAGCCAAAGATGGCCTGGATCGGAAATGCCGTAAGTTCTTAGTTGAATGTCAGTTAGAAAGAACAAATTCGGGCTGGAATCGTTGAGCGAAAAATACCCGGCATGGTTTGCCCGGCCAGGCTCCGGGACGGGCAAAGATTACTGTATAGGCCAAAAAGCCCAATGTGGACTTGCGTGGTAAAATAGAGACTCAGGGGGCGACCCGGTTTCGACGGAAGCTGTCGCGTCCCGGAGGCATGCCGGGGGCCAACCACCCGTAATCGGCTGGAAACTAGAACTGCCAACAACAACTTG
>Ga0210405_10001785_pt1 | contig 23583 bp, 26 predicted proteins | sample IncBWH11MmetaG_FD_155492 | JGI IMG/M metagenome (GOLD analysis project Ga0210405, IMG submission 155492) | Forest soil microbial communities from Barre Woods Harvard Forest LTER site, Petersham, Massachusetts, United States - Inc-BW-H-11-M | ecosystem: Environmental > Terrestrial > Soil >... | reverse complement strand
TCGGGAAGTCGTACCTGCCGGTGTCATTTGTGGTCGTGGTTCGTTCTGAATTCGTAGCTGCATCTATTAAGGTGACGCTCGCTCCAGGGACTGCAGCTCCGGACGGATCGGTAACAGTGCCGACTACGATGCCGGTCCCACCTGTCTGGGCGAACGCATTGCCTGAATTTAACGTGAGGATTGCCACTGCGATTGCCAACACCACGATGCAAAACTGAGAAATCTTTCGATTGGAATTCATGAACTTTCTCTCCCTTTTGACAGCGAGTTGAGAGTTCTTAGTTCGAGCTGGGGCCGATTCGCTGCAGGCAAGTAAACGCAACTAAAGATCGCTTGTGGCACGCACGTTGCCACAACGGGATAAATCGATGTCCCCGTGCTAATCGATGATTCAGAGCCGTTTAATAATTTGCTCTTTATCTGTGCTTTAGATTCGTGTGAGACGGATATATGGAGATATGAAACATGCATTTGAAAGGGCATATTTCTGCGGTGCCGAGGCTCGCGATGGGAGTCGCGCAATTTGCGCCGATCAATTTGAACAGACTACTTATATCTCCAAGGGTGAATTTCCAACACGAGGTGAGACGAGCGAGGGCCTGCGAACACGAGCAGCTGCGTTGTGCCTCAACTGTTCGGTGGCATCTGCATATCCACGAACCGCGAAAAGATGGCGCGCCCGGGGAGGCTCGAACTCCCGACCCTCTGCTTAGAAGGCAGACGCTCTATCCAGCTGAGCTACGGGCGCATAGAAACGGCAAGGCTGATTTTAGAGCATTTTTGGACCATTCCAAAAAAAAATCCCATGATCAACTCCGCGTCGCTGCTCAGAACTTTAGCGGCAGCTTCCGGGTATGCTAGGAATAGTATTCAGCGGGCAGGTTAAAAGTGATGGATGAAGGACGAGTTTCCAGAAGAAGTGCGCTTAAATATCTGGGGTTATTAAGCGCCAGTGCCGCCGGGCGAGAATTCCTGGCGTCCTGGCTGCCCATGCAGTTGGTGCGGAGTGATGAACACCGCGAACCCGTCACCATCTCCAGCATGCATCACGAAATTCAAGAACCGGAGCCCGCTGCAAAGTATTCTCCGCAATTCTTTAATGCTGACGAATTTCGCACCGTTGAGATTCTGGCTGCGATGATCATTCCAACCGACGATGCACCGGGCGCAAAAGAAGCGCAGGTCGCCAATTACATCGATTTTGTCGTTTTCTCAGCGGCGGAGTTTGAGCCTCTGCTACAAAAGAGATGGATCGATGGGTTAGCGTTTATCGAACGCGAAAGTCAAATGCAATTCAGGAAATCATTTCGCGAAGCCGATGAAGCGGATCGCGTCAGGTTGCTAACCGATATGAGCGCGCCGGAACGAGATGCAGAAGCGCAGCATGAAGGCATTGCATTCTTCTCCTTAGTAAAAGATATGACGGTGGAGGGTTTTTACACTTCGAAGATCGGATTGATCGATGTGCTGGATTATCAGGGAATGAATTATATGGCGGACTTTCCCGGTTGTACGCATCCGGAACATCATTAACGGCAGGCAAGGGTAAAAAATTTAATTTGGGGACGCAAACTCTTTACGACGTGATTGTGGTTGGCTCGGGAGCCGCGGGCGGAGTGGCCGCATACACTCTTGCCACCAAAGGTTTGAAAGTTCTGTGCCTCGAAGCCGGCCGGATGATCGAACCGCATAAGGATTTTCACACTCACAAGCCGCCGTACCGTTGGCCGTACCGCGGCCACGGAAAACCTGGGCAATATGGAGAGTTGCCGCAGGGCATGGAATGGAAAATTAATGAGTGGACCGATCAACTGTTCACCATTCCGCACGATGATCCTTACGCTTTGGCTCCCGGAGCCAAGTTCACCTGGACGCGATTGCGCGCCGTCGGTGGCCGCACGCTAGTGTGGGGAAGGGAGTCCGGACGATATGGTCCGTTGGATTTCAAACCGAAAAGCATGCAAGACGGATTTGGCGAGGATTGGCCGATCACTTACGAAGATCTGGAGCCGTATTACGACAAAACCGAAGCTCTGATCGGAATGTCGGGCGGTGGAGAGGCAATTTACAATTCGCCTGCCAGCAAAAACGCGCTGCCGCCTTTCAACGCGCGCTGCGGAGAATTGCTGATAAAAAAAGGGGCGGCAAAACTGGGCATGAAGACGGTATCGATGCCGCTGGCAGTGCTAAGCAAGCCTTACGACAACCGGCTGGCGTGCCATTATTGCGGCGCTTGCAACTTTGGATGCGACACCGCTTCTCGGTTCAGTACGCTCGAAGTGTTATTTCCAAAATTGCAGAAGATGCCGAATTTCACGCTGCGCACCAACTCGGTGGTGAACAGAGTTTTGGTGGATCGGAATAGCGGGAAAACACGCGGCGTTTCGTTTATCGATAGCACCAACCATCAGGAGTACGAAGTTTTTGGCAAAGCCGTGGTTCTGGGCGCGTCGATGGTGGAGTCGCTGCGCATTTTGTTTAATTCGCGCAACCGCGAATTTCCGCAGGGCCTAGCCAATTCGAGTGGAACGCTGGGGCGCTACTTGATGGAGCACGTGGCGTTCAATCAGTTGACGGGGTTTTTCCCGGAATTGGCCGGGAGACCTTCAACAAATGATGATGGACCGGGCGCAAATAGTCTTTATATCCCACGCTTCAATTACGCAAAAAATAATAAATTCTTGCGCGGATACCGTTTCACGGTGGAAACAGGTTGCAGCATGGGGCCGGGACCGGGCGCAGAGCTTCCTGGCTTCGGTTCAGCGTACAAGAAACGAATCAAGGAACTGTATCCGGCGGCGGTCAGCATCGGCGGGTACGGGGAAGGGTTGCCGTTCGAGTGGAATTTTCTGGAAATTGATCCCGACGGCTTGACGGATCGATTTGGGATCCCGCAAGTGCGTTTTCATACCAATGCGGAATACGACAACGCGTTTGCGCTGCGCGATGAAATGTACGGACAGATGGAAGAAATTCTGCGAGCTTCTGGAGCGGAGTTACCGCCCTACGAAAAACGAAACCCGTATCCGATGGGTAGTGTGACGCATGAAGCTGGCGGCGCGCGCATGGGGGACGACCCGCAAAAGTCAGTGCTGGATGGATGGAACCGCTGCCACGATATAAAAAATCTGCTGGTGGTGGACGCTGCGGCGTTCGTTTCGCATCCGGAGAAGTCGATCACGTTGACGATCATGGCGCTGGCGATGCGAGCCAGTGAACATCTGGCGGAAGAGTTGCGACTCAGCGCTTAGCTTGCGATTCTAGCCTTCGCAAATGACTACACACATAGGATTGATAGGCGGGGGAAATATCACTGAGACGCATGCGCGTGCTGCCCGCGGGATTGCGGATGTTGAAATCGCGGCGGTCTTCGGCGCCAACGCGGAGAAAGTTGGCCGGTTGTGCCGCGAATATGGCGGGAAACCGTACGGCAATTTTGAAGAGTTTCTTGCTCATCGCCCGATGGAGCTCGTGGCCATAGGCAGCCCGTCTGGGCTCCACGCCGAGCAGGGAATCGCGGCAGCGGGTCGCGGCTTGCACGTGCTTACTGAGAAGCCCATTGATATTACGGTTGAGCGGGCCGATGCGCTTATCGCTGATACTCGCAAAGCTGGCGTGCAGCTTGGAGTTTTCTTTCAGGATCGTTGCAAGCCGGATATTTTGTCGGTGAAAAATGCCGTGGATGCCGGCGCGCTGGGTAAACCCATTCTCGCAGACGCGCGAGTGAAGTGGTACCGTGCTCCAACGTACTACGGAAATTCGCGGTGGCGTGGGACCTGGGCGCTCGATGGCGGTGGCGCATTGATCAATCAAGCGGTGCATACGCTTGATCTCATGTTGTGGATATTCGGCGAAGTGAAAGCTGTTCAAGCCACCTGCAAGACTGCGTTGCATGCCATCGAAGCGGAAGACACGTTGCTTGCCATGCTGGAATTTGCGAACGGAGCGTTAGGAGTATTGCAGGCGGCCACCTCGGTGTTTCCGGGCTATCCGCGCAGACTCGAGCTTACCGGTTCGGAAGGCACGCTGATCCTCGAGCACGATCGATTGCTGGCGGGAGAGCTGAAAAATCCGTCCGCGGATTTATTGAAAAGATCGGAAGCCGACAAGAATCCGAGCTCGTCCTCACCGACGATCAGCGATGCGCGAGGCCATCAAGCGGTGTTGGAAGATTTCCTGCACGCCATTCGGAAGAACACGAAACCGCGATGCGATGGGCAGGAAGGGCGCCGTAGTTTAGTGCTGGTGCAAGCAATCTATGAGGCCTGCCGTACCAAAAAACGTGTGAACCTGGAAGTCATAGAAAATCGTTGACTATTCGCGCGAGTCCAATCGGTTTTGCGTGGCCCACAGTCCTGAAGACGGTGTACTAATAAAAAAGACCTCTTCGCCATCGGGCATGATATTCCAGCCCTCGTTCATTTTTGCCGGGGGATATTTCGCCAGCGCCTCGTGAAGCGGCATATAGCGATAGTTAACCTGTTCGATTTCATGTTTCGTTAGATGACCCGGAGCATAAGAGATCGTGAATCGCCCTTCACTCGATCCATGGATCAAGTGCGCGGCGGCGTGCGCCAATTCCCGCAAATCCGAATTTTCCTCGTACTGCTGTAGCGTATAAGAGGTGCCGCGGTATCCGTATTTTCGAATGAGGCGATCGACGGATTCCTGCTCTCCGAATCGCCGCAATCCCGGGGCAATAATCAACAGATCGGCGCCATCGGCCAACGCCATGCGGGTGCGGTAGACCGCCTTGTTGGCTACCCAGGTGCTGTGAAATTCATCCGCTTGCATGACCGCCACAGCTTTGGTGATGGGTTTTTCCACGATGGTGATGTTTTCGTTTTTACTGGCGCGTGCGGCCATCAAGTAAGTTTCGAGATCGTCTCCCACGTACACGCCGCAAGTGACCAGCCGGTTGTCCGGGCTGCGCTTCATGACTACCTGAAAATAAACGTCCGGCAAATGGCCCAAAAATTCTTGCTCCGCCCAGTTGAAACAACTGCGCAGCGGGGTGATGAGTTTCCCCAGGTTATTCTCGATGCCATAAATCGCTGCGGCCATGTGCGAAGTGCAGATGGTTTCTTTGCCGCCTAGTCCGATGAAATAATTTTTATTGTGATTGGCGAAGCCAAGGACTTCGTGAGGCACCACGTGACCAATGTTGATGATCAGGTCCCACTTTTCACTCATCAAGGAACGATTCAGGTCTACTGGAATGTCCCAATCGGCGCCGTCGCCAGTGCTCCTGGCGACCAGCTCCCCGGGAATGACGCCTACTCTGGTGACTCCCGCGAGCCAGTCATGAACATGAATGCGCTCGTTGGGGATGCTGCCGAAGACCCAGCGATTTTGCTCAGCGGTATGAGGAACATGTTGGCCAAGCGTAGGAATGACGTGCACATCGCAGTGCGGGGCGAGCGCATTATAAAGAGTTTCGGTGACCTTGCCAGAGCCGCTGTGTGCTCGCGTAAGATCGGGTGGGAGCAAAAGCACTCTGCGAAGTTCCCCGCTGATTCGACCGCGAGCCTCATCGAGCAGCCGAAGCGCGAGCGCGTCAACTTCGGCCCGCGACAGTTCGTCCGCTTCGCGCCAAAACCACGGCACTAATCACCTCGCACAGCTAGATTTTAATCTTAGTTCATTGAGGGGCAAAATTTCCGGTTCTACTGGTTGACGCCACTGGCCAGGAATCCGCCATCGATCACCAGCGTCTGCCCGGTTATGAACGAGGCCGCATCGGAGGCCAGAAACACCGCGGCGCCCGCAACTTCGTCGACGCGACCGAAACGCCCCATCGGCGTACGCATCAACAATTCGTGACCGCGCTCCGTGCCGTCCAACAATGCGGTATTCAGTTCTGTGCGGAAAACGCCCGGAGCGATGGCATTCACCAGAACGCCATGTTTCGACCATTCGACCGCCAACGAGCGCGTCAGTGAAACGACGGCGGCCTTACTGGCGGCGTAGGCAGCGACCTCCGATAAGGAAACAAAACTATTGAGCGAGGCGATATTTATGATGCGACCGTATTTTTTCTGCAGCATGTACTTGCCAAAAATCTGACAAGATCGCAAGGTGCCGGTCAGGTTGGTGTCCAGAATATCGTTCCATTCGTCTTCCGAAAATGTCAGTGTCGGCGCGCGGCGAATCTTTGCGGCGCAGTTAACGAGGATGTCGACTGTGCCAAAGCGCTGCAACACCCGCTGAAGCAAATCCTCCAGGGAGGCGCGACTGGCAATATTGCAGGTCACGCGCAGTGTAAGGGAATGTTTAGATTCGAGTTCGGCGGCGACGGCGTCGACTCTGTCTTTGTTTCTTCCAGAAGCGATCACTGCAGCGCCCGCATCGGCAAGACCGAGAGATATGGCGCGTCCGATGCCGGAGGTGCCGCCGACGACAACGGCGATTTTACCTTGCAAGCTCGAGGAGGGCGCGCTCATCGATTTTCATACGGTGCAAGGAATCGGAAAATAAACATATGGCTATTGTCGTTGTTAACCTCAACGGCGCGCAACCAAGCGCAACAAGCCAAATCGTTCTGGTACATGAAACGTGTCGCTCAGGGTTGGCTGCCAGGCAATCTCCTTCCGGTTGGAGCGTGGGCCTTGGCTGCGGAAAAAGTTAACTCGTAATGTTTTACCGGGCGATGGCGGAGTCTCGTCCAACGCCGTCCACGGAATTTTCATGGCGCCGTACCAAATTTTCGTTTGATCATCGATGTGCGCGGCAACCTGAAATCCGGAGTTCCACTTCCAGCCTTCTTCATGATGTGGTTTGCTTAAATCGATGTCGAGGTCGAGCCATTCTCCTTGAGGAGACAATTCGAATTCTCTATAACGTTGGATATTCTTGAAATCGGAGCCGATGAATGCCTCGGCCACGTCCCAATTCCAGAGTTTATTCGTTTCCGAGGTGGTGCGGGGATCAGGACGCAAAAACAGCTCTTCATATGGGCAACTGAACAAAAAATAAAGATTCTTGGCGGTCCACCGCGAGCGAATCTCGGTGCGATAGCCGGGTAACAACTGATCATACTTATCGCGGTCAGCGTATATCGGAACTGTCTCGCTCCAAAACGTGGAAGTCGGGTTTGTTTCGAGTGCCACATCCTCCTTTGCTTCGGTGGTTGTAGCGACTTTATTGTCCGCGGGGAATACGCTGGACGACATGAGCGCTACAAAAACGATCAATCTGCATGGCTTCATCATATGCCGCTGGCGGCGCCCGAGATCTTAACTGGTGATATTCAAAACATGCAACGCTCTGTGGTAATGCACTTTTTGCAAAATAGAGTACTGCAGGCGGAATTTAGGACATAATCTGTCGGGGAAAACCAAATGAAAAAGAAATCAGTCGACCGGCGGGAGTTTATCAAAACTTCTGGCAACGCTGCTGCAGGTATGATGGTGGCCGCAGGTCTTTCTGCAAGGGCTGCGCGCGCTGTGCGCACCGCAAGCAGCCAGACATCGGATTCACGTGTGAAACGATCCTTGAAATTTTCGGTTATCGGCGTCAATCACGACCATATTCATGCTCAGGTCGAAGCTGCACGACGTGGAGGCGGAGAACTGGTTTCTTTTTACGCAAAAGAACCGGAACTGGCTGCGGCCTTCAGCAAGCACTATCCGGAAATAAAACTGGCCGGCAGCGAAAAAGAAATACTGGACGACCCCTCCACTAAGCTGATTTTGAGCGCTTCAATTCCCGCTGACCGCGCTCCGCTGGGCCTCGAGGTGATGCGCCACGGTAAAGACTTCATGGTGGACAAGCCGGGCATGACTTCGCTCGAACAACTTGCTGAAGTGAGGAGCAAGCAGAAGGCTACCGGGCGGATTTATTCCATCATGTACAGCGAGAGATTTGAGAATCGCGCAACGGTTCGCGCCGGAGAATTGATGAGGGCCGGCGCGATCGGACGCGTGTTGCAAACGATTGGCACCGGACCGCATCGCATGAATCCGTCGCAACGCCCTCCGTGGTTTTTTGAGCGCGAGCGATATGGCGGTATCCTCTGCGATATTGGCTCGCACCAATTCGACCAATTTCTTTATTTCACGAATTCCACAAAAGCGGAAATTGTGGCTTCGCAGATCGGCAACCTGAACCATCCGCAGTATCCGGGCCTGGAAGATTTCGGCGATGTGATGCTGCGAGGCGATCATGGAACGGGTTATATTCGCGTCGACTGGTTTACGCCTGATGGCTTGGCTACCTGGGGAGACGGGCGGCTGTTTGTGCTGGGCACCGACGGTTATTTTGAAATTCGGAAGAACGTGGACATCGCCGGGAAAAACCTTGGGAGCTTTCTTTTTCAGGTGGATCAGAAAGGCACGCGGTACATCGACTGCCAGGACGTGGCTCTGCCATATGGCGAACAACTTATCAATGATGTGCTGGATCGCACCGACACGGCCATGAATCAGGAGCATTGCTTTTACGCCATGGAATTGGCGCTGAAGGCGGAAAAACAAGCGCAACGGATCGAGCAACCGCGCTAATCGCTAATGTAAAGCAGGACTATTTGGGGTCGTTGGGCAACGCGCGCTTTACTTGTTCCAGATTGTCGCGCGCATTTGCGAGAGTGGGATCGATGGCCAGCGCTTTTTCCAAATGCGCGCGAGCTTCTTTCCAGTTCCCCAGTTCCGCGAGTGCCGCGCCAAGATTTGCTTCCGAATTGGCGTCCTGAGAATTTAAGCGCACCGCCGCGCGAAATTCTTCCACCGCTGCCGTGAAATTATTCTGCATGGCTAGGGCAGTTCCCAGATTGTAGTGCGCGTCAAAATAATCGGGCCGCGAGCGGAGCGCGGTCTGCAGATAAGTTATAGCCGCATCAGGATGACCCGCGGCCAGATTCGCTCCCGCGATAGCGTTATTCACGGTGGCGTCGTCGGGGCGGATGCTCAGGGCCACGGCGTATTGCTTTTCCGCGCCGACTATATCGCCGCGTCCCTGCAACATCGCGCCAAGATTATAGTGCGCTTCAAAGTCGGCTGGATTCTTGTCGACATTGTGCCTGGCCATGGCTTCTTGCAAAATTCTTCGCGGATCCCCTGTTTCGCCAGGATTGCTGCGCGGCAAAACTTGCAGCCAGAGGTGGGCCATTTCATCGCTGGCGCGATTGCCTCCAACCACGCGTTTCGGCGGCACATTGGGATTGCGAATATTTTCGTCGGAATTATCGTAACGATAGCGCATGGAAATCACCGTTCCCGCCGGCAGCTCTACGGGCGTCTCGTAGCGAAAAACCGCCTGCCAATTCAAATCCCACGACGGAATGTGAATCAAGGATTTTTGCGTGCCATCTTGGAACTTCGCGAACGCCTGCAATTCTTTCCCAACATAATGTGCGTGCGGATAAATGGCCAGCAGCTGGACGTCCTCGGGTAGCGTGAATTCATCGGTGACCAAAAAGTTTTTCTCTCCGGGAGGGATATCCAGCTTCCGGTCGTTTTCGAGTTGCAGCAACATGGGAATACGCGTCGCGGGCTGTTCGGTGAAATAAAGACCGAGACTTGGCTGGATCCACTCCGCCTTTCCGGATGGCTGCAAATGAATGTTCAGCACCAGGTCGGTGCCCGCATCAAGTCGCAAGGCCATGCCGTCGGGCTCGGTGTAAGGCGCTGTTCCCGGCTTCCAAAAGAGGAAATGACTGTCAGGATCAAATGCTTCGGACTCAATTTTAATTTCCATTCCGCCGAAGCCGGATCCGGGAGAAGATTCCTGTGCGCGAGCTGACTGCGTGCGATCCACTAAAACATTTGCGTGATGCACGACACGCTTGTCGCCAGGCCTTATTTCGATGGCTTTGAGCCAGCGGGTTCGATGCACTGGAGTGCGAAAAATAAAATTCCAATATTGGTCAGTGCCGCTGGCCGGGAGCTGATAAGGCTTTTCCGCCTTGATAACCAAATCAGGTGTTCCCATCTGCCAGCCTTCTGCAAATTTCGGAGTGGGCGGGCGATCGGAAGGCGCGCCTTCGACGGCACCTTGTTCCACCCAATGAGCGATCATGGTGATTTGTGCGTCGGAGAGTCGAAGCTCATCCGCAAATTTATATTCGCCGGAATCGGGCAGCCAAGGTGGCATGAATCTGCTTCGCGTAACGGCGGCGATTTGCCGGGCATGAGATTTCGCATCCTTATAGGAGAGCAGGGGGAAGGGACCGGATTCGCCTGGGCGATGGCACGTGGCGCAATGCTGAAAAAATACCGGAGCAATATCCCTGTTAAACGTAATTTGCGAATTGGTGTTGCTGGCGTCTTGCGCAGCCTGGGGTGCTGCAAGAACGCGCCCCGGGTGAGACAACGGGAAAACAACTATCAGAGCGATGGTATAAATTGCTGGCCCGACACGAATCATTCAAGGTCCGAGATAAAACATCCGACGGCTTCGGTCGTTGACACCGGAGGATGGAGACCTTTGCTGGCGGCTTCAATCGCATCCGCCAATTCATGCGTGGTGGCGGCACGGCGGGATTGTCCGATGTGCTCGTAGAGGTTATCGATGCGGCCGTGATAGACAAGGTCGCCCTTGGCATCAAAGACTGCGGCTTCGGGAGTGGTCTTGGCCATGGTTTTTTTTACGAGAGCGTGATCCAGATCGCGAATTGCCGTCAATTGGTAATTGTAGTCCTGAAGATAACGGCGAATTTTATCTGCCGATTCGTTTCTGTCGGGAAAAACGAGACGGAACGAGGCTTGCTGCCCGTACTTTTTGTTCATCTGCTGCACCAATGGGGCGTAGCGATTTGAAATTGGGCAATCCGTGCGCACAAAAACAAAAACCAATACTTTGCCCCGACCTTGCGCGAGCACCTCGTCCGGAGAGCCATGAGTGTCGATCACCGTTTGGCGTGCAAGAAGGGGGTAAAAACTGAAGTGGCACGCTAGTACAGCGGCCATTATGGCGCACGCTAAAAACAAAATCGAGAATCGTCTGGATTCGCGGCGCAAGAATTTTTGTATCCAAGAAACAAAAAAATCTTACACTCAGCAGTAGCGGCTGTCTATGTCACTGATTCCGCCTAGCCTCACTGGCTAGGGCCTAACGCGGTCTTTCGGTCATTGCCAGTTAAAAAAATGGCGGCTTCCATAAAAATGAAAACCGCCATTTGGCTTTGAGTTTTTTCGCCGCGTTCTTGTTTATGCCACTGTTCTGCGTTGAAAGAAATGAACGATGATCGAAATCACCGCAAATAACAGCAGCAAGTGAATCAGCGCACTAGAAACGTGAAATACCAGAAACCCGCCGAGCCACAGAAGCAGCAAAATGATGAATAGCACCAGGAACATACAAGCCTCCTTTGGAGCTTAGGTACTTAGCAACCGCAACGAAGTCTTTGCAGAATTAATATCCGGCCCCGGCCTTGCGAGTGGACGGAACGTCGCGGCCGTCTGTTGTGTCTTTCACATCGGCCGACGCTTCGCCCGCCGTGGAAATATCTTCCGCGCCAGTGCGCTGAAGAATATCCTTCCCGCGTTTCACTTCCTCGGAAGTATCGCAATGCACGGATACCAAAATGCCGCCCTTTTGCAGCCGCCCCTCATAACGCTTCGCTTCGTATTCCGGGATGCCCATACCTACGAGCGCGCCGGTAACTCCGCCAACCGCGCCACCCACTCCGGCGCCCGCTAACGCGGCCATGATCGGACCGGCCGCGATGAACGGACCCAAGCCGGGGATAGCCAGTGCGCCGATACCAACCAGCCAGCCAAGCGTGCCGCCGATTACAGCTCCAGAGCCTGCTCCGGTTGCGGCGCCTTCTGGTGCCTTGGTATTTTTCTCGGTGGAAATTTCGCGATTGCCCAAATTCTCCGGCAGCAAAACAGACACGTCGGAGTGTTGGAAGCCCGAATCCTTCAGTGCAACGACTGCGTTCTCAACACCGCTACGGCTAGAATAAATTCCGAATACCGATTTGTTTTTCGCCATGTTTATATTCTCCTTAAAAAGTTTTCTTCTGACACAAAAAAATCAAGCGCTTCTTTTTTTACCGCTCTGAGGGCGCACTCATAGTGGTGCAGCGGTGGGGTGCAAACCAATACGGAGTTCGCTGCAGAAAAAATGGGGGTTTACCCGACTCTGCTGCTTTCTACGTTGCAGTCTCCGCAAGATTACATACGACCGTGTATAGCGGTGCGCGGCCGGAGGAAGTACCTTTTGTTACGGCCACTTTATCGCTTCAACTTAACTCTTTAACTGAGGGCAAAACCATGACAATCAAATATAAGACGTTGCAAATCGCCGCTCTGGGTTTGGGGATAGCTGGATTTTCAGCGACAGGATCTACGCTGGCGCGGCAGTCGGACCCACAAACTCAGCCAGACAATACTCGCAACAACAAGGGAGATAACGGCAAGGGTGGAACTACAGCGGATCAGCAGGCGAATAATCCCGCGGATCGCGAACTTGCGAAAAAGATTCGCAAATCCATCGCCAGCGATTCTTCGCTTTCTACCTATGCCCACAACATCAAGGTCATTGTGCGGGACGGCGTGGTTACCTTGAAGGGCCCGGTGCACACCGAAGATGAGAAGAACGCCATCGGAGCGAAGGCCTCGGAAGCCGCCGGTGGAAACGACAAGGTACAGAATGAGCTGACCGTAAAAGCATCGTAGAAAGTTTTAAACGGAAATTAGAAAAAACCGCCGTTGCGCCACAGAGCCAGCGGCGGTTTCTACTTTAGGGCGAATATCAAGAAAGCCGCTGACGCGCCAAACATCGCGATGGTACCGATCCATCCAAAGATCTGTAAATAAAGTGGCAGCGTGAAATTCCCCATGATTTTCGGACTACGGGTCATCAGCATCATCAAAGCCATCACCGGCGCTGCTAACAATCCGTTGATCACCGCTGCGATGAAAAGGGATCTGATGGGGTCGAAGTGCACAAAATTCAGCCCCAAACCCACCAGCGTTGCCGCGCCCAACGTAAGATAAAATTTTGTCGCGCGTGCCGGCTTGATTTCCAGTCCGACCCGCCAACGCATGGCTTCGCCGACGGCATAAGCCGCGGCTCCGCCAAGCACTGGAACCGCCAGCAAGCCCGTGACGATAATTCCCGCAGCAAAAAGCGCGTAAGCAAAGCGGCCCGCCAGGGGTTCCAGCGCGCTGGCCGCTTGCGTCGCGGTTTGAATATTGGTATAGCCGTGCGCGTGCAGGGTGGCCGCAGCGGTCAACATGATAAAAAACGCTACGGCGTTGGAGACCGCCATGCCCGCATAGGTGTCAATTCTGATTCTGCGCAATTGTCTGGGCGCTTGCGCTGGAGCACTTTTCAGCGGTTTTTCTTCGGACCGAACCTGTACTTCCTCGGCTTCCTGGGAGGCTTGCCAGAAAAAAAGATACGGGCTGATGGTCGTGCCTAACACCGCGACAACCATGGTCAAGTAATCGCCGTGAAATATTTTTATCGGGGGAACTATCGTGGCTCTCAGTGCGGCCGGCCAATCGATGTGCACCAGAAACGCGGTCACCACGTAGGCCATCAGCGACAAAACCAGAAATTTCAAATATTTTACGTAACGCGTATAGGGCACAAAAATTTGCAGCAGAATGGAAATCAATCCCGTTACTAGCAAATGCATCCACGCGGGGCCTCCAAACAGCATATGAGCCGACTCGCCCATGGCTCCCAAATCGGCGCCCAGATTAAACACACTGGAAACCAGCAGCATGGCCACGATGGCGTAAACCACGGGCCGTGGATACATTTTGCGGATATTGGCCGAGATTCCTACTCCCGTCACGCGGCCAATGCGCGCGCTGATTTCTTGAATCGCGCACATGATGGGATAAGAGAAAAGCATCAACCACAGCGTTCCGAATCCAAACTGCGCACCCGCCTGCGAGTAGGTAGCGATTCCACTGGGATCGTCGTCGGACGCACCGGTGACCAGCCCCGGTCCCACGAAGGCCATATTTTCTGCAAAGGAATCCGGGTCCGGAAGCGCGGGGGTTGTTCTGCGCGCCTGGGGATCGACCTTGTTTTCAGGAGTTTGGACTACTGGGGATTTTGAGGGTGTGGCCACGCCGGATTCTCCGGTTGTAGAAACTAGTTTGAATCCGGCGGAGGGGCCAGTAACATCCGCGCCGTTGGCTGAATAATCTTACCGTCGGTCTAAATTCTGCCGAGCAGCAGCAATATCACCAGGATGACCACCACAAGCCCCAAGCCGCCGCTGGGGTAGTAACCCCATCCGCGGCTGTATGGCCATGCGGGAGCTGATCCGAGTGCGAGAACCACAAGCACAACCAAAAGAATAATGAGCATGTGCGCCTCCGTGCAGCATTGGACCGTTTTAGCTGACACAGCACAATCCATGTAAGTGTGTATTTCAAGCGAAGATAATGCTCACTGGCTGCCTGTGGAACAACGAGGCGGGTTTTCGTGGTAGACAATCTTCGTCCGAATACAGCTTACCCAGTATTTCTTTTCAATGAGATGCAGACAACTATCAGCGAGTAGGCTCTCGCTTGGCATCGACGTTTGAGCGCTTAGCAAAGCGCTTCCCGTAAATTATTCTAGGTCTAATTTCTTTGCGAACAGGAGATAAAACATTGCGCATTTTGGTAGCGGACGATCACGACATTATCAGGCGTGGTCTCAAAGAACTGCTGGCCTCACGCGCCGGGTGGGAAGTTTGTGCCGAGGCGAAAACAGGACGTGAGGCGGTGATGCTGGCCGAGCAGTTGAGACCTGATGTGGTGGTAATGGACATCAGCATGCCCGATTTAAATGGGCTGGAGGCTGCTCGAAAAATCCGCAAGAGTCTTCCCAAGACGGAAATCCTGATCCTCACGCTTCATTTTTCCGACCAGTTGGTTCGGGAAATCGTCGAGGCTGGCGTGCGCGCGTACATCATGAAGTCCGATGCGGACCGTGATTTAGTCGCGGCGGTCGAGGCGCTCGGCAATCACCGACCTTTTTTTACAGCACGAGCGGCCGAGATGTTGCTCGATGGATTTGTTCGCCCTCACGCCGCGACGCTGGATCCCGACGCAGTGATTCGCAATCGCCTGACTTCGCGCGAGCGTGAGATCGTGCAATTGCTTGCGGAAGGAAAGAGCAGCAAAGAAGTGGCGGTGTCGCTGGGAATCAGTGTAAAAACCGCGGAAACGCATCGCGCGAATATCATGAGGAAGCTGGAATTGCATTCGGTGAGTGAATTAGTTCGTTACGCGGTTAGAAACCAGATTATCGAGGCGTAAGATTTCTGGTTTGCAGTTTGCGTTTGTAGCTGTGCGGAGAGTTATGCCGCGAGTTTTAATTGTCGATGACCATGCGGTGATACGTCGTGGAGTCCAGGGGATTCTAAGCACCTATCCCGAGTGGGACCTGTGCGGAGAGGCCGACAATGGGCAAGATGCCATTCGGCTCGCCGGTGAACTCGCGCCCGAGGTGGTCATCATGGACGTGTCCATGCCCGGCATGAATGGCCTGGAGGCAACGCGGATTATCCACGATGTGCTTCCGGAAACTAAAGTTTTGTTGCTCACCTTGCATTCGTCCTCGGAATTTGTGCGCAGCGCGTTCCGGGCGGGAGCGAGAGGTTACGTTTTGAAATCGGACGCGGAAAATGAGCTCGTGAGGGCCTTGAATGTGGTGATCGGAGAAGGAACTTACGTAAGTCCGGCGATCGATGCGCGCGCGGTGAAAGAATCCATCTTCTACAATAATTAGTACCCTCGCATGCGAGACAAGCGCTTGGTTCGTGGACTTTTCTTCTCTACACATACAAAATAGAGCCGCAAAATCGTTTTGTTAATTTCCGGAGGATTCAGATGTCCCCTACCCAAAAAGCCCCCGCTGACAGCGGAACGCGCGAAGATCTTATCAAGAGTTTGAATGGAGATTTAGCGCGTGAGTTCCAAGCGATTATCGCCTACGTGGTCTACTCCCAGGTGCTGAAAGGCGCCGAATATATGAACATCGCGGGCGAACTCGAGAAACACGCCGGCGAAGAATTGCAGCACGCCATCACCATTGCCAAGCAAATAGATTATCTTGGCGGCACTCCCACCGTGCAACCGGAGCCGGTGAAGTCCACGGAACACAACAAAGAGATGTTGCGCGCAGATCTGAACAATGAAAACGAAACGATTAGGAATTACCGGCTGCGGATTCGCCAATGCGAACAACTTGGCGAGTTTGCCACCGCAGAGTTGATCCGCGAGATTCTTATCGAGGAACAGGATCATCAAATCGCGTTGGCCACCGCATTGGGAATTGACCCTCCGAAGCTATAAGCGCATACCATTTCCCGCGCGGATGTGCCGTATGTTTTCCCGTGCCGCTCTGGTTATGTTGACGCCCCAATTTAATAGCTCACCGGTGGCGGCACTCCCGGATCAGTAGGCCCTGGCCCGGGAAAAGGAGCGCGGCCTGGATCTGGCGATGGCAGTTCGGGCTCGGAAGGTTTTTTGGGAGGCAGTTCCGGTTGCGGAGGTTGCGGCACAGGTTCTTCGGGACCAGGCCAGTTGGGTTCTGCGGCGCGTAAACGCGGCATTTTACTTTCTCCTTAAAACAGCTCAAACATGAACAACAGAATGGCCTAGCGCACGATTGCGAACAATCAGTACATCGCAGTAGGCAGTCACATTGTTGGGCGAGGTTCGGTAGGGGTTTAAGGAATTTTTAAGAAAGAAATGTCCAATCTACGGCCTTCACTGGATTCTATGCTAGATGTGATATGGATACTGTCGACGTTGACTGCAAAACCGCTGGCCGGTGTCCTTCGCGGGAGTGACTGCACACGGTAGCCCTGCAGGGCCTTTGCAGTTTGACCTGTCTGGAAGCTATCCCCGGCCGCGGTCTAAATTTTTTCGGTGATTTTCTTACCCTTAGTCTCCCGCAATTCTACGTGTAATCCCCGATTGAGGCTGACGCGCGAGCGAGTCACAGTACCGCGCACAGCCGATTTACGGATAAAGCGTCGTTACACTTCGGCTGAATGCGTAGGAATTAATTCAAGGAGAGATATGAAATCGCTTAGATCGATATTGACCCTCGTTCCTGTGCTGTTGGTTGGGGGTTTGCTGGGCTGCTCGAGCACCCCGACTAAATCGCCGGATGTCACGGACAGCGTCCGCAGATCGCTGGATCAGTCCGGTTACAAAGATGTAAGCGTCAGTGAGGATCGAGATAAAGGGGTGGTCACGTTGTCTGGCACGGTGGCCTCTGAGAGCGACAAAGCGCAGGCCGAATCGCTTACAAAAGCTGCGGCCGGCGGGCTGGTAGTAGCCAACACTGTCGCGGTTCGCCCTCCCGGAGATGAGAGCGCCGCCAAAGCGGTGGACTCCGACCTCGACAAAGCCATCGACAAAAACCTCGATGCCGCACTCGTAAAACGCAAACTGGATAAGGGCGTCCACTACGATGTTAAAAACGGCGTGGTTACGCTAAAGGGTGATGCTGGGACTCAGAACCGCCGCTCGGCGATCGAACAAGTCGCCAACGGCGTGCCCAACGTCCGGCAGGTGGTCAACGAAATGGAAGTGAAGGGACAAAAGGCCACTTCTTCCCGTCATTAGATTGCCGGCCGGGAGCGTGGTTACGTAAGCTTCGCTCCCGGTTCGTTTTTCTTTGCCCGCAAGTTCCAGCAAAACCTGTCGGAGCTCGATTTTGTTTCCACGTGTGGTATACCAACGGCGTAGTGTGCTTTCATGAAGCTATGTTTTGACTCCAGCTCGGAGAACAATGGCCGAAGATAATGTGGCATCGGCTGCGAACGAGAAAGCGCTGCCGCATAAGTCTGCTCGTTCCGTTTCCCTGATTCCAGTTTTGTTGGGATTCTTTTTCATTGCCGTTATAGCTGTGGCGGCTTTCCTGACCCAACGCGGGATCAATAACAGCACGAATTGGGTGGTGCACACATATGACGTTCGTGGTGAATTGCAGAATCTGCACACCCAGTTAGCTGAAATTCGTGGCAGCGCCCTGGCGTACAGCGGGTCCGGAGACGGCACCGAGCTTCAGCTTTTCCGGCAGCATTCCGATTACATCGAAAAGGCTTCTGAACATCTTGGCAAGCTAACTGCAGACAATGCACGGCAGCAAGAGCGGTTGAGTGAGTTGGAATCTTTGTCGCGGAGTTACGTCACACAATTGCGAAGGGCCATGGCGCCGGGCGTACAGCCAACTTCCGCTTCGTCCGCCTAATCGGCCGCCATCCGCGAACTCGACTCGCAAGAATCAAAAGTGGAGCGTCTAATACGCCGCATGGACGAAGAGGAAATTAGTCTTCTAAGCCGGCGCTTGGGTACCTGGAATCGCGAGTTGTGGCGCACCTCGGCTGTCCTTACGCTGGCGCTAGTCGCGGCACTCAGCTTTCTCGGCTACAACTTTCGTTTGCTAAGCAGAGAAATCGTTAGAACCCGGGAGTTGGAACTTATCCAACGCGAGAACGTGCGCTCGTCGCGGGCACTCAGCGCGCGCATTCTCGATCTTCAGGATGCCGAGCGGCGCAGAATCGCGCGGGAATTGCACGACAGCGTCGGGCAATATCTCGTAGGACTGAAAATCAATCTGGAGCAGTTACTAACTACTCGCGCGAATTTTTCTCCGACGCACGAAAAGCTATTGTCCGACACCGTTGCTTTGGCCGAGCGTTCCATGTTGGAAGTAAGAACTATCTCGCACCTACTGCATCCCCCGCTACTGGATGAGGTCGGGCTTGAATCAGCGATTCGTTGGTACGCGGACGGGTTTGCACAACGGTGCGCTTTAAAAGTAAGCCTGCACCTCGACTCCATCATCAACCGTCTGCCGAAAGAAGTGGAGTTGGCACTGTTTCGGGTGCTGCAGGAATCCTTGACCAATGTTCACCGGCACGCGAACGCGAAGTCTATAGAAGTTGTTCTCACCTGCTCAACCGGACATATAGTGCTTACCGTGATCGACGATGGTGTGGGAATCACGCCGGAGGTTCTCACCCGCTTTAGCTCGGGAAGGGCTGCTGGGGTGGGCCTCGCGGGAATGAGAGAGCGTTTGGCGGAACTGGACGGAACCCTGGAAGTTGAGCGGGCATCGCGGGGAACTGCCGTGCGGGCTACCATCCCGGTTGAGCAGTGTGCCAGCGAGCCTAAACCGTTGGAAACCAGCGCGGTCTGAAAGCCTGGCTCCGAATCCAAGTAATTTGACCTACGCGCTATATGCCGCTAAGGGCCGCGTACGGGCGAGCATTTCAAGCCGACGTCGCGAGCGTGTGCGCGCTCTGAACACCCGCGATTTCACAGTTTCTACGGTGATGCCCATGGCCCGGGCAAGTTCGCGATTCGTCCATCCTTCTGCTTTCTGCAGCACGAAGGTATGGCGGAGCGAAGGATTCAGACATTGCAACGCTTTACTTGCCAGCTCGCGGTTGATGTATTCGCGTTCGTGATTTTGGCGCTGGTCTTCAATCTCAGGATAATTCGCAAACGTTCCGCTGTCCTGCCCGGTATCCGATGGATTCACAAACCGTTCCGGTTTATGGCGGCGTAATTTCATGAGTGCTTCGTTGATGGTGATGCGAAACAGCCAAGTGGAAAACTGTGACTGGCCTTCGAAGCGGCCGATATTGTAATAGGCCTTGACCAGGACATTTTGCACATTATCCTCAGCGTCTTCGCGGTTCTTCAGCATGCGCAGTGAAACGCCATAAATTTTACCGGAGTGCTTTTGCACCAATTCCGTGAAAGCTTCGTGGTTTCCCCGCCGGGCCATCGCGATGAGTTTGTCTTCCGAAGATAACACTTCGTTTTTCATGTTAGCCGGCTCCTCGAACAACCCCTAAATTTGTTATTCACTCTCGGTCAGTGGGGACGTCGAAACCACGAGAGTAAGAACTTCTCCGCTGTCGCTTCCCGGAGCTTAAATTTAAAGGTAGTGGGTAGACTCCAAATGGACAATACAGAGGACCGTGTACACAACAACTGAGAATTTTGTAGGCTAACAAACAGTTAGCATTTATGTTAGCGGGCACCGTTAAGGTCAGCAGCCGGAAGCTAAAAAGCGAAAGGGCGGAAATTATCCGCCCTTTCGCCATTCATGGCCGTACTGGCTCGTTACGGGTAACCGTTACTTCTCTAGATGAGGCGATGCCTGTTGCAAGCGCGACACGAGCAATCGGCCCTCTTCAGGACCTTCTCTCTTTCCTTCCTCGACGATTTCCGCAGCGGTTACGCCCTTGCCGTATAGCTTCTCATTGGCTCCGCCGTCAGGCCGCAAGGTCGAGCCTTCCAGCGAAACGCCGGCGAATGCTCCACGAGACCGAGAATAGCTCAACATCTCGGATCGCAACGTTACGTCCGATTCTGCCGAAGCAGTGCGGCCCTTGGGTCCCGCCGCTATGCTGGCGTCGCCACCAAGCTTTACCTTGCTGTGCAGCATGCTGTTCATTCCGCGATCGTTCATCACCAGAATCACGAAGTCAGTCGCTTCTCCGCCGATCTGGAATCCCACGCTGCCACCTTCCAGGGCCATCATCGCGGGCGCGCCCCAGGGGCCGTTGTAGTCATGGCCTCTGCGGCAGACCATAACGCCTCGGCCGTAGCTGCCACCTACAACGAAAGCGGCCTTCACCACCGAGGGCAGCACCACCACGCAGCGGGCCTTGTCCAAAACGTCCTGTGGAATATCGTCGGGAACATCCAGGATCTCCTTCATTACTCGACCGGCGTTCGCCACTCGTTCTCTTTCTTCTTTTTCACTGGCCGGTTTTGCCACTGCTAGCGTTGAAAATGCCAGCACTCCCGCCATTGCAATTGTCCATTTCTTCATCTTTGTTTCCTCCGTTAAATTTTAATTTTTACTTGCCGCGCCGAAGGGCTAGAACCGCAACTCCGCTGATCACTGCAATGACGCCAATTACAGGGGGAACCGGTATGGTCCGCTGTTCTTCTTTGGTTGCTTGTATCGGTCCGATATCCAGCACTTTCTTGTGCGTCGTATAAGTGAAACCCTGATACACCAGCGCGATGATTCCAATTACGATCAGGGCCACACCTAAGAGCATTCGTCCGTTCATTTACCGTCCTTCAGTTAGTGCCGCGCACTGCTGATATATTTCGCCGGCACCGCAGCAGCCGTTCCTCACACGTATACCCCGGAGTAATCATGAGGTTTCCGGCGAGCTTGTTACTTGTACGTTATTCGGAACTAAGGCTCCATACCTAGAAACCTTTAGCCTGAGCGATTGCATCGTGTAGCAATTTAGCTGAATTTGTGAGTTAACGAACGCTCAAAAAAGTACCCAGTTTTGGTTAAATTTAAAGCCTACAAGAGGCAGTCTGCGCATATCAACCGAACGCTGTATTTGCGGATTACGAGCGGTATGGTCTGCTCTACCAAGTGCCTTGCTGTTTTGATTGAATCAGCAAAGAACCGATAGGGAGGCTTCAATGAACTGGGACCAAATCGAAGGCAAGTGGAAGCAGTATGCAGGCAAAGCCAAGACCAAATGGGGCAAACTGACAGACAACGATATGCAAACATTGAGCGGCAAGAAAGAGCAGCTGGTTGGGTTGGTCCAGGAGCGCTACGGTATTGCCAAGGATGAAGCGGAACGACAAGTGAACGATTGGGGTAATTCTTTTTCGGACGATAACGCCGCTCAGCGCGACGAAAACGCCCGGCGCGACAAGAGCCGCGGAGCTGGATCGGCCTAGTTTCCTTGTAGGTTGTGTGTTGTAGATGTCGATCAAGCTGGCCCGATTATCGGGCCAGCTTTTTTTTGCGCCGGCGTGAACTTGTACAATTTCATGGCCTAACGGTATGCTCCGCGTTGCAGCGCCGGCCGATCTGCTCGCCCCCCTCTACAACATCTCCATGCTGCTTGCTAAACTCCAATTGCGTTAGGCAAGCGTGCTATGAATATCCTGAATGCGCTCGGCTCTGTACTGGGAACCGGATACTCATCCGGTCTGAATCTCTACGCCACAATTCTCACTCTCGGGCTTCTCCAGCGATACGGTTTTATTCATCTCTCCAAATCGCTGGAGATTCTTTCGCACCCTCTGGTTTTGGGAATCGCGGCGCTCCTGTATTTTGTCGAATTCTTCGCCGACAAAGTGCCGTATATCGACACGGCGTGGGATGCCATCCACACATTTATTCGTCCGCCAGCCGCGGCGCTGCTTGCTTATGCGTCGGTCGGCGACATATCACCGGAATGGCGCTGGGCCGCCGCATTGCTTGCGGGCGGTGTTGCGCTCACTTCGCATAGCGCAAAAGCTTCCACACGCGCAGCCGTAAACACCAGTCCTGAACCGTTCAGCAATTGGATTTTAAGTTTTGGCGAAGATTTACTGGCCGTGTGGCTTACCTGGATGGCCGGAGCTCATCCGTTGACCACTGCAATCGTGGTCGGCGCACTGTTGATTCTCTCCGCTTTTCTGATCTTCCATCTATTTCGATTCGCGCGTCGCGCATTTCACCGCTTGTCCACGGCCTAAGCGGGTCAGTTTTATTGGGGGCTTACTTTAAATAAGTGGCCAGCCAATCGAGGAAAGTTTTGTACCAGAATTGCGAATTCTGCGGTTTCAGTACCCAGTGGCCTTCATCCGGGAAGACTACTAGTTTCGACGGCACTCCTTCTCGTTGCAGCGTATTGAAAAACTCCAGGGACTGCGTGTACGGCACACGAAAATCATTTTCCCCGGCGATGACCAGCGTTGGTGTTTTGTATTTCCCCAATTCCCCCGCGAACGTGGAGGCCGACCACTTCTTGTAGGTTTCCGGATTGCTCCACGGCGTCCCCTGCATATCGTGCTCTGCAAACCATAACTCTTCGGTAGCGTACATCGAGGTCTGGTCGTAAACTCCCGCGTGGCTGATGATTGCCTTGAAGCGTCCGGAATGCGTGGCGATCCAGTCGGCCATAAATCCACCGTAGGAACCGCCGGCGGCGGCCATGCGCGAACCATCGATGAATTTATTGTTGGCCAGCGCGTAATCCACGCCCTTCATCACATCGGTGTAGGCTTGGCCACCCCAATCATTCGTGATTTCATCGGTGAATTTCTGTCCATAGCCGGTTGACCCGTGGCGATTGATCATCAGGGTGACGTAACCCGCGGCGGAAAATACCTGAGCATTCCATCGATAACCCCAGGCATTCGACCACATCGTTTGTGGTCCGCCATGGAGCAACACCAGCAGCGGATATTTTTTGGTGGCGCTAAATTTTGGCGGCCGAAGGAGCATGGCCTGTACGCGCGAACCGCCGGCACCTTCAAACCAGAACGTCTCCGGCGCATGCATATCTAACTGGGCCAGCAAAGTGTCATTGTGATGCGTCACTTGCTGGGCATTCGCTCCCTCGCCCGACGCTGCAAAAACTTCGGCCGGCATGGTCAGGCTGGTGCGTTCGAAGGCCAGGATCTTTCCATCGCGGCTGATCGACACTGCGGTGTTGAATCCTTCAGTGACAATTTTTTTCGGCTCCGCTCCACCGCGTGCGTCGAGCGCATAAATAGGAGAAAGCGTTTCGTTTTCGGCTGTGAAGTAAATCATTTTGCTGTCCGGGGACCACGCCAGGCCGTCCGCGCTGCGGTCAAATTTTTCGGTCAAATCTTCAGTTTTTTCTGTGTGCCGGTCGTA
>Ga0210405_10001784_pt1 | contig 23585 bp, 29 predicted proteins | sample IncBWH11MmetaG_FD_155492 | JGI IMG/M metagenome (GOLD analysis project Ga0210405, IMG submission 155492) | Forest soil microbial communities from Barre Woods Harvard Forest LTER site, Petersham, Massachusetts, United States - Inc-BW-H-11-M | ecosystem: Environmental > Terrestrial > Soil >... | reverse complement strand
GACCGCTCGAGCATGCCTATTTGGAACACCTTCACCAAAGATGAGCGCGCGAATCTCGTGGCATGGATCAAGCACTTCTCTCCGCGCTGGCAGACCGAAAAGCCGGGAACGCCCATCCAGATTCCCCCCGAGCCGGAAGTAACGCCAGAGCGGGTCAAAGCGGGACAAGAAGTCTTCGCAAAAGTGCAATGTTGGAAGTGCCACGGTGTACAAGGAATGGCTAACGGCCCGTCCGCCTCAACTCTCACCGATGATCTTGGCCGGCCGATTTGGGCCTACAACTTCACCGACGGAACACGACCCAAGTGCGGCAGCACGGACCGCGATATCTACAAAATCTTCATGACTGGCCTGGATGGCACGCCGATGCCGTCATTCTCCGATAACATTAAGCCGGATGAGGCGTGGGACTTGGTGTTCTATCTGCGCACGCTACAGCGCAACAACGCGTATAACGCCAAGGAAAAGCAGATCGCCAGGCAGTTGGGATTAAAACCGGTTAGTCCGCAATAAAATAATCTGAGATCGAGCGAAGTCTTGTTCACAGGAGAGCGTCCATGAAAAAGCAACACTATTCGAAGTTCGCAGCAATACTATCGGGGCTAGTACTCATCGGCTTCGGGGCACTAAGCCTCGACCAAAATGTCAGCGCTGCCGCGGAAGGATCAATCGCCGGGACCGTAAAGCTCGACGGCACTGCTCCGCACATGAAGGGCATCGATATGTCGAAGGACCCTTACTGCGTGAAGCAACACGAGAACAGCCCGGTTTCGTTGGAGAACGTCGTGGTTGGAGCAAACGGTGGGCTAGCGAACGTAGTTCTCTATATCTCGGAAGGCCTGACCGGCAACGAAGGCAGTTCGTCTTCAAGCGCGCCGGTTTTTGACCAGAAGGGCTGTCAATATATCCCGCACGTCATCGCGGTGAATCCCGACCAGAAATTCAAGGTCACGACCAGCGATCAGACGACCCACAATATCCACCCGCTGCCCAACCCGATGACCGGCAATATCCCGTGGAACAAGTCTCAGCCGCCCGGAGCGCCGCCCATCGAAACCAGTTGGAAAGCAGTAGAAATGATTTCGGTGAAGTGCAACATTCATCCTTGGATGCACGGCTACCACGCTGTGGTCAAGGGTCCCTACGCGACCACCGATAAAGACGGCAATTTCACGATCCAAGGTGTCCCCGCGGGCAGCTACACGGTAACAGCTTGGCAAGAGGATCTGGGAACTCAGACGGCGAAGGTGACGGTCGCAGCGGGCAAGCCGGCGACCGCAAATTTCTCCTTTAAAGCAAAATGAACAATTATTCATGAAGAGTTCGGTTGACGTTAAGTTTTTCTAAGTTACAATGTCGTGCCGCATCAACCAAAGACAGCCCCGAATGCAGTGGTGGCTGCTTTGAAAAGCCGTTGCGGCCGGATGAGCAGCCGGCCAGAGGCGAGGCGATATGGCAAAATTGTTTGCAGTCACGATCGTGCTGATCGCGATCCTTTCCGCGATTCCCGTTATCCGCAACACTTGGCATCCAGTGCCCGACGTCTCGGCCCACGGTCAAGCCATTGACGACCAGTTGTCGGACACTATGTGGGAGGCCGGAATTTCCTTCCTCGCCTCACAGATTCTTTTGGCGTGGTTCATCTGGAAGTTCTCCGGCGATCGACCGGGCGAAAAGACGACGAAGAATTTCCCCGGCGGCGCAACGGGGCTGGTGCTTGCCGCCTTTATTCTGGTTGGCGTGGAGGTGTTCGCTCTGGGAATTTTCGGAGCAAAGGCTTGGGCCAATATGTACTTCACACAACCCGGTGCGGACGCAATGCCCGTTCAAGTCCAGGCCGGGCAGTTCGCATTCTATTTTCGCTATCCGGGGCCAGACGGAACCTTCGGCTCGATTCACCCCGATATGATCAGCGAGGCTAACGCAAACTTCTACGGCTTGGACCTCGACCATGATCCGGACGCCAAGGACGATATCGTAACCGCCGAAATGGCCATACCGGTGAACCGTGAAATCCGCTTGCTGATGCACTCCAAGGACGTCAGTCATTCTTTCTATGTTCCGGCGTTGCGAATTCATCAGGATTTCGTGCCGGGGTTGGATCTCCAAATTCACTTCACCGCGACGAAAGTTGGCCGCTACGAAATTGTGTGCAGCCAACTCTGCGGCCTGGGGCATTACAACATGAAGGCATATCTTGATGTCTACTCGCAGGAAGATTTTGACAACTGGCTAAAGAAAGAAGCGGCTATGCAGTGAGGGAATACCGTCCGCACTTTTTGCGGCCGAGAGATCTCTTTTCGAGGTGAGCATATGCACGATATGTCAGCGCATGCGGCGGCACATCACGGGCCCCCGACGAGTTTCATCCGGAAGCATGTCTTTAGCCTGGATCACAAGGTAATCGGCAAACAATATTACGGTCTGGGCCTGGTCGCCGTGATCATCGGCATGGTCCTTTCCTGGCTGGTGCGTCTCCACCTGGGGTGGACGAACTATGCGATCCCGGGGCTGCATTTGCTCTCCAAGAACGGCGCGCCCGGTGATGTAATGACGCCGGAGTTCTACCTGCAACTCATGACCATGCATGCCACTTTCATGGTCTTTTTTGTTCTTACAGTTGCTCCCTTCGCGGCATTCGGCAATTTCTTCCTGCCCATCCATACTGGCGCGGAGGACATGCCGTTCCCGCATTTCAACATGATGTCGTTCTGGACTACGTTTGTGGCGTTCTGCGTCATGGTTACTTCATTCTTCGTAGGCGATGGGCCCACTCTGGGCGGTTGGACCCAATACGCCCCGCTCAGTGCAATTGGATCGGTGGGAGGTCCCGGCCAGGGCTTGGGCGTGGTTATTTGGGCAATCTCGATTGCCATATTCTGCGTCGGCCAGCTGTTTGGGGCGCTGAATTTTATTCCCAACGTCCTCGACCTCCGTTGCAAGGGCATGAGCATGTGGCGACTGCCGATGCCAACCTGGGCGTGGTTCATTACGTCCTGCATGGGGCTGACGTCGTTCTCCGTACTGATGCCGGCTTGCATTCTGCTCATTCTTGACCATGTGGCCGGGACGAGTTTCTTCGTGCCATCCAATCTCGTTATTAACGACCAACTACAACCGCACGCGGGCGGATCGACTCTTCTGTGGCAGCACCTTTTCTGGTTCTTCGGACACCCTGAAGTGTATATCGCCATCGTGCCCGGAATGGGTATCATCTCGCATGTTCTCATCACCAACATGCGCAAACCAATGCTCAGTCATCGTGTGCTGGTGTACTCGATGGGAGCATTGGCCATCCTCAGCTATATGGTGTACGGACACCATATGTTTGTCAGCGGAATGAATCCCTTCTCATCGCTGCTGTTCTCTTTCCCAACTCTTTTGATTACGATCCCGTCCACAATCATCGTCTTGATCTTGATTGGGAGCCTGTACGGTGCAAAGTTGCGGATTAACGCAGCTTCGCTGTTTGCCTTGGGCTTTATTTCGCTATTCATCACTGGCGGCGTGAGTGGGTTCTTCCTGGCCCAGCCTTCGATCCAGATCCTTCTCCACGCGACCTACTTCGTGGTGGCTCATTTCCACTTCACAATGGCCATTGCGGCGATCTTCGGAATCTTCTCCGGAACTTACTTCTGGTTTCCGAAGATGTGGGGACGGATGATGAACGACAAGCTGGGTCAGCTTCACTTCTGGCTCACATTTGTCGGTGTCTACTGCATTTTCATGCCGATGCACTACCTGGGATTGGCTGGGAATGTGCGTCGCTACCAGGCATTCGTGGTGGACTACATGCAACCCCTAGTCGGCGTGCATCAGTTCATCACGATAGCAGCGCTCTTCACTGGCGCTGTCCAATTTATTTTCCTTTACAACCTGATACACAGCCGTTTCTGGGGGGAGCCTGCGCCGGACAACCCTTGGCAGGGCACGTCACTTGAGTGGTCAATACCTTCGCCGCCGCCGCACGATAACTTCGGGGGCAGGCACGTTGTGGTTTATCACGATCCCTATCAATACGGCGTGGAGAGTTCAACCGGCGATTACCTGATGCAAGATTCACCCGAGCAGGTAAAGAACGCGCACGACGAGCCGTGAGTGAACGACTGCACATTTGTTTAAGGAGTTGAGTACCTATGGCAACGACAGTTCACGAACCGCCGAAGGTCGAACCGCGTCGCTCACCGGAGTCCGGACATTCCGGCAACGGAGGCTTCCGGAATCTGGTTCCGAACAATGGCAACTCGACAGCGGTCCAGGACTACGCGACCGCGCCGTCACGAACCGCCATCTGGGTGCTCCTTGCCGCGATTGGGATGAGCTTCGCTGCATTCACCAGTGCCTTGATCGTTCGTCAAGGAGCATCTTTGGACTGGCGGCACCTTACCCTGCCCCCAATTCTTTATTTGAATACCTTGGTGCTGCTTGCCAGCAGCATGACTTTAGAACTCGCGCGTCGCCGGGTCGCGGTTTTCATGGGCGGTGCCAGAACCGCCGATCAAAATCCCGCTCGCTGGCTGTACGTTACCTCGCTCCTTGGCCTGGTATTTGTTGCCGGCCAGTACGCGGCCTGGCTGCAGTTGCGTTCCCGAGGGTTATATCTCGCAACCAATCCTGCCAGTTCCTTCTTCTACTTGCTGACGGCAATCCATGCATTGCACGTCCTGGGTGGGCTGGCCGGCTTGACTTACGTTATGCGGAAACTGCAAAGAGCCGTCCTGCGGCGGAGCACCCTGGATTCCTTCTCTTATTACTGGCATTTTATGGGCATTCTCTGGGTGTATTTGCTGCTGCTGCTTTGGATGAAGCTTTAATCCGTACTACACAGGAGGCAATGTGAGCGAAGCACATTTGACCATGGGAGCACATTCGGCTCCCCCGATGGAAGCACGGCCCTTTGCTATGCCTTCCAAGAAGCTGGCGATGTGGCTGTTCATCATGTCCGACGTGATGACGTTTGCTGCCTGTACCGTAGCCTACGCATTCCTGCGAAATGCAACTCCCGACTGGCCGCGGCCTTTCCACAGTGTAACCAACGTTGTCGTTATGACTGTGATCATGCTAACGAGCAGCCTCACCCTACTCGTTGCTCTCGAGGCTGCCAAAGCAGTGGATAAAGCGAAAGCTTTCCAGTGGATGCTCATTACGGCCGCTGGAGGCGTTCTATTCACCCTGCTCCACATCCGCGATTGGATGGGCATGATCAATCAGGGTGTCACCTTGTTCCACAATCCCTGGAGCCCGGCGCCCTTTGGAGCTGCGTTCTATAGCATCACCGGCTTCAGCCTGATGCACATCTCGGTCGGTACGATTGCTTTGTTCGTCGTGGCGATCCGCTATAAGGGAGGCCGCTATACCGCCGACGATGTCGAACTATTTAACCTTTTCTGGCAATTCATTGGCCTGGTCTGGTTATTTATCGTTCCACTCGTTTATCTGATGAACCTGGCGCGCTAGATCGACGAAATTCAGATCGACGAAATTCAGACCGAAGACGTTAAGGAGCGGACCCATGACGACAGCTGCAGCAAGCGGAATGAAAAAATATGTGGCCGTTTACTTCGCCCTGTTGGTCCTTATGGCTTTGCAGTTCTTCCTTGGTTATCAGGGCCAGGGGGGGCAGTTGGTCGTGCGCTTTCTGACCTTTGCCGTCATTGAGACCATTCTCGTGATGCTATTCTTTATGAATCTCGGTTCGGAAAATCCCGGGTTCATCAAGTTCTTCGTCTATTTCATGCTTTTCGTGCTCGCAACCATGAACTATGTGTGGACCGACAGCTTCCGGTTGCTCCTGTTCCGGCTCACGGGCTATACGCCAAGCTAGTTTTAAGGATGATCAATGCGTAAATCGCGCCATCGACTTGCGTGGGTTGGGTCAGCAGGAGTGATCCTATTGCTAACTGCGCTGCCGGCTTTTTCTCAGAATTGTGCCCTCTGTTATACTCAGGCGGCTTCCGCGGGAGCTCGAATGATTGAGGCTTTGAAGAGCGGGATTCTGGTCCTTATTATTCCCCCCACACTGGGATCCATTGGTATGATTTTCGTCGTGCGCCGAAGGAACAATCTGTTTAAGCGCAACGAGTCCGCGGCAGAAGACTGGTAAAATGGCGACCACTAATCTAATGGCAAATTCCATCGCTCCGCAGACGCTCACCGCCAAGCTCCGGGATTATTACACTCTGACCAAGCCCGAAGTGAACCTCCTCATTCTGATGACCACGTCTACAGGCTATTACCTCGCCTCTCGTGGACCATTCAGGATTTTAGGCTTGATCAATACGCTGGTTGGTACGCTGCTGGTCGCCAGCGGGACCGCAACCCTCAATCAATGGATGGAACGGGGCTGGGATGGTCAAATGCGCCGCACCGCGTCGCGCCCTTTGCCCTCAGGACGACTTAGCTCTCGCGAGGCGTTTCTGTTTGGCATTCCGTTGAGCGTTGCTGGAGGCCTGTACCTGGCGATTACAGTGAACCTGTTATCGGCATTTCTGGCAGTCTCCACGCTACTGTCGTATCTCCTCATCTATACGCCGTTGAAGAGGAAGACGCCTCTGTGCACGCTGCTGGGGGCTTTCCCTGGGGCTATGCCGACGCTGATCGGATGGGCTGGCGCATCCGCCGGCATCGACCGCCATGCATGGTATCTTTTTTCGATTCTCTTTCTATGGCAGTTCCCGCATTTTCTCGCGATTGCCTTGATGTACCGCGACGACTACTCACGCGCAGGCTACAAGATGTTGCCCGACTTTGATCTCGATTCTCGCTTCACTCGCGCCGAGATTGCGGGCTTCACCGTGATCCTGGTGCTCGCAACCATGCTGCCGCTCGTGGATCGGGCTGGCTTATGGTATTGGGTCGGCATGTGCCTGTCCGGAGCGTTCCTGTTCTATCACGTAGGCAAATTGACGGCATCGGGATCGAGAGTACTGGCGAGCCGTGTCCTTCATGCATCGGTTCTTTATCTTCCGGTGGTTCTCGGAATCATGGTGTTCTGGAAGGCCTAGAGTCTCCGGCGGCCATGTGGCTTTTCGTCCTGTGTTTTGTCGGAAACGATTCCTCGCGACCCTCGGAATAGCCTTCGCCGTAACTGCCGCGATCCTGTTCGTCGCCAACTCCACCTTCGCGCAAGCTCCAGCTCCAGCTCCGGCCCCGCTTAAGCGATCGCAGATCTTACATACACTGCCCCTGACGAAGTTCTATGACACTCCTCATCCATTGCCCGCTGGCAAACCAGGAGAACTGATCCGCTCGGAACCGTTCGACGAATACGAACTCCCGCCTGAGGTGTCAGCTGTTCGCATTCTCTATCACTCGCGATCTGCCTCCGGGGAGGATGTGGCGGCATCGGGCGTAGTTCTGATTCCCAGCGAGCAAAAGCCGCCTGCCGGGGGCTGGCCGGTGATTGCGTGGGCACACGAGGCCACCGGCGTGGCTCGCGTGTGTGCCCCCTCGCTGATGAGAAACGTAGGCCACGGACCGTTCCTCTCCATGTACGTAAACCTGGGGTACGCCGTGGTCGCCACGGACTACACCGGGCTGGGCACCAATTTTCGGAATGCATTTATGGACGCTCAGTCCAATGCCACCGATATTATCGGCTCGGTCTCTGCGGCCCGCGCTGCCATGCCACATCTTGGCGTGAGGTGGATCGTTATGGGGGAAGGCGAGGGCAGCTTAGCGGCGGTCACCGTTGCGGAGAAGCAAAACGAAATTCACGACGCAGGCTATCTCGGCAGTATCGCAATTTCTGGGCTGGCGGACGCGAAAGAAGTATTCGCGCATTCGACGCAAGGGTCAGCAAGCAGCGTGTTCCTGGCTTATGGCATCAAGACGGTGTATCCGCAGTTTCAAGTGACCGATATGTTGACGGAAAAGGCGCTTGCACTTTATCAGGAGGTCGGGCAAAACTGCGGGGAGACAGGAATCGTTGGCCAGGCGGCTGAAGCCCTAAGACCGGGATGGGAGAATAATGAATTCGTTAAACAATATTTCGCGAGAAACACTCTTGGCCAGACTCAAGCGCGCGGCGCGATCCTGGTAATCAGTGCCGACGCCGATCGAACCGTGCCCGTGGTCGCACCAGTCATCGCTCGCATGTGCAAACAGGGTGACCGGGTTCAATGGGAAAGATATCCCAATCTCGAACCAGGTCGCGTAATTGGCGACTCGGCGAGGGACCAGATTACGTGGATTGAAGCACGATTCGCCGGACGGCTGGCCCCGGCGAATTGTCCTTGAGCCCGGTTCGGTGGCCGTGCACTGCAAAAGGTACTTTCGCAGCGCACGCTCACAAGTTCTTTGTTCTTCAATTTCTCCAGGTGGTGCGAAGGTCGGAATTCAAAATGTTCAGCTCCGAAGTCCAGCTGTGACTGAATTCGCTTAGGACCAATGGCCCGTATGGGCAGGTGTCTACTGGGAACCGGCTTGATGTTGAGCAAAGTGCGCAGATGGTCCTGCGACATTAGTCAGCTTGCTGTCGCGAGTTCCTAGCCCAATCACCATGGCCATGTCTTTCGGATAGACCACATCGCGTCCTGGCGCCAGAAAGTGATAGTAGATCGACATCGCCGCTCCCTACGAACCGAATCCCGCCGACACTACGCGTGAATGCGCCGCCAATCCCACAATCATTCCCACAAATCGGAATCCCGACGCTCCGCTCGCCGCGCTACCTCCCGCTTCTCCCACGCTCGGATTGCCTTGTCCCGCATCGCGATCCGGGGCCGCCTGGGTCGCGGCCAGCATCACCTCGATGGCCGTCGTCAAATACCGCGTCCGCGGCGTGGTCACTTCGGCTCCACCCTCCGCGTCCAGCTTCAAGTGCTCGTCCTTTGCTACAGCTACGCCTTCCAGATTCGTCTCGACCTTCTGCTCCAGCCCGTTCGGCGGTGCAACCCGATGAAACAGAATTCGCAACTGCCCGTTGCGTCCCAGCCGCCGCGCCGATTGGGCCTCGATCACTGAGCCTTTAATCGCGCTGCCCTCCGGTAGAATCAGGCGATCCGACACCATCAGCGGCTCCGTGATCAGCCCCTCTACCGAGTCGCCCTTCTTTGCCGTCGACGAGCTCAGCGGCGTCACCAGCCGCGCATGCACCACGCTTCCCATCGGCGGTGGCGCTCCAATATCAGTCAATGCTTCCGGCTTCACCGCCTCCGTTCCAAAATCCAAAGGTTGCAACAAGTCCGCATCAAAGCTCGTTCCCGCATCAATGTATTGCGGATGCACTGGCAACTGTGCCAGCGCCATCCGTTTCATTTTGTGCATCTTTCCCGGTTCACGAATCTGCTTCTGTAAATCGCTCCACTGCTGCTGGATCGCCCGCCGCGTTGCACTCATTTTTTTCGACGCTGCGTCTTGCACTTTGTTTTTCGGTTCCGCCTTCTCGTTGGCCGACACAAACCGCAGAACTCCATCCGGCGCCGGAGAAGCCACTGTTTGCAGCGCCACATGCCTCCCGTCGCTCATAACCAGCTCATTGAACTGCACATGAACATGCCGCGCCGGGGAAAAATTCCCATCCGTCGCATCCATCACCCGGATCTTCGCAGGCACACCATCGATCGCCGAGATTTTTCCGTTGACGACCGTCCCCGCTGGAATCAGCAGTTTGTCGAATGCATACACCGGCTCCGTTGTTTTGCCATGAATCGCCTGCCCCACTTCCCGAACCCGCACCTCCGAATCCAACGCTACCTTCAGTGGAGTCCCTGGCGGAACTATCAAGGGAATAGAACTGACCGGTGCTGGCAAGGAAACGGAATTAAATGGCTGTGAAGTGGTTTCTGCGGCTCTTGTCTCAAGAGTTTGACCCCAAAGCCATGTACTGCAGATGAGCATGAGAAAGACCGCCTGAACCACTTGAAGAATGCGACTTCATTTCAACACCTCGACTTTGAGCGGCGGTGCAGATCAAATCATAGTCGCTGTTGAGAGTGGAAATGCGCAGAGTGTTGATGGATGAACAAATTGTCATATTTCGGAAAGGGGACGGTAATGATCCCGACATATCATATTTCGATGATCCGGTCGCGATAGAACGTCGTCGCGCTACCACAATCCCACGCGGGGTGAGCACGACACCCCACGCGGGGACTGAGAGTTCTGGCACCGAAAGCCTCCTCGATCAATTGGAAATGAAAACTGGATAAGGTCGAGATGTAGGGTTAGGACAGCCCCCAGTTTGGGCTTAGGAATAAACGGTGAGGTGAAGGATGTTCAGGAAAATCTTTCGCAACCGGAATAGTGGTTTCTTCCCTGGCCTTGAGTTCTTAGTTTGCCTGTTCGTTGCGTTCGTTTCGTCTCTGATGGCTCAGACGGTTGGAACGGGCATCTTGGCGGGCAGGGTTACTGATGCCTCAGGTAACGTGATTGCGAATGCCACCGTGACGGCGACGAGCGTAGACACGGGTCAGATACATAGCGCGACCACTGGGGCAGACGGCTCTTATCGGTTTGAAGGTCTACCTTCCGGCACGTACTGGGTGAAGTTTGAGGCCGCTGGTTTCAAGATGGTAGAGATTCCTTCTGCAAAGGTCACGGGTGCGGAGGCCGTCGTTCTGGATGAGAAACTGGACGTGGGCGAACCAATCAATGGCAAACCAGCCCCGTCGCAACAGAACACTTTGCCAAACGCGCCGTCAAGCAATACTACAGCACCTTCGCTTGAGGATCTGGGCCTGACTCCGCAGCAGACTCAGGGAAGTGCCCAGGATCAGGCCAGGCTCGACAAACGGACGCACATGCTGAAGATCCATCAGCGGCTCGGTTTAATCACGATCGCTCCGCTGGTCGCCACATTCATTACGTCCGCAAACGCCGGCGGAAAGAACACCAGCAACACCGATCGCACGGTGCATATGGTTCTGGGCGCGGTGTCAGGGGACTTATATTTCATGACCGCTTACTATGCCATCCGTGCGCCCAGTATCCCCGGAACGGAAACCCGTGGTCCTATCCGCCTGCACAAAGCCATGGCCTGGATTCACGGTCCGGGAATGATCCTGACGCCCATCCTGGGAGCGATTGCTTACAATCAAAAGAACAGCGGCGAAAAGGTGCACGGGATCGCATCGGCGCACGGGCCGGTTGCCATCGTCACGGGCGCGGCCTTTGGGATCGCTGTAATGTCGGTCTCGCTCAAGTTCTAAGCTGTCCTTATGCATAAGAAAATGCTGATAGCCTTCTTGCTTCTGGCGCTCCCCGCGTTTGGCGGACCGGATAGCCAGTGGATCCTTGAGCAAAGTACTCTCACCTATCATGTGTCGCACCCGCTGCATCAGTCCGAGGGGGTAAGTCATGCGGCGCGAGGCAAGGGCGTTTGCCATGCAGGACAATGCGATTTCCTGATTGCCGTACCTGTGAAGTCATTCGATTCAGGGGACAGTAACCGCGACCTTCACATGGTTCAGGTGACGCGCGGCGCGCAGTTTCCCATGGTCACGGTGCGCACCCGCTTACCCGAGGCGGTATCCACGTCTGCAACCATCAACGCCGATCTGGAGATCCAGTTTGCTGGCCAGACCGCCCAGTATAAGCAAGTCCCGCTTCAACTGGTGACGCAAGGGAACGAGGTTAAGATATCGGGGACAATACCGGCGACCCTCGCCGATTTCAAGATCGAGCCACCGACGCTGCTAAGCCTGCCCGTCAAGAACGAAATTCCGGTACGCGTAGAGATGACCTGGCGTCCGCAGTGAAGGGCAGGCTTCGCATTCCTTCTGAAGAGGCAAGTAAATTCCACGCAAAAGTTGCAGGAGCAATTTCAGGTTCTGAATGTGACTCCGCCTCGCGTCGTCGAGATCAAGCATCTCGACGAATCTGTCGAGTTAATGGAACCAATGTCGGTTCTGATCACTTCCTCAGCAGCCTGAGCTCCACATGGATCGAGGTCCAGTTAACTTCTCCGACGTCGTGAGGCAACTAGTTGGTATTTACCATCCGGCTATGGCTGAGCGCCACCACGAAATGAACGGTGACCTTGAAGAGCATGTGGTCGTGGATGCTGACTTGCCTCTGCTGAACCGCGTAGTAAGCAATTTGCTTGAAAACGAATTGACTCACTTGCCCTCGGGATGCCGAGTGTGTATTCGGCTACATTCTCATCAAGGGTCAGCAGAACTGGTGATCGAAGACAATGGTCCGGGATTCCCGCCCGATATCGGGAGCCGTGCTTTTGAGCGCTTCGTTAAAGGAAAACATTCTCCTGGGCACGGTCTCGGACTTGCTTTTGTGGATGCAGTCATCCAAGCTCACGGCGGCGTGGTTAGGATCTCCGGCCGGCCGGGAGGCGGTGCTGTCATAACTCTGTCGCTACCCATTAGCGTCCTCCAAGCGGCATAAACGCAACAAAGTAGTGGAGGCTCAAATTGCACTAGCGGCACAGGCTCTCGGGACTATCGGAGGTCCTCAGTTGTTTTCTACCCCTCTCTGTCTGCGAAGTGCAGGGTGCTTCGTTTGCCTCTTATTGCGTTGAAGTCGACAATCTCAACCTTATCATTCGCCGTTAGGTTAAATGTGCGTTTCGCGGTTTCTAGCAGTTCTCGGATAGGAGACCTCAAGAATGCCTGCAGGCAACAAGGAACGACACCGTACGGGACGCATCGGCTGGCTACGCGCGGCGGTACTGGGCGCGAACGACGGCATCCTGTCAACATCGAGTCGGCTGCTCGGTGTTGCAGCTGCGCATGTGACTCACAGCAACGTCTTGGTCGCCGGGGTCGCTGGCCTGGTGGCTGGTGCTATGTCGATGGCTGCCGGGGAGTACGTGTCTGTCCGCTCGCAGGCAGACACCGAACAGGCCGACCTCGCGCTTGAGCGCGCGGAACTCAAAGCAGACGACAAGGGCGAGCACAAGGAACTGATGGCGATCTACGTCGCTCGCGGGCTCGATCCTGCACTCGCGAAGAAGGTTGCCGAGCAGTTGATGGCCCATGACGCGCTAGGCGCGCATGCCCGCGATGAACTCGGCATCTCCGAGACCCTCCGGGCACGTCCGATTCAGGCTGCGTTGGCATCAGCTGGCAGCTTCGCTGCTGGAGCAGCCATGCCTCTCCTGGTCACTGCCATAACCCCGGCGGCGGGGCTGATCCCCCTGGTCTCCGGAACTTCGCTGCTGTTCCTCGCCCTTCTGGGCGGTTTGGCTGCACACGCGGGCGGCGCAGGAGTCACGGTGGGAGCAATACGAGTCACGTTCTGGGGAGCATTGGCCATGGCGCTGACCGCAGGAGTCGGGGTGCTGTTCGGAACAGTTTCGTGAGCGGGGCCAACCCGAGGCGAGAGCGCATTTCAGATTAAGCGCGGCAGGGCCCGCTCGCACTGCACGCAGCTTGCGAACGAGGACTGCCCGCGCCTCACTTGGTTAGGCGCTCACTTCGCCGGGGACATCCGGGACCGCTACGCCTTCATACGCATCTTGGACGTTGGAGTTTGTTGGTCGCGCTCGGCGGCCGAAGAAGGCTTCTCTTACCAGTTTAAAAATGGTTTGGCGGTTTTGAGCGACAACCTTCAGCCATGCCATTTTCCCCATCATGGGGAAATAGATCCCGCGGAAGCATAGGCGCGCGAGGAAGATATTGATGCGATAACCAAGAGGCTGGCCATTGAGAGAGTCGACTGCCTGGGCGAGCGCTTGCGGGCTGTAGGCGTCGGCCCAACCATATTTCACTTCGGCATGAGCTTCTTCAATGGTCATCTTCAGCGGCGTGTGGGCCATGGCAAACGGGATGAACTCCTGCCAGTGCTTGGGGCGCGTAAGCCGGCCCGAGGTTTCCAGACGCTTGTAGAGCGGTGTTGCAGGCAAAGGAGTGAGCAGACCAAAGATTGGCAGCCCCGGAGGCCAGGTCCGAACCTGTGCAAGCGTTCGCTCGGCCACCCCGATCGTGTCATTATCCATCCCAAAAATAAACGATGTGATGGCGTACACATTGCGCTGCGCCAGCCGCTCCAGCACTGCCTTATACTCGCCCGGCTTGTTGAATCCCTTGTTCACATCTTTCAGATTGGCCGGGTCGACCGACTCCATGCCGATAAAGATCCATTTGCCTCCGGAAGCCGCGATCAGGTCCACCAGCTCTTCGTCGCGCAACAAATTCGCGCTGATCTGGGCCACCCAGTGCACCTGGGCGTCGGCGGCAATGATGTCGCGCAGCAGCGACTTCGTTCGCTTGATGTTGATAGCAAAATTATCATCAATGAAGAAAACCGCCATCTGCCCCTTCTCGCTCCGGGCGCGGGCCTTCAACAACAGCAGTTCACTGACCACGCTCTCATTAGTACGGAAACGAATCGAGTCGCCGAAAAATCCGGTCACAGTGCAGAACTCACAGCCGTAAGGGCAGCCCCGCCCGGATTCGACCGGAATAATACGAAATGTTCCCCAGCCTTCTCCGATTTTCTGGAGCATCGCGGTCGCGGCCTTCGGCACCAGGTTGAACTGCTTGAGATCAATCGATTGCCACGGAATCACCGGGTATTCCTTCAGTGACGGCTTGCTCTCCTGGCCAAAGGCATCCACAGGCGCGTAAACCTCCTTAAGTTGACCACGAGCGGCGTCTTCAACGATGCGCGGCCAGGTCGCATCCGCTTCGCCCAGGGCGACAGCGTCGGCGTGGCGCGGCCCGCCATCTCGACCGAGCGCTTCGTCTGCCATCTCGGTTACGTGAGGTCCCCCCATTACCACCGGAACTCCCGTGGCCCGAACCGCATCCGCCATGCGATACGCCTTGGCAATCATTCGGGTCATGGCGCCGATACCAACCAGTTCAATATTGTTGTTGCGCACAAACTGCGCGATCCCCGCTTCATCCATGGGTTGGGCATTGCCATCGACCAGCAGCACATCATGACCCGCTGGCGTAAGCGCCTGCAGGAGAAACATCCACAGATGAGGCATGAAATTGCGTGTAACGCCGTTATCGGGGTTGTAGAGGAGAATTTTCATGACCGCTCCTTGTTTGAAATCGTCTGGGACTCAGCGTGCGGGCCGTCAGGAACGATGCCGAAGCGGCGTTCTTGCTCTGTGTCTCGTGAGTATTCTCATTGAAGAATCATCATAAAATGTCGCCTTCTGCCCTTCCGTATTGCCAAGTTGTTAGGATCAGGCCATCACTGCCCAAACAATTTCTTACGCAACATCAGGCCAGAACTCTTTTGCCACATTGAAGAACGCATCCAGGGCGATTTGTTGTCCCCACTTATTTGCAGTATTTGCGAATGATCGATCCCCGGCCGGGTAATAGGCATTGGAAATGCCTGCTGCCACGGCATTTCCGGCCAGCTCTGATGTGTTGAAGTGGTCGCCGCCGTCATCGCCACGAGCGATAACTTCCCGGCTGAGAGCGTATCCAGTTCGCTTCCAAAATCCGCCCTTGCCTTTCACGAAATAACGGGGGTCTTGGTGGAGAACGACTGGAAATAGGCCTTCGCTCATGATGTTGCCAATTGCTTGATCTGCGAATGCCCCTCCGTAGTATTTGCCAAACCCCTGCGCTCCTGTTCCGAACGAGCTGTACTGCTTCTGCGCCATAGATAGCCCAGCAAAGATGCCAGCCACGAGAAACGCCGATGGATCAAAAGAGTCATCCAGTGCAACCTTCATCTTCGCGCTCGGCGTCAACGGTTTGATTTCCGCCGGGTTTTCGTCCGAGCGATAGTTAGGGATTATCCAGAAAATGTGATTCTTACTCAGTTGATGTCGTTGAGTGTCCTGTTCGAGCTCGGATTGATCGGATTGAGTCTGACTTGGTTGTGGCGCATCCGGCAGCGTTGAGGTTTCCTGACCGATCGCCGCAACACCTCCAAGCAGCAGATTAAGAAAGAGCAGCCCACGGCAGACCACAGGAATTAATAAAAGCGTCGGTACGCTGCGCATTGTGGAATTGGATGCAACTTGGCAGCGACTGTGAGGGAACATGAAGAACTTGTCATTCGCTCGACAAGGCGAATTCATTCTCAGCTGGTAATCTTCTCCACAGATAGTCGTGAATCTAATGGGCCAATGGCTTAGCGACTTCGCATGGCGGCGATCTGGGGCGGACCCGCTTTGCTGTTCTTCAACAATTCTGCCTCTTCGACTTGATCTCGTGAGATCCCGACCCCCTCAGAACAAGTGCCCTTCCTTAGGTCGGCGCGTTGCCTTCTTGAGCTTGGGTTGCTGAAACCTAGCATAAACGTTCGTCCGGGTGGGTCTGTCAATGAGGAACATAGGATGTCCTGGTCCAATGCGAAGAGGAATAGCCCAACAGGTCGCGACCAAGCGTCGGTATCCGAAGTCGTAGCGTGCTTCCGAGATGAGAGGGACCTCTTGTTTCGACTCGCCTGGCTGATTGCCGGAGACAAAGCAACAGCCGAACAGTCCGTAGTCAATGCCTGTAACATAACTGTTCATGGCCACAGTCCGTTCCGCGATTGGATGACTGAATGGGCGAAGTCGTCGACAATCATGAGTGCAATATCCAAAACCCTCGATGCGATACGCAGCTGCGAGCCAGCGTACAAAGATCTGCGTTGCCTGCATAGCGAACACCGAGTACGACACAATGATGCGGAGCGGTGCATCAGTTTGCTCTTCGGGATCGATCCCGGCATCATCATCGCTGAACTTGATCCGCTGGCTCGATCGGTTCTCGTCCTTAGAACGGCCATTAGGGCGTCGATCCAGGACTGCGCTCTGCGATTGAACGTCTCGCGGAACACCGTGCTTGCCGCCAATTGCCGGGCCATGACATGGCTTCGTGACACACAACTACAGCACCACCCAGAGTGCGGATAGAATGGGTCCCCGACCTTGCATGCCCAGTGGCCCTTCTACTCGATCTCGCGAGGTACTGCCCGCCCGGAAGAGGTGCCTATCTCTGGGCCGTGGTTGCCGGCGTGGTCTTGTGCATAGCAGCATTGTCGCATTAGTTTCAATGACGGTCATCCTGGCTGCACCCCGCATCCGTGCTCAAGACAACTACGAAATCCAGGTGTATGGATCCGACTTGGTCGACCCCGGACACACCATGGTCGAACTCCATAGCAACTTCACGATCGACGGCTCGAAGTCGATCATAGATGGTGTTTATCCCACGAATCACGCCGAGCATGAGACCGTCGAGATCACCCACGGCTTCACCGACTGGTTCGAGTGCGGCTTCTACATCTTCACGTCAATAAGCGCCAGCCAAGGCTGGCAGTGGGTGGGGGATCACATTCGGCCGCGCGTTGCCGTCCCTAAAAAATGGCACTGGCCCGTGGGTGTGAGCATCTCCAATGAAATCGGTTACCAGAGGCGGCAATATTCCGTCGATACATGGACGTGGGAAATCCGTCCGATCGTAGACCAAAAAGTCGGTCGGTGGTATTGGTCCCTGAACCCCACTTTGGACCGCTCCTTCCACGGTGAGAGCGTGAACCAAGGCGTTGTTTTTTCACCAAATTTCAAATTCAGCTACGATTTCACTCCTAAAATTGCTGGAGGCCTCGAATATTACGGTTCGGTCGGCCCGATGACCGGATTCGATGCGGTCTCGCAGCAACAGCAGCAGATTTTCCCCGCGATTGATTTGAATATCGCTCCGCAGTGGGAGATCAATTTCGGCCTTGGCGTGGGCCTAACGGGCGCGACCGACCATTTGATTGCCAAAATGATTCTGGGCTATCGCTTTAATTTCTGACCGGGAAACAGGAGCGGGCAAATGATAAAGGGTATCGTTATCGGTTTTTTTCTGGCCATAGCGATTTTGGCGGGTGGTTTTTTCTACTACTTTGCTGCGGGCATCGCACCAGTAGCCACGGCCGATGCGCCGATGCCATTTGAGAAGAAGCTTGCGAACATGTCCCTGGACGCACATATTGAGAAGCAGCACATTCTCCAATCTCCTGTGTCCCCCGACGAACCTAATTTTCTTGCGGGTGCTGACGTGTACAAACAGCACTGCGCGGCCTGCCACGGACTTCCAGGGCAGCCGCCCACAGACTATGCGGCGACGATGTATCCGAAACCGACACAGTTGTTCCGTGGTAACGGTGTGACCGATGACCCAGCATCGGAGAGTTACTGGAAGGCGGCCAATGGCATTCGATTGTCCGGGATGCCCGCCTTCAAGACCAAGCTGACCGACACCCAGCTATGGCAGGTCAGCCAATTGGTCGCGCACGCGAATGAAATTCCCGAATCCGTGAAAAGGATGCTCGTCCCAGATTCGCCGACGTCAGCATCCGTACCGCAATGACTTCGGCATCGGGTCACGAATCGGTCACAAAATAATCAGTGTAACACATGGGACACAGCCCAGTGCTCAGCTGGCAGAGTTCTCATCGTCGCGCTCAAAGAACGCCGCGGCCGGCAGATTGCCGATTCCGAAGGTGCCCAACGACGAAGACCCTGTGGCGGCCCGTAGGAGAAATCGTGAACGCAGTCAGAATGAGAAGACAAGAATGGATATCAGTGAGGAGCGGCGTATATGCGGAGTAGCGAAGACCGGGGTCCGGACGCGTAGTCAATTGGTGCGCATTGTCTTGGAGCAACATCGGGATCAGATCTAGGACCGCAAGACGCGAGAAGGTCGGCTATGGCACACGGGGAACTGCGATGCAGCGTTTTGGCTCTAGTCCTGGTCGCAACAATCTTCCTCGCGGCAAGTAGATACTCAAACGGTTCAGTGTCTCAGCTGAGTTCGTCGAGTGAAGGCCAGCAGATCGGCAAAATTCTCAGTGTACGAAAAGTTCTGGGGAACCGCTATTTTGTGCCTCGCTATCCCCAAATCCACTATTACACAGTCTATTTTGCAATTCGCGTTTCCGACAAAACGTACTGTAATGAGTACGAAACCCCGGTGCTTGATGAGGTTGATGATTTATTTTCAGCGAAGGACAAAGATGTCGAGTTTGGGCTCAAGGGCAACAACCTCACACTCAGAACATCGCGCGGGCGGAAAATCAAGGCTCATCTAGCCGAGCAGGCAGAGTGGTGTAAGGAGAGAGATAAAGAGGAGGACGCTATAATCCAGGAACTGCAGAAGGCCGCCGAGGAGATCCAAGAAACTCAAGAATTCCCCAAGGATTGGGAGGAGTTAAAGCAAAGGATTTTCGCGATCGAGCCGAAATTCGAGTCGGTCTGGAAGTTGCTTGAGTCGGTTGCGCAGGAAAGATTGGCAACGCCGGCGATCTCAAAACTGTCGAAGCAGTTAGATCCTAAAGAACGCTCTGTGCTTCTTGCTATATTTACGGTGAAAAGCGCCGTCGTCTTTCTTGAGGAACTGAGACACTCGAGAAATACTTCAGTGCGCGAAATCGCCATTGCGCAGCACGTAATTCCGAATAGCGATGCCCTTGATAAGATCCTTCGCTATGAAACTACCATCGAGCGACAACTCGGTCGCTCCGTCGACCGACTGGAGCGCCTCCAGCGCCGTCGCAAGGGAGAGACGCTTCTGCCGCCGGTGAGCGTACGTCTGACGCGAGGATAGGGAGACACAGGAGTTGTGTGATGATGCTGTTTTTGCAAAACGAAGCCAACAAGTGTTTGTTTATCAATGGCTTGCAATTTGCGAACCCAGCTGAAAGCCAAATCCTGAGAGATGAGAGGGTGATGAGCCGCGTCAATCGAGCAATCACGGATCTGCAGGGGCCTGGCACTTCTCGCGAACCTGCAGCTGCTTCGCGATTGAAAACAGTGGCGAATTTGGAGCAGGTGGGCGCTGAGGCTATGGAACAGGCTCAGGGCAAGGGAAAGCCACCAAGGCTTACGGTTTGTTAGGTGGCTTAGAACTCAACAAATCATAGCTTTGGATGCCTTAAGCTGTACAATGCTGTTAAGCCATCCGCGCGCAGAGGAAGCCCGCGCCCCATATACTGAGTGGGCCGTTTAAGAACAGGAAAACTCTCTGCGCACCTTCATCAAAATACTTCTGACCATCCTCATTTTGACTTATGTCGGATTTGGAGCCCTCTTCTACTTTCAGCAAGATCAAATGGCCTTCCCTGCGCCTTCGCAGTATGCCAAGGCGACTCCCGCCGATGCCGGCATTGCGTTTGAAGATCTTCACATTCCGGTCAACGGATCGGAGCAACTGCATGCCTGGTGGATCCCGGCGAGTCAGCCCACAGAAAAAGTTCTGTTGATGTTTCACGGCAACGGTTATGTTTTGGAGCAGGCAGCGGCGCCGGTGGGCGAGGTGAAATCTCTGCATCATCTCGGTCCCAATCTCCTGCTCATGGATTACCGTGGATATGGCTCCAGCAGTCCGGGCACTCCTAACGAGACTCGCGTTTACGAGGACGCCCGCGCGGCTTTGGCGTACCTGGTCAACCAGCGGCACGTAAGTATCCGCGACGTCATCTTCATGGGCCGCTCGATTGGCACAGGGCCAGCCACACAGCTCGCTGTGGAACATGCTGATGCTGGTGGGCTGATCTTGGAGAGTCCCTTCACCAGCGTTCCGGAAGCGGCCAAAGCAATTTGGTACCTGCGAGCCTTTCCGTTATCTATTTTTGTTCACAATCGGTTTGACAACCTTTCGAAGATCGGCTCGGTACACATGCCTTTGTTCATCACCGTCGGGACCGAAGACACTCTGACGCCTCCGGAAATGGCGAAGGCATTGTTCCAGCGTGCGAATCAGCCCAAGCAGTTGTATCTTGTCCCGGGAGCAGGCCACAATGACATCGTTGCGATTGGCGGGGAGACACTGGAGAACCAAATCAGTGGATTCATCGATGGCATCCACTGAAATGGGAAACACCTTCAAGATTCAGTGCGTCAAGTTGGTTGATGCTGAATTCTTACTCCTAGCCTAAAGCGCAGCGGAGACGCCGCGTGTCGGGTACTGCAAGCATCCAAGCAATACGACGAGTCGGGTCATCTGTTCGTACCGTTCCGCGATGCCGACTGCAGAGATGCGCGCGCCCGGGAGAGCCATACCGAGGTAGAGTTTGGGGATAGCGTGCAAAGCGTAGAGCCGCAGACGAAGCGCGTTTTGAACTAGTTTTTCAGCCGCTTCCGCTGTCGCCGGATCCGGACTACGACGCCCGGCATCGGCCAGACGCAGCAGAACCCCCGCATTCTGAGACGCGCAAGAGACGTATTCCACCGCAGCCCGCAGCCGCTCTCGCTGAATTCTGCGAAACTCCGCCGGAGCAAGGTTGGTACGTAGAAACTCCTCCTCGTCGGGATCAACCAGGTTGCGGAATGCCTCAAGGTCCACGGAGCGCATGTGCTCGGTCGGGTTTTCCAAAACCCGAGCCGGGAGGGCACGGCCTTTCGCCAGCCTGATCAAAAATCCCAGGGCTAACAATGCGACGGATACAAGAATCAACGTGATAATCATTGCTGCAGAAGACGCTCCAACTCCTGGTTCCAAATCTCCAAGTCGTATGTAGGCAAACTTTTAAGCTCGAATCGAAATTCGGGCTCCGGTCGCACCACATACAAAATCCAGATCAGCACGCAGAGGTGATAAATTCCCATCGCAGAGCGGTCATAGACCTTGTTGCTAATGGGCACGTAGAGCCGAAGGGCCGTTGTGGCGAACTCCGCGAGTGCAAACGTTCCCATGCCCAAGGCTATGCCGAATGCAGGACTTCGCCAGGAAAGTACGAAATAGCGGGAGAACAGGAACAGCGAAATCAGCAGCCCCCCTTGAAGAATGCTCACCGCCCGATCGGCCGCGAAGGTCGTCGTTCGCAACGCTACGTAGGTCGCATCGTTGAGCGAAGCAGCCGGAGTGTTACCCGGCGCAGAAATAGCCAATCCGAGAGCTATCAGCAGAAGCGCCAAGCTCGCGCCGCGGAACAGCAACTTCCCGGCCCCGCTGATTGCTGGGTAACGGCGGAAAAAATGGCAGAATAACTCATAGATGACGGCAAATCGGATTGCGGTGCTGACGGCCAGCCCCACGGCATACACCTGTATGTAAACTTGGCCGAAATAGGAAACATACCGAGACACGGCGAGCAGACAAAAACACTGGGCAATTTCAAAAGTGATATAGAGAAAGAACATCGGGAACTGACGATGGAGTCCGCGACGTACCATGGCATACAAAACGATCCCCTCAAGGACGTGGGGAGCTATCCACAGATAGTAAAACAGCATCACCGAGGCAGACATGGGCTATCGCGCAGAATATACACCCTTTTGCGCCAGCCCACAACAAGAGCTTTAACGAAATCTATTGGCCCGTAACTACTCTCGGCGGGCCCGTCGGATTGCCATCCGGAGGCACTGGCGGGGTCGGAAGAGTAATCGGGCCCGTCGGGGCGTCAGCAATGGCCTTGAGGGTTGCCGGCAAAGAAACGGTAGTGGTCAGCAGCAGCGCAACAGCCAACCAGCGTAGGCTTATTTTCACGGTGTGAATTCCTTTCCAATGTGGGATTACCCCGTGATAATCTATTGCGGCCAGCCTTTTTGGATAGATTACTTTAGTAATTTCGAATTTCCAAAAATGTAACAATGACCCTGCATTCGGCACTCGAGGACCTGCAAGAAACCACGCTCAGAGCCTTCAGTGGCTGTCTGAACCGGCTGGAGTATCTTTCTGGGTTGCGGGACCAAGAGGGAAGCTATTTCCACTGGGGTTTTTCCCGCGTCTACGGAGACTTGGCGGCGCAGAAAGCACTGGCGCGAGCACACCGCTCACTGCTCTCCAAGGTTCTGGCTATGCCAATCCGGAAGCTGGTGCAAGATGCGGAACAGTCCAGTGAAGTTGCGGGAGTTTCGCCGGCTGCTTACGTGGAACGACTCGCAACCACGAGCCCGAATCTCTTACCCCCGGGGCCGGGCGCCGGCTCAGCACGCCATCTTAGTTCAGTACTTCACGCGCTTTCGAGCTTGTTGAAGAATCCAAAAGCGGACGCCAATCCCCGAGCCTGATCGCGACCCCCACCACTTGGCCGATGATCTCCGCCTCTTGCGGGTAGCGCAGGGCGCGAGCCGCAACCGGCGAAAGAGGGTGCGGCTGCAGAATAATCTCCTCCCGTGTCATCGTGCACCAGCAGCAGGTGTGGCCGTCGCGGGTTTCCACGAAGTAGATCGGGCGTTCGTATTCCGACCTCCAGCCGCCTTCTTCCGCCTTGCTCTTCGACTCGTCGATCTGCACAAAACTCCCCGGCGGGAGAATCGGATACATCGTCAAATCGTCGCTGCCGATATAGCCATAGGTGTATTGGCAGGTGGCGAATTGGGACAGGTAGGCGAGGGGCACTTGGCCCCACTGTTCCACCATTCGTCCGAAGTTCACCGTGCGGCGGGGATCGAAGCTGGGATCCAGACGGATCGGCATTTGAATGCTGGAGAGGTTCGCCAAGGCTTCGGAAACATGCGATTTCGGCGGGATCACGAAATCCAGATCCGCTGCCATTCCATTCAAATCGACGCCATACCAGGACAGCAATTCCCGAATGTCCCTACGGTAGATGACCGCCAGCGAATACAAACGGTAAATGCTGGGGATCACCCCTTTTGTCTCAACATCCGAAAGGCGACTCGGAGGTATGGCGAATTCGTCGTTCGCACGCTTCTGAGCAATCCGTGTACTGGCGTTTTCGACATCCCTCATGGTCAATCCGAGTTGCTCGCGCAGCACGCGCAAGTTCTGTCGGCC
>Ga0210405_10001781_pt1 | contig 23627 bp, 30 predicted proteins | sample IncBWH11MmetaG_FD_155492 | JGI IMG/M metagenome (GOLD analysis project Ga0210405, IMG submission 155492) | Forest soil microbial communities from Barre Woods Harvard Forest LTER site, Petersham, Massachusetts, United States - Inc-BW-H-11-M | ecosystem: Environmental > Terrestrial > Soil >... | reverse complement strand
GGACCCTGCGATTATGAATACGAAGAAAACGACGTCCCGTACACCCACCGTCCGCAATGACTACCGCTGCAGTATGGAAAGAAATCAGGGCGGCAAGTACTGTGTTCGCATCCAGGTTTTCTACCCGCGCCACGCCTGGAATCTCGGGGTATTTTTCCTTGCGTCGTCGTTTGACCGGGCCATGAAGAAGCTTGAGGAATCTTTGGACTTCCTGCAGCGTCATGAGGAGAAGCTCTGGTTTTGGGGCGTCGACCGCGCCGAAGACATGGGCTTTTCGGCCGAGTTCCTCCGCGAGGCCGGAATGAAGCTGGATCACCGCACCGAGTTTCCCCGCAGGGCTACGAATCTATCATTGGCTCCGGAACGCGAAGTGCCGGCATTTGTGCTGGGGCCGGTTCGCCGTGGGCTGGCAGAATCCGTGGATAACACTCGCAGCGCAGTAGTCGGCGATTGATCGAACAAGCCAGAGCGCGTGAGACTGGCTTCCGCAATGATTCCGTTGAATGCGAGTCCGTGTAACTAAGCTCCCGACATTAGTTCGCGAAATTAAGTCTCAGAAGTTAAGTTCCACTGTCCATTTGGCCGGCGAATCTGTCCCTCTTCCATATTGACTTCATCTTCTTTCTTCGCCATCATGCCGGAATTCGGACGGGCCTGCGTCTCAGCAGGCAAACATTTCAGTGAGAAACAAAACGATGAAACGCAATGCGAATAAGCGGGTCCTTGCGCTGCTCGCGGCTGCTGCGTTCTTTTCGACAGTCCTCGCTCTCGGTAGCTCGGCACGGCAGGCGCAATCCAAGCAATCGGGCAACTCAGACAAGCCGCAGGCAAACGGCTCAAGCGTACCAGCTTCGACGAAGCCATCTCCGCCTACAACGAGTTCAACAACTTCGGGTACCGCAACGCCCCCATCTGCAACGCCGGCAAAACCGCAAGCGCCTTCAGCGAACGGCGCGGGCGTCGTGTGGATCAACACGGACACTGGCGTGTACCACAAGCAGGGAACGCGCTGGTATGGAAAGACCAAGCATGGCAAATACATGTTGGAGGCGGACGCGATCAAGGCAGGATACAAGCCGGCGAAGTGAGCCCGCGTGGCGAAAAATCGAAGGAATCGAAGCGAGTGCTGCGGACCGATTTTGTTAGAAGAATAAAGGAGAGAACGAGATGAAAAAACGATTGAGCAGGATGATTTTGGCGGCTCTGATTTTGATTTTGGGAGTGAGTGGAGCGTATTTGCATGTCCAGAATGTGGCCGCGCAACCCAAGCCTGCCGCGGCGCAAGCTGCGCCCAAAGCGGGCGATTTGTTGGACATCAATACGGCGACGAAAGATCAGTTGAAAGGGCTGCCGGGTATCGGCGATGCATATTCGCAGAAGATCATTGACGGCCGGCCGTACAAGATGAAGACCGATCTGCTGAATAAGAAGATCGTTCCGGCAGCGACCTACGACAAGATCAAGGCCCTGATCATTGCCAAGCAACCTAAATAGTCTGGGCCAAATAACCTAAGTAGCCAAACTGCCCAATTAGAAGGGCGAGCGGTCCATCTTTGGCGCTACTGATTTTTTCTCGAACTTTCAAAAGCGATTGCACAATATTTTCGATTTAGAAGAGCTCGGCGGGTTGCGCTGCCGGGCTCTTTTTCTTGACGCGTTATTTTTCGCGGAGGATGACTTCGCCTTGGCCTACCAGTTGATCGTTGAGCCAGACACGATACTTGTAGGTGGCGCCCTTGAGGCCGACGCGGGGCGGGCCGCTCAGCAGGCGCATGCCTGCGGGGGCTTGAAAAATATTGGAAGAAAAGGGGCAGCGGTTAACGTCGAATTCGACGCGAAGATTGCCGGCGTCGGAGATCCAGGAGATTTGATCTCCGGGGTCGAGAACAACCACCTGGGGTACGAGTCCAACGAGTACGGGACGCTCTGCCATTTTTCCTCTGCTCCTTGCTTCAGTGCACGTTGCCAGCAACATGCCAATCCGTGCGCGCCGCTAGACGAACGCTTGTGTCATTGACCGGCGAAATGCATTACAACAGATTTGTGAATTCCTCGACGCTGACTGTTGATCTTGGATGATTCCGCGCAAAGTCTTCCGTTTCAATTCGCCCTTATGGATGGGAATCACCACGCGAGCCTGGCCGCTCGCCCGCACATAAATTGCGTGACTTCCACTCTGCCGGCGAAACAAGAATCCAAGTCGCTCGGCCACACGAATCAAGTCTTTTGCAGAAGCGGTGGGCAACTTCGGCGTCACACGGCAATCTCAATCGGTTTAATTAAAATGTCTTCCGTTGGAATTGGCAAACCATCCTCGACCAAGCTCTCGATGTAGAGTCCGATAGCTTCACGAATGCTCTCGACACCTTCTTCGACAGTCTCGCTCTGCGTATGACACCCCCGGCAGAGTAGGGCAGAAGACGTGATAGCCCCCTTCCGCTTCTTTCTCGAAAATCACAGTGTAACGGTGTGACATCGCGAGCCTCCGCTTCTCATATTCTAGCCGATTCCGCTGTAGCCGGCCGGTCTCTGTTTCCCGCTGCTAGCCCGGAAGCGCGGGATTACGCTGATCAATGAAATGCTGAAAACCTTGTGCAAACGGACGATAGCATATTTGCGGGAAGAGTTCTTCTCGCGGAAGGATGGTTGCGAGGTCGCAGCATTGCAAAAATTTCCGTGTGCAATTTTGCACATACGTTTTACCTGTCCTTTGGTACGACTTGACCGGCCCCGAACGCGTCCCTAGACTGAGTATGGTAAGCCGTGCTGCCATCCTTTTGCGCCCCGGCAGGGTTTCGCGGTCGCAGGAAAAAATGCAAGAGCGTCCGCCGGACGCAGAGGATGTCCCCGAATGGCCTCACGCGCTTTATCGATACCTTTGCCTAATGGATCCCGCATTTCAATTCTTCTAGCTTTGCCGTTTGTAATGATTCACATTTTGGCTATCGGCATATTTTTTGTGCACTTTCGCTGGTCGTATCTTGCGGTATGCCTGGGGCTTGGCGCGGTGCGAATGTTTTTCGTTACCGCGGGGTATCACCGCTATTTCGCGCACCGCTCGTACAAGACGAGCCGGGTGTTTCAGTTCGTGATCGCGTTTTTGGCGATGACTTCCGCGCAAAAGGGCGTGCTGTGGTGGGCGGGACATCACCGGCATCATCACCGGCACTCGGACCAGGATCTGGACATGCATTCGCCCACGCTCTTCGGATTTCTTTGGGCGCACGTAGGATGGTTCATCACCGATAAATATGACGTTACGCCGCTCGAATACATCGGCGACTTCGCGAAATATCCCGAACTGCGCTGGCTGAACAAATATCATCATGTGCCGCCGATGGTGCTCGCCGCGGTTATTCTTTTGATTGGCGGATGGCCGCTGTTTGTTTGGGGATTCTGTTTTAGCACCGTGCTGATTTGGCATGATACGTCCACTATCAATTCGCTCGCGCATCTGTTTGGGACTAGGCGCTACGAGACAACGGACACGAGCCGCAACAACTGGCTGCTGGCGCTTTTGACGCTGGGCGAAGGGTGGCACAACAACCACCATCACTTTATGGCTTCGGCGCGACAGGGTTTTTACTGGTGGGAGATCGACATCACGTATTACACGCTGAAGATGCTTTCGTGGTGCGGGCTGGTTTGGGATTTGCGCAAAGTGCCCGCGCATCTGCTTGCGGAACATAGACTCGCCGCGTAGTTTCTTCGGAACCCTCATCGATCGTTCCTTAAGCTTCTTGGCTTGATTGGGTGGACGGGTGTACCCCCACCCCCGGGGTGTCCGCGAGTTATGAAGTAAACGCATGAAAGGAATCGAGTTGTTGGCGTTGCTGCATGCTGCATGTTTACTCGGTGTGGAAAAAAGAGGAAGCGATTGGGCGGGACGGTCCTGCTTGGGGGTTTTCTCGTAACTGCACATTCTAATGGGTTTTAAGTCGTGTGTTTTGAAACTGCGGATTCCAAAGGGGTTACTGTCATATTTTTCGAAAGTGCAGATTCTGAAAGAGTTAGTGAATAGTGAGTTGTGGGTAGTGAGTAGCCAGAGGAAAGAGAAGAAGGGGGTCGGTACACCCGCGGCGTTTTGCAAAAGAGTGCGGAAGCAACTGATGGCAAACGAGTTGGCGAAATGCTCTTTTTTGAGGAGTGCGGAAGCCTGTGAAAATAGGGGAGTTAGTTCTTGGCTTCTTTTGCAAGAGAGCGGAAGAGCGAAGCAGGAAGGAAATGGCGGGGCAGGAACGGATCCGACGGTGCAAGCTGAACGGCGAGGGAAAAATGAAGGGCAACTAAACACGGAGACACAGAGTGCGCAGAGAGTTCGTGAGCGCGGCGGGACGAGAGGGGCAGGGAGAGGGCGAGTTCCAGAACGGGAATAGGGAGCGGGCTTGAAGCCGATGTTCACGGTCTATGTTACCGCAGTTTTTGATAACTTGTCAAGGTATTTCTAATGTAGTAATGATTCGAACGGCAGGCGGATGGGGCCTAAGTTGATAAGAGGAATGGGGATGGACGGAAATTTGGTGCGCGAAAACGGTGCTGGGGCGGGTTTCAGCTAAGGCTCGTAGCTTCGGAAGGGAGCGAAGTCAAAACCCGCACCCTTGAAAAACCACAAGGGATGCTGCACCCGGCAGAAGAACACGGAGAAAGCCCCACCCTTTCGACAACCAAACCCGAAAGGGTGGGCCAGCCCGACAGAAAAAAAACAAAATCAAAATCGTCTTAGCGAGTAAAGGGTGGTCCACCCGCCACCCCCCTTTTTGATTTCATCACAAAAGTGAGACGGTAAATAAATACCACAAGAAGCCGACTAGGGCCCCGGAGGACAAGATAGTCCACCTCGATGCCCCCCTCCCGAATAAACCTAGCGCGCCACCAAATAGTCCGGCCGAGGTCGGATAGAACCGCGTGAAGTTCCGCACTTGGATAAGTAAAGCGATGGTGTTCGCTGCAATTTTAGGACGTCGGAAAAGGCGATACTGCACAGCCAGAAAGAGTAGTAACGATGTGCTCACCAATAGGAGCCCTAGACCCGCGAAAACCCAGCCCCATGTCCGAGGTAACCGCTTGCCGTCCCGAACAAGAGTCCACCACGACGAGCCTACCAAAGCAAATGACCCGGCAATAACTGCTGCTCCCGAGGGCGTCATTGGCATGCTCCCCCCTATTTGCGCACGATTTGTGGGCGAGTCCTGTCTGATTGTCGACATGGAAATCGCCGCCGGTCATGCCGACACGAGTTACCGTCAAGGCAGGATCAATCGAAATTGTAAGATGGAGCGACGGACCAACGTTAAAGCCCAATTGCGTTGATAGCGAATCCGGGCTAAATCGGAAATTGAGGGCGGGTGGCACACTGAATTCTCCGAAACTTTCTGCTTGACGGCGGCGCACGAGGAGAGGATGCCACTTTCGTAATTCACCGCGGAGTAAAGCGACGAGGGTGCCCCACCCTTTCTGTAAGAAAGGGTGGGCGGTTCTTCTCCTATGCCGAGAAATCTGAAACGTCATTACGGAAAAGGCGATCTACACTTCATTACGTTTAGTTGTTACGAGCGCAGGCCGCTCTTAGGGACTGTCCGCGGGCGGAATCTGTTCGTAAAAGTTCTGGGGGAAGTGCGGGACCAGTACGGATTTTTGCTGGTGGGTTATGTGTTGATGCCAGAGCACGTGCACCTGTTGGTGAGCGAACCGAAGAAAGGGACGCCGTCGAAAGTGGTGCAGGTTTTGAAACAGAGAGTGTCGAGAGCGATGCGCGGGAAAAAGAGGCGTGGCTCGGAGGCACAACTGTCCTTGAAGTTCCCGAGTGAAGCGGGCGGGTTGCGCCGATTCTGGCAAAAGAGATTTTACGACTTCAACGTGTGGAGTTCGAAAAAGAAGAAGGAGAAATTGGAGTACATACATGCCAATCCAGTGCAGAGGAAACTGGTGCAGCACCCGAAAGAGTGGCCGTGGAGCAGTTGGTCGTTTTACGTGAAGGGAGACTGTGGATTGGTGAGGATCGATCCGGTGGATTAGGAACGAAGTACGGGAAGAACCGAAGAGAGACAAAGCGAAAGCGGAAGTCCAAGACAAAAGTGGAAGAGAAAGACCCACCCTTTCATGAAACAAACCCGAAAGGGTGGGGCACCCCCTCGGAAAAAGACAAAGTCAAAATCGTCTCAGCGCGTTAAGGATGATCCACCCGCCGGGTGGCGCAGAGATAATTGTTTTTTCTTGACGGCGGCGCACTGGACGAGCATACCACTTCTGTATTTCACCGAGGGTGGTAAGCGGGTTCCTTCGTTCTTATCGAGCGGCACCCCCGAAGGTCAAAACCAACTGCACAGATTCCAATCCTTAATCTCTTCGCACTCCGCCTGGATGAAACGATTTGCCTGCGAGATTCACATTCTCTCGTAGGAGGAACCTCTCATGGCAGGACCTTGGAAAACCTTAACGAACACCCCTTCTTTCAGCGTGGACACTATGCTTCTTCTCACCGACGGCACGGTGATGTGCCACGAGTATGAGACCGCCAATTGGCATAAGCTCGTTCCGGACGCCAAAGGTGACTATGTGAAAGGCACCTGGCATCCGATGAGCCCGATGGTGGCAAACGCGCCCTTGACGCAAAACGGACCTGTGAACGCACCTCTGTACTACGCCTCGGCCGTGCTTAAGGATGGACGCGTTTTTGTGGCAGGCGGAGAGTACAACAGTGGCGTAAATCTCGATCTGGCAGCCGCAGAGATCTATGACCCCGTTGCCGATTCCTGGACTTCCGTGCCCGTCCCGCCCGGCTGGGCCAATATTGGAGACGCACCTTGCTGCGTCCTGCCGGATGGCAAGCTTCTGCTGGGGAGCATCAAGACAAAAAAAACCGCGATCTTTCATCCCACAACCAAGACCTGGACTGTGGGGGGCCTAAAAAATGACACAAGCTCCGAAGAGGGCTGGACGCTTCTGCCCAACGATTTTATTCTCTGCCCGGAAGTTAGCAATCATCCGAAGGCCGAGAAGTACAAGATAAAGACCAATAAGTGGGTGAGCGCAGGAGCGGTGCCTGCCGCTGCTGATCTCGTCCTGAACGCGCCGGTCTCGATTGAAATTGGTCCCGCGATTCTGATGCCTGACGACCGAGTGTTCTGCACTGGCGCCACGGGCCACACCGCCATTTACAAGGTCAAAACCGGAGCATGGTTTGCCGGCCCCGATTTTCCCGTGGGCACGGGCGGAAAACTGATGCGCGCGTTCGATGCTCCAGCGTGTCTCCTACCCAGCGGCCGCGTACTGTGCATGGCGGGAAGCGTTATCACGACGGGGGGCAACGCGGGTTGGGCCGGTCAACCTGTGAGCATCTTCGAATACGATGGTACAGGGTTGAATCCGGTGGCGGGCCCTGCCAACGCTGCGACTACCGTTACGTTTAACTGCCGATTCCTGCTTTTGCCGACAGGGCAGGTTCTGTATTCCACCTGTACATCGAAGCTGCAGGTCTTTACTCCCACTGGGGGACCTCACCACCACTGGCGCCCGCACATTACGCACGTGCTCAAGTCTTTGCGCCACGGACACACCTACCGGCTGACCGGACGCCAACTGAACGGCTTGTCGCAAGCCAATGCCTACGGCGATGACGCGCAAATGGCGACAAACTATCCTCTGGTTCGGCTGAAGCGTATTGGCAGCAACAAGGTTTTCTTTTGCCGCACGTTCGACCACTCGACGATGGCGGTCGCCACGGGGAAGAAGAAGCATCACACCCATTTCCACGTGCCACACACGATTCCGGTGGGCCACTATGAACTGGTAGTTATCGCAAACGGCATCCACTCGCAACACGAGAAAGTCCACGTAAAACCGTGAGTCCTCTTCGCCAGCCGCTCATCGGTGTTCGGTATCATTGCCAGTTGTGCCGAATTGTCTGAGGTTTTTCGCATGGCGGCTCATGCGCGATGGCTTAATTCCTATAACAGCGCATTGCACGCGTGTGGCAATAGCAGCCATCAGGAACGCAAGGCCGAACTTGCGATTCGGGCGTGTGTCGAACGTCTGTGGCAGACTGACCTCGTGGAAACTACTGAGCAGGAAGAAATTTACACGGCACTCGCCGACCTGACTATTCTCAAAAACCTCTATAAAAAATATGGCGGAATCAGCTAGACAAGTGAAGCCACGACCACCGGATTTCTGATCAGCGCGAAAGTTGGCTTACTCGTGTAGTACGACGCTCAAGAGAGAAGTGTTAATTTGAAGTCCGCCGTTGTATTTGATGAAGCCCAATTTTCTAAACTTGTTCATGAAGAAATTGACACGCGAGCGCGTCGTGCCGATCATCTCCGCCAGGGTTTCTTGGGACATCTTGGGGAGGACCCCGTGGGGCTGGTCTTGTTTGCCGTAACGGGCAAGCAATAGAAGGGTGCGGGCGAGCCGCTTCTCGCTCGAATTGAATAACTGATCGACCAGATCAGCCTCGATTCGGATGTTCCGTGCCAGCATGAACTTGATGAACAGGTCGGAGAGGTCATGCTCCGCGTGAAGCACCTTGAACATTTCACTCTTCTCAATGACGAGCACGATGGTAGGAGTAATCGCGGTAGCTGTTCCCATACGTACGGATTGTCCTGCCAGAGAGCCTTCACCAAAGAAGTCGCCTGGTCCCAAAATGGCGACAACCGCCTCTTTGCCAACTTCATTAACGACGGTGAGCTTCACACCGCCGCTCTGCAAATACATTACGCTACTCGCAGGATTACCTTGAGCGTAGATAGCCTCCGCCCTTTTAAACTCTTTAACTTTTCTCGATATCCCAGCAGAATCCAGAAAAGCTTGGGCATCGAAAGCGAGCTTCTCCGCGGATTTTCTTTTGGATTTTGTGCTGCTTGCACTTGCGTTTTGTCGCATAAAACTATCGCTCCATAGACGAATAACTACACATTTACGGAGCAAGAACGAGGGCAGACTCTGAGTTTATCATAGTCATGCCGCTAAGTGAATATTCGCAATTTGAGGTATTGGATCACTCAGCCAAGCCTGTCGCTACCGCGGACCGCCTTAGTTATGGCGGCTTAGGTTTTTGGCTGCGAAAGTCACTTCGACGTGAGCGCCTTTTTTGAGCTTCACTTCATCGCCATTTTCATTAGTTAGTGAATTTTCAATTCGGAGATCGCGATGCCCGCGGTCAGCGCGGTCGATAGCAATTTGTGCCTTTTCCGGTCGGTTCCGAAGTGGTGGAATGATTTTATCTACGGCTCCAGGCATGGTTGCGCTTGGCTGTTCGGGAACTCGCGCACTATCTAAATTTCGTTCCGCGATTCTTGCGGACTTAGACATGCGCGGTTTGGCCATTTCCTTCTTGACGCTAGAATATGTCGCATCCCCAGGTAATTTCTTAGCTTTCTTATGCCGCACACTTCCATCGTGACAGTGAGTGGGGGCACATTCAGCACCATATCGCACACTTCGGAAATTATTTGCCGGAAAGCTCGGTCTTAAAATGGCTCTCAACATCTTCGCGATTCAGCGGGTTTCCTGGTTTGGGCAAAATAACTGAATAAACGACCTCATGGCCTGCAATCTGCGCGGTTATAAACGCCCCGTCTTCCGGCAATTCTTGGTAGATGAATTTCACTTTTCTGCCGTCAGCAAGCGTTTTGATCCACTCTTCGTCCTGCATTTTCGCACCTGTTCAGGCGGGGGCAGTGTGGCGAGTATACGGCGGCTGGCGCAGAGAAACTCGTTTTTTCTTGACGGCGGCACCCCAAGGTCAAAACCAACTGCACAGATTCCTCTCTCTTAACCTCTGCGCGACCCGCCGGGGACTGGGGTGGTGGAGAAGTTCTCACTATGCGAGCGAGAAGAGCAGAGAGATTTCTCACTGCGCCCTTCGAGGCTCAGGATAAACAAGCCGACACGTTTGCAGGAGCAAACGTGAAAGGAAAGGGCGTCGGCTTGCTCCGATCGAAATGACGCGTGGGAGTGGTCGAGGTTGAAGAGTGGTCTGCAATACATTTTTCCGCGTATGGCGTATTGGCTTGGTTCGGGGGAGAATAGCTGCCAACTGGATTTTTGTTGGGGGAAACCATGAAGCGGCTTGCGACCAGCTCTGCAGTAGTTTTGCTCTTCATAGCGATTTCTCTGCCCGGAACCGTCTCGCGACCCGGCCAGCAGAAGAACAATACGCCGATGTCTTTCACGGGAGAGGTGATGGACAACGAGTGTGGGACGCAGCAGTCTCACGACGCGATGATGAAGAAGGAAGGGTATAAAAGCGCGAAAGAGTGCACATTGGGATGCGTCAGCGCGGGCGGCAAATTTGTTCTCTACGCCGCGAGTAACAAGACCACATATCTGCTCGACGATCAGGACAAGCCTAAAGAGTTTGCAGGTCTAAAAGTAACTATTATAGGGACCTATGACGGCGAGACAAAGACGATTCATATCCAAAGCATCCAGTCTGTTCCTTAAGTTCGTGGACCGACGGTCCTAGCTCCTGTTCCAAAGCAAAAAACGGGTTAACTAAGGTTGGGGTCGAAGCCCCTGCGCCAGGTTGCAGTGCTAGAACACTGGTACTTCGGGGCTATTCCCCTGCTTCATTCCTGAATACTACTGTGTAGTTGTGCCTGCCAGACGCGTGGAGCGGTGTGTCTCTGGCAGTTAAACCACTGGAAAACAAGGGCTGACTTGAGACTACGTACTAAGTTCATGGTGTCGCTGGCGGTGGTGACGGCTGGCCTGACGTGGGCGACCTTGTTTGTGGTGCGGCGGACGGCCGAAGGCCGAGTGCAGCGGGAAATCCAGGAAGAATCGCAGAATGCCATGATGACGTTTCAGGTGCTGCAGCAGGGTCACCTGGTTGCGTTGACGCACAAGGCGGATTTGTTGGCTTCTCTGGTGACCTTGAGAAACGGGGATCCAACGGCGATCCAAGACGTGGGCAACGACCCATGGCAATCGGGCGAGTGTGATTTGCTAGTGCTGTCGGACGCAAGCGGCAAAATTGTGGCGCTGCATACGACCATGGACGAATTTCCGCTGACTACCGCGCAGGAAATTCTTGGCCACGAGCTGAAGGAACGAAACACCACGGGATGGTGGTATAGCGGGACACGACTTTATCAGGTGGTATTAAAGCCTTTCTATAACGGGGCGCCAGCGAGAAGCAATCTGCTGGGCACAGTGATTGTGGGCCGCGGAATCGATCCCGAGGCGACAGAGCTTCGGCGAGTTTCGTCGAGCCACGTGGTATTTCGATATGGCAACGATATTGTGGCGAGCACGCTGTCTCTATTCAAGCAGCAGGAATTCGCTACCGAGTTGCGATCCGGGAATTGGAAAGAGCAAGTCACGCTGGATGGCGAGCGATTTTTTGCGAGTTCGGTGGAGCTGAAGAGTGGCGCGAAGCCAGTAAGCATTATTGTTCTGAAATCTTACAACGATTCATTGGCGTATCTGGAGAAACAGAACCAGTTGCTAGGTGGATTGGGGATATTGGCGGTGCTGGCGGGAGGCGCGCTGGTTTTTGTGATTTCGGATCGATTCACGCGGCCGCTGGCGCGTTTGGTGGAAGGCGTTCAGGCTTTGGAAAAGGGAGACTTCTCTTATCCCGTGGAGGCAGAGGGATCGGACGAGGTTGCGCGCGTTTCACGAGCATTTGACCGGATGCGGAAGACGTTGAAGAGCGATGAGTCGCAGAGGCATCAGTTGGAAGAGCAACTGCGGCAGGCGCAAAAGATGGAAGCGGTGGGGCGGCTGGCAGGCGGAGTGGCGCACGATTTTAACAACCTTCTGACGATCATCAAGGGACATGGAGATTTGATGCTGGATAAGTTGCAGGCCAGCGATCCTTTGCAACGAAACGCGAACCAGATTGAGAAAGCAGCGAACCGGGCGGCGTCTCTAACGCGACAGTTGCTGGCGTTCAGCAGGATGCAAGTGCTGGAGCCGAAAGTTTTGGATTTGAATGTGCTGGTGGCGGAGATGTGCAGCCTGCTGAAGAGGCTGGTGCGGGAAGATATTTCGTTTACCTTTAAGGCTGGGGAATCGCTCGGGCGAGTGAAAGCGGATCCGGGGCAGATCGAACAGGTGATCATGAACTTGACGGTGAACGCCTGCGACGCGATGCCGACAGGTGGCAAACTGGTTGTGGAGACGCGGAATGTTTGCGTGGATGAAGCGCTGGCTAAGACGCGGCCGCCGTTGCTGCCAGGGGACTACATCAAGCTTACTGTCGAAGATAGTGGACACGGAATGGACGCGGCGACGAGGGAGCGAATTTTTGAGCCGTTTTTCACGACAAAAGAGTTGGGCAAGGGAACCGGCTTAGGGTTGGCAACGGTGTATGGTGTGGTGAAGCAGAGCGGCGGATGCATCTGGGTGGAGTCGGAACCCGGAAAAGGTACGCGATTCGAAGTGTATCTGCCGGTGGTGCAAGAAGCTGAGGAGGCCGCTTTGCCGGAGGGGGCGCGGAAAAACGGTACGCACCATTCCGGAGCCGTGTTGATTGTGGAGGATGAAGAGGCGGTGAGGGATTTGGCGGCGGAATTTATGAAGTCGGCTGGGTACAAAGTGCTGACAGCTAGTGATGGCAAGGAAGCGGTGGAGGTGGCCAAGCGTTCGGGGCCGATTCGCGTGCTCGTGACGGATATAGTGATGCCCAACATGCGGGGGCCGGAGCTTGCGAAGGTTTTGAAAGCGGGCCGGAAGGACTTGAAAATTATTTTCATGTCCGGGTACTTGGAATTCAATAAGGGCGATGACGAGTTTCTGGAGGGAAGTTACTTCCTGCAAAAACCATTTTCGCGAGATACGTTGGTTAGCAAGGTGGATGAGGCCTTGAAGCACAAACGCGTAGCAGGCGGCGCGGTTCAGCAACTGGTTTGAGGTTCTTGGCAGTCTCGTGCAGAGTTTTCGCGCAAGTGGGAATATTTGGCTCGACGCTGGAAGTAGAGGTCAGCTCGCGAGCGCCGATCGGAATGCAGGCTGACCAAGCATGTTTTGCCGCGACTTGTTGATTCCTCCGCCCGCGCAGTCCACACATTGGCGTGTCCAAGGGATAGCCTGTAACCGATTGTTGGGAATCGGGGATTCACAGGTGACGCAGACTCCGTATTCGTTTTGAGCGATGCGCTTCAATGCCTGCTCGATTTCGGAAATATGGCGAACCTCGCGATCCATCGTGATGATTGCAAGCTCACGGTTGCCGTTCCGGGACGCCTGCATGGCCTCATCATCGACTTCGTCTTCTACAATCATTTCCTTGCGCAATAGATCCAAATGATTTTTCAGTTGTGCCAGTCTTGAACGGAGCTGGTGTTCAAGCACCTTCGTTTGTTTTGACTGTTTACTGCTCTTGGCGGTTGGCATCGCTTCTTCTCCCAGGTTTGGCGCCCTCGCTGCAGGCACGCATCGACATCCTGTGCGGGCATGAGTGCTTTCATCGCTTGGAGAGTTTCGCTCTACTCTGGTGGTCGAGCCATACCCGAAGTTACGTATTATGACGAGCACAACACGGGAGTCAGATCTACGCTGTTTTTTGGTTGGCGGCCCGCGGGAGAGTAGGAGTTTGTCGGTCAAGTGTTGGCGGATCCGCCGCATTCGCGATCCGCGTTTGAAGGTGTCCTACTCTTGCCGCCCAAGTCAGTAGAAGGGAATTGAGATTGGGCGCTCTGAGTCTGAGTAGTGCCCCCTCCAACTGCATGAAAACCTTAGGCTGAATTCCTACAGTAATCGCCGTATAGCGTAAGGGATATTTGTGAGGGATTATGACGTGTCTTGCAGTACCTTTAGTACTGAAATAGCGCCATGCGGCCTCGGATGGAAAGCTTGAGGAGTTCCCGGTGCAGCTTTGGCATCTGGAGCCGTGACAACAAAATGGAGCACATTCGATGAGCGTGAAAGCCAAAGACGTGGAAACCCCACCTGAGAAAGCAACCGTCACTCTTCCCGGAACGGTTGAAAAGATCATTCCTTCTATTGATCCCGATGAACCGGACAAGGCGCAGATTGCCGTGGAAGGTGCGGAGGAGCTTTACCGGGAGATTCGAATCGAGAACACGCTGCAGGATGAAGCGGGTAACGAAGTATGTCTGAAAAAAGGTGCTGAGGTGGAAGTTACGATCGCTGCAGAACCGGAAGCAACGACGCCAAAGAAAGAGACTGAACCACAAGACCTTGCACATGGCGCCGAACAAGGGAAGGAAAAGAAGAAGAACGAATCGAATTAATCGCAGTATTGTCCGCCAGATACATCAATCAGTGTATTGCCCGGTCAAGTCCCATCGGTAGTCTTGAGATTGGTGTTAGGCCGATGGCTAGATGGGCTCTGCAGTGCAAGAATTGTGAACTGCTTTTTACTCACTCCAAAATAGGAAACACGCTCGCTGACTATTTTCTCCCCGAGAAACCTAAGTTGCCGCCGGAGGGTCTGGAGATGGAGTGCCCTCATTGCAAGACCAAGGCTGCCTACCTGCCAAATGATCTGAGGTACCGGGAAAGCTAAGAGTTCGGTGGCACGATGCCAGTGGCTGCCGCTGCCGCAGCTAGAAATTGTTGACGTGTCCAATCATTGCGCTGCGGACTGGGGCCGTTGCGAAGGCACTGAGTAGCGGCGCCCGCCCAGTTCTGATTTTGAACATAGCCCATAAGTGTGGGGTAGCCATTAAAGAGGCCAGTGACGCCGAGATTGTAGATCATATCGAGCAAGCCAAGTTTTGCCGCATCTGGAAAGTTAGAATAACCAGGAAAACGTTGGTTGAGATTGGCGTCAAAGAAGTTGAGATGGCGCGAGAGGAGCGCGTCGACCGCGGAATGCGGCAATGTTGGGGAGAGTGGGGAGCGGTAAAAGGCAGCGGGATATTTGCCGGGAGGCAGAGCGGAGACTCGGGAATATTCGGCTTGAATGGCCGCCGGGTTGGAAGGTTGATTGTTGACGTCTACGAAGGCGAGCGCAAGAGCGCTTGCAGGTGTTGCAAGAAGTTCACCAACGGCCACAGTGACGAAGCCTTTTGTGTCGAGGTACATCCAAGGAACGACTCCTTCGAAGATTTCCAGATGAGCGAGCGAATCTTGCAGGTAAGGCATGCAATCCCCCTGAGGCGAGCTGGGCTTCTTTGGAATTTATATACACCGTTAGCACACAGCCATCAATGTGGAAAGGATCTTATGAGGAATGCGGTGGGCGGATTCAGGGTTGAGTAGGGGGAGTTGGAGGCGGAGGTTGGGGAGGGGTTTCGGGAGGGGAGAGTCCGAGGGCGTCGTTAATGGCTTTGATAAGAACAGGAACATCGACAGGCTTGTGGATGTAGGCGATGGCTCCGGCTTTTAGGGCGGCATCGCGGTTGCCGATTGGTGTGCGTGAGGAGAGCACGATGATGGGGATCGTGCCCGTGTTGATCAGCATTCCCAATCGTTGCAGTACGACGAAGCCGTCGCCGGCGGGGATGCCGAGATCTAGAACGATAAGGTCGGGTTGTTCCTTGCGGGCGGTACTGATGGCGGTCAGTCCGTCGCGGGCGGCAACGATTTCGAATCCGGCAGACTTGAGGCGGCGGGCAAGAGCGGTGAGTTGAACGACCTCATCCTCGACAATTAAAATTTTCTTTCCTGCCATTGCAACGCGAAGCCTCTGTCTTCATTGAGATAACAAGTGTTGCGTGCCGCGGAGGAGCAGCAGTGTTCCGTTCTGTTCTGAGTATGCGTTTGTCAGGCGGATATTACCAGACAGATAGCCAAGGCAGGAGGCAAGGTAATGCAGGGGAGTAACGGTGCCAAAGTGGAACGTTAGGTTCCGGATGTTGCGGAAGGTGGCGATTACCAATATGGAATGAGGCATTGTACAATCCGGCGCGCGGCGGTGCTTGGGATACGGATTTAGCTAGAGAGGATGGGAGATGAAAACGGGGCGTTGGTTGACGGGGATTGGGAGCTTGATTTTGTTTCTGACGGGAATTGGGCATGGGTTTCGAATCGCAGACTTGCAGAAAATGATCCTGGAAAGCGGCATGAAAGCGCCGCTGGATGTGATCTTGAAAGGCTGCTGGCTAGTTTTTTCAGGTGAGATGGTGGCGCTCGCGGTGATCGCGGTGGTTGCGAGCCGGTTGGAGAGGGGCGCGAGTATCGTGCTGATCTGCGCGGCGGCGATGATTGCGAACGCGGCGCTGCTACTGCACTTCATGGGGCCATTCTTTGGCGTCTACGTGTCTGCGGTCGTGGCGCTTTTTTATCTCGCGGGGGGTGGGCTGCAAAGCAAACAAACGGCGTGAGGATAACTGCGGCGAGCAGGCTCCAGCCAATTTGTCGGTTGCGGTCGTAGAGCCGTTGGGCGAAAATTGGAGCTTCTGTCGCGCTTCCTACGCTCCCCAGTAGAACGCAGGCTGGGGCAGTTACGGCAATTCAGTGCAAGAAAACGAAGGACGAAAACAATGACGCAACGAATTGGCGAACTCAATCCACCCTACCGATTGATGCTAACGCCGGGGCCGTCGTCCGTGGACCCGCGGGTGTACCGGGCGCTGGCTACGCCACTGGTAGGGCATCTCGATCCGTGGTTCAAGACGTGCATGGACGAGACGCAGATTTTGTTGCGGCAGATATTTCAGACGGAGAATCGGCTGACGATGCCGCTGTCGGCGTCGGGATCGGGCGGGATTGAAGCGTCTGTGCTGAATGTGCTCGAAGAGGGCGACGAGGCGATTGTGGCCGTGAACGGCGTTTTCTCCGAGCGGATGTTTGAGATTGCGTCGCGGGGCAGCTCGAAAGTAACTAAGGTGGAGGCGCCGTACGGTTTGCCTGTGGATGCCGAGGACGTGCGGCGGGCGGGCAAGGGCAAAAAGATCAAGATGATCGGATTTGCGCAGGGCGAGACTTCGTCGGGGGTGCTGACTAAGATCGGTGCGTACCGGAAGGTGGCCGACGAATTCGGGGCGCTTTTGGTGGTGGACACGGTAGCTTCGCTGGCGGCGGTGCCATTGCATGTGGATCGCGAGCGGATCGATATTTGCTTTAGCGGGTCGCAGAAGGCAATTAGCGCACCTCCGGGGATGTCGCCGATTACGGTGAGTCCGGCGGCGGAGGATGTTTTCCGGAAGCGGAAGACAAAGGTGCAGAGCTGGTATTTTGATTTGACGACGGCGATGAATTATTGGGGGAAGGAACGGTTGTATCACCACACGCCGCCGATATCTTTGATATACGGTTTGCGGGAGGCGATGAGGATTGTGGTCGAGGAAGGGCTAGAGGCGCGTTGGGAGCGGCATCGCGTGAATCAGCTTGCGCTAATAGCAGGCATTGAAGCGATGGGGATGGGGTTGCTGGTGAAGAATCCGGCGGACCGGTTGCCAACGGTTACAGCTGTGATGATTCCGAATGGGATTGACGATGTGAAGGTGCGGAATCAGTTGCTGGAGGAATTCAATATTGAGATTGCCGGCGGGTTTGGGCCAGTGAAGGGGAAAATCTGGCGGGTCGGATTGATGGGATATTGTAGCCAGAAACCGTTCGTGCTCCTGTTTCTTTCTGCGCTGGAGAAGGTGTTGCAGGATCAGGGTTACCGTGCGCCCGCGGGGGCGGGAATGGCGGCGGCGATACATAGTTACTCGCATGCGGAAACGGCAGCGGCGGTGAGTCAATAGGAAGTAATGAAGTAAAGAGAAGGAAGAAGTAAAGAAAAAGAGGGGACTTGTGACGACACGGCCGGTACTTGCGAATGCTGGGGCGATGAGCCAGTTTGTAGGGACGTTTGAAGTGACATCGAAATTGAGCGGGAAAGTGTATCAGTGCCGGTTTTCGCACATGTGGAATGGAGTGGCGACGCGGCATAGCGACACGATCGATACGAAGTTTTTTGTGGAAGGCGGGGCGCACGTTGTGGGCCTGGCGCACACGGCGTTTGTGAGATTCCGAGAACAGCGGGGGCGAGATTTGACGGACCGGGAAGCGAGCTTTGTTGCGGCGGAGTATTTGCGGGAGAGGCTCGAGGAAGAGGATGAGCGGCCTTTGTACGATGTGCCGGAGGCGGATGTATTGAGGTTGATTGGGGAGATTGGAATCAAGTAGTTGATTGGGTTTGCGAGGCCTCGTACCGAAAATAGAGAGAATCCTTATAGACCGTCGGGCGGGGCCCTTACAGCGTAAACAAGCCCCATGCCTGCAAGATTGTTAGTCGCCGGGTTCGACGTGGAAGGCGGCCAGGCGTGGATGGTGCAGTCCGTCGCGGCGGACGAAGTAGATCACGAGAAACATCAGCAGCGAGCCGCACACCATAACGGCGACGGCTACTTGCAGGCCAAGCTGAAGGTCGCTGGCGTCAGAGATTTTCCCTACCAGTTGCGGTCCTAAAGCTCCCAAAAGTTGCGTGACGAACATGTAGACGCCGATGGCGGTGGCGTGGGCGCGTTGCGGCGTTAGATCGCATAAGACCGCGGTGACCGGTCCGTGATACCAGGACATAAAGAAGCCGCCGATGAAGAGAGCGACGAGGAAGACCCATTTTTCGTCGGATTGAATGGCGAGTAGGACGAAGGGAGCGGCGAACAAAAAGGCGGCCGCGATGACGAGGAGGCGACCGTAAGGATATTTTTTCTGGATGCGGTCGGCGAGATAGCCGCCTGTGAGGACGCCAAGTAGAAGAGAGAGCAGGGCGACGACGGCTAACGAGAGAGCAGCTTCGCGAAGACTAAATTCCTTGTAGTTGACCGCGAAGTCGGTTCCCCAGGTGAGGAGCGAGACGCTGGCGAAAGTGATCATTGTTCCGGCGACAATCATGGCAAGATAGGCCGGGACGCTGAGCAAGCTGGATAAGGGAACGACTTCCGAGCGTGGCCTGCGCGGAGGCTCGGGCAACTTGAGCACAAGAAGCCCGGGTATGAAGCAAACCAAGCCGACAATAACGAAGGTAAATTTCCATCCGTGCATTTCGCCCATGATGCCGCCAAAGGCGAGGCCGGCAGCGCCACCGAGGAGCATGCCAGCGGCGAAAATGGACTGAGACATGGCGCGGCGTTGATAGGGGAACGAATCGGAAATCATAGACTGAGCCGCGGGTGCGTAGGCGGCCTCACCAACACCGATCAGCGCGCGCGCGATGAGCAAAAGCATAAATGAGGGAGCGAAGCCACAGGCGATGGTGGCGAGGCTCCAGACGGCGACGCCGGCAGCAATGATTTGGGTTCGGCTCATGCGATCCGCGAGTAGCCCGCAGGGAATACTGGCGACAGCGAGGACAACCAGAAGCCAGGTTTGCAGGGAACCGAGTTGTGCGTCAGATAAGTTCATTTGCTGGCGAAGAAGAGGGAGGAGTGGGACGACAACCTGGCGGTCGGCGAAGTTGACAAAGTTAATCAAAGCAAGTACAGCAAGAAGGCGAATTTGGTAGGAAGATAGCGGAGTGGGATTCGACGCCATAGTTGATTTGTTCAATTGTCCGAGAGCGACCTGGTTCGCAATAGTCTGAGAGATTATATACCGCGCATGAAAGCCGTCACTCCTTCGAACACTACAACAAGTAGCCAGTTGACCACCGTACTTTCTTACGGCGCGATTCTGCTTTTAGGGTACTTCGTGTTCCTGATTGTGGAGCCGTTTCTAGTGCCGCTGGCGTGGTCGGCGGTGCTGGCGATTTTCTTTTACCCCCTGCACGAAAAAGTATTGCGGAAAATGAAGCCCACCGCTGCGGCAATGGTGAGCACGCTGGGGGTCACGCTGCTGCTGATTGTCCCGTCCATCGTGGTGCTGATTCTTACGGCGCGCGAAGCGCTGGTGGCATCGGCGCAGATACAGAGCCAAATGGCGGTGCACGGCCAGGGTCCGAACGAAGGGCTGGTGATGCACGCCGAGGAATGGATTCGCATGCGGATGCCCCAATCTTTACAGGGCATCGATATCTCGGATCCGGTGCAGCAAGCGGCGGAGAAAACTGCGTCGTTTTTGGGGGCGAGATTTACGGGGTTGCTGAAGAATCTGGTCACCTTCTTTGTGGATCTGTTCATTATGATTTTTGCTTTGTTCTTTATGTTCCGTGATGGCGAAGAAATCGTGCGCGGCGCAAAACACCTGCTGCCGTTTGATCAGGATATCCAGACGGACATGCTGGAAGAGTCCAAGGAATTGATTTTTGCGAGCGTGGCGGTGGGCTTGCTTCTCGCGGCGATTCAGGCAGTGCTGGGGGGCGTGTCGTTTGCTCTCGTGGGGATTGCGGCGCCACTATTCTGGGGTGTACTAATCGGGTTTTTCTCACTCGTGCCGGTGGTGGGTTCGTTGCTGCTTTGGGGGCCCGCAGCGCTGTGGCTTTTAATCAACGGGCACTGGGGAAAGGCTTTGCTGGTGGTAGCGATTTGCGGTGGCATATCGACGATCGCGGACAATATTGTGCGGCCGTTGTTGTTACGGAACCGGACGCGGCTCAATGAGTTGCTTCTGTTCATCGGCGTGCTGGGCGGGTTGGAGGCGTTTGGGCTGCTGGGGTTGGTGGCCGGGCCGACGATCGTGGCGGCGGCGATGGGGGTGTTCCGCGTTTACATGGAGCATCGAGATGCATTGGCGGCCAAGGGCACGTAGATGCTGCGGCAACTGCGCAGATTCATGGAGATTCGCAAGCGAGAGAGCTCACGAGAACGAGATTATTTTGGCGGGCGGCGAGGGCGTTGCTTTGCCGAAATGGATTTGATGATGAGGCGGCGGGGCTGCTTTGGATCGAGTGGGACTTTCGCGCGGTGAAGCGCGGTGTTTATTAGGGAGACGATTTCGGGCTCGTCGAGTGTGGCGGCGCTTTCTAGCCTTACGTGGCGAGCGACATTGCCGCTGCCGAGGAGGCGATGGTGAGGATCGGGAATGCCAGCGCCCTGTAGAAAGCAGAGACTGACATGTTCGGGATAAAGGGCGATCGAGAAGATCGCATCAGAAGGGCGCTCATTGGGAACAAAACCGATGACCAGCGCGTTGTAATTGTCGTAGACCATTTCGAGGGAGCCGGGGAGTCGCTTGTGCATTGTGACTAAGGCGCGGCGTGCTAAAGAGGCGATTTCGGGATTGTATTTGGCTAGAAAAGAATCGAGTTGTTTCTTCGGATCTGCTGCTTTGACAGGTTTCGCCATTCGCGAGCTCCGTAATTTGGGTGTCCCCTACCAACGTGACTTGATGCTATGCGATTGCAGTCAAATTGGCCATTGCGAGAACGAGGCTGACAAGTTGGGAAACGTTGCCGGGGAAACTACAGTCGGCACGGCACGGGTGTGCTAGAGTACCCGGCTCGGATGACTTCCAAGGGCATAAAACCCGCTGCGAGTGCTGCGGAGCTGGCACCGACGAAACTACGGTGGCGCTGCGAGCTGCCGCGGATACCGTTTGAAACGACCGCGCAGGCGGAATTGCGCGAAGGTTTCATCGGACAAGAGCGTGCGCTCAGGGCGCTGAAGATGGGAGTGGAGTTGTCTGCGCCTGGCTACAACGTTTTTGTGTGCGGATTGGCGGGAACGAGCCGGGGCGGAACCATCGCCAAGATGATCGAGGATTTGCACCCGCCGACGAAACCTTCGCTGGACCGTTGCTACGTCAACAATTTCAAAATTACCGACCGGCCGAGACTGCTTTCGCTGCCTCGCGGACAAGCAAACGCGTTCAAGAAAGACATGCAGGCGGGGATTGATTTTCTGCGGCGGCGGATCCCGCAAGTGTTTGAGGGTGAGCCCTTCCAGCGACAAAAGGGGCGGATTGTCGAGCGGTTTACTGTGCGCGAGAAAGAGTTGATGGACGATTTCACGCGGCGGATCGCGCGTGAGCAGTTTGCGCTGGGGCACATGCAAGTGGGAGCGGTCGCGCTGCCGGAGATTTTTCCCGTCCTCGATGGGCAGATGGTACCGATCGAAGATATTTCGAAGATGGTGCATGAAGGGAAGCTCGAATCGTCCGTGGCGGAAGATATTGAGAGGAAGTACGAACAGTTCCGGCAGGAGTTCACCGTTGTTTACCGGAAAACCTTGACGCTCTCGCGGGAATTGGCGAGCGAGCTGAGTTATTTGGAGCAGGAAGCGGCGTCGGTGCTGGTGGATGGAGTGATCGAAGAATTGAAGGAAAAATATCCGGGGACGAACGTTGCGGAGTACCTGGAAGAGGTTCGCCATCACCTTCTGGATAATCTGGATCCTTTTAAAGAGCGGGAAGGCGAGGGCGAGTCCGAGGGGGATACCCCTGATGGGCTGCCGAAAATGCCCGGATCGGGCGGGCCGGAGCGGGACCCATTTCGCGTGTATGGCGTGAATGTGATTTTGGCGCATGGCGATGAGGAGCAATCGCCCGTCATATTCGAAACTACGCCAACGTACGCGAATTTGTTTGGAACGATTCAGCGGGCTTATGACACGCGCGGCGGATGGACGAGCGACTTCATGGATTTGCGCGGCGGTTCGTTGCTGCGGGCGGACGGCGGATTTTTGATCATGTATTCGCTGGAGGCGCTTTCGGAAGTGGGAGTCTGGAGGGCGCTGAAGAGAACGTTGAATCACAATCGGCTGGAGATACAGCCGCTGGAGATGTTTTATCCGTTCGGCGGAAGCGCGCAGAAGCCGGAAGCGGTGGAGATCAACGTTAAGGTGATTCTGATCGGAGACCGGCAGCTTTACGAGATGCTGTACGAATACGAAGAGGATTTTCAGAAAATCTTCAAGGTGCGTGTGGAGTTTGACGAAGAGATGCCGATGAGCGACGGCGTCATCGCGGAATATGCGGGGCGTTTACGCACGTTGTCTGAGAAAGAAGGGCTGTACCCATTCGACCGCGGGGCGTTTGCGGCGATGCTCGAATACGGGGTTCGAAAGGCGGGGCGACGGAATAAAGTGACGGCGCGGTTCGTGGACATCGCGGACCTGGCGCGCGAGGCGCACTACGCGGCGGCGGCGGCGGGCGAGAGAGTGGTGCGCGCGGCGCACGTGCGGGACGCGCTGGCTTCGAAGATGGAGCGGCATAACCTGATCGAGACTCGCATCCGCGAAATGATCGAAGAGGGCACTCTGCTCGTGGACGTGGCGGGAGAACGCGTGGGGCAGGTGAACGGGTTGAGCGTGCTGGAAATTGGCGGGTATTCGTTTGGAAAGCCGGTGCGGATCACGGCGTCAGCGGCTCTCGGCAAGGCCGGGATTATCAACATTGAGCGCGAAGCAAATTTGAGCGGGCGATTTCACGACAAAGGAGTGCACATTATATCGGGCTATTTGCGGAGTCTTTTTGCGCAAGACAAGCCGTTGTCGTTGGCCGCGAGTATCTGCTTTGAACAATCGTATTCGGGAGTGGATGGGGATAGCGCGAGCTCGACGGAAATTTATGCTTTGGCTTCGGCGCTTTCCGGACTTCCGCTGCGGCAGGATATTGCCGTGACAGGATCGATGAATCAGCAGGGAGATATTCAGGCGATTGGCGGGATCAACGAGAAGATCGAAGGATTTTTTGATGTGTGCCGGATAAAGGGGTTGAGCGGAACGCAAGGCATCATCATGCCGGAGTCAAACGTCGAGGACTTGATGCTGCGGGAAGACGTGATGGATGCAGTGGCGGCGGGGAAGTTTCATATTTGGCCGGTGCGCAGGATCGAGCAGGGGATTGAGATTTTGACGAAGTCGGCGGCCGGGCGTCGCAATGAAGACGGCACGTTTGAGGCGGGG
>Ga0210405_10001779_pt1 | contig 23669 bp, 48 predicted proteins | sample IncBWH11MmetaG_FD_155492 | JGI IMG/M metagenome (GOLD analysis project Ga0210405, IMG submission 155492) | Forest soil microbial communities from Barre Woods Harvard Forest LTER site, Petersham, Massachusetts, United States - Inc-BW-H-11-M | ecosystem: Environmental > Terrestrial > Soil >... | reverse complement strand
AGGCCGCACTTCCGTAGGAGGTAAAATCTAGAGAAGGCGGCCTCCCAAGTCGCCCCCCGCAAGGGCGGTGCAAGGGGGGCTGACATGGCTAGGTTGTGGGACCCAGCCAATTCCACGCCTATAGCGCGGCTCTCGGGGATTTGCACGTTTTGTTTTGCACCCCGCGCTAGGGATAACTACCTAGCGCGGGGGAAGTTCCTCACTGCTTGCCGCTCCACAAATGCATGGTGTTCCAAGCGGCGTCACCGACCGTGCCTCCGGAGTCCCGCTCTGTCGCGAGCCTAGTCTCCCTCGGCTTTGGCTGATTGCCTTCCCGTTTCATCCGCGCTTCATATTTGCGCTTGGCGAGCTTGTCGTGTTCTTCGTTTTCCAGCGCAATGGCTCTAGCGCGCCGTTCATCCTCTTCTCGCGACATGGTTCGACTCCGTTTGTAGGCGAGCGGTGTTCATGACAAGGCGACCAGCATGTCGGCGATGCTGTAGGCGACGTCCGTGTCCTTCGTCGTCCAGTCCGTGACCGGGTTCTCGCCGCGTCGCTTGATCGCCAGCGCCACCGCCAGGATGGCGTCCCGGCGCGCTTCGGAGCGCTTTATCGCGTCCCCGTTGGCGGCGGCGGCGATGCCGAGATCCGCATCGCCATGGATCTCCTTATCGGACGGCGGGATGGCGCCGAGCATGCGCCTAAACGAGCTTTGCTCAACGAGATGCACTTGGCTATCGTCACTCATTTGAGTTGTTCCTTTAGTTTAATGAGCCCCCTGGCCCGATCGGGGTCTTCCGGCACGGTGACCTCGATGTGCTCGTCGAGGTTCCAGGCTGGTGGCAGCTTGGTGATCTCGATGTTCCAGTCGTGGCTTTGCTCCTCGGCGCGATGCTGGAGCGCCTCTGGTGCATAGGCGGTGAAGCAGCGCTGCGGCGTCGGATACCGCCAAACGCGATAGCAATGGGCGGCGGCCGGCTCGGTCGCCAGTGTGATGGCGATCACAGCGAACGCGGCCCGTCTCATGCGCCACTCAGAGCGTCAAGGACTTGGCCGAACGAATGATTGCCCTCCACGACATTGCCCTGCGACTTCTCAAGCCATTCGCCGTTTTCCATCATGTACGGCGGGATAAGCACGAGCCCCTTCTCGCCGTCGAAGCGGACGAGGCCGACGAATCCGGTGCGCCGAATCAGCCATGCCCGCAGTTCCGGATCACGATGGGCATTGGGGAACTTAGGGTCGCACCAGATCTGGACGGCGGGGATTCGGATCTCGCCATGCTTGGCGTCCTGTGCCGTGACGAAGTCTGGCATGACATCAATTACGTAATGGCTTCGGTCAGGGCGGCGCAGATCGCCCGTGTCATCGCCCTGAAGCCAGACGCAATTCCACATCCCGCACTCCCACGGGAAGCCTTTCTCAGGCCTGTGGTAGACTTGGCAGCCAGTGTGCCGCTGAAATTTGCAGCGCGTGTTTGACGGCTTGTTGATCCCCTTTACGGGCAGCAATTTACAACAGAGCGTGCAGCTCCCGCATTCTCGACTCATGTGATCCCCTTGGGGCCGCCGCACGGCCCCGTTGGTTTTTACTACTTGCCGAACAGCGCCTCGTAATCGCGCTCGACGTCGCTCGGTGATGGACGCACGAACAGCTCGTGGCGTCCCGGCGCGCAATTGCAGATGAAGGCGTCCATCTGCCGCATCGCGACTTGCAAACTGTCCGAGATCACGGGCATCAGCGGCGGCTCGCGCATCGCCGACATCTGCTTGATCTGGGCCAGCGCCTGCGCGCTCAACTCCTGCGCCTGCACCTGGGTTAGCGGGGCCGGCACCGGCACAGGCCTGGGTCCCTCGGTCAGCGGCGCGGGCGGCACCGGCAAATGCCGAGGCGCTTGAGATCGCTTGGAATCGATCCGTTCGCGCGACAGCCGCGCGTCCATCTCGACCAGATCGCGTTCGCGCTCAAGGCGCACCGCCTGTTCCTCCGCGAACCTCTGGAGGAGCACCATGTGCACCTCTCGGAGCGCGCGCAGCTGGGCGTCGCTCTGATTGCGATCGGCGCGGGCCGCATCGAGGCACACTCGCAACCGCGTGTTCTCTTCAAGCAGCCGGTTGCGGTCGGCGCGCAAGCGCACAAAATCCGCCGACAGAGCCTTCAGCTTATCGGGTTCCAGCTCGGGCAGCTTCGGTCGCGAAAGAATCGCGCTCCCAACGAGCGCGGTGAAGAATGCTGTGATCGGTCCAGTCATGTGCTCTCCTCCTCCGTTTGCTTGCCCCAGGCGACAAAAAGAGACTTGGCGCCCAGCGTATCGAACTCATTCCATTCAAGCCGCAGGAAGGCGTCGGCCGAGGTCTTGTCCCGCGCCTGCGGGATGATCGCGTAGGCCTGCACGCCCCAGCTCTTCACCTCATCGACCACGAGAATACAGCGGAACCAGTTCATCGGCCCCTCCTCGTTGACCTGAATCAGATCATTTTCCGCGACTTGCTTCGACTCGGCCATTCCCTTGCCCCTTCTTTTCCAGCGCCTCCAGCCGCGCTGTCATCCACTCGACCTCGCGCCGATAGACGATCAGCGCGCTCAGCAGTGCCCCGATGTTCTTCCTCGTCTTGAATGCGTACCAAGCGCTCCCGGCGACCATGAACAGAATCCAGATTTGCAACGCGAGAGTCGTCCACTGGAGCCACGTCAGCACTGGATCGACTCGATCCAGTCGATGACCTTCTCCCGGTCTTCGCTCATCGCGTGCATGGTCCCGGCCAAGATCTGGGCGTGGTGGACCTTCATGTCCTGCCGGCGATTTACCTCGACGCCCACGATGCTGACCGCATGCTGGAGATCCCCGGCGCGCGCCAGCTCCAGCGCCCTAGCCTTCAGATCGGCGAGCCACTCCTCCTTCGTCTTCACAGCCTGCCAGCCTCCCACATGATGAACGTCCAGATGAGCCCCGCGACGTTCGCCGCCATCAGGATGATGGCGAGTCTCATCATAAACGGCGGACTCACGAGCGCCTCGCGTATTTGCTCATCTGGATGACGTGCCGAACTGAGGCGAGGTTGCGCGGCGACACGGGTGGCGGCGGGTCAACGAGATGCAGGACGCCATCGGCCAGCGAGAGATGTTTGCCGAGGGCGCGCGCGACCGCCTCCAGGCTGGATGAGTATGGCTTGCGCGTCTTGCCGGTGAGCCACGCATCGATCGTTGCGCGGTGTACGCCCGCGCTGTGGGCGATCCACTCGACCGGCTCGCCGCTGTCCTGAATCGCGGTGCGCAGCTCGTCCACGATCGAGTGCTTGTCGACGAAATTATAGCTGCGGTTGAGATCGAGACGTCCGGCCATTTAAACCCCCACCTTGTCGGCGACGACGCGCCATGCTTTGAGCTGGGCGAGCGAGATCCGAGCCATCTCGTCCGGGGGTAGTTCATTCACCCACTTCTCAAGTTCTGGCCTGCCCTTCTGGGCCATGTCCGCGCCGCGCATCTCGATCGACGGCGTCAGGAGATCAGAACGCTCTGTGCGTTTACGGGTTGTCCCGCCGGGAGCTTGCGAGGGGGTTTTCGCCGCTCCCGGCGGCGCTTGCGAACCGGATGATTGCGGCTGATCCGGCTCGGGCGTGACGACCGAAGAGCGGGGAGCCCCCTGGTCGCCAGCATCCGGAGCCAGGGGAATCGAGGCTCCAGATTCCGCGAACGATGTGTGCGCGGGTCCCTCGGTTTCGGCGCCTACTCCGTCACCTTCATCGGGACCCGCGCGTTCCTCGGACGGGGGAGTCGACACCCCATCGTCAGAAGCGGGAAATTCGCCGGTCTCGGGATCGACTCCTACGAGAAAATCTAGGCGGTCTGACAGTACGCGCGGGGCCTGAACCCGGTCCGCGCGATCTCGGTCAACATCATATAGCTCATCATCCCGTGATAACAAACCTAGGATGTCGCTCGACATTGGGAGCTGCTTGGCGTGACGCCGCGCGACCGTCTTCTTCGCCATCTCGGGGAAGCTCTTGCGCCACGCGGGGCTGAACTCACCCTTGCGGTTCTTCCGGGCATAGGTATCGCGGACCAATTCGACCTCGGCGCGGGTCATGACGTCACGCGACTTGTCCCCACCCTTTATCGTTGCGACGGAATAGACGTGGGTCAGCAGCCCATGATCGAGATGCTGACGCAAGCGCTTGTTGAAAGCGGCGTCGTCTTCGTCCGCACCACGCTCCAGCTCGGGGGCCATGTAGGGCTTGTGGCGGATGAAGGGGGCATCGCCCAACTCGTAGTCGAAGTGATCCTTCTGGAAGACTGCCGTCACGTCCCATGAGGTGACCTCGCCCGACCGGCGCACCTTCTTTCTGACGCCGGCAACCATCGGCATCCAAGTGACTTGGCCGTCGAAGGCGACTAGGGCGCCGTCATGCCCGTCCGGCACGAGCCCGTCGCTCGCCGCCTTCATGGCCGCGTTCATCAGGCTGCGACGGTTGCAGTTGAGCAGTTCCGGATTAAGGGCGACCGCCGTCATGATGACGCGGACAAACTTTTTCGGGCTGATGCCGGACCCGGCCAGCGCCGCCTCGAACTGGCTCACGCGCTGGCCCAACTCCTGCGCGATCGTGAGATCTCTAGACTCCGCCATCATCGACGCCTTTCACAGTCACTTGCGGGTACTGCGTCGCCTTCGCGACATAGGATTTCTTCTTCACGAGCTTGATCGTCACGATGCGCCCACCGCAGCGCGCGCCAGGAGCATTGGCCAGCTTGGTCATGATTCGCGCGTCGAGGATCTTGCGCTGGTCAGTCGCGTTCGCGCCTGCCTTCTCAACCTCTTTGAGCTGGGCGCGGTCGTTCAGGATCTCGCGAAACTCGGCGTCGGGCGTGAGATCGATGATCGGCCCGGAGCCTTCCTCGTAGAGATCGAAAACGGTCTTACGATCTTTCCCGAAATCCGGGTCATAGGGCTCGTCCTCGGCCACGCGGCGCCAGAACTCGCCGACCAGATCCTCAATCTTGTGGATAAGGTGAGGCTTGAGGGGGATGTCGACATAGATGACCTCGATGCCCCCATCGCCGAGCTTCATCGCCGCCACGCCGGCCCAGCTCGCGCCGGTCAGGTAGGCCTCGATCGAGGCCTGGACGGCCACCCAGGTGGGCACCGCGATCTCGCCGTGCTCATCGTGCCAACGGCGCTTGAAGGCGAACTGGCCGACGGTTTTGATCTGAATGACGCCACTGCCGTAAGCGTTCTCCGGCCGGGTGGCATGGACGTCCGGCGTGCAGCCGATCCGCGTCGAATCGTCCCAGACGTAATGGCGGTTCGGATTGATCTCCCACTCGGGATAATCCTCGCGCAAGATCATGACGACGACCGGCTCGAACAGCCGCCCGCGCCGCAGGATCTTACTGTCACCGGGCTCTGGGATCTTCTCGCACTTCAGCGCCCACAATTTGTAGGGCGTCAAATACGGGTGGATCTCTGGCCCGAATAGCGCGGCGGCCTCGCTGGCGTTGATATTCGCCTTGCGCCGCGTGAGCCATTCCTCGCGGGTTGTTATAGGCCACGAGTGAATCATTCGGCCTTCACCGTGCGCGTTTTCTTGTTGACGAGGTATTTCCGGACCGCCGCCTTGTGACCGATCTCGGCATCGTCCCAAGAGCTATAGCGCTCCTGACACAGTGTTTCGGGGACTGGCTCAATCCGGCCGAAATAATCCATTGTTCGACCTTCATGGACGAACGCCATGGTCTCAAAGAGCAGCGGCGGGCCGTCCCAGTGGTTGTGATCCAAGCCCAAGAAGACCGTCGAGACCCACTTGGTCGCGTTGCCGGTCCACCAGAGGCTCCGATGCTCCGGCTTCTCCTCCAGCCATCGGCCCCACTTGACCATGCTGTAGCAAGGGATCGGCGTGTGCCCATCCTCGCCGCCAAGGATGTACTGACCCATCCATGGCAGATCGGGGAAGTCATCCAACATCCGCTCTTTTCGTCGTCGGCCCATCGATCAAACTCCAGAGTCCGTCTTCCGATCGGCGGATCTTCCCGGCCTTCTTCCATATGCCGATCAGGTTGTTCAGCGACGATTCGGAGAGGCCGCCGTCACTGAGCGCGGCTCGCATCTCGCTCCACCGCTTCGGTCCCGTCTTCAGCGCCGCCTCAAGCAACTCGGCGCGTTTGTTGCTCTTGTTGTTGCCGCCGCGCTTGAGCCCCTCGGCGAGCCCCCCTGCGAGCCCCCTTTCCGCCAGCTTGACGCCGCGATTGTACATCTGTTTCGGCGTCTCTTTCGTCGGCCGCTCGATGCCAGCGACGTCGCCGGGAAGCACCTGCGTCGCAGGCCAGATCTTCATCTCTGGGTCATAGGTCAGGTCGCCCCCGAAGGCGGCTGCGACGACATCGGCCAGACGGTTGCCTTCGACCAAAAACTGTACGCGATATTTCATGTTCGACTCCCTGCGGGGGCGGCCACACGAGACCGCCCCCGACCTCCCACGGACCGTCCCGCTCGTTGGCGCGCGCCTTAGCGGCCTACTTCGCTTGCCGTCCCGACAGCAGCGCATCGAATCGGCCGAACGAGCTGAACGATGGGCGAATCCATCTTGCCGTTTGCATCAACTGCAAGTCAATCGAATTTGCATTGGGCGCAAGTCGCGCTATCCTACGCGGATGCGACTGAGCGTGTATCTCGCCAAAAATCAGCTGAACCCTGAACAGTTCGCGGCCAAGGTGGGCGTACACCCTACGACCATCTACCGATTGCTGAGTGGTGCGACGATTCCTAAACGGCAAAATCTCAAGAAAATCATAGCTGCGACCGAGGGCGAGGTCGATATCAGTGACCTGATGTTTGCTGTCTCCCAGGCGGAGCCCAAGGAGGCAGTATGACCGATCGACCGAATGGGCCAACCCAAGAGGAAACCGAGGAAGTCGTTCACCAAATCGAAGGCTATATGGAGGATCTGAAGAGCGAAAAAGCGCTCTACATGAGCCGCTGCAAGCCCCTCCACGAGGCCATTAAGGACGTTATCGAAGACGCCGTCAAAACCAAGGGTTTCGACAAGAAGGCGTTGAGGGTAGGCGTAAAGCAGCGCGAATACCTCCGCAAAATGGAGAAATTGGAGAACGAGCTAGACGAGGTCACCCAGACCGCGCTCGATCGCCTCCAGAGCCAACTCGGAACCTTCTCTGATTCGCCGCTCGGCAGGGCGGCCATGGACGCAGCCAAGGCCGGCACGCGGCGCCCGCGCAAGAGGCGCGATCCCATCGATGAGCTGGTGCGCGAAGAAGACCCGCCTGAAGACGCTGCCGCCGCTGAATAGCCGGCGCGGCGATGCCCAAGATCCTCGCCATCGATGCGGCTACGCAATGCGGCCTCGCCTCCGGCGAGCCTGGAGAGGTTCCCCGTCTTGAAACAGTGAACTTTGGGGATAGCGGGGACAACCATCTCGAATGCGGTGCCCGGTGCTTGAGGTGGATCGCCTTTCGGCTGTCTGATGACCGTCCGGACGAGATCTGGATGGAGGAGCCGTTGGCGTTCAGTGGGAAGGAAGGCGAAACGAGCGCCGCGTCCCGCGTGCGCCTCAACGGGCTTTACATGATCATTGGCGCGGCGGCGCGCCTCAAGGGCGTGCCTGTCCATCCCGTCAAGATCACGACGGCCCGCAAGGGGTTTCTGGGCCATGGCGGCCTTAAGCGCGCCGTCGCCAAGAAGCGGTCGCGTTCCATGGGCCGCCTCTTAGGCTGGAACCCGACGAACGACGACGAAGCGGACGCCTGCTGCCTCTTTTGGTTCGCCAGTCTCGCCCACGGTAGGGCCCATCCGATCTCCAAGCTCATGCAGAAGCAGATTATCGAGGTTGTCCCGTTCAGGCGGCGGATAGCCGCATGACCGATCTTGGCATCGCGCTCGGCATCATCGCCCTGATCTGCGTCTGCTTACCCTGTCGCTATGACCCAGCGATCCGGCTCAGAGAGTGGCTGGACAGCATGGACACGGAAGGGCCCGATGATGTCTGACACGACTGTCATCGATCGCAAGGCCGAAGAGGCGGCTAAGGATCTCAAGCGCGAGCGCATGCTTGAGTTCATCCGCGACACGCTCATCGAGCGTGCCTACGGGCTGCGCACCGGCTTTGAGGCCAACTCATTTTTGTACTGCCAGAGCGCGGAGGGCAAAGAGCACCTCAAGAGGCTGATCGCGATGGAGGCGGCGGCCGACGTTTTCACGCACATTGTCGGCCAGTGGCAAAGCGCGGACGAGACGCACCCGCGCCCGGAATGGCTGAAGACGATCGCCCGACAGGCGATGGCGACCTTTATCGAGGCGTTCCAGTGACAATGCCAAAGGAGGTTTGGGACCATGGACCGACGCTGACGCGGAAGCAGAGCGAGTTCTATCAGCCGCGCAAATTGCGCGAGGCCACCCAGGTCTACGATCGCGCAGCGGTGCAGGAATATCTCAGCGGGAAGATAACCCGCGAGGAGATGCTGAGACGAATAAGAAGAAGCTGAAATTAGCGCCCAATTCGGAAGGCGGACCGAGCCAATGGCGCGTGCAAGTAGGGCAGAATGGGAGAATTGGATCGCGCTCGCCCGAACGCGGGACATCCATGACGTCGCGGTCGAGTATGGCGCCCACCTCAAGAGGGATGGCCATGAGTGGATCGGCCCCTGCCCCATCTGCGGCGGCCGAGACCGTTTCGCGGTAAACCAGCAGAAGCGCATCTTCAATTGCCGAGGCTCGGGCGAAGGCACCTATGGCGCCGGCGACGCCATCAACCTCGTCATGCACGTCGTCGGCTGTGATTTCATCGAGGCGGTCGAGCGCATCACCGGCACGCCGCGCCCGGACCGGACCCGCGACGAGAACGCGGACGAGCGCAAGAAGCGAGAGCATCGCCACCAAGCGCTGGCGGCCGAATATGCCCGCCGGGAGGCTGACGAGCGGGCCGCCCTGGAGGCCAAGGCGGCGCGGGACGAGGCGTCGATCGCCGACATCATCAAGCGCGCAAAACCGCTCGACGGGACAACCCATGCGGACCGCTACATGCGCGAAACTCGGGGACTAGACCCGCCGCGTCACTTGACGGGCGATTTGCGTTTCGTGCAAAATCTGGATTACTGGGGCGCGGGGGACAATGGCTCGAACGAGCCGGTCCTCCTCGCCAATACCCCGGCTCTAATCGCGATCATCCGCGATGCGCTGGGCGACGTCATCGGCATTTCGCAGACCTATCTCGATCCCAACGAGCCCAGAAAATGGAAGCCTACCGGGAGCCCGCGAAACAGCCCGAAGAAGATTCGCGGCCGCAAGCAGGGCGGAATGATCCGGCTCGGTCGCCCCGCCGAAACGATAGCCATTGCCGAGGGTTGGGAGAACGCACTGGCTTGGTGGGCGCTTGGTCTCGGGCCCGAAGAGGTGATGCTTGCGGCTGCGGTCGACCTGGGGAACCTCTCGGGCCGCGCGACCGGGCAGATCGCCCACAAGAAACTGGTGGACCCGGAAGGGCGGCCGAGACGCATGCCGAACGGCCTGCCGGACCCAAAGGCCCCAGGCCTCATCCTGCCGCAGGGCATCAAGTCGGTCATCATCATCGTCGACACCGACTCGGAGAGCTACGCCACGGCAGGCCTTCTCTCGGTCGCGGTGCGCCGATTCTACGCGCAAGAACTCAATGTCGAGCTGAGCTTCCCGCCGACTGGCATCGACTTCAATCGGTACCTCCTGCGCGAGCTGGGCCGTGAGGAGCAGCCATGAATTATCCGGACGTCCTCGAACATCCCGTTGGCATCGAAGACGGCCACGCCTTCCTCAAGCGCATCGCGTTCATTTTTGAAGAGCCGGTCAAATCTAAATTCGGAGCGTTGTATTTGGATCAGCTCGATGACCCCGGACCCGAACATGCGTGGCTGGTGCAGGGCTGGCTCGCGGCCAACGAGGTGAGCGTCGTCGCCGGCGCCTCGCGCAGCGGCAAGTCATTTCTCGCCCTGGAGACCGGCCTGTGCGTCGCCGAGGCGCGTCCGCTTTTCGGGTTGAAAGTGAAGCATGGCGCGGTGGTCTATCAAGCGGGCGAGGGCGCGATAGGCGTGAAAAAGCGCTTGCGTGCTTGGCGCCAGCACCATGGCCGGGTCTGGACGCGCGAGACCCCGTTCGTCCTGTTGCAGCGGCCGATCGATATCTATCACTCCACCGAAGAGGTCGATTCGCTGATCGCCGAGATCCTGGCGCACGCCAAGGTGTTCGAGGACCCGCTCCGGCTCGTCGTCATCGATACCTTAGCGACCGCAACCCCCGGAGCCGATGAAAATTCGGGCCGGGACATGTCGACCGTGCTCGGGAATGTCGCGCGGATCAGCGAGAAATGCGGCTGCCATGTGATGTTGGTGCATCACCTCAACGCTGCCGGCGGAAAGTTACGTGGCCACACGAGCGTCTACGCCAACGTAGGCCAAGTGATCCTTGTCGAGCGCGACGAGGAGACCGGCATCCGGACGGTCAAGCTCGACAAGCAGAAGGACGACGAAGACGGCAAGCAAATGAAGTTCGAGCTGATGCAGGTTGCGATCGGCGTCGATGAGGACGGTCAGAAGATCACGAGCTGCATCTGCCTCCCCGTCGGCGAGAAGGACGCCGTCAGGAGGGAAGAGGAGTTGAAGGGCTTCCGGCTCAACAAAACACAGGAGCTGTTCATGCAGGCGTTCTTCGACGTCGAGCGCCGATATGGCCAGCCGGTCCCGCGCGAGGTCTCCCTGCCCGTCTACGTGCGTTCGCTGGCCCCTTGGGAGGACGTCAAGCGCGTCTACGGCGATATGAGCCCGTCCGACGCGCTAACGCCTGACCAGCAAACCACGGCGGAGGCGGAGATCGCGGATAAGCGTTGGCGCGAGACCATGAAGAAGCGGATTCAGCGCATGCGCGAGGATTTGGAAGCCCTCGGCATCCTGGGCGTCGTGCGCCACGAGGCGAAGACTTACGTGTACTGGACCGGCAAGCCGCTTCGGGCGTTTCCCGAGACGCAACCCCGCCCCCAGGCCGAGAGAGACGATTCGGAGCCGGTGGCTGACGTGGAATTTTGAGCATGGCCAGGAAATACGACCGCAAGATCCCGGTGGCAGATTCGGTGCAGTGGATGGGCCTCTGCCCGTGCGGCTGCGGCACGTACAACGCTGTGCTCCTCGATGAGCACGACAAGGCGATCGGCATATTCGGCTGGGATCGCGAGACCTGGGTCAGCTTCCTAGCGGGCGTGATGCGGCAAATAGACGGAGAGTCGCTTGATGGCGTTGTATGCGAGCACCACACGGCACATTGAGTCGTCGTGCCTCGGCTGCGGCGCGCGGATCGACGCTTCCTCGATATTTGCCGGGGACCCCAGTCGCAGCCCTGGCGAGGGCGACATCACTATCTGCCTGCATTGCCGTCACGTCATGGCCTACAAGGCCGATCTCTCCCTGCGGCCTCTGACTGACGAGGAGATCGTCGAGGTCGCTGGGGACCCGCGCTTGGTCTCAATGATCGATTTGGTTGGCGCCTACCAGAAGGACAAGGAACTTGAGACCCGACGTCGAGAAGGTCGTCCACAAGCTGGCGACAAAGAAGCTCGCCGACAGGTACATCGGCAGGCGCGGCGAGCCGCCATCGCTTTTCTCACGGCGGCTCGCCGCGAGGCAGCAAGACCTAAACGATGACGATCGCAAGCACATCAAATGGTGCCTGGGCGCAATTAAGCGCGGCATTGCGAGCGGCGGAACGGCGCGAGCTGAAGCCGACGCGAGGGCTGCGCTCGACTTCATCACCGCGCTGCTTGAGCGCGACTACAACCTGTACCCAGAAAGGCAATTACATGGTGATTGATGAATTGATTAACCTGACCAAGCTGTTCGCCAAGACGCTGCGCGCGCCTCTCAGCGCCCATGTCGAAAAGCATGGTCTCGTCATTGTGAGAAACGATCTCCTGATCGCCCACGATCCGCATACCGGCCGGATCGTCATCACGTTTGAGGTCGAGCAAGCGTTGCCGGTCAGGCAGGCAGCCGAATGACCATCGGGCCAGGAAAATACGACGACCTCGTCACCCCGATAATCGCCTCGACGCAAGCGCGCGGTGTGGTCCTGATCGTGGTTAGCGGCAATCGAGGCGAGGGCTTCTCCTGCCAAGCCACGCTGGAGGTGACTTTGGCCTTGCCGGCGATGTTGAGAAACATCGCGGATCAAATGGAGGCGGATCTCCCAATTATGAGAGGCGAAGCACAATGAACGAAACCGCACAGCAAGCTCATCCCTTCCCGCGCTCGGTCGAGGCGTTCGAGGAGGTTCTCAAGCGCTCCCAGGACGCTAAGATCGCCGCCTTCGCCGTGATCTGGGTCGACCCGCAAGGCGTGGTCGGCTGGAAATGGCATTTTGGCAACAGGCCGCAGACCGACCTCATCGGGGGCCTGCACTGCATGGAATGGACGATCATCACCAAGGCGATGGAGCCCATTCCGCAGCCGCCGATACCGGACCCGCCCACCGATGTCCGCCAGTGAGCTGAAGGCGTCGATCGCGGCGGTGCTCGCGGCGGCCGACGAGATCGAGGCCTACCTCGTGGATCTAAGGAGTCGAGATGATCAAAAAACTACTGGCGAAAGCGCTGCTGCCCACCGGCGGCTTCCAAGTGATGAGCCACCAGTGCGAGACGTGCATCTATCGCAAGAGCTGGATGGGCACGCCGATCTCGCAGCTGGAAGATCAGGTCCGCGAAAAGCATCGCGGCGCCACCGGCTTCCACGGGTATCGAGTTTGCCATAGCCAAAAGCGCGGCCGGAAGGCGTGCTGCCGGGGCTTCTGGAATCGCCATCGCGATAAGTTTGCCGCCGGTCAGATTGCGCAGCGGCTCGGCTGCGTCGAGTTCGTGGAGCCGACAAAATGACACTGATCGAATGGTGGGCAGTGCGGAGGCCTCATTACCGCTGCCCGGAATGTGGCAAGATCAGCTTCAACGCGCACGACATCCACGCGCGCTATTGCGGGCGCTGCCACATGTTCGAGGAAGTCCGCCAGACAACGCGCGAGGTGGAGGAACTGCGGCGGCGCCGCCACGAGGAGGCTCACAAGAGGCCCCAGACGCCCTCGGACAGCGATCCGGTCCCTTCCCCCCTGCCGACGTCCTTTGACCCGCCAGCGGCCTCCTACGAGGCTCCGTCCACCGCCCTGCCGGACCCGCCCTCGACGATCGATCCAGGCGGAGGCTCCTCGGGCGGCGGCGGCGCCGATAGCACTTGGTGACGGTTCGCTCCGGGCGTCCCGATGAGACCAGCAACGCTGGGATTGGTCCCCGGCGGAAGGGATCGGCTGAACCGTTCCTTCGACGCCCTCATCGGCGTTGGGATTTTTTGCAATTGACCCGACGAAAGCACGGGCGGAACGGGGGAGGGCTAACGGCTCTCCCCTTGTCGCCGCTTAAGTCGTTCCAGCTCGACTTCCGCCTCGGCTCGGTCCCGGCTCGCGAAAATAACCCCCAAGCCTTCGACGACCGCCCAGGCCTTACCGTAGGGCGCGACGTGCATCGGCCGGCTGGCGGCCGGATTTGGCCCCACCGGCATCGCATCCGGTTTCTTCTCGCGTTTTGAGGCGGCCATGGGCAAGCGCTCCACGTTCGAGAGAGTTCCGAGAGATCTCTACAACACGCCCGTGGAGGCCGTGAGGCCGCTCCTGCGCTGGCTCAAGCCTCCTACGCCGTTCATTGACCCCTGCTATGGCGAAGGGGCGCTGGCGCGCGCCATAGAGGCTGCTGGGCACCATTTCTGCGGCGGCTTCGACTTGCCGATCGACGCGCGTGTTCACTATTACGGCGGGATGGGGTTTGGGTCGATATTCATCACCAACCCGCCCTACTGGGGCCAGCCGGACAATTTGCATCCCCTGATCCTGAACCTCTCGGATCAGGCGCCGACATGGTTGCTGATGTCGAGCGACTGGCTGTTCAACCAGTCGTCTGGTCCGATCATCGAAAAACGGTTGCGCCGGATTGTCGCCGTCGGCCGCGTGCGGTGGATTCCCGGCTCGCCGTCCGATGGGAAAGACAATGCGGCGTGGTTGTTGTTTTACAAGTATGGTCGCCGCGCAACCTTTATCGGCCGCGCAAATGGACAATCTGGCTCACGAACTCTCGCAACGCGAGCGTGAGTGCCTGCTGTGGGCCGCGCGGGGCAAGACCTACGCTGCGACCGGCATCATCCTCGACCTATCATTCGGCACGGTCAAAACCCACCTCGACCGCGCCCGTTTCAAGCTCAATTGCGCCACCCTGGCGCAGGCGACCGCCCTCGCTGTCGCGCGCGGCATCCTCACGTCTGATGATCTGGCTGGGCGCTAAATCTTCTTCCTGCGCTTGCAGGACTCCCAACATTCCCGCAGCGAACTAAGCGCGCCCAACTCAAGCCCGTTGACGAAGGCCTCGATCGTCTCGGGCGTCGTTTCCGTGTCCTTGGTCCGCATCGCCAGTGCGCAAGCGTAGCAGGCGTCGCGCAGCGATGGCGGCCGGATCGCGGAAGGACCCGCCGGCAAGCCGTCGCGCATCATCGCATCGCGTAGCCGGAACCATGTATTGACGACGTCGTTGCCGCTCATGAGAGCCTCGCGGGTTCGACTTCGATAGTGAGCGCGGTGAGCGGCTTGTTGGGCTCTCCGTCCCAGCGGACTGGATTGTTCTTTGACACGGCGCCCCAGGCCTCCAGCGCCTCGCTTGCGCTGGCGAACTTGTGCGCTTGGTCTCGGTTGCCGGTGAGCCAGATTCGGCCGCCATTCACGCCGTTGATGAGCGCGCCATCTTTGAAGAGGAACGACTCCGTGACGGTGGGCTCGGCGTCCACGTCATATTTCTCCAGCCACATAGGGCTGTCGAACTGGTGATCAGCGGCAGCGTAGACCTTCATGATGGATTCGGTCATGCTGGCCTTCGATCGTCATCAGGGATTAGCGGACCGTGCGGCAACTCCCAGCGACCATCGCGCGTGAGCACCTTGCGGATCTTCCAGGGCAGAGCCTCGCGCTGGGCATCGTCGATCGTCGCGAGGCCGCGATTCACCGCCTCGCGCAACATCTCGAACTCATTGTCCGTAAGGCGCAGGCGCCAGCCTCGGCGCATGCGTGAGACGTCCATCATTTCGACTCCTTGTCATTGCTTGCGGACGGCCTTGCCGTCCTCTGTCATCACCCACAGGTCCGGTCGAACGAGGACGCGCATCGCGTCCAAATTGTCGACGATCTCCTTGCCCGTCATGAGCGCGCCGAGTTTTTCATCCGGCGCGGGCAAGTCGCACTCCTCCAGATCGTCGGGAGGGACCCCGAACACCTGTCGCTCGGCTATCACCAGATTAAATTTGCCGGAGACGGCTACGGTCAGCGTCCCGTCCCCATCGAACGACTGAAGCATCACCCGGTCGCCGCTCGATTTCAGGCGGTACAACGTCCAGATGTCGAAACGCTCGGCGACCGCCCGCACCTTTTTCGGCAGCTTCTTGACCCATTTTCGATAGCCCTCCTGCTGCTTTTTCGTCGGCTTACAGAACCTCATGCCGGGTCCTCCAGATCCAACTGGACGACGCTGCCGTCTTTGAACCGGAGCTTGCCGTCGCCGAACCAACCCCGCAGCAGGATGCCGGCGGTCATGCGCTTGGTGCCGTTGTTTCCATCGGCCGGGACGAAATCCTCCGGGCAGTCGAGCGACCGCATCAGCGCGACGAACTTCTCGAACGAGAACTCGCCGTCCTCGCCCTTCGATCGCTCGGTCAGGAATCGGTCGTAGGCGTCGCCGCTATGCTTGGGATACTGGCGACGGCGAATCCGGCTCATATCTCCGGCTCATTGATGATGCGGTTAGGCGAAGGATTCGCCTTCCAGCGATCGGGCTCGACCGGCTCATCGGGCACCTCCCCGGCGTGACAGATGACCTTGGTGACGCGCCCCTGCTCAGAGTAGAGAAGCGGAGATTCATCGACCCACGGGAAATTGGGGCGCACTGCCATCGCGCGCGCCTTGTCCTGCGCCTCGGTCAGGCTCTCCGCCGTAACCTCGATGGTCGCGATTTGGCTGATGGTCCGCGCCAGATCGATCGTGTAGCGCTGCCTCAATTCGCCCTCCTGCGGTCATCCATCAGGAGGTTGTCGAAGATGCCCGTGAATCGGTCCTCGACCGTTGAGAGCTGGCGCAGCTCGATGCACTTGCCCTCGGCGTCGCGCACCGTTTCCAAGCTCTGGTAGCGAGAATCGCCGGCCTTGTCGGCGGCCATCATCACGACGCACTCTTGACGGTCAGCGCGCTGGCTTGGCGGGAGTCCGCTGTAGTCACCGCTCTTCGTCTCCTCGGGCGTGGCGCACGCCATCCACGCCTCGGTCAGCATGCTGTACGCGGTGCACCGCTTCTCGCGCATGATGTCGCGCATGGTTTCGATCACGAGATGCTTCTCGCGATCGTTCCCCCACGGCGTCATAAAGATCTCGACGCCCTTGTCGGTGACCAGCAGCCACGAGGGCTGTATCTCGTTCTTGGTGCCAACCATGACGCGCATGGCTTGATCCCTGGCGAGCCCAATCATTTCATCCAGTGTCATTGTCTAACCCTCCGATCCGCGCTCTTCGTCCTCGTCTGGGAGCGGCCAAAACCATGGTTCCTTGCGATCAGCGCGCGCGAACATGTTGAAGCGAGGCGGCGTTTCCGGCTTGGGCTCGATCGCGGCGATGATCACTTCAAGCTTGGCGATCAGCGCGCGCGCAGCGTCGGCCGACAGATAATCGACCGTCGCCATCGACGTCTTGCCGCGTAATTGCAGCATCCAGCCCTCTGGGCTGCTCTTGCCGACACGCACCATGTTCTGATGCATGTCGGCGCCGCGCTCTTTCGGATAGCGCTTGATCTCGACGCGCCCTGTAATCAGCAGTTCATTGATCATTTCGACTCCTTCCGGGAACTTCCCGCGACCGCGCCCCGAAACGTCGAGGCGCGCGCGCTGGCAGTCCTTAGCCGGCGCGGATAACCTCCATCAGCATTGCGGGGAGCTGCCTGTGATACTTGGACACGATCTTGCGACCGAGTACCGCTTGCTTGCGCGAGAGCTGGTCCTGCATGGCCAAGCTTTTGCCGATGCGCGTGTCCATGCGGTTGAAACCCATGTCGTCAAGCGAGGCCGCGCCATCGCAGATGCCCGCCAGCGCGCGCAGAGCCGCGTGCACAGCCACAACCGCCTCTGGGCTTATCTTCACCGCCTCTTCCGCAACTTGCGCCTGGGTGACCGTCCGCGTGGCCTCAGACCCCGCCTTATCGGCCGGCGGCGCGACTATGGCGACATCTGGCAGCCGTTCCTGATTGTCGAGGGCCGCGTCCAAGTTCGCTTGCTTCTCGACGAGGATCTCGCTCGCACGCTGATCGTAGCTCCCGTCGAGCACGAGATGCTGCACCAGAACCGACTCGTTTTGGCCGCGCCTGTGCACGCGGTCCTCGGCCTGGGTCATGTCGCCAGGAACAACCCACAGCTCGCCGAAAACGACGAGGCTCGCCGCCGTCAGAGTGATCGCAACCCCGGCGGCTTTGATGCTGCCAATGAATAGCGTCTTGCGCGGGTCAGTCTGGAAGGCGTCCACCTCGGCCATGCGCGAGCCCTGCGCCGTCTCGCCGGTCACCATCACACTGGCGTCGCCGAAATGCGCCTTGAGGGCGTTCGCCACGTCATGGTGCCAGACCATCGTGACGACCTTGCCCTGGTTCTCGATGCAATTTTCGAGGTGCTCGATCAGCTGCGGGATCTTGGCGACCGCGACCTCGTGGCGCACGCGGCTGATCTCCTCGAAAGCGACCTTCGCCGCCTCTTGCAGAGCCTCCACAGCGCGCCTGTAGTCGGCCGGGTCCTCAGAGGCCTTTGACAACTCAACGGCTACCCTGAGGGCTTCCAGGCGCCTCTCAGCGGCGGCCTCGGCCGCGTTCTCGCGCTTGACCGCCGCAATCGCCTCTCGGCCCTCGGGCGCGATGACGACGATCTGGCGGCGCTTCGCCGGCAACTCTTTCAAGACGTCCTTCTTGAGCCGGCGGATCATGATCGAGGCGCGGAGCTTAGCTTGCAGCTCGGGGAGATTGCTCGCGCCCGTGAAATCCCAGCCATAGCCGCTCTGATAGGCGGCGCAGTAGCGCTTCGCGAACGCCATCTTGTTCTTGCCGAGCCCCTGCGGGTCCAGAGCCTTGAGCAGTGGCCACAGCTCGATCGGGCGGTTTAAAAACGGCGTCCCGGTCAAAAACACCCTCCGCCGCGCCGCGATCGGCTTGATGGTCTGGACCCATGCGCCCGTATTCTTGTCCTTCTCAAACTTGCCGAAAACGTTGGCGGTGCGCTGCGCGTTGGGGTTCTTGAGATAATGGCATTCGTCGCAGACGATGAGGTCCCAGGCGCGCGCGTCGATCGCGGCGCGGAACTTCCCCAGCTGTTCGTAATTGACGATGACGACGTTCGCGCGGACCGGGAACCCGGCGCCGTTGGCGATCTCGACCGTCATCGGCCGCACGAGCCACTTCTTGGCCTCGCGCTTCCAGTTCAGCTTGGGCGTCGCTGGGCAGACGATCAGCACGTTCTCGATGGTGGGGTCAGCGTTGATGATGCCCAGCGCTTCGATCGTCTTGCCGAGACCCATCTCGTCGCCGACGAGCACGCCTGGACGGCTCATCGCATAGGCGATGCCGGCGAGCTGGTAGGGATCATAGGCGCAGCCGGCCGGCGCCGGGATATCGATCGCGGCGTCAATCGCCCTGGAGGCCTCGATCGACGCCAAGTCGCGCGCATGCTTGGCCTCGCGCTCGGCGGTGAGGTTCGCGGCTAGCTCGCCCGGATCTTTCGACAGCTGGGCGGCGATATCGGCCTTGTCGGTCCACCAGACCTTCTTGACCCCGTCGAAACGGAACCCGGCCGCCTTGACCAAATCCTTGGTCGCGTAGTCGAAGGGGAACCGGGCGACATATCGGCCGCCCTCATGCGTGACTGTGATTGCCATTGATTCGACTCCAGAAAGAAAACCGGGCGTAGGCGCGCCCGGTTCTTAGATAGCATCTTTTGCAAACTTGTCACCATCGCAACGGTTTTTTATTTCACTTTTCGCCTTCCCGGTGGGCGCGCGCCAGGATCGAACGCGATAGCGCCTTGCTGGCAATCGCCTCGCGGTTCTGCTGAACGATCGCGGGATCTGGCTCGTTGCGAACCCAGCTATCGCTCGGCGCGGCCCATTTCGGGTTGCCGCCGGCCAGGATGAGGCGCGCCGCCTTGCGCTCGTTCAGCCGCTCATATTCCGCCCGATCGATCTCGATCGCCGGGATCGGGTACACGCTCGCGCTCGCCGGCTTCATCGAGAAGCCCGACAAGGTTACGCAGTGCGCGTCGCACTGAATCCACGCGCTGCCATAAACGCGGCTGGCGGTGGCGCGGAAGATCGTGAAACGACCGTTAGTCGCCTTGAAATATCGGATTGCCATTTCGACTCCTTAACCGGGCAAGAGCGCCCGCGAGGCGGCGACGATCGCTCGACGCCGTCCCGCTCGCGTTCCTTTATCGGCGCAGCTCCTCCTCCAGGCGGATGCCCAGCTCGGCGAGCGAGGCCTCGACTTGCAGCCGGCAAGCCGCCCGCTCGGCCGATCGGCGCGAGGTGAACGTCTTGCCCTCGCGCATCTCGATCTCGCAGCCGTCGCGCAGAAAGAGCGCATAGCGCCGCTCCCCCTTTTGCGGATAGCGCGGGTTCAGGTCCGCGTAGACCTTGAGGCGGCAAACCGTCACGAGCGCACCCGCCGCGAATCCAGCTCGGCGCGTATCGCCTGAAGGTGAACTTCGATGACGTCCATCACCGCCGCGCACCGCGTGGAATTACCGTTACCGAGCGCGGCCTCCGCGCGCTTGGTTTCGCGCCGGATCTCGGCAAGGCGCGTAATGATGTTTTTGCAGTCCATTTCTCGACTCCTTCAGATTGCTGGTGAGTAGGCTCATCAGTCGGCGCATCACGCCGAGACGCGGCAGACGCCGCGTTTCGCCTTCAGGGCTGCCCGCGATTCAGCGCCGCCTTGTGCAGCTCGCCCATCTCGTCGCAGGTCTCGTCATCGACGAGCGGCACCTCGACCTCGATCACCTCGCAGCAACCGTCTTCGTCCCAAATGCCTTCGGCGCGGTTGTCCGCTTCGATAGCGTCGGCCGCGCGTTGCGCTTCGTCTTCAGTCTCGTAGGTCTCAGGGAACGTACCGCACGCCTCGGCGCCGTTGTCCCAGTTGACCCGGTACACGGTGCGAGTCGGCGCGCGCGCCGCGTCGAAGGCCTCGGCCTCCGCATAGGCGCGATCGAGCGCCTCGGCCGCCGCAAGCTTCTCTTCGTCACTCATCATGTTCGACTCCGTTGGTAGGCTCATCAGCTGGCGCATCACGCCAGGACGCGGGCTCCGGCCCGCGTTTCGCCTTCAGAACTTGACCGGGATCATCGTGACGCAATTGTCCTCTGTCTTTTCCAGGCGGACATGACGCCACATGTGGAGTTCGCGATCCCGGCGGATGCGCGCGAACTGTTTGGCCTCGGACTCATTGTCAAAGGCGCGGATCAGGTCTTGAGTGATGCCGGGATAGGTCACGATCCACTTGGTCATGCTGCCCTCGCGAGCGGGAACCGCACCGGCAGAGCCTCGCGAGCAAGCCGCTCGCGCTTGGCCGCCATCGCCGCCTTGTAGGCCTCGACGATGCCGCCGTGCATGCCAACGCGATCGAGCGAGAGCTTGCCAGTCGCCCAGGCGACACGATCGGCGTTAGCCTGCGCCGCGAACTCAGCCCGGATCTTTGCGCGGAACTTCGCGTCGTCGACATGGGCGGTCTTCTGCCCGCTCGGGGCGTTAGTCGGCCAAGTGTCGACCGCGACCTTGCGGCCGGGTTTCGCCGGCTTGGTGTAGATCGGGCCCCAGGACTCGGGCTCGACCCGCTTGCCGTTGCGATAGGGCAGATCCTCGAACGAGAACGGGCGCAGATCAGATTCGCGTGACATAGGTTCGACTCCAGTTTGGGCGCCGTAGGCAGCGCCTGTCCCTCAAATAAGACGTTGCGGGACACTGGTCAAGACATTTTCGTCGCCATCGCGACGGTTTTTGCACGCCTTATATACATAGGGCTCATTTCGTCCCTCTGGCGTCCCTCCCCCGGCCTCGAGACCGGCCAGTTTGTCCCGCGCGTGTCCCGCAGTCGTCGATCGGCTTGGACAAGCTTAAATGTCCCAGGATTGTCCCCCTCGTGTCCCCAACTGTGGCTTTTGTGCCACAAAACAAACCCGCTATAAACGGGCCGCATTTGGCCCAGGACTGGGGTCTTTTTTTCCAGGCCCCATGACACTGGCGAATCGTGCAAGGCCAGTCCTTGGCCTCCAGGCTCGATTTTAGCCTACTACACGAAACTGGTCACAAATCAGAAAAAGTCGGCAAAGCAGAAAGGTTTTGTTCTGAGAAGTGACGATGTTAACGCTGTACTTGGTGTTTTCCCAGACCCGCCCTTTCTAGGCGCTTTTCCGAAATTAACTGGCCAAGCGATTGATCTCTCAGGGCCGCCACCTCCGCCGGCAGCGGATAGACGTGAAAGACCGCCCGACATTTGACGCAGACGACGTCGTTGCGGTCGCCATAGACGAAGAACCGCATGCTCCCGCAAGCGCAACGCAACGGTCGCTTGCGCGGCGCCTTGTTCTCATCGCTCATTCCATGTCCTCGACGAAATACCAATTGCGCTCGCCCTCCGGACAGTTCTCGCGCATCAGCGCCAGACAGCGTTTAATCGAGGCCTCGCTCGTCCCGTAGCTCTCCGTCGTCGTCCCGCATCGAGAGCAGGCGACAATCACGCCAGGGATCGATCCGCCGTCGTCAGTCTCAAGCTCGTCTTCCTCGACCTCGCAGAGGACGCGAACCATGCGCGGCCCTGTCAGTCGAACGCGACCAAAGGCAGGTTATCAGCCTCCGCGTCGTCGACCTGAGCCGCCAGCATCCGGAGCGCCGCCGCGAATCCAGGCAAGAGCTTTTCGCTGCCCTTCACGGTCGATCGCCGAAATTGCCCCTCCGGCGTGAACCGGCCCACATGACGCCAGTGCCCGTCGTAGACCATGAACGCGCCTCGCGCCCCAGGCACCAGCCGATAGGAAAAGACCGAGAAGCTGGACAGCTCGGCAAGTCTTTTGTCCAGGCGCGCACGAGAGCGATTGAGCGCAGCAACGCGCCCCTCTTGATAGGTCATGGCTGTTCCTCTTTCCGGCTCGCCTTGAGCCGATCGATATGCACGCTGCGCCGCAAGCCGCGCACGCCTCGACAGCGCTCTCCAGGCAAAGCGTTGCAGCTCGGACATCGCACCAGCAGCGCAGCGGCGCGCCTCAGACTGGGTCTTTTTTTGGGGTCAATTGGCAGGCGTTTTCGCATCGAACGCAAGTCTGCGGCCTTCTCAGCCCCGTGTCGAGCGCTTTTTGCATGAAATGCGAGGCAGTGAGATCAGCGGTTTAGACCGTCACAAAGATCAAATTTTGAGAACCGTCACGATCACGACGTGTCCCTCTTGACAACCCATCCTCGCCTTCCCCCCAATCCCTCCATACCCTCGCGATTAGCATCGCTGATAGTGGCCTAGGGACCGGGCGCGGGTTACAGGAGCGCTCTTGAGGTCCCGACGGCCCAAACCGCCAATGTTTAAACATTAGCAGCTCTGCCGTACGCGACCCAAAATGACGCCCTATGTCCCGCTAATGTCCCCGCAGGAGCCCGCTTGCACCGCTTCGCTGGCCTCCTCTAACCCCGGCCTGCAAGCGGCCTCCCGCTAACCTCAGAACCAAGCCTATGAGGCAGCGCACAGCGTCCAGCTTCGTTGCCCTTCACCCGCTGGTTCCCTCTCTCGGCGACCGAAACGAGTGTCGTTTTGTCCCGTCCCTTTCGCCATTTCGGTCCATGTTGGCCGGTTTGACGAACGACCGCCGCGAACCGGCTCAAACAGGTGCTAAGTCATTGATGTTGTTGTGCGCCTGTGCGTGTATCTCCGGATTGTGAGACACGCGATAAACGCATACCACTTCCAGGGCGCACATCGTGCCGAATCAGTGCCAATAGAGGGCTACAACGGTGCCAGGAGGGTGGGGGGGGGACCGCCCATCTTGAACTTTTAGGCTTGTAGCGTTGAGGTAAAAATATGGTTAGTTCCGTAGGAGTTGAACATGGCAGAACCGGGGAAACCACGAGCGCGCCGCAGTCGAGTTTTGACGAGTGAGGAATTGGCGGAGCGTGAGAAGCAGGCGAAGGAGATGGAGGGGTCTGTGGAGCAAATGGCGGCAAATGGATTGACGCCGCAGGAGATCAGTTTGCTGACTGGGTTGAGCGCGGAGCGGCTGTATCGGAAGTACAAGGGTTTCATGATGAGGGGGGGAGCGAAGCGGACGAACGAGGTCGCGGAGGCGGCGTTTCAGATGGCGGTCGGGGGACCGGAGCGGAACTGGCGGCATGCGGACGCGAGCATGAACAAGTTTTGGTTAGAGCGGCGGGGCGGGCCGATTTGGGGACCACCGAAGCCGGACGCGGACGCGGGGCCGGATTTGACAAGGCTGAGTGTGGCGCAATTGATTGAGTTAGAGAGGGCGTTGCGGCCCTTGGCGCGACATCCGGTTTTGATTGATGGGGAAACAGTCGAATCTACCGAGTCACGAGGCGGTAGT
>Ga0210405_10001778_pt1 | contig 23672 bp, 14 predicted proteins | sample IncBWH11MmetaG_FD_155492 | JGI IMG/M metagenome (GOLD analysis project Ga0210405, IMG submission 155492) | Forest soil microbial communities from Barre Woods Harvard Forest LTER site, Petersham, Massachusetts, United States - Inc-BW-H-11-M | ecosystem: Environmental > Terrestrial > Soil >... | reverse complement strand
GGGCGAATGAAAGCGCTGCGCGGTCCAGGTAGTTGATTAACGACGCAGCAAAAAGCAAACCGACGATTGACCAGCGGCGATTATCGAAAAGGTTCAGGGCGTCCATTTTCTGCGAAACCACTCAGAGACGGGGACAGGATAGACCAAACTGCAGCGTTCGAACGAATACCCAAAGCGGATCACCCTCTCGCCAGAGTCCACTTCCTGTCCGTCTATCCGTCAGCAACAACACAAGCCTACGACTCGCGGCCAGCCTGTAACGCAGTGAATACGAAGGATTTGATCCGGCGATGGCAATGGGTCCGAAGCCACTGCCGGGATTATAGCGGCAGATACCCTGGGGATTGGCAAGTTGTCTTGAAATCGGTCCTTGTGGGCAGGGTCCGATTCAGTTCTTGTATCAGCTCGGCTGTCGCTCGCGTCTTCTGCGGATTCAACCGCACACCCAACCGTTCCAGTATCCGAGTCGCAGCTGCCAACGCTGCGCGCGCTTCAGGCACCGACTTACAGGTAATCACCCAATCGTCGGCGAACCGCGTCAGCTGATATCGTAATCGTCTTCAACCACGAAAGCATTCACCTCGTAAGCCCGGCTCAGGAGAGACAGCCGCCGTTCGACGGGCAGACTCATCCCCAACGGAAACTGATGCGCGGGTGAGACGGGCATGGCCTTGACGCATGCGCGGGGCGAAAAGCCTCCCGAACCTGATTCCCCAAATTGACTTATACGGGTGGAAAAAGCGAGTGGATATTGCATACAATATGGAACCTTCGTCAACCCTAAAGAATTTCCTGGCCGGCAGCGCGATTTTGTTCACTGTCGCGTACTGCCCTATGACTTAATTCCAAAGCAGCCGGAGCCATCGACCCAATGAGAACGACTCGAATCATGATCGAAGAAACCCTCGCAGGCAGAGTAAACATCTCCTCCGCCATCCACCTGTTGTCGTCATGCCTGATCCTGATTTCGATGCTGGCAGCTGCCCAGCAACCGGACGCCGAGCAAGAGGGCGAGTTTCGTTTTCGCTTCGTCGGACCAAAAGCAGGTAATCGCGTCTCTGCGATCGCTGGAATCCCCGGCGATGAAAGTACGTATTACGCTGGAGCCGCATCGGGTGGTGTGTGGAAGTCAACCGACGGCGGAAACGTGTGGAAACCGATCTTCGATAAGCAGCCAGCGGCCGCTATCGGCTCTCTTGCAGTGGCGCCCTCGGATCCCAGCACCGTCTGGGCAGGCACTGGAGAGGCCTGGGCGATTCGCGACATCGACGTAGCGGGCAATGGTCTCTATAAGTCCGTCGACGCAGGCAAGACTTGGACCAATATGGGTCTCGAGCGTGGCGGCAGAATTGGACGAATTGTAGTTCATCCTTCAAATTCCGACATAGTTTTTGCCTGTGTCTTAGGTCGCATGACTGGACCTCAGCAAGACCGGGGAGTCTTCCGAACGACTGATGGAGGGCAGCATTGGGAACGGGTACTTTTCGCCGGTGAAAAGGTAGGCTGCTCCGGCTTGACGATGGACCCGCACAACCCTCACACCTTGTTTGCCGGAATGTGGCAGGCGGAAATGCACACATACGGCGAATTCAGCGGCGGTCCGGACAGTGGGCTCTATGTTTCCCACGATGGCGGAACCAAATGGACGCGCCTCGAGGGACACGGTTTGCCCCACTCGCCTCTCGGCAAGATTGACGTTACCGTTGCGCCCACAAATTCCAACCGCATCTTCGCTTTAGTTCAGACGAAGGATCAGGGATCACTCTGGCGCTCCGACGATGGCGGAGATCATTGGAAAGCGGTGAACTACCAACGCGCGCTGATCGGACGCGCCGGTTACTACATTCGCATCGCGGTTTCGACTGGCAACGACAATGAAGTCTACGTCGCCAACAGTTCATTCCATCGTTCCCTCGATGGCGGCGAAAACTTCAAGGAAGTTCCCTGGGGGGGAGACACGCACGACATCTGGATCGATCCCACCAATCCCGATCGGTTCGTCATCACTGATGACGGAGGAATGAGCATCACCACCGTGCACGGACGCGGAAGGCATCGCGTGAAATTGCCCATCGGGCAGATGTATCACGTGGCGGTCGATAACCAGATCCCTTACTACTTCTACAGCAACATGCAGGATGACGGAAACATGCGAGGCCCCAGCGTGCCTATCGATGGCAATGAAACCGGCTGGGACCACGGCATGGGAGGTTGTGAATCGGGTTTCACCATCCCTGATCTGACGGATCCCAACATCGTCTGGGCGACCTGCTACGGGAATAAAGTCACGCGATGGGATGCACGCATCAAGCATGCGCGCTCCGTCAGTCCCTGGATGATGACCCTCGATTCCCCACCGAACGAAATCAAGTATCGCTGCCATTGGACCGCACCGCTGGCGATTGATCCTTTCGACCACAATACCGTCTATTACGGCTGCCAGGTCATTTTCAAAACCAGCAACGGCGGACAGAGTTGGTCAGTCATTAGCCCGGATCTCTCCACACAGGACCCATCACGTATCGTTTCATCTGGGGGAATCGTAGGAGACAATCTCGGACAATTTTACGGAGAGGTCGTTTTCACGATCGCTGCCTCGCCCGCGCAGAAAGGTCTCATCTGGGCAGGAACCAACGATGGCCAGATCTGGCATACGGATGACCGCGGCGATTGGGTCAATGTCACCAAGAACGTCACCGGACTGCCGGAATGGGGGACGATTACGAGCATCGCGCCTTCGAGTTTCGACGCTGGTACGGCTTACATCAGCGTTGACTTCCACCTCATGGATAATCGTGATCCTTTCATCTACAAAACCACAGACTTGGGAAAGACGTGGAAGAACATTACCGGGGATTTGCCGAGGCACGAACTCTCATATGTCCGGACGATTACTGAAGACCCCAATTGTTCGGGATTACTTTTCGCAGGTACCGGCAATGACCTCTTCTATTCTCTCGACGACGGAAGCCACTGGAGGCCGCTGGATGCAGGCTTGCCGCACGCTCCTGTCACTTGGGCTGTGGTACAGAAAACTTTCCATGACCTCGTAATCTCGACCTACGGACGCGGTCTCTACATTCTCGACGACATCACTCCGCTGGAGCAAATGGCGAAAAACCACCACTCCGATGCTGCCGCCGTCTTGTTTGAGCCTCGCCACACCTACCGCTTCACCCGCGGTGGCAAAGCCATGCTCAATTTTTCGCTGAAGACGAACCCGAAAGGTCCGATTCATCTTGAGATCCTAGACTCCGAACGCAAGGTAATTCGGACCCTCGAGACCAAGTCCCGAGCGGGAATGAACCGCGTGCAATGGGATCTGCGCTGCGACTCTCCGAGACTCGTCGCGCTCCGGACAATCGCACCTGACAATGCCCACATCTGGGAAGAACCGCGTTTCCGCGAAACCGATTCACGGCCCATCACGCATTGGGGAACAAAGCTCGCCGAAGGCGGCCCGATCGTCGCTCCCGGCAAATACACGGTTCGTCTGAACGTTGACGGTCAATCTCTGACGCAACCACTCACCGTCTCTGGGGATCCGCGGATTGCCGCGTCCACCGCAGATATAGAGCTTTCGGTGAAAACCCTGCTTACGATTCGTGATGACATCAGCCACGTCTCGGATACCGTGAATCAAATTGAGTGGCTTCGCAAGCAACTGGAAGACGTCAAGGCCATGCTCCGGCCACCCAAGAAGAAAGAGGACAAGAAAGAAGGAGGCGCTTCGGGTGAGGAAGATGAATACGAAGGTCCAAAGCTCGAGCCCGCCCTGCCCCAGGTTCTGAGCGACCAGGACACGAAACGCAAAGCCGATCTACTCAAAGCAGCAGAGGACCTGGACACAAAACTCGAATCGATCGAGCACAAGCTTGTTTCGCAGGCACTGCTCAACAGCGACGACAAGTATTTTGTGGAACCTTATGAGCTTTATCTGAACCTGATCTGGCTGAACGCTGAGATTGGCACCGGAGGCGGTGACGTCGCCGGCGGCGCTGATTTCGCTCCCACGGATACGCAACTGGAGCTTCTGAAGACCTTCGAAGCCCAGATTGCCGCCGTGGACATCGAATTCCATACTTTCCTCGAAAAGGACCTTCCGTCATTCAACCATACTCTGGTCGATGACCGTGCGTTGCCGCTAATTCTTGTACCAAATTCAGGCGAGATGAATTGAAATAAGTCTGAAAAATTCCCCGCCACTCCCTCCGATCTGCTGGAGGCCGCCGAACGTCGGCTGGCTGCGCATGAGAAGCTGCGCTGCATGGGCTGTCATTCAACCGGAGCGGTTCGGGAAGCCTGAGTTGCTTCTGCATGAATTGTCGCCGGGGTGTGCAATGCTCGCACTGCCATGAGAACGCCTTTGTTCATCTGGATGAGAAGTTGGGTCACGATGCTGGCGCCGGAACCATCAAGCGCCTTTCCACTCTGCGCCGGAGAGATTTCAGACTCTTGCGGTCAGCGTCACCGGACAGGGGAGGAAATCGCGCTCACTGAGCGGAATCGAGGTCGATTACACAAGCTCGAAGCCAGAGAGTCGGAGTGCCTTCTGGTCAAACGTTAGGGTGCGAGTACATCCTGCGCGTGCTCCTAGCTCTGCCATCAGCGCGTCCGCGAATGATCCGCGCCCCTGTTTGAGCGCAACCATGGCTGTGAAGACTTCCTGTTCGTTTTGGATCGCCAGAACCTTAACTTGCAGCAGGCGTTCGACAGTGGTTGCGATTTCCTGAGCTCTCAGACCATATGCCCGATCGAGTAGCCATACGGTTTCGACCATTGCCACGACGCTGACGAAGCCCGGATCCTTGGGTGTCAAACGACGTTCAAGAATCTCCCTGGCCTTGGCTGACTGTACAGGGTCGTCCGGGGTGAGATAGCGAATCAGGAGGTTGGTATCGAGCCCGATCATCGGTGTCGTCGCCGCGGACTTCGACTCAAAGCACCCTCGACCACCGCTGCGGTCATTTGCTCGGTGGTCACAGGCCGGGCACTCCGGGATTTGACCATACCACGTATCGCCGAAGCGGAGAGTTTTGGCAACAAGACTACGCTGCCATCGGGATGCACAAAGAACTTAACCCGATCGCCCGGCTGCAGTCCAAGATGTTCACGGATAGCTTTCGGGATGGTAGCTTGGCCCTTGACAGTGATCGCGGATTCCATCTTTTCCCTCCATTACATATTAGAAAATGTAATACCACGTCTGCACGTCAAGCCCGCAATTCACCCAAAGTTCTGAGGCGAGTCCGTATGAAGCGATGAGTAGTTCAAGCAGTTCTCTCTAAGCTTGTGAGCATCACCGTAGCCTTCCATAGTGGGTGAACCGAATTCTGGGAGCCGTTCGTCAGTCAAAGGTGAATTGAGCGCCGTCACCAACACGCTGAGAAAATATCTTTTCTTTCCTGCGGCTGTGATGCTAGGCTTTTAAATTGTGGTCTCCTGATGTCTCTTGTGCGTCTACCTGACGTCAGGAGCGTACAGCGCACCGTTCGGATACCGGCCCTTCTCATCTTGTCTATTTTGGTACAGTTATGGCTTCGCTACTTGGGGAGTCGCACCTTTACAGGTTCTGCCGCCTGCAACTTCGTGCCTATTACCGCACGGCTTGCGGTTATCTCATAGAGTTGGTAGCAAAGGTACTCCATATAGGACTCTCGTGCGGGAACAGACTGTCATTCCACGGAGAAAAAGAGATGCGCAGCTTTTTGATTCGGTTCAGCATGACGGTTTTGATGACGGTTATGGCCGAGGCACAACTTCCGTCCTCCGCCTTGACCGACGCCACCGCCGATAAATCAAAGCGAACCCTCCGCTCCGACATTGTTGAGGTCGATCAGTCGGTCGACCCCTGCGTGGACTTTTACCAGTACTCCTGCGCCAACTGGATGAAGAAGAATCCCATCCCCGGGGACCACGCGTCATGGGGCAGTTTTGACGAAGTGTACGAACACAACCTGGCTGTGCTGCACAGCATTCTGGAAAAGGCGGCCGCCAGCGATCCCCAGCGCAGCCCGGTGGTGCAGAAGATTGGCGATTTCTACGCCGCTTGCATGGATGAAACAAAGGTCAACAAGGCTGGCTACAAACCCCTGCAGGCGGAGCTGGATCGGATTACCGCCGCGACGGACAGGACCCAGATGATCGAAGTCATGTCCCATGAGCAACTGGTGGGGCCAAACCCTTTGCTCGGCTTCAGCGCTGGACCCGATTTCCACAACGCTGACATTACGATAGCGAACATCGACCAGAACGGTCTCACCTTGCCCGACCGAGATTTCTATCTCAAGGATGACGCGCCGACGGTTGAAATCCGCAAGGCATTTGTGGACCACATGCAGAAAATGTTCGTTCTGCTGGGCCAGACGCCACAGCAGGCTTCGCACAATGCCGATACGGTCTTGAAGATTGAAACAACACTAGCGCGGTCATCCATGGACCGTACGCTGCGCCGCGATCCCGCGAATCTCGACCACAAAATGAAGGTGGCGCAGATCCAGGCCAGCGCGCCAAGCTTTCATCTCGACCGGTATTTCGCGATTTCTGGGGCACCCCAGTTTGAGGAACTGAACGTCGTCAATCCGGACTATTTCAAACAAGTGAATGCGATCATCGATTCTACGCCGCTCGAAGACTGGAAGATTTATATGAGCTGGCAGATGTTGAACAGCGCCGCACAATGGCTCTCGGATGATTTTGTCCAGCAAGACTTCAAGTTCCGGCAAACCATTAACGGACAAAAAGAACTTCCCGTGCGCTGGAAGCGCTGTGTCAATGCTGTGGACAACTTCGTGGGTGAGGCCTTGGGCCAGTCCTACGTGGACGCAACCTTCGGTGCGCAAGGCAAGGAGCGCATGCTGAAGATGGTGGACGCGCTCGAAAACGCCTTGAACCGAGATATCAATGATCTGCCCTGGATGACCGCGGAAACCAAGAGGCAGGCCTTGATCAAGTTGGTCGCAATCCGTAACAAGATTGGCTACCCCGGCAAGTGGCGGGACTATAACAAGCTGACCGTCCAGCGCGACGACCTGCTGGGGAACGTTTTGCGCGCCGGGGAATTCGAATCCAACCGGCAACTGCAGAAGATCGGAAAGCCCGTGGACAAGATGGAGTGGGGAATGACTCCGCCGACGGTCAATGCCTATTACAACGGCAGCAACAATGAGATCGTGTTTCCTGCTGGAATCTTGCAGCCGCCGTTTTTTGACAACAGCATGGACGATCCGGTGAATTTCGGCGGTATCGGCTTAGTCGTTGGTCACGAGTTGACTCACGGGTTTGATGATGAAGGACGCAAATTCGACTCCAAAGGCAATCTCCGCGACTGGTGGACGGACGAAGACGCCAGGGAGTTTGAGCGGCGGGCCAGTTGTGTGGAGAAAGAATACAGCAGCTTCATCTCCGTTGACGACCTGCGGCTGAATGGCAAGCTGACGCTGGGGGAGAACACTGCCGACAATGGCGGAGCCCGCATCTCATTGATGGCGCTGCACGATTTAATGGCCCAGACCAAACGGGATCCCAGCGACAGAATTGACGGGTATACGCCCGACCAGCGCTACTTCCTGGGCTTTGCCCGAGTCTGGTGCGAAAACAATACGCCAGAACTTCTGCGTCTGGGCGTGCGGACCGATCCCCATTCGCCTGGGCGCTGGCGTGTAAATGGCGTGGTACGGAATATGCCGGAATTCCAGGAAGCATTCGGCTGTAAGCCGGGCCAGCCGATGGCGCCGCCCAATGCTTGCAGAGTGTGGTAGTGGCGGGTCTACGTGCGTCGAATCTGGCCTGACGGATCTGTTCGGCCGCCTTGTCCCGAGTGAGTCCGCGTCCATGCTGCCCGAATTACAACCTTTCAATACCTCACCGATTCGCCGCGCCATTTCGTTTGCTTGCTCCACTTGTAACAGAGTTAGTTTCATGTTTCACCGCTAGTGCCCGGAAATGGACGGGCCGCCCTATTGTTTTGCCTCGTATTACATATTCCGGAGCCACTTCGCCACAGCTCGCGGGTCGAAGCGCACGCACGTTACGTCTCGAAAAGATGGAATCCGCCCCGCTGGGGCCAACTTGAAAACGGTTATTTTCGAAACTGCAAGTAGTTCTGCTAGCTCTCCAGCTCTAAGGGCATGACGACAACCCTCCAATGCGTTTGCCGGTTACGCGAACCGTCAAAACGGTCAGCGTGTTTGTTGGTCTCGCGCCAGCGTTTCTAGGGAGCAGCAATTTCAAACCGCAACACCGCCTGTGCAATGCGGTACTGGTACTTCGCAGCCGCAAGTTGAATCTGTGCCTGCGTCTGCTGTAACTGAGCCGCGCTCAATTCAACGACGGAACTTAAGCCAATTTTGTATCGCGCCTGGGAGAGATCGAAGGCCAGATTGCTCTGGTCGACAAATTGTTGAGTTACATTGATCCGGTTGAACGCAGCCATCGCATTCAGCCAACTGGTACGAACCTGGTCAGCGATGCGGTCCTTGAGGTCACGCAATTGTTCTTGCGTGGCCTGCGTCTGCAACGCAGCATGTTTCGATCTTGCAGGATAGAGGAATCCGTTGAAGATCGGGATGTTAATGTTAATCCCGGCGGCGCCGTACCAGCTGGTGAAGGGCTGTACTCCGTCTACCGTCGGAGCGAATGGAATTTTGCCCACCGCGCCCGATGCTTCGACACTCGGCAGCAACAGATCTCGCTCTGCCTTCTGAAAATGTTGTGCAGCCCGGTACTCATAATCCTGCGCCATAATTTCCGGTCGGTTGCTGTACGCCTCATCAACCAACTCGTTCACCGAATCTGGAGGCGGATTCAGAGTCGTATCTGTCTCTACCAGTTCAAAGTTCTGCTGATTAGGAAACCCAAGGACGAGAGACAATCGAGACAACGCAGCCTGGTAGTTGTTTTGCACATCCAGCAGCAGAAGTTTTGCTTGTGCCAGGTTCGCGTTCGCAAAGCTTACATCAAGTTCTGAACGTAGTTTGTTCTGAAAGAGTGTAGCCACTTGATCCGATACCGCTTGGCGTGCTGCTGTTGTTTGTTCCGCCACTACTCTCTCGGCGAATGCCTGCAAGGCGTTGTAGAAGGCTTGGTCAACTGCCAGCTTGATCTGGTCAGCCGTCGCGACGGAATTCATGTCTGCAGCCCGGGCGCGCAGCGCCGAAGCCGCAACAAGATTACCCGTGCGGCCGAAATCGGTGATTAATTGTGAGAGCGTCAGGCCGCCCGCAGCTTTCTCATACAAATGCGGGCTATTCAAGGCTCCAGCGGCAATACGGCTGCCCTGGTTTGCACCAACCGCCGTCAGACTACCGTACAAGTTGGGGTAGTACGCTGCCTTTTCTTCCCGAATGAGCTGTGCCGACGCCAACGCAAGCAATCGGTAGAAAGAAATCTGAGGGTTATTCTTCAGCGCTAAGGTTTCTGCCGCTTGTAAGGTCAGACGCATGGGCGTGCTTGACATGGGCAGGGTCGCTTGAGACTGTCCCGCCGGTGACGGCGCAGGACTCTGTGGTGAACTTGGTTTTTCAGCGGACGGATTTTGCGGCTGGCTCAAAGGTTCGGACAATCTGAGCAGTAGAGAGCTCGACTGCCCTTGCGCGATCGCAGGAACATACAGCAAAGTACATGCCAATGCCAGCCCACGAATCCTGCTCCTCATGCTTGTACCTCGGTTGCAGGACGCTCTTCTTTGCGATGAATCAGCAGATACGCCGCGGGTACCAGAAACACTGTTAGGACTACCGAAACTGCCAGACCTCCGATGATGGCACGGGCTAAGGGCGCATATTGTTCGCTGCCTGCTTCCAGCGCCAGGGCCATAGGGATCAGCCCAAGAATGGTCGCGAGCGATGTCATCAGGATCGGGCGCAAACGCACGCGGCAAGCAAGCGTTACCGCTTGCCGAATCGGCATGCCTTCACGGCGGTAATTCCGAGTCACGTCCACAATGAGAATGCTGTTGGAGACCACAATGCCGGTCATCATCACCAGCCCCATCAGGGACATTACGTTCAGCGTTGTTCCGGTCATGAGCAGGAGCACAATCACACCTGTGATGCCCGAGGGAATCGCCAGCAAGATAATTAATGGGTCGATGAACGAGCCGAATTGTGCCATCAGGATCAAATAAACCAGCACGATCGCCAGAAGCAGCCCGATACCGAAGCTCTTGAACGATTGCCGCATGGATACTACGGAGCCATGGAGGTCGAGCCGCACGTTGGCGGGAAGCTTGGTTTGTTTAATGAGCTGGTTGACCTTGCTGCCCAGTGCCCCCAGGTCTTCGGTTTTCGGCGACACATAGACGTCGATGACTCGGAAAAGTTGGTAGTGATCGACTTCTGTGGGGGTATTAATTACCTTGATATCGGCCACGTTCGCCAACATCGTAGTGTTTTCATTATGCGGCGCGTGTAAGGGAATCTGTTTGAAGTCGTCCAGTGTCATCGAATTGATCTGATGGTTCCCATATTGCACGGTTAGCAAATAGTTGTTTCCGCTCTGTGGATCAACCCAATAACTCGGAGCGATCGTGCCATTTGACGTCAGCGCCGTTACGACATTGTCTATAACATCGCTGGCACTCAGTCCAAGTCGAGCCGCCATTTCACGGCGAACATTCAACTGCAAACCCGGGTAGTCGAGGTCCTGCGGAATCAGTACGTCGCTTACTTCGGGCAGGGAGCGCAGTTTCGTGGCGAGTTTACTTGCTATCTCATAGGCATTGTGCTGGTCATTCCCAGTCACCTGAATGTCAATCGGCGCCGGTATACCCTGGTTCACCACGGAATCAACCAGACCGCCTGTCTGGAAGTACGTCGAAACCTCCGGCAGATCGGATGCTAGCTTCTGTCGCACCCGGTCCATGTAGGAAAACGTGCTCACTTTGTGTTCCGACTTCAGACTGACCTGTACGAAAGCAGTGTGCTGTCCTGAGTTGCTGCTGTAAATCGAGGAGAGATCGGCGGTGAGGCCGATGTTCGACACAATGATTTGCAGATCATCCGAAGGGATCACGCTGCGAATGTCGTTCTCGATCCGGCTGACGTACTGGTTCGTCACTTCGAGGCGGGACCCAGTCGGAGCTTTCAGGTTGATCACGAACTGCCCGGGATCGGTGCGCGGAAAGAACGCCAATCCGAGCAACGGGTACAGCCCCAAACTGACAACAAAGCTGCCCATGATCACCAGAATCGTAATGCCAGGGCGCGCCAGTGCCTGGGACACCGCGTGGTCATAATGCGTCAGCAGCTGATCGTATTTGCGATTGAAGCCATCGACAAATGGTCCGAATAGCGACTTTGTCTCACCGCCTCCATGCGTCGTTTTGAGAAAACGTGAACAGAACAGTGGCACCACCGTCATCGCAACCAGGTAAGAAGCTGCGAGCGCGAGGACCACGCCCAGGGCGAGCGCAATGAACAAGTATCGGCTCACGCCGTACAGGAAAACCACCGGAAAGAATACGATGGCGGTGGTGAAGGTAGCGGCCAGCACGGCAAGCTGAACTTCCTGGCCTCCGCGCTCTGCCGCTATTACGGGGTCTTCACCGTTTTCCAGGTGGCGGTAGATGTTCTCCAGGACCACCACGGAGTTGTCGATGAGTCGCGACAACACCAGCGCCAGCCCACCCAACACCATGGTATTGATCGTGCTGCCCGTCGCGTTCAGCAGGAGAAAGGCAGCTAAGCACGAAATCGGAATCGAGAGCAGCACTGAAATCGTGCCCCGCAATGATCCCAGAAAAACGAGGATCATGAGCGCGGTCAGTATCAGGCCGAACCCGCCCTCGCGCAGCACATTCACAACAGCGGTTTTTACGTACTGGGACTGATCGAAAACGACATTCGCTACAAGACTCTTTGGAATGTCAAGCAAATGCTTGACACGATCCCGCACTCCGTTGACGATCTGGATGGTATTGCTATCTCCGCCTTGTTTCAGAATGGGCAGGTAGACGGATTTCTGACCATCAACACGAACAATGTTGTACTGAATGGCGGAAGAGTCCTCGGCGTGTCCTATGTCGCCAAAACGTAGAACGCCATTGCCAATCGCCTTGAGCGGAACGTCATTCATCTTGGCGACGTCGGGCAGCTGGCTATTGCTGTAAATGTTGTAGTCGCGTGGGCCGATGCGGACATCCCCGGCGGGGAGAATCCGATTTGCGTCATTCACTGTGCGCACCACATCCAGTGGGCTTAGCTGCGCTGCCTCCAGTTTTACAGGATCGATAAAAAATTGAATTTGCCGATATTTTCCTCCGAACGGCTGGGGAACCGAGGCGCCGGGCACGTTCGCGATCTGGTTGCGAACTGTGAATTGCCCTTCATCGTGCAGTTGCGTCTCGCCCAGCCCCTGTCCCTTCAGAGTGACAAGACACACTGGCAAGCTCGAAGCATCGAATTTCAACACCACCGGTGGCAACGTCCCTTGCGGCAGGCGACGCAAGTCAGCCAAAGCGAGATTGGCAATTTCACTGACCGCTGCATCGGGATCAGTTCCAGGTTGGAAATAAACCTTGATTAGGCTCACGCCGGTTAGCGAGCGCGACTCGATGTGATCGATGTTGCTTCCAAGTGTGAAAAAGCGCTCAAATGTGTCGGTGATGTTCGCCTCGATCTGCTGCGGCGGCATTCCACTGTAGAAAGTTGCTACTACAACCACTGGGATCTGTATCTGCGGGAAGAGGTCGACAGGCATTCGCGCAACGGTCGTTATCCCAACCACGAGAACCGCCAGACACAACATCAAAATAAAGAATGGATATTTGATCGCAAAACTAGACATAGGACTCGCCGCAGTGACTACTTCGCTGTACTGCCTCCTTCAGAGATCGCTAATGCTGCCGGTTTCGGTCTGACCAATTCACCGGGCTGATATGCGCCGGGGTTGCCGATCACAACTTGTTCTCCCTGGCTCAATCCGGCCAAGACCTGAACGATATTGGAGTTTTCGATTCCAAGCTTGACGTCCCGGTCTTCCACTCGATTTTGTGCATCAACTACCAAAACGCTCGCGCCATCATCGCTGCGCCGTACTGCTTCGATCGGAATCGTCAATGCGTTCGGAACGGTATTCGCGTCGAGATGTACGTCGGCGTACATGCCGGGTTGCAGGTGATAATCAGGATTGGAAACATCCATCTCCACTTGCATGGTGCGGGTGGATGTGTCGAGTGAATCGGTGAACCTGGTCACTCTTCCCATGAAGTGTTCTCCGGTGGCCTGCACACGGACGTCTGCCATGTCGCCAATTCTCACCCTAGAAGCCAGTGACTCGGGCACTGGAATGCGCAATCGAAGCACGTCGATTTGTGCCAAGGTCACAATGGGAAGACCACTGGTGGTTGAGGTGCCGGCCTGTACCAAAGCACCGGTATCGGAAAATCGCCACGTCACGACGCCATCATAGGGAGCGGTTATCTTCGCGTAGTCGTTCAATGCAGAATAGTGTTGCTGGTCTGCCTTGGCGACTGCGAGTTGTTGCTCAGCGGCCGCCAGGGCCGATTTTGCTGCATCCACCTGCGCCTGGGAGGCGCGATCCTTGGCAGTCGCATCATCGAGTTCCTGTTGCGCAATCAGCCCGGGACGGTCCGCGGCGGCATTGACCAGCCGCGCCGCGTTTACATGCAGGGCGACGTGATCGGCTTCCGCTCGCAAAACATCGCTCTGCTCCCGCTGAATTTCTTGCTCGGCTCGATGGACTGTTGCCTGTGCCTCATCTACCTGAGCGACGAGTTCAGGAATTTCCAGGACAGCCAGTACTTGTCCTTTATGAACCCGATCGCCGATATCAACGTTGATTTGACGGATATAGCCGGCTACCTTAGCGTGCAAATCCACGTTCTGATACGGGAGGAACTGACCTGCAATGGAAAGCGAATTGGCAATGGTGCCGCGTTTCGCCCGCGCTACCGCAACGTACGGTGGCTGCTCTAGGGTACGATCCGCGAAACTCGCATTCGCCACGAAGCCAGCCCTTGCGCGCCTTGCAATCGCAGCCGCAACGATGAGGCACAAGCCCAACAGGGCTACAATCAGCACTTTGCGGGACCGGTAAAATTCCATAAAATCCTTGAACAAACTCAATCCCCTCTTCGCCGGTTTTGTCCGTTACTCGGAACATGACTGGTTTCGATGTTAATGTTCTGACACTTCATCGTCGTAACATCTCGTTTCATCGGTATGGGATCTTTTGTTTATTTCGCCTCCATCCGGGAATCGGATCCCGTCACCTTCACCGCCAAGCCCGAAATGAAGATCCGCAGCGGTTTGCCGTTTGCGGTCCCGCGGTGATCGGTTGAAATGTCGAGAGGGCCGGCCTTCTTGTAGGCCGTCCACGTAGAGATGATGACTTTCTTGGCGCCGCCGGCGCGGTAGATGAACTCTTCGACGCGGTTGTCTCTCCCCACATAGAGCTCCCAGGCGTCGCCGGGAGTATAGCCGCCAACCTTAGCCGGGTATTTCACCACCACTTTCTCAGCGGAACCTTTGCCTAGTGGTAGCTTTTGCATGCCGTCGTCGGTCACGGTGGCGCTGGTGTCCCAGTATGCATGGAGTGGGAACAGAAGCCAGTAATTGTCGTTGACGAAAGCGGGCTCGACCTCGTTCTTCACCATGTCAGATTGGCTGTTGAGATCGGAGCTCATGTAGGTTACTTTCACAGGCTTGCCGTCCTTATCCTTTCCTTCGTAGGTGACCTTGCCGGTTTTGGGCTCCCATTCCCACGAGTGCGCGACGTTGCCGCCGGGGACGGCTTTGTTCCAGGTGTACCGGATTGCCTCAATTTGCTCCCATGAATCAAGGCCATAAGCTTTGGCCACCTTTTCGAGTATGGGCGGGCGGGTCTGCGCCCAGGAAGTTGCAGCAAAGATCGCTAGAGCAAAAGCCAGAAGAGAACGAACGAATGAACGACAGGTCGATTTTGTCATGAAAGTCCTCCTTTTTCCTTAATGGCACAGACATTCTCTGGATGTCGGAGAGCGCCCCGCACGGGCGCCCGTGTGTGCGCCAGTGCCACATAGTCCGAGCCACTGGTCTGACTATCCACAAAAGGCAGGAGGCTCCGGCCTGGTCGTAGAGTTCCGGTTGTACCGGTCGGCCAACTGAGCCTCAAGTGTCGGGATGGTTGCGGTCTGCGCCGCCGAGAGAGCGCCTGTAGACTTAAGCGAGGACAGCGCTTCATGCATCGACCGCATGCTGTGCTGCAACTCAGACCAGGCAGGACGGGCGGATGCTGCCTGTGAAGCATTATGTGCCTGCTGCGAGTACGCGGACACTCCACTGATCGCCAGCATCCAAGTCGCGTTGACCAGCACGCAGGATCTGTGGGCGCGCTGATGAAGGCGCGGTTGGGGTGTCTGACCCTTCATTCGATATCCTCCGCCCGTAGGCACAGCAAGCGGTGATCCAATGTTGTTTTGCCAGTTTGTGCCTGAAATTGAAGGACAGTCGCATCGCATGGCCTCAGTGCGGTGACAATATACGGACAGGGTGTCGACCGAAGGTCGTAAATAATTCTTTAGGTACAAACGTTGCGGACAAGTGGCCCTCTTCCGGCAGGCGGAAGGTCCAATTCTTCATGAGTTTCGCTGCCGCCGCGATTCGATCACGCTTCCTCGCGGGTCTTCGGCCATAGAATTGTCGGATTCTCCTCCGGATCGCCCGGCTTCCAACGTACCGGTGAGAAGGCAGCGTTCTAACCAACTGAACTACGTCCCCTCTTTGTTTTCTTACCTTTATTCGTTGAACGCCGATGCCTCGAACGAATAAGTGATTCTGAATCAGTTGTCGGGCAAAGGTCGTGAACCTCTAGGGTAAGGGCTCGCCGGTGATGAAATACCCCACAGACCCGACAGCCATCGCCTCAATGCGCGCTAGGCCCGCGCTTCGTTGTCCGGCTCGACGAGGTCCATGCTCACTCCCGTCACGCGACCGACAATCGTAGCCTCGGCGGGATAGCGGACGTGTTGCGCACGGCGTTTTGACTCATGGGAAGGAATCAGAATCAACCGGCCATCATGCATTTCACACCAACTGCATAGGTAGCGCTCGCGGAGTTCAACGAAAAAAATGGGCCGGTCATGATCGCCATGCCAATCGACGGCAGGAATCTTTTTCTGGCGGGGATCAATCCGGACAAAAGCTCCCGGCCGGATAAAAGGGTGCAGCGTGTTGTCGTCCATGCCGATGTATCCATACAGAGGACTTGATCCGTCCATCAGCTGAAGCGGGAGCGGCACCTCATCCCAACTTTCAAGAATTTTCGGCATCAGGTTTGTCCGCTCCGTCCGCAATTTTTCGCGCAGCTCGACTGCGGACGACGCAGTCGACTTGTGGGCCTCAGGCACCGGCCCAATCAGGTAGGTGCGGGGCAGAGCAAGTTTTCTATGCTCCTTAAGAACCTCGCCGACCGGAACGCCGCACATGCTGGCGAGTCGATCGTAGTCGCGCCCATAGATAACACTCAGGGTGTAAAGTCGGTGAAGAGTGGGCGGCCATTTTCCGTTTTCGATGTCAGCGAGAGAGGTGTGGGCGATGTTGTAATCGAAATTCTGCCATCTTTCGGCGATGCTGTGGCTCAGAGCTTCCACGTCGCGCAGGGATAGGCCTAGCCGTTCGCGCTCAGCTCTGAGGCGCTTACCCCATTCCGGGTTCCAAGACGAGGCCCACATCAGACGGCCCACCGCGGGAATTGTGAGATGTTACCGCAAACCCTAGACGTTTCACCAAGTTTCAGAATCTGTTTCCGAAAACCGGACAAAATGTGCTTTGTCTGGCCGTTATTCCGACCACGAAGGCGGCGGCCTTTCCCCTCTCGTGCCCCTGTAGGTCGCTCATTTACCTTGCGAACCCGAAAATCTGGCCGAAGATTGGGACAACCCGGCGATATTTGTGGCGGCCGCTTCCGCTGGGCACTTATACAAAGTGCAAATCTGCGAGCAGTTATTCTTGAGCGCATCCGGGAGAGGGGGACTCTACGCGCGACCTACCGAGGTGTAGGCGCGCTTGACGAGTGATCGGCGCGGGCCAGAAGTTCTCGCAGGAACGAACCAGCGAGAGGAACCGTGCTGCCGCGTGCGAGGGAGGGCTCGTCAACAAGTGCCGCAGTCGCCGAAAAACTTCGATCCATCCTTGCGAGCAAGCGACTCACGCTATATCGAGCATCCCAGCAATCGGTCGCACTGTACGGCCTGTCTTCCCCATACTTCCTCCCGCACCATCTGTATTACGACCTTCGCTCGGGGTCCTTCCGTCCGAGCATTCATCAGATCTTCGCTTTGAGTCGCATTTCCGGCTACCGTGTAGCGGACTGGCTGCGGGTCTTTGGTTTTGATCTTGAAGACATTACACGGCTGCAGACCGTGCTGCCTGCGAAACGGACCATTGTTCTCGATACCTCACTCACCGACCCGAACGAAGCGATACCCTGGCTTCGTAACCGGCCGCTCGGCGAACCTATTCCATCGATCACACCACTCGCGCGACTTCTGGAGTTGGGGCCTCGGAAGCGAATCGCCTCTGTGTCACAACTCGACCGGCATTTCATTTATGCCAAGGTCGGAGTTGAAGATGCATTTGCGTTTCCAGACCTCGCCCCCGGGAGCATCGTGCGCGTGAATCCAGATATCAGCGCCGATCTGGCCTCCCCACAGAACTCAGGCATTTCGGATCGGCTGTTTCTCATTGAGCACAGCAAGGGCTTCTGTTGTTGCCGTATCCGTATTCTGGATGGCGGTGTCATTATCCCTTTCGACAATGGGCTCTCTTATGCGCAGGTCGAGTTCCATTGCCCTCAGGAGGCTCGGCTCTGGGGCGCTGTCGATCTCGAGTTCCGGCCGTTACTGGGTGGCGAAGTACCGAAAGTCCCAAACGATCTGGCTCGGCATTGGAAACCTCAGCCGCTTCCGTCACACGAAGACTTTGGGCAACTGCTCAAGAGAACACGTACACGAATCAACCTGTCTATTCGCGAGGCCGCTGCGATCAGCCACATCATTGCTGGAGTGCAGAAGGATGATCGATACACCACTTCGCCGAGTTCGCTCAGCGATTACGAATTGGGCAACATCCCTCCACGCGACTTCCACAAGATCATCGCTATTTGCTCGATCTATGGCCTGCACTTTGGATCCGTAATGGGACGAATGGGAATCGATCTCGCGGAAGCGGGCAGAGAATCGATGCCAGACGGCTATTTGGCCCGTGCTGTGCCAGCTGTGGCAGCCCAACGCGGCGACCTAGAGACGGTTGGTACGGGATTTGTTGAAAAGCTGCTCGGCGAGTCCCAGGAGATCCCGTTCTTCTTGCGTGACTCGTTGGAACACTTTTCGGGTTCGGCACACCTCTACCTGGATGATTTCTTCTGGGTCGGAGGGGACGACGACCCGCTCCACCCCTATCTGGCAAACGGGTTGTTGGTCATGGTCAACCGCCGCCGAAAAACACCTCTTCATTTCGCCTCGAAACCATGGTGGCAACAGCCGCTGTACATCATCCTTATGAGAGGAGGGGTTTACTTGGCCTGCTGTTGCTCGGTTGAAAACGGCCTGCTTGTGATTCACCCCTATAGTCGGGACTTCCAGCGCTCCGCACAGTACCGACTTCACCAGGATGCGGAAGTCGTCGGCCAAGTGGTCGCGATCATGCGACGGTTTTCGTAAGTTCGGCTGTCGAACGATTCATGTTGGTTTTCTGGACGCACTGCGTTATTCGCTCGCTACTCATGGCCATCATTTCTCTCGAGAATTGGCATGAATTGATCGAAATCCGAACAGAGCGCTGATTTTGTGGACAAATCTCACCTCTATCCCTAGGCTCGACATGATTGCTGATCTTGCCGGCATTCGGGAACCCGCACGTTGTCCTACGTGACTCAGGAGCGAAGGTCGCACTGGCTGCCGCCAGAACTGGTCTGGCTGATCAAAGAGATTCGGCCGCTTCTGTATTGGCACTTGGCCAGTTTCCTGTGCATCACGGCCGGTAGCCTGCTCGCTCTGCTCTCGCCGCTGTTGCTCAAGTGGCTCATTGACGTCATCATTCCGCAGAGACGCCTCGGACTACTGTGGCTCACGGTGGGGCTGATTTTCCTCGGCCACCAAGGAAGAGTTGTCCTCACCAGCCTGGGCAGTCACTTGATGCTCAGCGCTTCGCAGAAAATGGGGCTCACCCTGAGAATGAGGCTGCTCAAGCATCTGGATACACTTTCCGCGGAATACTATGAGGACACGCCGGTGGGAGCGGCCATGTATCCGCTCAAGGAACCGATTGAGGAGATCTCCTGTTTCGGGTCCGATCTCCTGCCCGCGATTCTGCGAATGCTGCTCACGACCGCATTCACCCTGGCGGCCATGTCCGCTCTCAGCCCGGTGCTCACGATAACTGTTCTTCCTCTGATTCCCGTTTTCCTCGTGACAAGGCAGTACTTTCGAAGAAAGCTTGCGACCCATGCCGACGCCGCGCAGGATCATCGACTCGCCTGGGATAACTACCTAGAGGAACACCTGTCGTCGGTGATCTCGATCCAGCTTTTGGGCCAGGAGAAGGGACAGGAGCGACGGGCTTTTAGGCTCCTAGCGCGCTCGCTACGGTCGCAGCAGCGACTCTATCGGACGGCCGCCAGCTTTACGGTTTGGAGTTCCCTCGCGATTGTTCTGGCAATGTCGGCAGTGATCGGCTCTGGCGTAAAGAGCGTGCTCGCGGGGACATTGAGTATTGGAAGCTTGGTTGCCTTTTATGGCTTTGTGACCCAACTCTTCGATCCACTCAGCGGTGCCTCCGAACTCTATGCCAGAGCCCAGAAAACCTTTGCTAGCATCCGGCAGGTGCAGGCCGCATTTGCCTTGCGGCCGAGCGTGACAATCGCCGCGGGCACAGTCATGCTTTCCATGCGAGATACGGCAGAGATCGAGTTCGCCAACGTCGAGTTTGGCTACTCCAGGAATCGAGACCTTCTTCACGTCCCTTCGCTTCGGATACGACCGGGGGAACAGATAGCCATTGCGGGGGAGAACGGCTCCGGCAAGAGTACGCTGGTCAGGCTCATCGCCAGGCTCTACGACCCGGTTTCGGGCGAAGTGCGCCTAGGCGGGGAAGACATTCGGAATATTCATCTCAAGAGCCTGCGTAAGAGCGTTTGCTATCTCCCACGCGATCCGGTCTTGTTCGATGGCTCAATCGCTTCCAATTTGCTGTTTGTCCGGCCCAGCGCGTCCAAAAAGGAACTTGAAGAGGCCATACAAATGGCGGGATTGACAACTTTAGTTCGATCGCTGCCCGGCCGTCTTCATCAGCGAATCGGACCGGACGGGTGCCAACTCTCTGGTGGAGAACGTCAGCGACTCGCTCTGGCGAGGGCGATTCTGCAACGGCCGCGGGTGTTGATTCTCGACGAAGCGACCTCTTGCCTGGATCCGTGCGCAGAGATCATCATTCTTGAAGGTCTTCGAGTGCATTTCAGCACGTCGACCTTGATCGTCGTCACTCACCGTAAATCGACTCTCTCGACGTTTCGGCGAGTTCTTTTTCTATCGAAAGGGCAGGTCACAGAAGATCTCGGCATGGGTTCTGGTGCTGATCTTGCCGAATTCGCACCTCTGCCTTCAAAGTCTCGCCCGCGTGACCGCGATCCAATGAGTTGAGTGCACAGCGAGAGTATCCCTGGCGCACCCTATTGAAGACGGCTCGGATGGGCACCAATTAGGACGCAATTGCGAACAGGCTGCCATTCTCGATTCATCGTTCGTTTAGAAATCCTGTAAGTCCGTCAACAACATCCGCACGATTAGGTTGCTTTTCCGGTAAGTTTCAACTTCTTCTGGCTTTGGATTTGTGTGCGTGTCAAAGTACGGCCAGACATCACGACTCACCTTGCAAGCCGACGAAGTGGGGCTACCGATGTACAGAGTTTCAGAGAGCGTCCGCAGCACACACGGCCAGGATGGCGCTATCGTCCTGGATATCCGGCAAGGACAGGTGTTCAACCTCAACTTCGCCGGCTCACGAATCCTTGAGCTTCTTGTGACCGGGACAGCCGAATCCGCCATCGTCGACCAAATCAGCCAGCAATTCGCGTTGAGCAGAGACGTGGCTGAAAGCGACGTGCGACAGTTCATCGAATCCCTGAAGCAACATCATCTGCTCGAAGATCCCGGAGCGAATGGCCGACACTGAACTGGGGCGAGATTGTGAAACCTCAACAGCAATCCGAACGCGAGATTTGGCACGTGATTGTGTTCAGCCACGACGGAACCGAGGTCCTGCTCAGGATTGCTGAATCAGGTTTCGCCTTTCCTGCCGTCGAAATTCCATGTTGGGAGCGCTTGGCCGAGAATCTCACAGGGGCTCTGAAGAAAGACTGGGGCTGCGATGCGTTTTGCCTGTTCGCTCTGAACGATTCGTCGCGGGAAGATCACTCGAATGGCGATCCCTACGGAGTCATGCAGTGCTGGAACGAGGTCGAGCGTACGGCAAAAACTGTGTGGAAACCGCTCCGCTCCCTGACTGCCGACTCGTTCCAAGATAAAGCGACGTTCCAAACCCTCGGGCAGTGTCTTCACGAACTGGATCGTTATGAGCGCGATCCATCTTCGCCCTTTGCCCAAAGAGGATGGATCATGAGGTTGGTAGGCTGGGCGGCAGACCTCATCCGCCCGCTGGGACTCGAAATTGGGTCATCAATCCGGCAGTACAACGCCAGCCCGTCCTTCAGCCTGATTCGCTTGGAAACCAATGGCCCGGCGGTTTGGTTCAAGGCCGTCGGAGAGCCGAACCTGCGGGAGTTTCCAATCACTCTGAAGTTGGCTGAACTGTTCCCCAGGTTCATACCCGAAATTCTTGGAACCAAACCCGAGTGGTGTGCCTGGCTCGCGCGTGAAATCGAAGGCACTAACCTGGGCGACAGGAAAGAACTTGCATGGTGGGAAAAAGCAGCAACCGGCTTGGCCAGCTTGCAGATTGAGTCGATCTCAAAATCAGATTCGATTCTTGATTCGGGCGCGCATGATTTGAGAATCGACAAGTTGCTGAATTCCGTTGATCCCTTCCTGGACCTTGTTGCGCGACTGATGGAAGAGCAGCCGAAGGAGCCTCCACCGACTTTAAGTCGACAGGAACTGGGTCTTCTGAAGCTGCGAATCGGGGATTCCCTGGCTCGGCTCGAGGATCTGCGAGTCCCGCATACTCTGGGCCATCTGGATCTGAATCCGTGGAACATCGTCGTTTCGGCGGGTGGGTGCGTCTTCCTCGATTGGTCCGAAGCCTACGTCGGACATCCGTTCTTCAGCTTGGAATATTTGCTCCAGCATTTTCGCCGCGAGCTCAGCGCAGATGCCGTGCTTGAATCCGAATTGGTCAACGCGTACAAGGCACCCTGGCGTCGGCTGCTTTCCGAGCAACTCATGAGCGAGGCTCTCGCCCTTGCACCATTGGCAGCATTATTCGCATACGCCGCGGGAGCGGGCACCTCGAAAGACGAAGAAAGGCTGCGAAATCCAAGGATGCGGGCTTATTTCCGCAGTCTCGCGAGAAGGATGAACCGAGAAGCGATCCGGTTCATCGAGCCGAGGTCTGCATGCCTCAGTTAGCAATGGCTCCGCCACACTCCCCCATTGAGCCCGTAACCGAAGTTCTGCATGGGGTCACGATCACGGACCCGTATCGCTGGCTCGAGGACCAGGACTCACCGCGCACCCGGGAATGGCTCGCTACGCAACGCGAGTATGCGCGTTCGTATCTGGACGCCATCCACGGCCGCGACTGCATTCGAAACCGGATTCGCGAACTTCTGGATGTTGAAAACTACGATTCGATTCAGAAGGTCGGGCAACGATACTTCTTCAGGAAACGACTCCCGAGGCAAGAACAGCCCTGTATCTATCTCCGGGAGGGCTCAGAAGGCACAGATCATCTTCTCATCGATCCCGCCGAGCGCGGCACCGGACCATTTACGGCGGTGAAGCCTTTGCGCGTTTCCCCGGATGGCCAGCTGCTGCTCTATGAAGTGAAGGAGGGCGGTGAGCGCACCGGCACATTCGAAATCCTAGCGATCGAAACTCGCACCGCCTTGGCCGAGGTTCTCCCGCGCGGCTATCTGCGAGGGTGTGCCTTTGCGCCAGATTCAAAGAGCTTCTATTACGTCCACGAACCCCTAAACGCTCTACGCCCAAACTATCGTGCGGCGGGTCACCACGTCCTCGGCACGCGCTTCGAGGACGACCAGGAAATCTTCTGCGCTGGCGAAGATCAACCGCTGCGACTACAGATCGTTCCGGGAACGCGACATCTCGGGTTTCTTGTCCTTCATTTCGACGACGAAACCCTTACGGATTTCTTCCTCTGGTCGATTGGCAGCGGCCACGCTCCAGAGCCCGTCATCCGGCGCGCCGAGTACAAGTTCGGACCTTTATTGCTTCCCGACGGGCGCATTTTGGCGATCACCGATCGAAGTGCACCCAACTTCAAGATCGTCGAGGTTCGAATGAGAAGAGACCAGGAGCCGGAGTTCGTGGACGTAGTACCTGAAAGTGATGCGGTGATTCAAGACTGGGGGGTTGTCGCCGAACAGATCTTTGTCTCTTATAGCCGCAAACTCAAAACCGAAGTCCACATTTTCGATTTGGCAGGCAGACGACTCGGCCAGATGCCGGTTGACGGATCAAGCACCGTTCGATTGAC
>Ga0210405_10001777_pt1 | contig 23679 bp, 21 predicted proteins | sample IncBWH11MmetaG_FD_155492 | JGI IMG/M metagenome (GOLD analysis project Ga0210405, IMG submission 155492) | Forest soil microbial communities from Barre Woods Harvard Forest LTER site, Petersham, Massachusetts, United States - Inc-BW-H-11-M | ecosystem: Environmental > Terrestrial > Soil >... | reverse complement strand
TCTCCGCAGCAAGTGTACGCCGCGATTTCGAATGGAATTACGACGATGATCGGCGGCGGAACGGGGCCTGCGACGGGGACGGCGGCGACCACCTGCACTCCCGGAGCTTGGAATCTGGCGCGCATCTTGGAAGCCGCGGAAGCGTGGCCGATGAATTTTGGTTTTCTCGGCAAGGGAAATGCCGCCGCGATGGCGCCGCTGGCGGAACAGATTGAAGCGGGCGCTTGCGGATTGAAGCTGCATGAAGATTGGGGCACAACTCCGGCGGCAATCGACGCCTGCCTGAAAGTGGCTGACGATTTTGACGTGCAGGTGGCGATTCACACGGATACGATCAACGAGGCGGGATTCCTGGAAGCGACAATTGCTGCAATCGCCGGACGAGCGATTCATACCTATCACACCGAAGGCGCGGGCGGAGGACACGCGCCAGACATTATTAGAATCGCTTCGTTCTCGAATATTCTGCCTTCGTCGACGAACCCGACGCGCCCGTTTACGGTGAACACCATCGCGGAACATCTGGACATGCTGATGGTTTGCCACCATCTGAATCCGCAGGTTCCGGAGGATGTGGCGTTCGCGGAGAGCCGGATTCGTCCGGAGACGATTGCGGCGGAGGATATTCTGCACGACTTGGGCGTGATCAGCATGATTTCCAGCGATTCACAGGCGATGGGGCGCGTGGGCGAGGTGGTGCTGCGCACCTGGCAGACCGCGCACAAAATGAAAGTGCAACGCGGCCCGCTTGGCGGGGATTCACCGCGCAACGACAACCAGCGTGTGAAACGCTACGTTGCCAAGTACACGATTAATCCTGCGATCACGCATGGCATGGCTGCGGAGATTGGCTCGATCGAACCGGGAAAGCTTGCGGACCTAGTGCTGTGGAAGCCGGCTTTCTTTGGCGCGAAGCCGGAAATGGTGGTGAAGGGCGGATTCATTGCTTGGAGCGCAATGGGCGACCCGAACGCGTCCATCCCAACACCGCAGCCAGTATTGTACCGGCCGATGTTTGCGAGTTTCGGGTTGGCCACTGCCGCGACAGCGATTACCTTTGTTTCACAAGCCGCGATGACCGCTGGATTGCCGGAAAAACTCGGCTTGAAGAAAATGGTCCGGCCGGTGAGCAAGTGCCGGCGCATTGGAAAGAAAGACATGGTGCACAACAACGCGACGCCCAACATTGAAGTTGATCCGGAGACGTACGAAGTGCGCGTGGACGGCAAGCTGATTACTTGCGATCCGGCTAGCGTGCTTCCTCTCGCCCAGCGCTATTTCCTGTTTTGATGCACTTCTGTCCCTCCTTCGCATTGATTGAAGGCGCTTCGTTCCTTTCACAAAGAAATGTATTCTGTTGACTGTTCAGGATTGAGCCGAACACAGGAATAGAGAATCCTTCCGGATAGCTCTGCAGATTGGAGAGCCAAGTGAAGAGGTCGCTTGCTGCAGATTCGTTCCAGGATATTTTCGCGCCGCTCCAGCGCGCGCATGAGGCGTTCGCATCGCGCTATCCCGGGCCGAGAGGCGACAGGCAGCCGGTGCATACGGTTTATGGCGGGGCGCATCTGTTTCGCGCGGACACGGCGAAGCGCCTGGGAGAAAAGGCGCTGGAAGCGATGGACGAATACGCGCCGGATTTCATCGCGTTTGCAAGAGCGATTGCGCTTCCCGGATTGGAGCACTTGGGTGGATCGCCGGACGCGGCTGCTCTTGCCAAATCAATTCAGGCGAATCCGGAGGCCGCGCGAAAGGACAATCGTTACGCATGGTTCGTTTGCACGGTGTACCACCGCGTCCGGGAAAAACTTCGGCGCGAGCCGGTGGAGGATTTTCGCATTGATTTTGAAGACGGTTTCGGCAACCGGCCGGACGAGGAAGAAGATCGCTTCGCGGCCGCCGCTGCTGGAGAACTCGCGGCCGGATTGGCGGCGGGGAGCCTTCCGCCGTTCATTGGACTTCGCATCAAGCCTTTCAACGAAGAATTGCGCAATCGCAGCGTGCGGACGCTGGACATTTTCCTGACGGAGTTGCTGGGGAAAACGGGCGGAAAGTTACCGCAGAACTTTTTCATTACGCTTCCAAAGGTCACTATTCCGGAAGAATCCGCGGCGCTGGCAGCGGTTTGTTCGCGTCTGGAATCCGCGCTGGGCTTGCGCACGGGCACGCTGCAAGTCGAATTGATGATTGAGACGCCACAGTCGATTTTCAATGAGCACGGCGAATTGAATTTGCTTCCGCTAGCCGCCGCGTCGGAGGGGCGTTGCGTGGGCGCGCATTTCGGCACTTACGATTACACTGCGGGGCGCGGCATCACCGCGGCTCACCAGCACATGCTGCACTTCGCCTGCGACTTTGCCAAGGAGGCCATGCAAGTGGCTTATGCGGGCACCGGCATTTGGCTTTCGGACGGAGCGACGAATATTTTGCCAGTCCCCGTGCATCACGGTGGGACGCATTCTTCGTCGCTCACGAGGAAACAGAGTGAGGAAAATCACAAAGCCGTGCATCAGGCTTGGAAATTGCATTTCGAGCACATCCGGCATTCGCTGGTGAACGGTTTCTATCAAGGTTGGGATTTGCACCCGGCGCAGCTGGTCACGCGCTACGCGGCGGTGTTTTCTTTTTTTCTGGAAAGCCTGGATGCAGCTTCGGAACGGCTGCGCAACTTCATTGAGAAAGCGGCGCAAGCGACATTGGTTGGAGAAGTGTTCGATGACGCGGCCACTGGGCAGGGGCTGTTGAATTATTTTCTGAGGGCCATCAATTGCGGCGCGATTACGGCGGATGAGGCGCAGCGGCTGACGGGCTTGACTCAGGCGGAGTTCCGCAGCGCTTCGTTCGCGAAAATTCTGGACGGCCGGAAGAAATAGCGGCGCGGTTCAATCGTTGCGCAGCGTGGCCTCGATCAGGCCGTGCGGCTCATCGGTAGGTAGAAACACTTCTTTTGGATTTTCCAGGTGAAAGGGCGACAAGTCGACGAGATTGTAGTGCTTGTTCGGAAGCGAAAGATGAATTTCCCGGATGCTGGGAAATTTCTTGAGCACAGCTTCGCCCATCGCATAGAGAGTGTGCTGCAACGATTCGCTGGCGTGCCCGGCGAACGCTTCCAGCAGGGATTGCCGGACTCCGCGCCAGTAATGGTCGAAATCAACCGCACTTTCCCGGTAGAGCCAATTTGCGCAGATCGAGGTCGCGAGAATGCGATCCCGGTCTTCTTTCAATGTTGTGTATTCGTCTTTCAAAAAATCTTGAAATGCGGAATCGGTCGTTTTTAGTACGACCAGGCCTGCGATGCCCGCGTGAAGAGTTTTCTCCTTGCGCGTGGCGGCAAGGGCGGCGGTGCGTTTCTCATTGCTCGAACCGGTGAAGGTGTGATGGTGCGCCTTTCCTTCAATGGCCAGGCGCCTCCAGAGTGTTTCGGCTGCTTCGATGCGAACGCGGGAGATTTGCGGATTGCGCGCGAGAAAATGATCGGCGAGGCGCAGGCAGAATTCTTCGGGCGACTCGATGGCATGCTGCTTCGCCAGGACATAGACGGTATTTTTCATCGTGTCGGTCGGTAAAACTTTGCGGTTGTCGCCTTTGGTGTGCGCCGTTTCGAAGTCGCCTTCCAGGCGAATGCCGATGGTGAGTTCCTTGATGTCGTGCCGATCGGGATGCCGCGCGACTTGCAAGATGCGGACGCGCTGTTTGCCGTAATTATTTTCGCCAAGCCGGATGGCCATCGGTCAGCTCCCGCGATACGTGGAATACCCGAAAGGGCTTAGCAGAAGCGGAATGTGATAGTGCTCCCGGGCGTCACGTACTTCAAACACGATGACGACTTCCGGATACAAACCCGTAATTTTGCGGCCGGCAAAATAAGCGCGAGTGTCGAAGGTCAGGCGATAGGTTCCCGTCGGTAACGTTTTCGCCGCGATCCAATCTCGCAGCCGGCCATCAGCGTCGGTTGCTCCCCGCGCGGCTTCTGTCCACTCGCCGCGGGGGGATTGCGATTCTAGAATTACCCCGACGTCCGCTGCAGGGCGGCCCAACGATACGTCCAGGACGTGCGTGGTGATATGGCTCATAGCTCGAGTAATTTCTCCAGGCGCAGCCGCGTGATCTTGCGCTGCTCTTCCGCGGCGACGTGTAATTCGGTATCGGGATCGTTCGGCAGGCGTTGCCGAAGGGCGTTCAGGATTTCGTCGCTGGATTTGCCGGTGGCACAGATTAAGAAAACATAGCCGAACTTTTCGGCGTAGGCACGATTTTGCGCGGCGAGGGTTTCCAGCATTTCAGGCGCGGCCTTTTGCGATGCGGATTGCTCTTTTGCAGACCAGCGGCTCGCGGTTGCGGATTGTTTGGCCTTGGCTCGCTTTTCTCCGATTGGCGGATGGTGCAGAAAGGCCTCGAGCCAGTCTTCGCGCGCCAACGCAGACCACGTTTTGTCCGCGGTCTCGAAGAGTTCTGACTCCCCGGCAAAGGGCCTGCGCGCGGCGATTTGTTGCGCCCATTTCCTGGAACCGCAGCAATCAAGCAAAGCCCTCAAGGCTCTCTGGCGTGGCAGGCGATTGAACCGCTCGAGAGATTTTGCGCGATCGGCAGGGAGATGCGCGCGGCCGAAGACCCGGAGGCGGCTGACACCCCCGTCGGGAAAAATCTGGAAGCGCACGTGAGTCGCTATTCCGGCATCTTGAATTTTTGTGAATACGTGGCGATGATTGGCCTTCAGCTTGGCGTTAGGCAGCACTTCCTCCCAAGAGAGCGACGAGGCGTTCAACGAATCTATGGCGGAATTCTTGGCAGAAGCCGCCTGCAACGCGCAAGAGTCCGGATAATTTCCCTTGAAGTGGGTCGTGTCCACTTCCACGCGATGAATCGTCCCCGGAACTCCGAGTTTCAGGATGACCCAATCGTGACCCGGACCGCGGCGGCGCTTCGTTTCCCACCCGTCGCCCATATTTCTTGCACGATACGGCATCAGCAGGTTGCGCGGGGCGCCATAGAATTGATCGCTGGAAACGACGACACTGCCGCCATTTTCCACGGCGATCAGATTGATCTCCGTACGCAAGAGTACTCCGTTGCCTGGAACCGCCTCGCCATGGACACGCAACCGGGCGACTCCTCCGTCCGGATAAATCTTCAAGCGCAAATGGGTGAATCGGTGGCCGTTCTCGGCGGCGAAGAGATTTCGGGAATCACCCTTGAGCGGTGTTTCGGGGAAAATCTGCACCCAGGTCGCTTTCTCTGAGCGCAAGCGGCTTTTTTCGCTGCTGTGGGGGTGACGTTCGCCGAGATCGCATCCTTCCAGGGAAAATCGCTCGGGATAGTTGCCGGTGAAAAAACTAGTGTCCACCGTGATGCCGCGAATGATTCCCGGCAGGCCCAGCCGGAGGATGCACCAGTCATAGCCGGGCGTGCGGCGGCGGCGCGTTTCCCAGCCGTCCATCCATTTTCCGCGAGTGGTGTATTTTCCTTCGAGGAATACGGGATTGGATTCCCTGAGGAGATTTTCTTTCGGAGCGAAGAACTCGTCGTTGGCTTCGAGTACGCGGCCGCCTAGGCGTTCAGCGGCGAGATCGGCGAGCTGTGTGAAATCCTTCATCGTTTGCCTCGAAGGAGGATTTTCCCGGCGGGTGCGGCGCAAAATCTGCCGCGCTCGAAAATCTTCACGCCGCGCAGGAAAGTGGCTTCGACTATACCCATAAGGTCGCGTCCCGCATAGGGTGTCAGCTTGTGGCGGTGATGAAGTTGCGCGGGATCCACTTTGAAGCCGGCTTTCGGGTTCCAGATCACCAGATCGGCGTCGTGGCCGGGAGCGATTGCTCCCTTCTGGTGAGTGAGGCCGGCCAGTTGGGCGGGAGCTTCGCAGAGCCACCTGGCAAGGTGCGCGAGAGAGAAGCCGCGACTCTTTGCCTCGGTCCATACGGCAGGAAGACTGAGTTGGAGAGAGGCGATGCCACCCCACGCATCCAGAAAATCGCCACTTTCCTGGCGCTTCATTTCCGGCGGGCAGGGAGAGTGGTCGGTGGCGATCATGTCGAGAGTTCCATCGCGCAAGCAGGCCCACAACTTTTCCCGGTTTTCGCGCTCGCGGATCGGCGGCGCACATTTGAACAGGGTCTCCCCGTCGCGGATTTCCCCGGAGGTAAAGGTCAGATAGTGAGGGCACGTTTCGACGCTCAGGGGCTGGCCAGTTGCTTTTGCCTGCTGAATCTGCGGAATCGCTTCGCTGGAGGACAAATGTACGATGTGGATGCGCGCTCCGAACTCGCTGCCGAGACGCAAGAGCAGTTCAATCGCTCGATTCTCCGCGGCACGCGGACGTGAGTCGAGCCATGTTTGATAAGACTTTCGCGAAGCGCCGGCAGTACGGAGTTTCGCAGCATCTTCGACGGGGCCGGGCAATTCGGCGTGGGCGAGGAGCGGCGCGCCGATTTTTGCAAGCGCCGGCATTGCTTCGCGGAGATCGGCTTCGCCGACGCAGGCAAATTCTTTCACCCCACTGTCAATCAGGAAGCATTTGAAGCCGAAGCATCCCGCTTCCGAAAGCCCGCGCAACTCCTGGGTATTGCCGGGGACAACGCCGCCCCAAAATCCTGTGTCCACTGAAAGTTTGCCCGCTGCGGCTGCAAGCTTTGTTTGAAATGCGGCAACGCTGGTTGTTGCCGGGATGCTGTTCAGGGGCATTTCGATTAGCGTGGTGATGCCACCGGCTGCGGCCGCGCGCGTCGCGGTTGCAAAACCTTCCCACTCCGTGCGGCCGGGTTCGTTGATGTGGACATGAGTGTCGACCAAACCGGGCATCACGGCGAGGTCGTGGGCGTCAAGAATGGGCTTTCTCGAAGGAACGTCGTCAAAGCCAGAAATCTTCGTGATCACGCCACCCCGAATGTGAATCGCCGCGGCGCGTTCGCCATCGGGAGTGACTACGCGTTTGCCGCGAACAATCAGGTCCGCTTCGCCGCTGGAGCCGTCGGAACTCTTGAGAGGATTTGGCATGCTCCACTAGCTCGCAAGGCTCTCGCAAAATTCAGCGAGGAGATTCTGGGCCACGCGGATGCGGTAGCGCGCGGTTGAGCGGATGTCGTTGATCGGCGCGATTTCGCGGGCAAGACTTTGCTGCGCGACTTGGAGGGCCGCGGGCGACGGCTTCTCGCCGCGCAGGATTGTTTCCGTTTCGATGGCTCGAAGCACGGTTGGGGCGACGCTTCCCAAAGCAATCCTTACGTCGACAATCCGTCCGGCATCCATCTGTGCCGCGCCCGCAAAGCACACTTTCGAGATGGCCTGGGCCCGGCGCGTGCCGACCTTGCGATAAAACTGCTTCGACAAACGATTGTTCCGAGGCAGGCGGATCGCGCGGATCAGTTCGCCGTCGCTCATCGCAATTTGTTTATAGCCCTTCCAAAAGCCGTGGTACGGGACCCGGCGTGAACCAGTAGCGGAGACAAGTTCGAGCTCCGCGTTATAGACGAGCAACGCGGGAGGAGAATCCGCGGCCGGCGAGGCGTTGGCAATGTTTCCGCCGAGCGTGCCGCGATTCTGCGTGGCGATGCTGCCGGTTTCGGCGGCCGCCCGGCACAACAGCGGGAATTCGCGGGCGAGCATTTCGTGGCGTCGAATTTCCGAATAGGTCGTCAGAGCGTTCAGCGTCACGTGCGCGGGTGTTACCGTGATTCCGCGCAGTTCCGGTAGCTTCCAGATGTTCAGGAATTTCCGGTGTGGAAGTTTTCCGGCTTCGAGAAGCACCATCAAATCCGTGCCACCAGCAAAGGGTCTCCATACGCCCGCTTCTCGGGCCATGCGTTCCAACGCGTCGGCGAGATTCCGCGGTTGCTGCAAATCGTAACCCGGAACGTACGATCTCATGGATGGGGCCTTTGGACGCGGCATGCTTCGAGGACCGACTCAAAGATTTTTGTATAGCCGGTGCAGCGGCAAAGATTTCCTGCCAGGGCTTCGTGAATTTCGTTCTGCGTTGGCTGCGCGTTGCGCAACAACAGATTCCGCGCGGCGAGGATCATGCCCGGCGTGCAGATGCCGCACTGCGCGCCGCCATGCGTGAGAAAAGCCTGCTGCACGGCGCTTAATTCGGCGGGGCCCGCGACGCCTTCGATAGTGCATATTTTCGCGCCTTCCGCCTGCAACGCCGGGATCAGGCAACTGTTGACGAGCGCTCCGTCCATTTCAATTGAGCACGCACCGCATTCGCCTTCGCCGCACCCCTCTTTCGTTCCGGTTAGTCCGGCTTGCTCGCGCAACACGTCCAGCAATCGAGCCATCGGATGCGTTTCGAGCGACATGGCCTTTCCGTTGATTTCGCACTGCACGCGGATTCTGCGGGCGGAGTCAGGCATGCACGTTCTCCAGCATCTCCATCAATTTTTCGGGCGTTACTGGAATCTGGCGGACGTCTGCGCCGGTGGCGTGCGCGATGGCATTCGCGATCGCGGGCGCGGTTCCATCGAGAGGCAATTCGCCGATGCCCTTGGCGCCTGCGGGACCTCGCGCGTAAGGCAGTTCTTCGAAGAAAACTCGAATGGGCGGGACGTCCATCGAAGTGGGCATGATGTAGTTGGTCATCTGGCCGTTCACCATGCGGCCTTCCTGCCAGACCACATTTTCGTAGAGAGCAAAACCGATGCCTTGGGCGACGCCGCCCTCGATTTGTCCCGCCGCAAGGATTGGGTTGATGACCTTGCCCACCTCTTGAACTGCGACGAAGTCTTCGACGCGAACTTCCGCGGTGCGCGCGTCCACCGAAACCTCCGCGACGTAGACGGCCCAGGCGTACGCGCCGTACGCGTCACCCCGGTATTTTCCGTCGTCCCAATGCAGATCTCCGGGATGCTGATACTTCACCAGCGATTGCAACGCGCCGAACTTGTCCGTGTATTGTCGGCAGGCATTGGCGAAATCGGTGGCGGTATAACCCTGTTTCAGAAAGCCCGCATCCTGCAACGATTTCTTGATCGCCAAAGCTGCGGTCTCGACGAGTTTTCCGACGATCATCGTGGTGCGGGAAGCCACGGTTGGACCGCTGTTGGGCACGAGCGAAGTATCGGGTTGCAGGATTTCGATCTGCTCGCAATCAAGTTCGAGCGCTTCCGCGGCAATCTGCGCGAATACGGTGTTCGTTCCCTGGCCCATCTCGGTGCTGCCGGCGAGGACGTGAACTTTGCCGTCGCGCGTCGCAGTGACCTGCGTTTCCGACGCGAGATATTCCTCGCCGGAGCCCGTGAATCCCGCACCGTGCAGAAACGCGGCAAAGCCGATGCCTCGCTTGATTACGTTGTGGAGATTTTCTTTTGCGAACCGCGCGCGTTTCTCGTGATACCCGCTCAACTCCAGTGCGCGGTCCAGCAGCTTGTCCATTTGCACTTTTTCGTGGACCACCTGGCCGATGGAAAGCGTCTGGCCTTCGTGAATGAAATTACGGCGGCGCAGCTCTTCCGGCGAAAGGCCGACGGCGGCGGCAACTCGATCGAGATGGCGTTCAAGGGCGAAGACGCTTTGTGGCGCGCCAAAACCGCGAAACGCGCCGTGCGGCGGAGCATTTGTGGCCACAACCCGGCTCTGGATCAGCACGTTGGGGCAGGCGTAGGGTCCGGCGGCGTGAATGGTGCCGCGCGACAATACTACCGGCGAAAGCGTTTCGTACGCTCCTCCGTCGAGAGTGAAATCGATGTCCATCGCCAGAAGTTTTCCATCGCGCGTAACGGCCGTGCGATGGCGCGTGCGGGACGGGTGGCGTTTCGTGGTTGCGGCCATGTCTTCGGCGCGGTCGTAAATCATTTTCACCGGCTTGCCCGATTCTAAAGCGAGCAGCGCGGCGTGGCCGGCAATCATGGAGGGATACTCTTCCTTGCCGCCAAAGCCGCCGCCGGTTTCCGTCTGCACCACGCGCACTTTTTCTTTGGGCAGGCCGAAGAGGCGCACCAGCGCCTTGTGCACGTAGTAAGGACATTGCAGCGAGCCCCACACGGTGACGCCCTCTTCTGAATTTGCGCGCGCGATCATGCCTTGCGGCTCGATGTAGAGCTGTTCCTGGGCGCCGGTTTCGTACTCGCCTTCGACAATAAAGTCGGCGCCACTCCAAGCGCTCGCAACGTCTCCCTTTTCGACGCGATACGACTTGAAAATATTATCCTCACCCCAGATGACTTGCTTTCGCGAAGATGAATCGTCAATCGTGAAGACGGCGGGCAGGGATTCAATTTCGATCCGCACCGCCCGCCGCGCCTCTTCAAGCAGATATTTGTCGGGGTGGGCGAGGAGGAGTATGGCTTCTTCCGGATGATTCACGAACCGATCGGCCAGGCATGGCTGATCTTCGACCAGAAGAGCGATGCAGTTTTTGCCCGGGATATCCCTTGCCGTGACGATGGTGAATTCCTTCCACGGAATTCCCTCTCCAAACCGAATGCCGAGAATTTTCCCGCGCGCGACGGGACTTCGTACGGTGAGACCGTAAATCATTTCCGGGAAAGTCAGGTCGTCCACATACCGCGCAGCTCCGGTGACCTTTTCGCGGCCTTCCTTGCGCGGAACCGACTTCCCAATCTGGCGGTTTTCCATGGCCATCCGTCTGTACTTCGGGCGCGTCAGCGTTTGATTTCGAGTGATTGTAGCGCACCCGCCTCCGCAAATTCGCGCCATTCTGCGAATGCACAGATACGGTACATTGATATTGATATTTGCCGAGGGTAAAGGCACCCTGAAACGGGAAGAAACCCAGATGATTGAAGAGTTCATGCGCCGCGCAATCGCCTTGGCGATGGAAAACGTCCGCAGCGGCGCCGGCGGGCCATTTGCCGCGGTGATTGTGAAAGACGGCCACGTGGTGGCCGATGGCGTGAATCGCGTGACAGCTACAAATGATCCCACCGCGCATGCCGAGGTGGTGGCGATTCGCGAAGCCTGCCGCAAGCTCGGCGATTTTCAGCTTGCAGGCTGCGACCTTTATACTACCTGCGAGCCGTGCCCGATGTGCCTGGGCGCAATTTACTGGGCGCGTTCGGCGCGGGTGTTCTACGCCTGCGTCGCGGCGGATGCCGCCGCCGTCGGCTTTGACGACGCCTTCATTTACAAAGAGCTGAATCGCGCGCATGCCGAGCGGCGAGTGCCGATGCAACAACTGCTGCGCGAGGAATCGCTGACAATTTTTGCGTTGTGGCAGCAGCAGGAAAAGAAAACCCTCTATTGAGGACAATTCCTCAGGTCATTTTCACATAGCTGATTGCCCGGGCCACTCTCCGGCACCTCTGCCAAACCTCCAACAGTTTGTTTGCATAAGAGTGACATCACCCTGACAACTCCGTTTATTGTTTTTCCTATCCTCGGTATGCCTACGAACTTCTACGGAAGTTGCTTCGACTGAGGAGGAGAAATGAAAAGTAGAGTATTCCTGATGCTGGCGCTGAGCGTAAGTTTTGCGGCCGGCTTGATTGTGGGAGGGGCAAAGCGCGGAACGAGCCTGCCAGCCGTCGAACCGACAAAATCGGCGGATGCGGCTTTCCGCGATGGTCTGTACCAGGCGAGACTCGACATTGAGGAAGGAAGAAAATCACACCCGGCCATCGGGCGGTGGAGCTCAGCCGAAGCGCGCGCATCGTTTTTGGCCGGATACCAGAGCGGCTATCGTCCTTGGAGTGACGCGGCTATCGGCCGAGTCACGGGGCCGAGTATTGCCGAGCTGGCGGCAGCAGGATATCGGGACGGAATGCTGGATGGAGGATGGCACCGGAGCGCTTCGCAATCGTTCCAGGCGGAGCAGACTGCTAATTATTTGGCTGGGGGCGCGGCCTATCTGGGGACAACTGCAACGCCGGACGCATTCAAACATTTCTACCGGGAAGGCTACATCAACGGTTATCAGCAAGCTTATTCCGCGCAAGCGAAGACTCAGGGAGAAGAAACGGAACAGTAAGAACGCTTTCTGCTCTTGCCTTCAGGCGGGTGCGGACGAAAGCAGCCGAGCACACCTTTCCATCAACCCAGCCAAAATCCCGGAAAGCTCTCACGCGCCTAATGCGGCTGCGAAAATCGGCGGGGAAACCTTCTGCGAGGCCTGAATCCCAATTCAGTGGGTTCTTTATTCCGGAGCTGGAGCTCCACTCACTCAAAGAGGCTCTTTCCCACTGGTCTTAAGGCACGCGAGGAAATTTATCTGACACCAGGAGGAAGTCGTGTACGAAGTTGTAGGAACAATCAGCGACCGAAGAGCGGCGAAAACCACAAACCGAGCTGGCATCGATGTTCTCACAGCCATTGTATTAATCGTTGCGCTCTCGCCATTCGTGATGAATGTCTCGCCGGCATGGAGTCGCCGTGCTCCAACTCCAGCTCGTTCATCGAATTTGGCTGGCAATGTTCGCCCCGAACCTACGGAGAATAGCGCGGCGCCCAGTTATGATCCGCGGTCTGCGCCTGCTGCGCCGCCCGCGCATCCCGACGCCAGGGGAGAGATCAAGGGAATGGTAACCTTTGAAGGCACGCTGCCGAAATTCAAGCCCTTGAATATGGTCAACGAGCCGACTTGCGCAAAGCACTATACGACGCCGGTGTTCCCCGAAAACGTGGTGGCCGGACCCAACAATGGTCTGAGCAATGTAGTTGTATACATTTCGGCGGGGGGCGAAGAGGGACCCGCGGCAACACAACCCGCCATGCTGAAACAGCGTGGGTGCCGATACATTCCGCATGTGTTGGCAATAGAAACCAACCAGGAAATCTGGGTGCAGAACGATGATTCGGTTGCCCACACGGTTCACCCGATGGCCCGGATCAACACCGAATTGAACAGATCGCAACCTCCGGGTACGCCGCCGATGGTAATCAAGTACGACAAGCCGGAGATTATCCGCGTTAAATGCGAGCTTCACCCATGGATGCGCGGAGTCTTTGTGGTGCTGAAGAACCCCCACTACTCGGTGAGCGATGAGAGTGGCGGCTTTACCCTTCCCGATTTGCCGCCGGGGAAATATACAATCAAGGCATGGCATGAGCAGTTTGGGGAACAATCGCAGGTGGTGACCATCGGCGGCGGAGAAACGAAGGAATTGAAGTTCGTGTTCAAAGTTACACCGTAAGAATGCAAGCATCAGGCTTCGCCGGGCTTTCGAAAGCGGAAGGTGCCGGATCGCCCCGACAACATAAGCAACGGCGTTGTGCCGGGTACATCCGCGCTAGCGCTTGGAAGTTTGATTCGCCCGCACGAGATTCTCGGTTGCCTTGTAGTCTCCAAATTCTTCCGTCCGCATATCGTCTTCACCGACGTCCAGGGAACGGAGCAGGTCGGTCATCGCTGAGACCATTCCCGAAGGGCCCGCGATATAGAAGATGGGTCTGTTGAGTCCGGTCAAGTAACGCGAGAGCAGTTGCCGATTGATGTGACCTACTTCATAGCGCCAGGCCGAGTACGTCTGCCGGGTGATTGTTGGGATGAGGGTGAAGCAGGGATTTCGCACGGCTAAGGTTTCGAATTCTTCCAGAAACGCCGCGTCCACCGCCTCTCGGTTCGAATAGAATAGATATAGCTTGTGGGGCATCCGTTCTTGTGCGGCCCAGTCCAGAATGCTGCGGACCGGCGTAATGCCGATGCCACCTGCAAGAAATACCGCGGGCCTGGCAAAGTCCTTATGCAAGGTAAACGATCCTCTCGGACGGCTCACTCTGAACTTGGTGCCAAGGGCAGCGGACATCAATGCCGTCTTAAAACCGGTCTCTCTCATGCGCATCGCGATCATGACCAGGCCTGTGTCGTGTGGAGAGTTTGCGAGAGAAAAGGTGCGTGAGTTGTCGGCTTCGTCTCCAACGGGTGGATGCATGAAGGCAAAGTCGGCGTGTTGGCCGGCTCGAAAATCATAATCGTTCCCATTCGTGTCAAACCAGAACGTCATCGTACCTCTGGCGATTCTTTGGCGATCCACTAAAGTCATCTGATAGTCAGCCACGATTCCTCCTTCGCCTTAGCTTTACCATGGCCCGTTATGGGCATCGGCGGCATTTCCACTCAGGTAAACCAGATTTCTTGCACTTTGATTCCAACCCTCAACGCCGGAACATTCGCCAAGCGGCCAAATGCGGATGGCCGATCGAACCGGCGCGTCCGTAGAGAAGCGCTCAGTCCCCTCCCGCGATTTCCTCGGAGGACTTCTCGGCCGCGCCAACGACCGGGCACGCAGCAAATTCTCGCCAAGACTCGCGTCCTTTTAACAACGTATTGGAACCGTTCCTTTTCAGCAGGACTACACTTTGCATCTTCGCCTGACCGGCAATTTGCCCCGGCTCGGTGATGCATACGTAGATTCCGGAGGACCTCTGGTCGAGAACTTTGATCGACAATTTCCTCGTGCCACCCGCCGCCTGGATGGTGGTTTCCGCTTCATTCATCCCCTGCGCCGTGAATCCGTAATCCGCAAAAGTTTTCTTTCCTTTTTCCTTTTTCGGCCGGAGCGCAGCTGGCAGCGAAGTAACGTCCAGCTTCTCGACGATAAACTCCGCAACCCTTTCCCTGGGATACACATCCTTGTCCCCCGCCACCGTTATCGGCGCGTAGGACATCGCTGCAAGCGCCAACACGACTTTGATTTTCATTTTTGTTCTCCTTTTCTTCCTATAGGCCGCTCCCCGCCTGTTTCTTTGCGAGGGCCGCCCGAGTTTCTGTTTTTGCAGGTCTCGTTGCGGCCTCAACTAATGCCGTCAGAAAATCCCTTGGTCCAGCCGTTTAGGAAAGCGTTTATCCTGGTCCATTCACTCCAGTAAGAAATCCTCCCAGGTGACTCGTCACCGCCACAATTGCTACTGCCACAACCTCAATCGGCAAACGGTATCCGGGCAGCACCGCGCCTTGCTTGCGCTTCGTTCTCAGGTGAATAAGCCACACGATCCAGATCAGCAGGCTCGATACGACACCGAACACCAAATGGATCAGAAGGATGCCTTTGAGCCGCTGCCCTTCGAGTTCCCATTGCCACGCGAGAATTCCCGTGATTAATACCGGTATAGTGGCAAGCGCAGCGGCGAATAAATTGAAGTAGGCCGCCGCAGCCAGCATGCGCCGCTTGGCCCGATGCGCAAGAAAATCAAAGAGCACGCCGCTGATGAACAGCGCGATCGGGAAATGAATCAGCACGACGTGTTGCGCGTGTTTTGCGAAAAGGACCGTCTTGAGATCGAACGGATGCACGGCTTCTCCTCAATTACTGCACGATGACTGTGCCGGCCATTTCAGCTGAATCAAACGGAAGTGCGGAAATATTTCCGACTTGCGTTTTTCCTGTCGGAAATCTTGGCCTGCTGGCGCCCAGTGCCGGGCTATCCCTTTCACTCCGCGCTCGAATTTCACGTGCTTCGTCTATCCAAGACCGGCTCCTTGGCCGATTTATTCCCGGCTCACGCACTGACGTGCCCCGCGACCCCGCTTCTCTGGCGAACGAGCGGAGAGAATAAAATCGTGCTCGCGGCAGTTCCTACTAGTGAGGTCGTACCGTTCAGGGGTGAATTGTGAGTGAGTTGGAGCCCGAAGAGCGGGTGCGTTTTGAGCAACTGGTGCTGCCCCACGTCGACGCGGCTTTTAACCTCGCGCGTTGGCTGCTGCGGGGGCGTGCCGATGCCGAGGATGTCGCCCAGGAAGCTCTGCTCCGTGCATGCCGTTTCATCCGCGGCTTTCATGGCGGAGATGCGCGCGCATGGCTGCTGCAGATTGTGCGCAACACTTGCTATACCTGGCTGGAGAAGAATCGTCCTATGGAACTAAGCATGGAATTCGACGAAGAAATACATTTGCAGGCTTGCGCCACGCCTGAAACTCTCGCCATTGCAGGTGATGATCGGGAGCGTCTCATCCTTGCCTTGGAGACGCTGCCACCGCGCTTCCGGGAAGTCCTTGTCCTCAGGGAGCTCGAAGGCTGTTCCTACAAGGAGATTGCCGCGATCACGTCGCTTCCCATTGGCACCGTCATGTCTTCGCTCTCGCGTGCCCGACGCCAGTTGCATTCCGCGCTGGCAAATCCCGTTCAGAAGGGGGCCGTCCGTGAAGTGTAACTTTGCAGGTTCATTGCTCCAGGGCTATTTTGACGGTGAACTAAGTGATCGCAGGGCTGCCGAATTCGAGCGCCACGTCGGACATTGCTCCCACTGCGCGGCTGAACTGGTGGACCTGGATTGGTTGAGCGGCAGATTGCAGCTTACACAGATCTACGAGCCTGCCCCCGCCTCGCTGCGGCGGACAATTAACGCCCATCTCCACCCTATCGCGCCCACCCCTGTCGCGCCTCGGCCTCTTCTTTGGCAATGGCTGGCTGCAGCGGCGGCGCTGCTTCTCATCGCTTTCGTATTGTGGATAGTGAGTCCCGAGCTTCGCAGCGACGATTACCAGGCCGAACTTGCAGGCGAAATTGTCGACGCGCATCTGCGCTCGCTGCAGCCGGGCCACATGACGGAAATCGCTTCCAACGATGAGCGCGTTGTCAAAGGATGGTTCGATACCAAACTCAAGTTTGCTCTTCCAATTCGGGATTTCGCGGGGGCCGGTTTCGCGCTGAACGGTGGACGCCAGGATGTCGTTGAAGGCCGCTTGGTCGCGGTGCTCGTCTATGAGCGTAACGGCCGCCCAATCGATGTATTCGTCTGGCCCACCCGAGAACCGGACACTTCACCGCGCGCAGGTTCTCGGCAAGGCTTCCAATGGGTTGATTGGCGTAAGGACAAACTGGAATTCTGCGCCGTCTCCGACACAGCTCCGGCTGAACTTGAACAGCTCAACCGGCTGATATCCGAGTAGCCACAATGCTGTCCGGCCGTACAATCCCCTGCCTACGAGCCCCGCAGTGGATCGATTTGAAATATTGGCGCAAAAGCGAGCTCGCCGAACTCTCGCCCCAAAGAATTCCACACAATGAGTGGAATCGTAGCTTTTCTCCTCAAACTTTCCAGCTCAGTGGCTGAGACCGATGCGGCGCAGAAGCTCCTGGAACCGCGGATCGGAGCGGAGGGAATCGAAGCCCGGCCGCAAGAGGACACCCGGATTAAATCGTTCTTCGTAGCCTTTTTCGAGCCAAGTCATTGCTTGGTTCTTATCGCCTAGAGTCGCATAGATCACGGCGATTTCCGAGGCATGCGAATAGCCAGGGTTGGAGCGCTTTTTCAGATCACTTAGGAGCTTTGCCGCTTCGCTCATTTTGCCCGACGCTGCGTAGGCTCGAGCCAGATTTGCCATGCAGGTCGGGCTGCCCGCCGAAAGCTGCACCGCCTTTTGCAGCTCTGTGATCGCTTCATCGCCCATCTGTTTTTGGAGGTATGCCTGACCCAGTTGATTGTGTGCGAGAGCAAAATTGGGATCCATCTCGATCGTCTTGCGGCTCTGGCGGATCGATTCGTCATAGGAATGCGCAAGGAGCAGGAGCTCCGCCAAATCGGTGTTAATGATGAGGGAAAGCGGATCCAGGTTTTCCGCCTTTCTCATCTCCGCAATCGCTTCGTCATACCGGCCCAAAAGACTCAGATGCCATGCATACCAATGATGTGCGGTCGCGTAGCCCGGGTTCAGTTCAATGGCACGCCGGAACTCCTTCCCGGCAGAACGGAAATCCCAGTCGAAGCCATCCAGGCAGAATGCAAGCGAGTTGTGCGCTTCGCCGAGCGTGCTGTCCAATTCCAGAGCTTTGATCGCCGCGGCCTTTGCTTTGGGGAGCGCCTCCCTGGGCGTCATCACCGCATACTGCCAGTCTCCCAGCAACGCATACGTGTCGGCCAAGCCGGAATAAGATTGGGCGTATTTCGGATCCTCGTCGATCGCCTGGTTGAAATAAGCCAGGGCAACTTTCAAACCTTCCGCCGTTCGCTTATTCCAGAAGTATCGCCCTTTGAGATAGGACTCGTAGGCTTGTGGATTCACAACCCGCACGCTCTTCAGTGCAGCCTGTTCCTGTGAATTCAAATTGATCCGGATTTGGTCGGCAATCGCTCTAGCCACTTGGTTCTGAAGCGCCAAGGTGTCCCGCAGTTGACCTTCATAACTCTGGGACCATAAGTGCTTGTCAGTCGCGGCTTCGATCAGCTGCGCCGTAATCCGGACCTGGTCTCCGGAACGGAGCACCGTCCCTTCCACCACGGCGTCCACGTCCAGTTCACGAGCGATCTGCGGCAGAGGCTTACGCGCGCGCTTATACCCCATCACGGAGGTACGCGAGATCACGCGCAATGCGCTGATCTGGCCCAGGTCCGAAATCAACTCGTCGGTCATGCCATCTGCGAAATAATCCTGGGACGCATCGCTGGAGAGGCTTTCGAGCGGTAGAACCGCCAGGGAGCGAATGATGGGAGAGGGATGTTTGCGAGAGTAAAGCTTCCAAGTGGCGAGAGATGCCATCACCAGAAGTACTGCCAACACGGAGAGCTTCCACGCCAGTGAAGGTGGGACATATTGGGGCGTTGCGGATTTGCCAGCCGGATCCGGGCGCTCACGAGTTTCTGTGTTGGGATGAGGTTGAGTGGGAGGTGCCGAACCGCGAACCGGGGCTGCCTCGACAGACTTGACCTCCGCGAGGAAGCGGTAGCCCCGACGGGCAACAGTTTCCACAAAGCGGGGACTTTCGGCGGAATCGCCCAGGGCCTCGCGGATTTTGTTGATTGTCTTGTTGAGCCCGTGGTCGAAATCCACGAAAGTGTCCGCGGGCCACAGTCTTTTCTGAAGTTCATCGCGAGTTACGACCTCGCCGGGATGCTCCAGCAGCGCTGCTAGGACTTGGAAGGGTTGTTCCTGAAGGCGAACTCGCAGGCCGTGTTTGCGCAACTCGCCGGCACGAAGATCGAGTTCGAAAACTCCAAAACGAAGCCGCCCGTGAACCTGATGGTCTTCTTCCATTAAGGGTTACCGCACGCGCACCGGAGTTTACCACCATTAAAGCTCCCAGGGACTTGAGGAAGGGACAACTCCACCTAAGCATTGTGTCAACTGCAATTTAGCCGGGGACCCACTTTCCCGTGATGGGGGACTTCCCGTCCATTGTCATTTCTTCGGCGCGGGCTCAAGGTCGCCTGCATGCTCCCACGGGAAATTCACGGGCGTGGTTTGAATTTCTTTCCGAGGCAGGGTTTGCGCTTGCCTCTGAGGCTACAAGGCAAGGTGGAGGTGATTGATGGTTGGGGGGATAGCGATCCGATGCAGCCAGTGCCAACAGCCCATTGCCCCGGGCGAAAGGTTCGTCAGCTTCAAGATTCCAGGGAAAGAAGCCTACCAGTTCTTCCATTGCCGATTCAGTGCCCGAGACTGCTGGGAAGGTCACCTCAAGAAGGACAAGTGAGGCTTCGCGTGCTCGGCGCTTGTGTGCCGCACCTGCCAGCGATACCAACCGCTCTATCCATTCGAATTCCGATTGCCAGCAAGAATGAGAAATTGCGAGCAAACCACTTTCCCGGAGGCGGCGATGACAGCACAGAATTGGCCCGACATTTTTGAACAGGTTGTGTTACCGCACCTTGACGCCGCTTACAATCTGGCGCGCTGGCTGACGCGCAATGAGCCGGACGCTCAGGACGCTGTCCAGGAAGCATACTTACGTGCTTTCCGACACTTCTCCGACTTCCGCGGGGGTGATGCGCGCGCCTGGCTCCTGAAGATTGTTCGTAATACTTGCTATAGCTGGTTGCGCGTAAACCGGCCGCTGCAAGACGCAGCGGAATTCGACGAGAATCTTTTGGCTCCTGATGTTCGCTCTCCGAACCCGGAAGAAGCCGTGCTCCAAAACGCCAGTGGGACTCTGGTGCGAAAGGCGCTGGAGAAGCTCCCGCCAAATTTTCGTGAAGTGCTTATCCTTAGGGAGCTCGAAGGAATGTCCTACCGGGAGATCGCAGCCATCACCGGCATGCCCGCAGGCACCGTGATGTCGAGCTTATCGCGTGCACGGGACCGCCTCCGTCAGGTTCTGACGGCGTCTATCAATGGAGATACGGTGCCAAGTTCACGGCGAACTGTAGTTGTGAACGCATGAAGATATGGGGCCGATCAGCCGAGTCCACTGAAAACAAGGGCCATAGCTCAGCGACTGAAATACTCACAATTTTATTCCCGTTTCCTAAACCTGACAGGATCGGGGAATTATTGAAGAGCATGCGTAGTCTTGCACGATGTAGACACTGAAATATCGCACAAATCAAATCGGCATCGAACCCTAAGGAAGGAAGTCATGCCAGTCACTGCAAATGCCAGGTGCGCAAAGTTAGTAATTAGATCGCTGGCAATATCCACTGTGGAGAAACGGCGCAGACCCGTTTGGGGTACGCGGCCTGGAACGGAATGCATCTCGAAGGAGGCTGTGCCACAATTCTCTTCCCGAACCAGCGATAAAGAGAGCGAAGCGGAGACCATTCAGCGAGCGAGCGAGGGCGATCCGACCGCGTTTGAATGCCTTTACCGGTCGCATTGCAAGCGAGTGTATGCAATATGCCTTCGCATGGTCGGAAACACGACTGATGCGGAAGATCTCACTCAAGAAGCCTTCTTGCTGTTGTTCCGGAAACTTCAAACGTTTCGTGGTGAATCGGCGTTCTCCACCTGGCTGCACAGATTGGTGGTCAACACCGTGCTGATGCACCTGCGCAAGAAGTCGTTACCCGCAGTCTCGATGGAAGGGAGTTCCGCTCCGGACGGTGAAACCGCCCCGCCAAGCATCGATATCGCCGCTTCCGACTTGTTACTGGAGGGATCGATTGATCGAATAAATCTCGGCCGCTGCATCGCGCAGTTGCCGGCGGGCTCTCGCGCAGTATTTGTCATGCACGATATCCAGGGGTACCAACATAACGAGATCGCGGAGATACTGGGACGCTCGGAAGGCGTCTCGAAGTCGCAATTGCACAGGGCCCGCAAGCGTCTGCGTCAATTGCTGCATGAAATTCAGCGTGAAGAGTATCGCGAAAAGCGCGTGGCCGCCAAGAAAACACTCTGCCATAACGCGGGCTGAAATCGGTTAAATCAAAGTATTCGGGAATATTTTCTTCCATCCTGCAGTTAGGTACTTGTGAGAGGCCGTGACGCGGCATTCGTCACCCTTTCCGAGCATCCACCTGCACGAATGCAAAGGGAGAAAATCCTCGATGTTAAACCGCTACCTCCAAATAGGACTTGTGAGCGCTGGTCTTCTGTTACGGGCCTGCGTCCCAATCAGCGCCTCTGCGAACGCCAAGAGTCAGAGTCCGCAAGACTCCACCTCTCAGCAAGTTAACACGGTTCTCCAGTGGAATAGAGCGCTTCTTGCGATCGTCCGGACGCCTGGGGCGCAACCTGCCACCGTCCACCCGACCCGCAGCTTTGCCATCATGCACGCGGCGATCTATGACGCAGTCAATGCGATCGACAGAACACATCGGCCCTACCTTGTCCGCCTTTCCGGCGTGCCACGAAACGCTTCCCGGGAGGCAGCGGCTGCGGGCGCGGCGCACGAAGTTCTGGTTGCGCTGTATCCGGCATTCAAGACCACGCTCGACGCCCAACTGCAGCAATCCCTGGCGCAAATTCCGGATAGTGATGGCAAGGCGGAAGGTGTTCTTATAGGACAGATCGTGGCGGATGACATCGTGGGCGCGCGAAGCAACGATGGCTCGAATGCCCCGCCGATTCACTATGTCTTCGGGACTGCCCCGGGCGATTACCAGTCGACGCCTCCGAATTTTCCGCCCCAGCCGCAATTCACGCATTGGTCGCACGTGACGCCGTTCGCGCTGGAGCGTGCCAATCAGTTTCGTCCCGGCCCTCCCCCGGCGCTGACGAGCGATGCGTACAGCGATGCTTTCAACCAGATCAAGTCCCTTGGAATTGTGAACAGCACGACCGCCACGGCCGACGAGGCGCTGACAGGACGCTTTTGGAATGGCGCCATTCAGAACTATTGGAACGAGATCGCGCAAACGCTCTCGACCGCGCACAATTTGACGACGGCGCAGAATGCCCGGTTGTTTGCCCTGCTTAATCTGAGTTTTGCTGATGACGTGATCGCCTTTTACGACGCCAAATACACCTACAATTTCTGGCGGCCAGTTACCGCCATTCGGGCTGCCGATACCGGTATCAACCCTGAAACCGTTGCTGATCCGAATTGGCTTCCGGAAGTCGGCAAAACAGCGCCGGACCCATCCTATCCCGGAGCTCATGCGGTCATAAGCGCTGCCGCGGCAGAGGTGCTGATTTCCTTTTTCGAGAGGGACCACGCCGAGTTCAACGTCACTTCCGAGGTTCTCCCGGGAGTGGAACGATCCTTCACAAGCATCTCCGCTGCCGCCGAAGAAGCGACGCTAAGCCGCATCTTCGGGGGGCAACATTTCCGCACTGACCTGACCACCGGCCAACGCCTGGGCCGCGAAGTAGCCGACTTTGTCGTGGATAACTTTCTGACATCTCGGCAACAGAAGGACGACTCCGACGACAAGTAAATTGGAAACGTCGATGCGCGCCCATTTCTGAAGTGCCTCCATTATTCAGCGGCGCATTTGAACTGGATCGGAAGGGAAGTTAGGCACGGAGATTGACGTTGCAGGATTTGTTCTTTGATCGGTTCCGATGACAGATGGCTGTATTAACCACTATTATAAATTACCTATTGGTTACAAAGAATTGACTTGGCTGAGTCACAAGAACTGAAACGTAAGGGTAAGTTCAAGCCGGATCAGCGAAATACCTGGTCCGAACAACTCGAACACAATTTCTTGGAAAAGGGGAAAAGCAATGAAGAAGTCAGAAAATAGCATGAAGGGTCCAAGTAACCGGCGCGCATTCCTTACAAACGGAATGGTGGCAGCGGGGGCTGCAACTTTGGGCGCGTCTCTGTTGCCAGGCAGTTCAGCGGCATTTGGCGGGGATGAGGATGGCGCGCCAATCACAAAGGGCGACATCGCAATTCTCACCTTCCTGAGCGCCCTCGAGCAGGTCGAGGCCGATCTGTGGATTCAGTACGCCGAACTCGGCGGAGCGACGAATCAAGGCGTTTCTCCGATAGATCTGGAACTCAACGGTAAGAAAATCATTACCGGGCTCGCTCCGGATTACATCACCGGGCTCCTCGTGCTCGATGGCGACATGCCGCAATACATCGCCGACAATACGGACGATGAAATCAGCCATCACCGGTTTCTCAACAACTACCTGGAGTCGAAAGGCGCAAAACAGATCGACCTGAGCGGCTTTGCGAATCTGGCCCCGAGTAAAGTGAAAGGAGTTCCCCAAACCGGGCGCCTCACCAACTTGAAGCAATTGACCATCGACACCAAGTGGTGGACGCGGCTGCGCAGCGATACCGCGAACCCAGACTTTGGCGGAAGGTTCGAAAACGCGGTTCCCGACCTCGCCAAGGGACCGCATCCGGCCATTCCCCTGAGCGATGCCGATCTGGGCGTGGATGGTAGCGGGAACATCTCCAACCATCTCCAGGCGATTGCCAACACCGCTGGATTCCACTTCGCGTTCATCGAGCAAGGTGGCAGCAGCTTGTACCCCGCGCTGGCTCAAAAAGTGACCAATCTCGAGGTTCTGCGGATTCTGCTCAGCATTGGCGCAAGCGAGATCATGCACTTCCAGACCTGGCACGACAAGGCCGGCAACGCGACCAACATCACCGACGGCGACCTCAGCTTTCCGAACCTCAACGATCCGACGCACACGCCCGCACAAGCCGACGCGCTGCAGACCAACCT
>Ga0210405_10001776_pt1 | contig 23680 bp, 27 predicted proteins | sample IncBWH11MmetaG_FD_155492 | JGI IMG/M metagenome (GOLD analysis project Ga0210405, IMG submission 155492) | Forest soil microbial communities from Barre Woods Harvard Forest LTER site, Petersham, Massachusetts, United States - Inc-BW-H-11-M | ecosystem: Environmental > Terrestrial > Soil >... | reverse complement strand
GGCCTGTCTAGCTACCCCAACGTGCCGCAAAATGCGGACATTTCATGTGCTAATTAAGCGGACATCTCATGTGCTAACGACAGTATTAAATATTAAGTGGTTTGCTCGGTGTGGGTTGGCGGACGGGGCGAGGTCAGAGACATCGTCCGACCACGGCCACTGACCACTCGCCGACTGTGGTTCTGCCTTTCGTCATCCCCCCAAGGCACCAGCATGGGGCGGAATGTTCACAAGCTCTAAAGGGCGACTGGCAGCGCCTTGAGTCCTCGCAGGACCGGGTTAGGAACCCACTCGACGCTCTGCCGCGTCAGCTGCATGCACGGAAACCGCTGCACAAGCTTCAGGATCGCGACTTGGCCCTCGAGCCGCGCTAACTGATTCCCAATGCAAAAGTGAGCGCCCGCTCCAAACGCCAGATGAGGATTGTTCACGCGTTTCAAGTCCAGACGGTCGGTATCCCGAAATTGCCGTGGATCGCGATTTGCTGCCCCCAGGATGAACAGGATGGGGTCTCCCGGACGTAGGCGCACGCCACAAATCTCCAACTCTTCCTTTGCGATGCGTCCTGTGTATTGCACTGGACTCTCATACCGGAGCAGTTCCTCAACCGCCGAACGGATCAGTCCCGGATTCTCACGCAGCTGAGCCATCTCCTCAGGGTGCCGCAGCAGCGTGTACATCCCGTTTCCAACCAGGTTCCGGCTCGTTTCATGGCCACCGAAAAGCAGCATCACGCACTGTGCGTAAACTTCTTCTTCCGTCAGAACCTCTCCGTCTTCCTCGATATCGAGCAAGAGGCTTATCAGATCGTGGCCCTTTTGCTTTCGCCGCTCTGCGGCAGTCTCGCGGAAGAACTTTGTCAGCGCCAGCACGGCATCGTTTGCAGGTTGAACACTTTCTGGAGTCTGAGCAGGAGTCCCAAAGAAGCGCGCGATCGCGTCCGTCCACTCGAGTAGCCGGTCATGCATCGCGTCCGGAACTCCAAGCATCTCTGCAATCACGCGCATGGGCAGTGGATAGGCAATGGCGCGCATCAAGTCCGATTCGGAGGCATGCACAAGCGGCTCCAGCATGCGATCGACAATCCTCTCAATCTGAGGACGCAACGAATCCACGATGGCAGGAGAGAACCCCCGATTCATCAGCTTGCGTAGCCTCGTGTGTTCCGGCGCATCGATAAACAGCATCCACAGGCCCAGCAATCGCGCCAGTTCCTTAAATTCGTCGCGCCGCTCCAGCGGCAGCGTCAACAAGAAGAGCCCCGTCCGTTTTGCGCTCAGGCGCACATCTCGAATGGCCGTCGAACAATCCGCGTGGCTGAAGACGGCCCACGCGCCGTTTTTGTAGTTCACGTAGTGAATCGGCCCCTCCTCAAGGAACCGCCGGTAGATCGGATAGGGGTCGTGCAGCAGTTCTTCGCCGAAGAGCGGTTTCAGCGTGAGCGCTACTCTTCGGACTTCAGTCATCTTCCCTCCGTCACGCTAAACCTGGCGGACATGATACATCCATGTCCATCCCTCAAAGGCTGTCGCCTTAATTTCTTCGGGAACGCGTACTCTCCAAAAGAGTACGCGACGCATTGATTTATTCTCGGCCTTCCTGCACAACGCCGTTCAAACGTATAATCCCGCGAATGGGCAATTCTCCTCTACCGTTTGGGATTGACCGGTCTCTTCTGCGCCTGGATGGGCAGAACCCTTATTGCTGCCTACACTTTGTGATGATCTTCGTACGCGATCAGGATCGAAGCCTGCGCTTCTACGTCGAGCAGCTTGGTTTTCGTCTTGTCGTGGATGAACGTTTCGAGTTTGGCGGCCGGTGGATCGAGGTTGCGCCTCCGGATGGGAGCGCGAGCCTCTCCCTGGCTTTGGCGAGGCCTGACTCTCCGGCAGACAAACTCGTCGGGCGCGATACTCAAATCTACTTCATAACCGAAGATGTCAACGCCAAGTTCTCCGAATGGAGCAATCGCGGCGTTCGCTTTCAGTTTCCACCAAAGAAACCCGAATGGGGCGGAACGTTCACGCGATTTGAAGATGTGGACGGAAATTCTTTCGGGCTTGCCGGCTTTGATGAACTGACGCGAGGCGTTGAGACGCAACGCCTCGCCCTGGCCCAAAAGCTCGAATCCGAACGCCGCGCCGCGCAGGAGCTGGAAATTGCGAAGCACGTCCAGTCAAGGCTGTTTCCTCAAATCTATCCCAAACTTAAGACCCTTGAATACGCGGGGATATGTTTTCAGGCTCGCCAAGTGGGCGGGGATTACTTCGACTTTCTCGATCTCGGCCAGGAGCGTCTCGGCTTGGTGATCGGCGATGTTTCGGGCAAAGGAATTGCGGCCGCTCTCTTGATGGCTAATCTACAGGCGAGCCTCCGCAGCCAGTGCGCGATTGCTTCGGACCATCCGCAGCGTTTCTTGCGTTCCGTGAATCATTTGTTTTACGAAAACACCGCCGACGGAGACTACGCAACCTTTTTCTTCTCTGAATATGATGATAAAACGCAGCGCCTGCGCTACGCGAATTGTGGCCATCTTTGCGCTCTTCTCCTTCGGTGCGATGACACTTTTGAGCGGCTCAACTCTACTTCCACTGTCCTGGGACTCTTTGAGAACTGGGATTGCCCGCTCGAAGAGCGCCAGCTTTTGCCAGGAGACACGCTCGTTCTCTACACCGACGGCGCGACCGAATCCTTCAACGAAGACGGAGAAGAATTCGGAGAGCGCCGCCTAATCGAAGCGTTGCGCCGCCATCGTGGACAATCTTCGCAAGTCTTGATCGCGTCCATCGTCGAAGAAGTCCGCCAGTTCAACCCCAATGAACAGCAAGATGACATCACGCTAATCGTTGCCCATTGCCGGGAAAATGTTGAAGCTGTCTGATCCGATTTCCAAGAATCAACTTTCAGGACTGTCAGGAGTTGCCAATGCGGGTTTTTCAGCTCCGGCACAGCGCGGCGGCCCCGGCTATTCCGGCGTCCGATCCGTATTTCGCCAGGACCATCGGAATTTCTGCAAAGCGCTGGTTCACGCACCAGTTCGGCAACTGTTCGCGGATGCGGTCGAAAAAACCGCTCATCAGCTGGGCCAGTCCTCCGCCAAAAATGAACACGTCTGGCTCCAGCAGGTCGATCACATTCCCCGCCCAAATCGCCAGGAAATCCGCAGTTTCCAGCAGCACCTCTGCGGCGAGGGGATCTCCCATGCGAAACGCTTCTGCCACAATCTCGGCATTCACGGCATCGACATGGTAGCCAGCAAGAGCGAGCATTTTCGATTCGGTCCGCCCCGTTTCGGCTAGAGTCGGATTGGCACGATGCGATTCCGCAAGCCGTTCCCGGGCTCGCCGCGCGATGGCCGGGCCAGAGCAATATGCTTCGATGCAGCCGCGCTTCCCGCAGCCGCATCGCGGTCCGCGATAATCGATCGACAAGTGGCCGCCCTCGGCAGCGCTCCCCGTTCGCCCGTGATAAATGCGCTTGTCAAAAACGATGCCGGTTCCAATCCCCGTTCCCAGCGTCGCGTAAAAGACATTCCTGTAACCGACACCGACTCCCCAGATCGCTTCCGCCAGCGCCGCCGCATTTCCGTCATTGTCCACTCGCGCGGAGAATCCAAAGACGCGCTGCACCTCCGCGGCAAGCGGAAAATTCCTCCAACAAGGCACGTTCGGTGGATTGAGAATGACTCCAGTCAGAGGATCGAGCGGCCCCGGCGAGCAAATTCCAATTCCAGTTAAACTCGACCGCGCCTCAGGACGAGCTGCGAAAACGGCTTCGATTGCGGACTGCACCGCGCCGAATCCGTCGGCTGTGCTTTCGCGCGCAGGCATCGCCACACGCGTCTGAAAAAGTATTGTGCCCTCGGCGTCCACAAGACCCGCGGCCACTTTCGTGCCGCCAATGTCCACACCAAGCGCAAATGTTCGAGCCGCGTCCAATGATTGAGTCCTATATTTTCAGCGAGCAAATTAGTCGATGCCCAAACGATGCTGCATCTCTTCGAGAGAGTATCCCTTGGTCTCCGGATAGAAGAAAAGCACGACGAAGAATTGCACCACCATCATCGCCCCGAAAAACACAAAGGGATACGCGCCGGAAGATTTTGCAAGCTGCGGGAATGTATAAGCAATGATGGCGTTCATGATCCAATGTGAAGAGCTTCCCACGCTTTGTCCCTTTGCGCGCACGCGATTTGGAAATACTTCGCCAATGTAAACCCAAATCACGGCGCCCTGAGAAATGGCGAAGAAGGCGATATACGCGACGAGGAACACGAGAAGAGAGCTCTCGTGACTATGCGTGAAGAACACCCAGGAAACGCCCAAAAGGCACGCAGCCGTTCCTACGGATCCGATCAGCAAAAGTGTTTTTCGGCCGAGCTTATCGATTACAGACATGCCCAGCAGTGTCGCAGCGAGATTCATCCCGCCGACGGCCACTGCCTGCAAGTCGCCGGACATCTTGCTGTAACCGGCCGCCGCAAAAATGTCATTCAGATAGTAAAGAATGGCGTTGATGCCGGAGAGCTGGTTGAACATGCCTATTGTAATAGCCAGAAAAAGAGGGAATCGGTATTTCCAGGAGAAAAGCGGCTCAGAGGTTTGCAAACGCTCGAGATGAATGGAATCGACGATCTCGCGCAGCTCGCCTTCGGGATTTTCTGCGCCCATCATTTGCAGAACGGTGCGCGCTTCGTCCACGCGCTTCTGTGTTACCAGCCAGCGCGCGCTAGGCGGAATGCCGAACAGCAGCACGAGAAAAAGAAACGCCGGAATCGCGGCAATGCCAAGCTGCCAGCGCCATTCAGCTGCGCCAAGCCCAAACCGTCCAATGCAATAGTTGGACAAATATGCGAGCAGGATGCCGATCACAATGTTTATTTGGAAAGTGCCGACCAGCCGTCCTCGCGTTTTTGCTGGCGCGAGTTCCGCGATGTAGACCGGACCGAGCACCGAGGATCCGCCGATACCCAATCCTCCGATGAAGCGCGCTACCAGGAGTGCATGCCAGTTCCATGCGAAGGCGCAACCCAACGCCGAGATCACATAAAAAACGGCGAGGACGCGCAGGGTCTCACGTCCGCCCCATTTTTGGCCAGGGATTCCGGCGGACATCGCGCCCATGACTGTGCCGAGTAGCGCCATGGCCACCGTGACACCCAAGGCCCTCGGCGACAATCCATAAGCAATCGTCAGCGAATGCGTCGTACCGGAGATAACGGCGGTGTCGAAACCGAACAACAAACCGCCCAGCGCACCGACTGCGGTCGCTTTGGCGAGATTCGCGTTCATCGCCGCCCGCTCGAAAAAGAAAACGTCATTCGCGTTTCTCCTAACGATCTTCCCGCTCTCACTGCGCGTAGAAAACGCTCATGGTCCTATAAAAATTCCAATCATCAACTTTCGAGGACATCTCGAACGGAGCGTGCATCGAAAGCAGCGGCACCCCGAAATCAATCACCTCCATGTCTTCCCGGGACATGAATCCGCCGATGGTGCCACCGCCGCCGACATCCACTTTGTAAGTGTGTGTCTGCCACGAAATTCCATTGCGGTCCAGCAGGCCACGCATCTTCGCCGTGAATTCCGAAGGCGGGTCAAAACCCTCTCCGTAGAGCTTGATAGTTACGCCATAGCCGAGCCGCGCCGCGTTTGTGGCTTCGGCGGTGAAAGGAAAAATGGGATTGATCCCATCGTTGGCATCGGCAGAAATCACCATCGAATTATGCAAAGCGCTCCGCAAATCCAAATCGTTGTACGCCGGCCCGCGTTGCGCCCCGATGAGCCGCGCAAAAGTCGAATTCAGAAACTGAGAGCCTGCGCCGGTGTTATTCACGGACCCGACTTCCTCGAAGTTGGAAAGATAAGCCAGCGCCGTAAGTTTCGGCGTGCCTTTGAGATCGATGATCGCGCGGGCGGCGCAAAACGAAGAAACGCGGTCGTCCTGTCCATACGCCCCAACGAGGCCACGGTCAAAACCAACGTCCGCAGGATGCGCCGCGGGCACCAGAGCAAGCTCAGCGCTCACAAGGTCTTCTTCTTTGAACTTGTACGTGGAAGTCAAAAGTTGTGTGACTGCCACCGCGACAGAGTCTTTCTCGCCAGGAATGCTGCCTATGACGGGATCCAGTTCCTCGCCTTGCAGCACGTTGGTATACGTCCGGCTTCGCAATTCCACATCCGAATGCGGCGCGTTGTCCGGAATTACAAAAACCGGCTCGCCAGGGTTCAGTCCGATGGAAACTTCGATCGTGCGTCCATCGGTCGTATCAATGCGGCCGACAAGGGCCAGCGGAATGTTGGCCCACTGATACTTTTTGATCCCCCCATAATACTTCGTCTTAAAAAGCGCGAATCCTCCAGCTGGATAAATCGGCCGGCCCTTCAATTCGATGTGCGGGCTGTCCTGATGCGTGCCAACAACGTGCGAACCGTCCACGATGGGGTCGGAGCCAATCACGGCGAGAATGAGGCTGCGATCCCGATTCGGAACAATCAGGCGCGCACCTGGTTTTACCTGCTCAGGTTTGGTGAATTCAGTAAAGCCGGCGGCGCGTGCCCTGCGGATCACTTCGCGTGTGGAACCCAGCGCCGATCTTGCGATGTTCAGATAGTTTTTATAGTCCTCCGAAAATTCCTGAACTTGCGTGCGCTCTGTCGGCGTTAGAAGCAGCCAGGACGATTTTTTCTTCCCCCATGCGTCGCCTTCGTCTTGCGCAGAAAGTGTGGCGGAAAGACTTCCGGCCAACGCGAGCAAAGTGGCCAAGAGAAAAAACCTCCGTCGTATAATCTTCATCGTACTTTCTCCTCATTTCTCAGCGTTTCTGCAACACATTCAAATCAGCCAGCTCGCAACGAACTGAGGATGGTACCTCAAAATCGGCTTGGCTAGTGTTGGCGCGGTAGGCGCGACTCTTCCGCCGCGCGAACTGCCGCGCGTTGCCCGGCTGCGGTGCCAGCCGTCGCTTCACGCGCGCCCCCCCCAGTTCATGGTTCACTGCCACGGCGAAAAGGGTTAACGTACGCACCATGTCTTCCCCTGCCAGCTTGTATGACAGCGTGCCGTATCCGGGTCTGGCCTTTTTGCAAACGCATCCGGACCGGCTCGCCGTCATGGGTACTCTCTTTGGCATGAATTCCGTCGCCGTGGAGCATTGCCGCGTCCTGGAGATTGCTTGCGGCAACGGCAGCAACTTGATTCCTATGGCGTACGGGCTTCCCGGTAGTCAGTTCACAGGCGTAGATCTTGCCGCGAACCCGGTTGAGTTCGCTCAGGAAAGAATTAGATGCCTGGGCCTCAAGAACATTCGAATCGAGCAGATGAATTTAATGGAAATCGGTCCAGACTTCGGGGAGTTTGACTACATCATTGCGCACGGCGTTTATGCGTGGGTCCCAAAATCCGTCCAGGCAAAAATCCTCGCTATCTGCAAAGCGAATCTCAGCGCCAATGGTGTGGCTTTTGTAAGCTACAACACACAACCGGCAGGATACGTCCGGGAAATCCTGCGAGATATGATGCAGTTCCACGAACGTCGCACAAAGGGAACAGCGGATCGCGTAAAAAATGGCCGCGAGTTTCTGGAATCGATTCTGAAAGCGACCGATGCGCGGTCTCCGTGGAAGGCGCTGTTCCACGATGAACTGAAGGTGATGTTTAACCGCGACGAAAGAGTGGTGTACCACGACGATTTTGCGGACTGCTTCCTCCCGGTTTCTTTCGGCGATTTTGTTCAGTGCGCGGCCGATTGCGGATTGCAGTTCTTGAGCGAAGCGCACATCAAAGACGTGCTGGAACCCGACTTGGACGAGGAGGCGCTTGACGCGCTGAGGCAAGTCGCGGGCGGCGATCTAGTCGCGTACCAACAGTATCTTGATTTCGCGCGGTATCGAAGATTCCGGCAATCGTTGTTGTGCCATGCCGACATTCGCTTGCGGCGAGAGGGCGTACTGGCACGCGCACAAAAATTGCGAGTGGCTTCACCGATGAGAGCGGCCACCGAAAAACCCGATGGCGCCGTAGAGTTCGCGAACATCCGTGGCGCCGGCACACTGACCACGAACAATCCGGTGATCATCGCGTTTCTCCGGCGGCTGGAGCAAATTTGGCCGCGGGCCGAGAGTTTCGAGCAGCTGGTAGCCGCGATCCTTCCGTTGGGTCCGGACGCGCAGCAAATCGAAGCCGTCGAAGCCCTCACACACGCGCTGCTGAAATTTGCCGCAAGCACGCTGGCTGACCTGCGAACGTATGACCTGCCCTTTCCTGCGGGCGTCTGCGAGAAGCCGACGGCAAGTTTGCTGGCGCGCCTAATGGTGCAGGATGGAGGCATGGTGACGACGCTTCTTCACACGCACCTCACCATAGAAGATGAGCAGGGGAGAAAGTTTTTGCAATTGCTCGATGGGACTCGCGACCGTCAGGCGCTGACCGATGCGATTGCGGCTGAGTCTCCGAACGACTCGCGCGAGACAATTCTTCGGCAAGTGGATGGGAATCTGGTCAACTTCTATCGCATGGGATTGTTGGTAGCGTGATGCGGAGGATCGAAGCATAACCGGTTGTACAGCGCAATTTCACGGATTTGGGAAGACGCCGGCCTTTCTGTATGATTTTACCCCGTGAACATTGTCCTGAGCGATGTTGAGGCCAGAGTGCTCGGCTGCTTGGTGGAGAAGGAAATCACCACGCCGGAATACTATCCCCTTTCGTTGAACGCGCTGGTCCATGCATGCAACCAGAAATCTAATCGCGATCCGTTGATGAATCTCGATGAAGCTGCGGTGCGGAACTCTTTACGCGCGTTGGGAGAGCAGGCCCTTGCCAGGTCAGCCGGCGGCGATAGCCGCGTGGCAAAATACGAACACCGCCTTTCGGAAGTTTTCAATTTCACGCGGCCAGAAACGGCGATTCTCTGCGAGTTGTTGCTGCGCGGGCCGCAGACGCCCGGCGAATTGCGCAGCCGCGCGGAGCGCATGCACCCATTTGAAGATTTGAGCGTGGTGCAATCAACGTTGAAGCATTTGATGGAACGCGAGCCGCCGCTCGTAAAATTACTGCCGCGCCAGCCAGGCAACAAAGAGGCGCGCTACATGCATCTATTGTCGGGTGATGTGGAAGTGCGCGAAACGCTCCCAGTAAAGCAAGTGGCCGTATCTAGCAGCGCGGTGGAAAACGCGCGGATGACGGAGCTGGAAAGTGAAGTCGCGGCGCTGCAAAAAGAAATTGCGGATTTGAAGGCGCAATTCGCTGAGTTTCGAAAGCAATTTGAGTAGGATGCGCTTCTCACAGTAGCAAGCCCGGGTGATTCTTAGTTTTTCGAAGGAAGGGTTGACACAGGCCCGTCTGAGTTCATAACATGAGGTTTCACGCTTGAAGGTTCGAGTCTCCTTGGAGCAGTTCGAAACGTTGTGTATCTCGCGGCACGAAACAAAAATACATGATCACAGTTAAAGACCTTACGAAGAGGTACGCGCGCAACACGGCTGTCGACCACATCTCCTTTGAAATCCAAAAAGGCCAGATCGTCGGCTTCCTGGGGCCCAATGGAGCCGGCAAAACCACGACCATGCGGATGCTGACGTGTTTTCTGCCACCTACGGCAGGCACCGCGACGGTAGCTGGCTTCCACGGCCTCTAAGAGCCCATGGAAGTGAAAAAGCGCATCGGGTATCTGCCGGAAACACCGCCTCTCTATCCGGAAATGCGGACCGGCGAGTATTTGGAGTTCGTGGGCAGATTGAAAGGGATTGCGAAGGCGGACTTGGCCAAGCGTGTGGATTATGTTTGCGAGCGCTGCTCAGTGACGGATGTGCGTGGCAAGCTGATCAGCAAACTTTCCAAAGGCTACCGGCAACGCGTAGGCTTGGCGCAGGCCATCATCCACAATCCCGAAGTGCTGATTTTAGACGAGCCAACGGCGGGTCTGGATCCCAAGCAGATTAATGAGACGCGTGATTTGATCAAGAGCCTTGCCGGCGATCACACCATTATTTTGAGCACGCACATTTTGCCGGAGGTCGCTCAGACCTGCCAACAGGTGATCATCATCAGCAAAGGCAAGCTGGTGGCGACGGACACCGTCGACAATTTGCAGAATCGCGCGCGCGGCGCGGAGTCGGTTATTGTGGAAGTGGGTGCCCGCAACGGAGAACTCGATTCCTCGGCAATACAAAGCAGGTTGGAGAGAATTTCAGGCGTCAGCAAGGTGCTCTTCAAAGAAAAGCGCCAGGCGCGCAATGTGTTCGAAGTAGAGAGCGGGAAAGGGCGGCTGGTTCGGGGCGATCTGGCGCGCGCGGTCGTGGAAGCAGGCTGGGACCTCAATGAGCTGCGTCCCTCAGCGATGAGTCTTGAAGAAGTGTTCCTACAGCTTACGGGAGATCAAGCGGGTGCCCCCAAGGAAGAAGCCGCCAGCAAGGAAGAAGTCGCTACGAAGGGGGCGAGCAAGTGAGAAACACCTGGATCATCTGGCGTAAGGAACTGACCAGTTATTTTGTTTCGCCGATTGCCTACCTGCTTCTGGTGATGTTCGCAATTATTTTTGGCTTTTTCTTCTGGACCCGCATGGAAGGCTTCGTGAATGAGGGCATGTCCTCGATGATGCGGGGCGAGATGTTTCCGATGAACCTTAACGAGCAGGTGATCCGCCCCCTGCTTTCGAACGTCGGCATCATCGGGTTGTTTTTCATTCCGATGATTACAATGCGCCTGTTTGCCGAGGAGAAGCGCAGCGGCACTATCGAACTGCTTGTCACATCGCCGATCCGTGACGGCGAAATCATTCTCGGAAAGTGGCTGGCGGCTTTGACGTTGTACGCCGCCCTGCTCCTCTTGACCGCCCTCAATTTCGTTTTTCTTTTCAAATACGGAAATCCGGATTGGAAACCGTTGGTCATTGGCTATTTGGGATTGCTCCTGCAGGCCGGAGCTTTGCTGGCTATTGGGATGTTCATTTCCACGTTGACGAAAAACCAGATCATCGCAGGCGGAGTTACCTTCGGCGTGTGCCTGCTGCTTTGGATTCTTGAGTGGCCGAGCTACCTGGCGCCTGGGCCCACGGCAAAAGTGTTGGCCTACATGTCCGTGGTAACGCATATCGAGTCGTTCTCGAAGGGCGTGCTCGATTCCAGGGACGCTGTCTACTATTTAACTTTGGTGTTTTTGGGGCTCTTTTTCACGGCGCGCTCGCTTGAATCGCTGCGCTGGAGGTCGTAATTGAATACCGAGTTGTTGAAGGCGAGACAGACGAAGTACGCAGCGTACGCGACTCTATATATCGCTGTGACGCTCGCGGTCGTGACCGTGGCGAATGTTCTGGCGGACCGTTACGACAAATCCTACGACGCGACTTCGAACAAGCGCTATAGCTTGTCGGAGCAGACAGTCAAGATCGTAAAGGGCCTCAAGCAGGACGCGAAAATTACGTATTTCGATCAGGGGTCGCGTTTCCCGGAAGCGAAGGACAAGCTCGAGCAATATGCCAATTTGTCGCCCAAGGTTCACGTTGAGTATGTCGACCCCGACAAGAAACCGGAAGTGGCGCGGGCGGCGGGAATCAAGAACTATGGCACCACGGTCGTGCAGATTGGCGCGAACAAGAATGAGGCCAAGAGCACGAGCGAAGAAGACATTACGGGCGCCTTTGTTCGCAACCTGAAGAACACGACGCGAACGGTCTGCTTCGTAGCTGGGAGCGGGGAGCACCAGATTGATGATACGGGTCGAAGTGGCTACTCGCGGCTAAAAGACCTGCTCGTGAAGGATGAATATCAGTCGAAGTCCATCAACCTGCTGCAGAAAGCGGAAGTACCGGCGGACTGTACCGTTGTGGTTGTGGGAGGTCCTAAGAGCGACTACCTTCAACCGGAAGCAGATGCCCTGAAGAACTATGTTGAGGCTGGTGGGCGTGCGATATTCATGCTCGATCCTCCGCTGAAGATAGGGCTAGATGAAATCGGGGACAACGACGCGCTGACGGCAGTACTCGCAGGTTGGGGCGTAACTGCGGACAAGGATTTGATTTTAGACTTGAACCCGATCGGTCAGGTTTTGGGGTCCGGACCACAGGTGGCGCTTGTAATGCGGTACGATTCGCACGCCATTGTGAATGAGATGAAGGGAAACGCGACGGGATTTCCGCTTTCACGTTCGCTGGAAACGAAAAATGGCGACAAGACCACGGTTGAGAAGCTTTTTGATTCTTCGGAAAGCAGCTTGGCCACGACAAAACTGGATTCGCCAAGCATTAATCCCAATGACCCAAAAAACAAAAAGGGACCACTGACACTTGCCGCCGCGGGAACGTACAAGACTGGCAAGGAGAATTCCCAAGGGCGGTTTGTCGTCATAGGCAGTTCAAACTGGGCGTCCAACGGGTTCCTCGGCTTCCAGGGCAATCGCGACCTGGCGCTTAATGCCATGAACTGGCTGTCGTCAGATGAAGACCTTATCTCGATCCGTCCGAAAGAGCCCGAAGATCGCCGCATTACCATGACAAATTCCCAGATGCATTGGGTGATTGTTGCGAGTCAGTTTCTATTTCCACTTGTGGTCGTAATCACGGGAGTTTCGGTCTGGTGGCGCAGAAGGTAAGGCGCTTCCAAAGCCGCGAAGCATAGTTCACAGAATGCCGGGGCATCTCCAATGAAAATGAATAGTTTGCTGATTGCCGCGATTGTTTTGGCGGCGCTCTCGGGAGTTCTCTATTGGTCCAATCATCGAAAGCCCGCGGAGAATGCCGTCAAGGTCTCGGCGGACACGCCTCCAAAGATTCTCACGCTGACTCAAGCGGACATCACCAAAGTTGACATTAAGAAAAAGAGCGGAGACGAAGTAGGACTCGCGAAGGATAACGCCGGCAAGTGGCAGATTTCTGGAGCGAAACCGCTGCGCGCTGACCAAAACGAAGTGTCGAGCATGCTATCGACGTTGTCTTCGCTGAGTTCAGAGCGTCTGATCGAGGAAAAAGCCGGCAACTTGGCAGACTATGGATTGGCGCAACCGTCCATCGAAGTGGACGTGACGGAAAAAGATAACAAGACGCAGAAAGTGTTGATTGGCGACAACACGCCGGCGGGAAACGCGGTGTACATTGCGCTGGCTGGCGATCCGCGCGTGTTTACGCTTGCGAGTTACAACAAGACGAGCCTGGACAAGAGCGCGAAAGATTTGCGAGACAAGCGCTTGCTGGTATTCGAGCAAGACAAGCTGAGCCGCGTGGAGCTGGCGGCAAAGAAACAGGCCATCGAGTTCGGACGCAACAAGGACCAATGGCAGATTGTCAAGCCAAAGCCACTGCGCGCCGACGATTCAAAAGTAGAAGAACTGATCCGCAAACTCGGTGAAGCGAAGATGGACTTGACCGCGTCGGATGCTGATCAGAAGAAAGCAGCGGCCGCATTTAGTTCCGGCACTGCGGTGGCAATTGCAAAATTAACCGATGCTTCCGGCACGGAAGAGTTGCAAGTTCGGAAGAACAAGGACGATTACTACGCGAAATCAACCGCGGTCGAAGGCGTATACAAAGTGGGAAGCGATTTGGGAACTGGCCTTGATAAAGCAGTCGACGATTTTCGCAACAAAAAGCTGTTCGATTTGGGATTCACTGACCCCGACAAGATCGAGTTCCACGATGGTGCCAAAGCATATTTCCTGACGAAGGGCGGCTCGGATTGGTTTTCCGGTGACGGCAAGAAAGTGGATTCCATTAGTGTCGAGTCGTTCGTCGAGAAAGTACGCGACCTGGCGGCAAGCAAATTCGTGGATTCAGGATTCAGCACGACGCAACTCGAAGTGACGGCCACATCGAACCGCGGAAAGACCATCGAAAAGGTATTGATATCGAAAGACGGCGATCACTATGTTGCTGAGCGCGAGGGCGAGCCCGCGCTATATCAGTTGGACCCGGTTGTGGTGACGGGTTTGGAGAAGGCGGCGCAAGATATGAAACCGGCACCTGAACCGAAGCCAGAAGCCACGTCGAAAAAGAAGTAGCAGGCACAGTTGAAACCTGCGCAAGGTGCGACTACAGTGCATTGCGTTCCGCAACGGTCAGCCTCGGAAGGCTGACTCTACAAGTTCCGCGCAATATTTTTGGCGCCGTGCTGCATGGCACGATCCAGTGTGAGTTTTTCTTCGGGCGTAAGTTGACGCACGGCAGCTTTCGCCAAGTCTCCCAGCGCGAGCGGCCCGATGGCCACGCGAATTAGTCGCAGAACTTCAATGCCTAGAGCTTCGAGCATGCGGCGGATGTGCCGGTTTTTCCCTTCATCGAGAATAATTTCCAGCCAAGAATTGCGTTCCCCGCGACGAAGCAGAGAAGCGCCCTTCACCCGAAGCGTGTCTCCTTCCTTGGTCCGGATACCATTCTTGAGAGTGTCGAGCAGCGCCGCATCAGCGATTTTTCCAATTTGTACATGATAGGTTTTGTCGAGATGCGTTTCCGGCGCGGTGACCCAAGCAGCCCATTCCGAGTCGTTGGTGAGAAGCAGCAAACCTTCGCTCGCCTTGTCGAGCCGCCCAACAGGAGCGACCCAGGGAAGGTGCGCGCCGAGAAGCGAGTAGACCGTGTCGCGCCCTTTTTCATCGGACGCAGTTGTCACAATCCCGCGAGGCTTGTTCAGCACGAGATAAACTTCCTTTGCCGCGGCAACAGGTTGACCTTCAATTTCGATCCGATCCTTGCCAATCCGCACAGGAGTTTCCGGATCGCGTCGCATTGCCCCGTTAACGCGAACTTTCCCCGCGCGAATAAGCTCAGCGGCACGCGCCCTTGAGCAGAAGCCCAGTTTGGAAAGTGCGCGGGCTAGACCAGGCATGATTTGAGAGCGTCCGACGGTGGAAACATCTCGCTTGAGGAACCTGAGTAAGCTCGGCAAGACTTTGCTTCTGGAGATATGGGCTGGGATATGGAATTATAGTATGCAGGAGTTCGCAATGGCTGAAGACGAAAAAATTGACTGGTCGCAGTGTTCATTAGTGGAGGCTGATCCGCGTGTAGTTAGTGGCGCTCCGGTGCTGCGCGGCACTCGTATGCCGGTGAATGCGATTGTAGATAACTTCGACTACGGGATGAGTGTAGCCGAAATCTCTGAACAATTCGAAGTGCCTGAGGAGATCCTTCAGGCGATTCTGACGTACGCAAAGAGTCATCGAGTTGCGCATCCTGTTTGATAAGAACGTTCCAGTCGGAGTGCGGCAGTTTTTGGCGAAGCACGAAGTCCAAACAGTTGAGGAATTGAAGTGGCCTCCAAAACTTGAAAACGGAGAGCTCCTTCGGGCCGCTGAGGCTGCGGCTTTCGACGTTTTGGTCACTTCGGACCAAAACATAAGCTATCAGCAAAATCGCAGCGACCGGAAACTCGCACTGGTTGTGCTTGGGTCGAATATTTGGCCAGTCGTGCGCAACTACAGCGCTGCGATCGCAGCGAAAGTGGATGCCGCCAGACCAGGAAGCAATCACTTCATCGACGTGCTGCTTCCACCCGAACCTGGAAGAAAATCGCACGACTAATACCGGTCTAGCTCGAACCTGTCGCGCTTGGAGTTGGCGGAGGCGTAACGGTGGGATTCGGCACGGTTGGAGGTGCTGTCGCATCGTGTTTCACTGCGCCGTAGCGAGCGGCCAGCCAGGCACGGACTTCGTCGGGATCATAGTGGAACGGACCGATGCCGCCGCGATAAGCGATGCGGCCGGATTCGTCGATGACGTAGAGGCGCTCGGGCCAGGCGGAATAAGCGGCTTCGGCAGAGTTGTTGATGTCGTCGATGCCGAAGGCGATGGGGTATTTGAACCGCTTGATGAAATCGTTGGCAATGGCGACGCGTTGGCCGAGCGTCTTCGGTTGGGCGTAGCAGACGTCGTCCTTCACGTTGGATTTCATTTGCCATTCGTCCGTGGGATGAGCTTCGCGAACGTAAACAGTGAGGAAATCGGCGTGATCTTTGTAGTCGTTGTAAATCTGCACCACGTCACCGACGTGGCGGCGGAAGGGCGGTCAAGTGTAGCTGCCGAAGATGATGACGAGAGGGCGTCCGCCGGTGCGTTCGCGGATGTGGAAGTGATCTGAACCGTCGAGGGCGACGAGCCGCGCGTCAGGTGCATCGTCCCCGACTTTGAGCGTGCCGCGGTGCATGTGGGGAAGCGCATAGCGGACCATGCCGTAGACATCTTTAGGGCTGCCGGCCATCTTGCAGAGAACGAGGAACACGGCGAGCAAGAGGACCAGGAAAATCGCGATTGTCCATTTCCAGAAGAGGTTCATGGTCACCTGTTCTACTTGCTTAGAGACTCTCGCGCACCTGATTCGCTTCCGGCAAGAACTCCAACCTTTTTGCTACTTCGGAATACGACAAACATGGTCGCGAAACGTAACACCTTGGCGCTCGCGGATGAATAGTGTTTTTGCATTAGTTGGAGCGCTTCACGGCTATTTGCGCACATCCTTGGCTAGAAGGTGTTCGCGCTCGGCTTTGTAGCGGGCCAGAGAACGCTCGATGACGGTAAGCGCGGCGTAAGCGGGCCGGATTTCTTCGACTTCCACCTTTTTGCCTTCGAGCAACTTGTAATCCTGGAAGAAACGGCGAAGAACCAGCAAGCGATGCGGAGGCAGATCGCGGGCTTCGATGTAGCTGCTGAATTCGGGATCGCCAGTGGCCACGGCGATGATTTTATCATCGCTGGCGCCGGAATCGATCATGGACATGAGGCCAATGGCGCGAGCCTTGATGAGGGCGAGCGGCTGAACGGGCTCTTGGCAGAGGACGAGCACGTCGAGAGGATCATTGTCCTCGGCGTAGGTCTGCGGAATAAAGCCATAGTTCGCAGGGTAGAAAACGGCTGAATGGATGATGCGGTCAACCTTCAGAAGGCCGCTGGGTTTGTCCAGTTCGTACTTTACGTTTGAGCCGAGCGGGATTTCGATCACCGCTTGAAAATCGCGGGGAAGTTCGTCTCCTGGTGAGACATCATGCCAGGCATGGAGCATCAGGGCACATCCTTCATTAAGGTCATTATGGATTGCTGCAACTCATTATCTCCGGAAAGCTCCTCGGGCCAAAAGAGTAAGTGGCCACAAGTCCTAGAATGCCTGCTGGTCTATTGCGACAGCCAGTAAGCTCGTCTAGGGCGAGACAGGCAGGAATGCCTGTCCCACATTGCCGCGGTCCAAGTGCGGGAACGGCCGTAGGGGCACGACATGTCGTGCCCTCTTTCTACGCAGTTGGCAGTTCGCGGCGTTTGCTCCAGAAATAGATAGCGAAGACGATGGCGACCAGTGGGAGGACGCAGCCGAATTCGTCGATGAACCATGCGGTCTTGCCCGTGTTGCGCGTTATCGGCGTGAATATGCCTTGGATGTAGAGATTGTGGCTGCCGTGGAGGATGGCGCCAGTCCAGAGGCTGCCGGATTTGAGTCGCATCCAAGCAAAAATAAAACTCATGGAGATGACCATTACGGTGAAGCACGTCAGGCCGTACCACGTGGGCGTGCCAGCGTTGTAGTCGCCGTAGATCAAAATGGGATAGTGCCAGAGCGACCAGACGATGCCGCTGATGAGCGATGTCGCTGTGTATGATGTGGTCTTCGACAGTTCAGGGACCAAAAAGCCACGCCAGCCAATCTCTTCTCCGAGGGCGCTGGAAACGCTGCGAATCATGCCGTACGTTCCGGTCAATACGATTCCTACCACGATGGAAATCCAAGGCGATCCGCCAAGATGCATCGTCTTAACCAGTGAGTCGTAAAACTCGGGATTGCCAAATGCTCCGAAGCGAAAAATCCACACGATGGCATAGGCGATGGAGGCGTAGAGAATAGGGATGTACCAGCTACGGACTTGGTATTTGGTTTCGCCCCACTTCCAGCCCAAGTCGGAAATGCTGCGGCCATTGAGGCGCAGAGTCAGCATCCCAGCGAGAGCAGGGCACCACATCAGCCCGAGCACATAGAGGCCTCTTCCGTTGCCCAGGCTCCCGGAATGAAGAATCAAAAAATAAAAGATCGAGCTGAACGCAAATACTATGACGAGATAGGTGAACACCTGAATGCGAGAACGCGCGGGCTGAGCCATGAATGCCTCCACGTACGGAGCGGGACCATATAACGGGAGGCACTGCGTTACAAGCGTGATGCGGCGCTAGGCTCGTGCCTTCTCAATCATTTCATCCCAGATGCCTTTGGATTTCAGGATGAGCTCGACAGCTTCGCGGATGGCGCCTCTTCCGGCAACGGCTTTGGTGACATAGTGCGCCGCAAGTTTTACTTCGAGGACAGCGTCGCCGACCGCGACGGCCAGACCTACGCGGCGCATAACTGGCAAGTCCGGGAGGTCATCGCCGACGTAAGCGACGGCGGACTCGGGGACCCCCGATTTTTTGAGGATTTCTTCGAGCGCGGGAATTTTCGTGGGCTGCTTTTGGTAGATGAATTCCATTCTCATTTCATTGGCACGCCGCATAAGCGCGGGGCTTTCACGACCCGTAATGACGCCGGTGCGTAGGCCTGCGGTGTGCGCGAGAGTTAAGCCCTGGCCGTCGTGCGCGTCGAACGTTTTGATTTCAAGGGCCGTGCCGTCGGGTTGCGAAAGTAGCGTGACGGAGCCGTCCGTCAGTGTGCCGTCCACGTCCATGATGAGCACTTGGATTTGAGCAGCGCGCTTCTTGAGAGACGCAGAAATCTTCGGGAGACGGGGCAAGTGATCCTCCACGGTCGAATAGAGAATCAGGATTGTAACAGAAGAAGTTTTGCGGCACTGGCGGTCATCTGCGTTAAGCGGATTGTGGACGGTGGCTATACGAGTTGGAGGGTCCAGAGGTCGTGGAGATGGACGACGCCTAGGACTTTTTTTGATTCGTCGACTACGACCACACTGGTGATTTTGCGTTTTTCCATTTGATTGAGAGCTTCGCTGGCCAGGACGTGGGGGCCGATGGTTTGGGGGTTGCGCGTCATGGCGGCGGCTGCGGACATCTCCAGAGTTGCGCCGCGGTGCTTTTCCATTAAGCGGCGCAGGTCGCCGTCGGTGACGATGCCTGCCAGGCGCCCGTCGGGTTCGAGCACGGTGGTCATGCCGAGGCCTTTGCGGCTCATTTCGTGAATGACTTCCGGCATGGGTGTGTCGATCCCGACGCGGGGTAGAGCCTCGCCTGTGTGCATGGTGTGCTCGACGCGCAGAAGTTTCGTTCCTAGGCGTCCGGCGGGATGCAGATCGGCAAAATCTTGAGGTTGGAAGCCGCGGCGTTCCAGCAGCGAGACGGCGAGGGCATCGCCTACGGCCATAGCGACGGTGGTGCTTGCGGTCGGTGCGAGATTTAGCGAGCAAGCTTCTTCCCTCACGCTAACGTCGAGCGTCACGTCGCTCGCTTTGGCGAGCGTCGATTGAGTTTTGCCAGTCAACGTGACGAGCGGCGCTTCGAGACGTTTGAGCGCCTCGAGTAAATGAATGATCTCTTCCGTTTCGCCGCCATAAGAAACGGCGAGGATCGCATCTCCGCGCGCGAGCATGCCGAGATCGCCGTGCAACGCATCCGCAGGATGAAGGAAAAAAGATGGCGTGCCGGTGCTGGAGAGCGTGGCGGAGATTTTTCGCCCGATCAGGCCGGACTTGCCCATGCCGGTGACGACTACGCGGCCTTTGCAGGCGAAGAGGATGTCTACGGCTTTTTCAAAAGACTCGTCTAGGCGCGTAAAGACGTCTTGGATGGCTTGGGCCTCGATTTTTAGGACGCGGCGGGCGGTGTCCAGACTCAAAAGGCACCCCCTTGGTATTTTGTAAGCGTTGCAAATAAAGGACTTACGATTTTCGTAAGTCCTTTATTTGCAATGGTTGCAGCGAGACTCGTAAGTGTTGCTTCTAAAGGGTTTAAGTTCACTGTGGGGGTCCGCTTGTGGCGCGAGGGGCGGACGGGCACGGCGTGCCGTGCCCCTACGAACGGCGGTGGGGCGGGGCAGCGTAGGCTGGGGGTCATTGGACGCTCCAGCGACGGACTACTGTGGAGAGTTCTTTCAGGCGTTTGAGGAGGGCGGGGAGTTGGGAGAGCGGGAGGGCGTTGGGGCCGTCGGAGAGGGCTTCGGCAGGGTTGTCATGAGTTTCGAGGAAGATGCCGTCGACGCCTGCGGCTACTCCGGCGCGGGCTAGCGGCTCGATGAACTCGGGTTGGCCGCCGCTGGCGTGGCCTTGGCCGCCGGGGAGTTGGACGGAGTGGGTGACGTCGAAGACGACCGGGTAGCCCAACTTTTGAAGGATGGGGAAGGAGCGCATATCGACGACTAGATTCTGGTAGCCGAAGGACGCGCCGCGCTCGGTGAGGATGATGTCTTTGTTGCCGGTGCTGGCGATTTTTTCGACGACGTTGGCCATGTCCCAGGGGGAGACGAATTGGGGTTTTTTGACGTTGATGATGCGTCCGGTTTTGGCGGCGGCTAGGAGCAGATCGGTTTGGCGCGCGAGGAAAGCGGGGATTTGTAGGACGTCGCAAACTTCGGCGGCGGGTTGGGCCTGCGAGGGTTCGTGGATGTCGGTGAGGATGGGGAGTTTCAGATCGGACTTGATTTTGGCGAGGATGCGCAGGCCTTCTTTGAGGCCAGGGCCGCGGAAGGCTTTTACGGAGGAGCGATTGGCTTTGTCGTACGAGGCTTTAAAGATGTAAGGCACGCCGGCGTCGGCGGCGACTTTGGCAACTTTTTCCGCCATTTTTCGTGCGTGGGCTTCGCTTTCGATCACGCACGGTCCGGCGATCAGAAAAAGAGGGTTGCCGAGCCCTAGCCGCATGGATCCAAGAGTGATGTCGTGAGCAGGAATCATCGAAGTTATCGAAGATAGCATAGACGCGGGATTGTTTTGGAGAATTGCTCGACTCCCGCAGTCGGTCAGTTTCCGGTTATCCGCCTAACTAGATACATAAAAAGCCATCGAGCGCATGGAGCTTCATACTCGGCCTATACTCATCAATGAACAGGACCTTCGCCTATGACCGCGATGAATACAGCATTAGCTCTAATGGGCATTCCCCTTTTTTGCTTTGCGTCAGCTACCGTAATTGAAATCCGGCGTGACCGTGCCAGCCTCAAGCATCTCGCCCGAATCCTACCGCTTGCGATTGGAGCGGTTGCCTCCATTCTGTTTCTGTCGTTCATATCTGATTCCGCTGATTTTCCATCTAACCGACTCTGCACAGCGATGTCGCTCATGGGACTTATAGTCGCGGCGTGCGGTTTTCTCTGCCGATATAAGTCTCGATTTGCGGCGACTCTTATCGTCGTTGGCGGATTGTTCCTTGCATATTTCTGGCTCATCAGTCGCTTGAGGGCGTGAGGTCAGAACACAGGCTTTATCCTCCAATGGCCGGCTAACTCCCGATTAACGCGTTACCTGAAACTGACACACTATCCTGATCGCTGGTTCGCACGCAGGAATGACGGAATACGGGATAGAGACGCGACGGGCACGCGATGGGCGCGGTATTGCAAATGGAGCGCAGCCCTTCGAAGCTCGGGGTAAACATGCTGCGGCTGGGCACGATGAATCGTGCCCCGACACAGCTTCGGATTAGGCGTTGGCGTGGGGGGCGATGGCGGCGGCTTGGACGCGGGGGGCTTCCGTGGCGGGGCGCGAACGGGCTTTTTTGTGTTCGAGGGCGGCGCCTATGAAGGCTGCGAAGAGCGGGTGCGGCTCGAGCGGCTTGGACTTGAACTCGGGGTGAAACTGGCAGCCGAGAAACCACGGATGCTCGGGGGCTTCGATGATCTCGACGTAATTTTCGTCGGGGGTGCGGCCGGTGATGAGCAGGCCGGCGTTGGTCAGAGTTTTCTCGTAGTCGCGATTGAATTCGTAGCGGTGGCGGTGGCGTTCGCTGATTTCCGTTTTGCCGTAGGCGCGATTCGCTAGGGAGCCGGGTTCGAGTTTGCAGGGCCAGGCCCAGACGCATGGTGCCGCCCATTTCGTCGACACCGAGGAGTTCGCGCAATTTATAAATAACGCGGTGCGGGGACTGAGGATTGCTTTCGGTGGTATCGGCTTGCGTTAGCCCAGCAACATCGCGCGCGTATTCGACCGTGGCGCATTGCATGCCGAGACAGACGCCGAAATAAGGGATTTTGTTTTCGCGGGCATACTGGATCGTGTAAATCATTCCTTGGAGTCCGCGCTTACCGAAACCTCCGGGAACCAAGATGCCGTCGTAGCCATGCAATCGCGCGGCGGCTGTTGCCACAGAGTCAATTTCTTCGGCCTCGACCCATTCGAGGACCGTCTTCTGATTGTGAGCCAGTCCGCCATGAAGCAGCGCTTCACGGAGGCTTTTGTAGGCGTCTTCGAGTTGAACGTACTTGCCCACTACGGCGATGCGGACTTCGCCGCCAGGGTTGTGAATGCGGTAGACGAGGTCGAGCCACGGGCGCATGTCGGACGGCCGCTCTTCCAGTTTCAAATGACGCAAAATCTGCGCGTCGAGACCCTCTCGGCTGAGTTCCACCGGAACGGCATAAATCGTGTCGACGTCTTCCATGGAAATGACGCAGGCTTCGGCTACGTTGCAGAAGAGCGCGATTTTTTTCTTGAGGTCGCTGGGAATGTGGCGGTCGCTGCGGCAAAGCAAAATGTCCGGCTGAATCCCGATGCCGAGCATCTCCTTAACGCTGTGCTGTGTGGGCTTGGTCTTCAGTTCGCCTGCCGCGGCGATGAAGGGCACCAACGTCACGTGAACGAAGAGCGTGTTTTCCGCGCCGAGTTCCAGACGCATTTGTCTGATGGCTTCGAGGAAGGGAAGCGATTCAATGTCGCCGACCGTGCCGCCGATCTCGACGATGACAACGTCCACCTCGTCGGAAACTTTGCGAATGGTGGCTTTAATCTCGTCGGTGACGTGTGGAATGACCTGCACCGTCTTGCCGAGATAATCACCGCGGCGTTCCTTGGTCAAAATCGTTTCGTAGATGCGGCCGGTGGTCCAGTTATTGTCGCGGGAAAGTTTGGCGTGAGTGAATCGCTCGTAGTGGCCGAGGTCGAGGTCGGTTTCCGCGCCGTCTTCGGTGACAAAGACTTCACCATGCTGAAACGGACTCATCGTGCCTGGATCGACGTTCAGGTACGGATCGCATTTCTGAAGGGTGACTTTGAAACCGCGACTTTCGAGGAGACAACCGATGGAGGAAGCTGCAACTCCCTTTCCAAGTGAGGAAACAACACCGCCGGTAACAAAAATATATTTTGGCGCCATCCATGCAGCCCGCGTCCGGGAGTTCCCAGTCCGCCGAGCTTATCAGCCCTCCACAGGAGTGACGTACGCATAATTATCGTCGGAATATGCACGGGTGTCAAATCGAAGAAATAATTCAGGGAACCCGGAAAAACAGATGGGGGAACTGGAGAAAAGTGCGAGCACAGAAGCGAGTTTCGCGATGCGAATTTATTTTGTCGCGAAACTTTTGCTGCGCAGAAGTGTTTCTCTATGTAGGGGAAGTCTGTGAGCTATATCGATGTATCCGAAAGTGTTGTCGATTTGAACAAAATGATTTGGCGCGGAAACCGATTGCAGTGTTTTAGTCATCCAACCAGTGGAACATCGGCGTAGAGCCGCCAGCGACATGCGGTGACGCTATCCAGAGGGACTCATGGGGAGTCTCTCGATCGTGGGGAAGGGTTAATGAAGGCAAACATTCGTATATTCCTATGCAGTGGCTTGTCT
>Ga0210405_10001774_pt1 | contig 23694 bp, 26 predicted proteins | sample IncBWH11MmetaG_FD_155492 | JGI IMG/M metagenome (GOLD analysis project Ga0210405, IMG submission 155492) | Forest soil microbial communities from Barre Woods Harvard Forest LTER site, Petersham, Massachusetts, United States - Inc-BW-H-11-M | ecosystem: Environmental > Terrestrial > Soil >... | reverse complement strand
TGTTACGATTCCACGATTATCTTAAGGAAAACACCGACTTTCAGCGAGACGGCACGAAAATCCGCACGGATTTTCCGCCCTCTTCGACTTGGATAGTTTTTACCGATGCCGTGCCGCACGCCGTATTGTCCGGTCGTCTCGCTTTGGAACAGACCCTGATTATCCCGGTAAACGCACTCGTTGCTCCTGGGAAATCGCCTCTCCGGACATTGGAAGAAATCGCAGGACGCTCGCTGACGTAAGCGAAAGCTCCAGCCTTTGCCTCCCCCGGCAAAGCGCAAAGGCTGGAGCCTTCGCTTACACTAGTGGGCGGTCGGCTGGGGAAGCTTGTCGGCGGGTCGGCGTATTGGCGTATCGCCGTCTGGGAAGACTGCTTTTCGACACGGCTACAATCACCAGGAGGTCGCGACGAAGTTGATAACTCTTTGCAAAACGCCGACACGCCGACTCGCCGATACGTTTCCCTTAGCCGCCTTGGACCGGCGGCATCAACGAAATCAGATCGCCCGGCCTAACCAAATAATCCCGGTGGACCCACTCGGTTCCCGCAGCGACTAATAGATGCTTGTTCCAGGGCGCCAGACTCGGACTCAGCTCGAAGAGCCTTTTGAGCAACACATCGACCGTCGTTCCTTCGGCCAGTTCGACCGATTCCGGTCCCCCGAGATCACGGAGTTGGGAAAAGTATTGAATCTGAATCAGCACTCTCAGCTCTTCAAGACGCCAATTAACGGCAAGTTTCGGTATCGCTCTTGATAGTCCAGTCCATAGCCCACAACAAACTCATCCTCGATATCGAACCCGACATAGTCCGCTTCAATCGGCCGGCTTCGCTTTTTCATCTTACGCAGAAGTACACAGCTTTTCAGACTTAGAGGTTTAGCTTCAGCACGGATAGTCTCGACGATCGCTGCCAACGTATGGCCGCTATCGAGAATGTCGTCGAGTAACAATACATGGCGTCCATCCATATTGGGTAACGCCGCATGATCGAAATCTACCTGTCCCGTTGACACGGTCCCACCGTGGTAGCTCTTCACGCGAAGACAATCCAATTTCAATGGGAGAGGAATCCGCCGGAGGAGGTCGGCCATAAAGATCAGGCTGCCATTCAAGATCGCGAGCACGGTTAGATCATTTCCTCGATAATCCTCGGTAATCTGAACGGCCAGGCCATCAAGTCGCGCAGCGATTTGGTCCTCACGATACAGCACTCTCTCAAGGTCACTCTGCATCGATTTTTTTTTAAACCTTCAACAATCCACCCTGGCCGAAGCTGCAGCGGCTTCACCGTTCAATGTGGGACGGTACACGAGCTGCCGCGATATTAAAAGCTGCCCTTTGGGCATACCGACGAATTAGCGCCGTCAAGCGCTGCTTGGTTGTTTTGTCAGTGAATCTGATACCATTGACGCTAGCCACGCGACGAAGTTCACCAAAGGTTCGTTTGCCAATCTCTTGCGCGAATTCCTCATCCGCTAATTGGCCGAGGCTGATAAATTCACGCTGTAGACGCAGTTTGTCCTTCCCTCCCGATTCCACGTGAAAGGCATCAGCAAACGCTTCCTGCAAAAATTCCGCCGCCTTGCTCTGTTTTCCAAATTCGTGAACTAGTTCAATAAACTCGCGCTTCGCGGCCGGCAGGTCATCCGATTTCAGGCGTTTTCCCACGACCTCTCGGAGACCATGTTTGAGCATCTCGACTGTGAGATGCCTCTTCGCTGCAGGCGAACGAAGCAAGGTTTCCAGCAAAAACTCCCCGGATTTCCGACTGGCCAGGTAGCTCTCAAGGTCTTCCTCGAAGGCGTTGAGCTGCGCGGTAAGCATTCTGGCTGACCGGCCAAGAGTTTCTCCGTCGATTTTACCAGCGTGTTTAGCGAGCCGTTCCCCCAAGTGCAAAAGCGTGCTTGCAAGATCCGAGTAGTTCATTTTTTGCTCTCAAAAAGGTCAATAAATCGTTGTGTAAGGTCACAGTAGTCCTGCGCACCGATGCTTCCTGGCGCATACAGAATCACGGGCAAATGCTCACTCGTCGACTCGGCAACCCGGACACAATGGCGAATATAAGGCTGGAGCAGCACGGCTTGGTTCGTGAGCAGTCCGGTTTCCTGAAGCTGAGAAATTGACAGCTCAAGTTCGTTGACCGCAAGTCGAAAAACGTTTCCTGCCAGTCGATAATGGCTGACGATCACCGCCGCAATGTTCGGTCTGCGTCGCCCTGGAAGATAAGGAGCGAATTTCTCCTGCATCTCGGCGATCTGTTCTGCCAACACCTGAAAGCCCGAGAGCGACAAATAATCCGGGACGTACGGCACCACACAGCCATCGGCTGCGAAAATCGCGGCTTTCGTCGTGGCGTAGAGATTTGGCGGACAATCCAACAGGACATAGTCGTACTCTTTGAAATGCGCGCCTAACGCTGTATCCAGAATTTGATAGATGGCCGGGGCCCGCAATTCGTGAATTCTGTCCTCGATTCGCAGCAATTCAACCGAAGCCGGCAGTAAATGAAGTCGCGGCAGGTCAGTGAATCCGGTCCAGGTCACTACTCCTTGCACGAGCGCCTCCTCGAAATTGAAACGGGGTTTCCCGTGAAGTGCATCGTCAAAAATCTGAAAGGTCGAGCGCCTGCCCTTCGCGACATGCTCGCGCCACCGGTCCGGTCGCATCAACCAGACACTCGCGTTGGATTGCGGATCCAGATCGACTATCAGCACTTTCTTTTCATGCAGCTTCGCAAGCGTCGCCCCGATATTTACGACCGTTGCGGTTTTTCCAACGCCGCCCTTAAAATTGATGAAAGCGAGAACTTTAGAGCTCATCGTTTGCCGAACTCCATAACGCGTGAAAGCGACGTTCTGATCAAGTTCTTTTGTTCGCAATTCAGATTGTTCAACGCATATTCACCGCTGCGATTTTATGACCTACATCGGCTTAACAGACTCGGATTACGACCAGAAACTCCGCGAAATGGGAAATTACCTGTGGGATCTTGAGCAGCAAGCGGATCTCGCCAGGGCCGAGGGAAGGCAAGAGATCGTCGAACAAATCGAATCAAAAATTCTCCGACAGGCGGAACGAGCGCATACCTTCCTTCAGATCGCTGGAAATCATCGTGTTCTGGCAGCCTTTGTCGCCGGTCTCGGGTACCGCATGATCGGACACTGGCCCGATGCAACCGATTGTTTTCTCTCCGTTGTCGAGCTCTCTCCGATGAACGGAGAGGCTTGGCTAGAGCTGACTTGGTGCCTTGCGGAACTCGGTCGCTGGGAAGAATGCGAATTGGCCGCACGGAAATCTACCGAGATTTTCCCTAAGACCGCCGCAAGCTGGGGAAACCTGGCCCTGGCGCTCGGCAGGGTGGGAAAAATGATCGAAGCAAAGCAGGCAATCCAGCGCGCGATCCAACTCGACCCCGCCGATGCGCGAAACCGCGCGATCTCAGAAACCATAGCCCCAAGGACCGTGGACAAAGGCTAGCCTTTGTCCACGGTCCTTGGGGCTATGGTTTCTAACCGGCTGCAGACCTCCTCAATTCCATTCCCGATGGCATCGACCGCAAGATCAATCTCACGCGCTGTCACACAGAGGGGCAACATGAGAACGATGACGTCACGGATCGGACGCGTGAGCAGGCCGTGCCGTCGTGCCGCGAGGCAAATTTGCGATCCTACTTGGTCACGCCAATCAAATTGATCTCCACCTTTTTGGGCGACCTCAATCCCAGCGATGAATCCACACCGCCGGATCTCGCGCACGTTTAGCAGATCTTCTATCCCGCGAAGCCGTTCAGCGAGGTGTTCGATCTTCGGCTGCAGCTTCTCAAGTACCCGCTCCTCTTCAAAAATCGCGAGATTCGCCAGGGCTGCGGCGCAGCCCAGCGAATTACCGCAGTAGCTGTGGCCATAAAAGAAGGTACGAAGCTCTTCGTAAGAACCCAGAAATCCAGCAAACACCCTATCGGTGGTGAGAGTTGCTGCCAAAGGGAGGTAGCCGCCCGTCAAACCTTTCGCAAGTGCCAAAAAGTCGGGGAACACTTCCTCGTGTTGGCACCCGAAATACCTTCCCGTCCGTCCGAAGCCCGTCATTACCTCGTCGAAAATCAGAAAGACCCCATTTTCATCGCACCATTCGCGCAGAGTTTTCAACATCCCGACTGGCCACACCCGCATTCCGGCGGCTCCCTGGATCAACGGTTCGATGACTAACCCGGCTACTCGTGAAGCATCGATCGCTGTAAGACCCTCTACCGATCCAATTCGGGTGACCGGAAATTGATGCGACTTAAAGCGATCATGAAAGACCCCAATTCCACCAAGACTGGAGGCGCCGAGAGTGTCTCCATGGTAGGCATTTTCAAACGAAATAAATCCAAGCTTTTGTGAATGCCCGTTCTGGAGGAAATATTGGACGGCCATCTTGATCGCAACCTCGATTGCGGTCGAGCCGTCGTCTGAATAAAACACGCGCGTCAAAGAAGAACCGGGCAACATTGCGACAAGGCGTTTCGCCAACTCGGCGGCCTTTGGATTCGTGAAACCAAGAATCGACGTATGCGCCACACGCCCCAGTTGCTCGCCGATAGCGCGATTAAGGGTCGGGTGATTATGCCCATGGATATTGGTCCAAATGGAAGAATTGCCATCGAGATAACGTTTGCCAAGGCTGTCCTCTACCCAAGGACCATGACCGGCGACCAGTACGAGCGGCTCGTGATCGGGCGCAATCCAGTCGCGCATCTGCGTAAACGGATGCCAGACATGTGCTTTGTCGAGCTGGATGAGATTTTCGGTGTCGTATGGCATGTGCGTCTGCGGGAGTTCAGGAGTTACAGGAGTTCAGGAGTTGCAGAATGAGACAACGATTTCTCCGCGGCAAAGAATCGACTGCGCTCAGGTTCGACGCCAAGTATCCGGTATTTCCCTCCAGACGGCGAAGCTCCTGAACTCCTGCAACTCCTGAACTCCTGGCTTCTCACCTAACGCCCCAAATCACCCACTACTTCTCGCACCAAGCGAGGTCCGTGATAAACAAAACCTGTATAGAGCTGGATTAGCTCCGCTCCCGAGTCGAACCTTTCTCGCGCGTCATCGGCATTCATTATACCGCCAACAGAGATCACTGGAAGCGAGCTTTGCCTTCGAATATGACGGAGGATCTCGAGGGAGCGGGTTCGCAAAGGCCTTCCGCTGAGCCCACCCGGCTGGCGCTTTTCTTCCGGAACTGTTTGTTGATCGGTCGTTGTATTCGTCGCAATGATTCCGGCCAATTGATGCTCTTTCGCAAGGGCCAGGATATCATCGACTTGTTCGTGATTTAGGTCGGGCGCTATCTTGACCAACAGCGGCTTTCCATGGTTCTGTTGCTGGATTGCCTGGAAAAGTCCACCGATCGCTCCCTTTTCCTGCAGCTTGCGCAATCCGGGCGTGTTCGGCGAACTCACGTTGAGAACGAAATAGTCGCCTAGCTCTTGCAAACGTCGGAAGGACTCGACATAGTCGAGGGTCGCTTCCTCGAATGGAACGACTTTCGTTTTCCCGATATTGATCCCAACGGGGATCTTCGGCCACCGCGAAGACTGCCTGAGTCGTTCGAGACGCACCCCGATTTTTTCAGCTCCTTCGTTGTTGAATCCAAGCCGGTTGATCAAGGCTTCCATCTCCGGAATTCGAAAAATCCGAGGGACAGGATTCCCAGGCTGACCTTGTGCTGTGATAGTTCCGATCTCGACAAAGCCAAATCCCAACGCCTCCCAAGCCGGGAGCGCCACCCCGTTTTTGTCGAAACCGGCTGCCAAACCGATTGGATTCGGAAAACGAATTCCAAACACTTCCTTCACCAATCGTTGATCGCTAAGACGAGGAACCAGATTGAGCAACCATGGAAATCGGGAGATGACGATCAGGCTTGCAAGCGCCAGGTGATGGACACGCTCCGGGTCCATCGAAAAAAGGATCGGCTTGATGAAACGTTCGTAAAACGACACGGCTAACCAGCTTGATCAGTTCTCAGCAAACGTCAACCTTAGCGGGCTGGACCCAGGACCTCACACAAAGGTCGCGAAGGTACTCCGATCAACCCCAAACGGGATTTTCGAGGACGACGAGCCCTCAATTCGGAGTTTTAAGTTAATATCCTCCTCCCCTTTGCGACCTCCGTGCCCTTTGTGTGAGGTTCTCGGTCCGGGTGGTACCTTCACTTCCCGATGCAGAATTCGCTGAAGATCTTTCCCAGCAGATCTTCAGTATCCAGCTTACCAACAACTTCACCAATGGCGTCGAGCGCTTCGCGCAATTCGATCGAGACGAATTCCGGCGATTTAGCATCCTCTAAGGCTCGGCGACCGGTCTCCAGCAGCTGCTTAGCATTCTGGAGACAAGCCTGATGTCGCGCATTGATCGCTACCCGGACGTCGTCGACCTTGACAGCGCCTCCCATCACTCGATCCCAGATCGCCTGATTCAGATCTTCGAGACCGGATTTCTCTTTGCAGGAGAACCTGATGCCAATAACCGTCTGCCACTCCGGGTGGACTCCCAAGTCAGCCTTGTTCAGAAGGAGCACGTTTTTTGAGCGATCGAAGAGCTTCACGCCCGTAGGTGGCAGGCTACAGTCCACCACATGGATGACTAGATCGGCCTGTTCAACTTGCCAATGAGTGCGCCGGATTCCTTCGCTTTCCACAAAATCGGACGACTCGTGTGCTCCGGCCGTGTCAATCAGCCGAACCGGAATCCCGCCAACGTTGATCACTTCTTCGATCGTGTCGCGGGTCGTGCCCGGTACTTCACTAACAATTGCGCGATCGTATCCGAGCAGAAGATTAAGCAGGCTCGACTTACCGACGTTTGGTTCACCGTAAATGACCGTCCTTAAGCCGTGACGAAGCACTCTGCCTTGGTCAGCTGTCGCGAGCAATCGGTCAAGACGCTTCTCTAACGCGAGTATTCGGTCGCGAAGCGCTTTGCCGGTGTCTGGATCGATTTGCTCATCCGGAAAGTCAATATAGGCCTCGACATGAGCTAAAGTCGTCAGCAACAATTCGCGAATTTCGGCGACCTCGCTTCCGAGGCGCCCTGCCAATTGCTCGTTTGCGGCCCGTAGTGCAAGCTCTGTTTGCGCTCTGATCAGATCCATGACGGCCTCTGCCTGGGTCAGATCCATCTTGCCATTCAGGAATGCCCGTTGAGTGAACTCCCCTGGATTCGCCATTCGAGCCCCGTTCGCCAACAGCAGATCCAGCACTCGTCGAGTAACCAGCACCCCACCATGGCAACTGATCTCCACGACATCCTCCCCAGTGTAACTGTTGGGGGCGCGAAAATAAGTTGCCAGCACCTCGTCTACTTTCCCGGCACGATCGTGGATTTCACCAAAGACAACCCGCCGAGGGACGAACTTTGCAGGAGAGAGAGCGCCGCGAAAGACCAGCGCGAAAACGGATAATGCACCGGGACCAGACAGCCGAATGACGGCGAGCGCACCCTCGCCGATCGGGGTGGAGATTGCAGCGATAGTATCTTCGAAAGCCACGGGAGAAGAAGGATTAAACCACAGATTTCACAGACTACACAGATTATTTTTATGTTATGACATGCCGAGGTGGATCAGCAAACATACGACATCATCGGTGCGGCACTGGAGGTTCATAAAAGTCTGGGACCAATGTAGTATAGGCTTCCAGCCTGTATTTGCTCGCACAGGGAGGCCTTTCAGGCAATCTGAAGTTATTGCCGATGACCAATCGCGCGACGTAGAGCAATGGGCCAGACAGGCTGGAAGCCTATACTACATTGCTGCGCGTCGACGATCTGCGACATAGTATCGAGCAACGTATCAAAAGCATCCGCCCATGCGTCCGCATACCCCATCGACGACGGGATGCTGTAACGTAGCCTAGGTTTCCGCAAGGGTCTGTTATTTAACTTCGGCGCCACAAGCCTCGAAAAGCGAAGGCTTGTGATGTAATCCGAATATCTCAGCAATCCAAACCAAAAATCCTAATCTGTGAAATCTGCGGTTAAAACCCGATCCAATTCTTCAAAAAATCTGCGGTTTTGTTCCGGTGTACCCACACTCACGCGGATCCATTCCGGCAGTTTGTATTCTTGCATCGCACGCACGATCATCCCGCGTTTCAGTAACTTTTGGAATACTTCTTTACCCTCGCCAACCTTTACGAGAACGAAGTTTGCAACACTCGGGACATACTCGAGCCTCCGCGTCCTGAACTCTGCTTCGAGAAATTCGCGGCCCTCTCTGATCACTTCTCTGGTTTTCACCTGATGTTCATCGTCCTGCAAACCGGCCAGAGCGCCGACTTGCGCGATTGAATTGACGTTGAACGGTTGCCGGGTTTTCTGGAGCAACCTGATCAGATTGGGATGCGCCAACCCGTAACCGATCCGCAACCCAGCCAGGCCCTGTATCTTTGAAAAGGTTCGAAGCGCAATCACGTTCGGGCGATTACTCAAATATTTCAGCGTATCGGGAGGCTCGGGCAAAAACTCATAGTATGCTTCATCCAAAGCCACCACGACGCTCTCCGGTACACGGTCAATGAACCGGTCGAGCTCGTCCTCCCTAACCATCGTACCAGTTGGATTGTTCGGGTTCGCGATGTAAACCAATTTTGTTCGATCGTTGATTGCGGCCGCCATCGCCGGCAAGTCATGCGTCAAATTTGGATCCGGAACTTCGACGGTTTCGGCCCCAAAAAGTTTTGCCAGGATTTTGTAAACGACAAATGCATGCTCGGCGGTAACAATATTGTCGCCCGGTTGCAGAAAAGCGTGCCCGAGGAATTCAATGATCTCGTTCGAACCGTTGCCGAGCATCACGTTATCGATACTCAGCCCAAATTTCTTCGCGATGCCGACACGCAAATGATACCCGCCGCCATCGGGATAGAAATGAGCTTTGAGCAAGGCCTCCTGCATAGCCTTGACGGCAATCGGCGAGGGGCCTAGCGGGTTCTCATTCGAGGCGAGTTTGACGATCTGACTCGGCTCCAGGCCGAGTTCCCTCGCCACGTCTTCGATCGGTTTGCCGGGGACATAACTTACGAGATCGTTGAGCCATTGGTTCGCTTTTTCGAAAATCTGGTTCATGAGTGCTAAAAATTCGTTTGCCGCTCGGGGTTTTTCAGCCAATCCAGCGGTAATCGGTAACCGATAATCAGTAGATCCAGTGGACCAATTTGTCTACGAGCGGAATGTGAGAGCTCGCTTCGACACTGGGATTTAGAACTCGAGATGCGCAAGACTCGCAACAGGAGTACAGTGTGGAAAAATCCCATATCAGCATGAATTCATTACCGCGCTGGCTCCTTTTGCCGCTACTCAGTTTGGGGACGTGGGCCGCTCTCGCAAGCGAACCCAGCAACGTCCGCATTGAGTTCGTGCATCCTGAACGCTTCAGTGACTTTCAGATCCAGGGCCGCCAGGAAATTGCGTCTGTTCCAATTTTTCGCGACCAAGTCTCAGCTTATCTCTCGCCCTACGTGGCCAGACGATTCCCTGGTGCGACACTGACCTTAAGATTTACCGACATTGATCTGGCCGGACGCCTGAAGTGGGAGCGTATTCGGAAGTTCAATGACGTCCGTTTTGATCGCGACATGGGAGCTTCACCGCTGCGTCTTTACTTCGATTACACACTCACCGATTCGAAAGCCAGAATTCTCGCCAGCGGGTCTAAAGCCCTCGTGGATGGGAACTACCTCTACCGGTACATCTATTATCCCAACAGCGCAAGGTGGGGTACTCTGTTCTACGAGCAGGCGACACTTAAGCGGTGGCTCGACTACTTGACGCCTTCCGGTTCGACTGTCGCTGGAAAGTGAGTTGCCGCCATTCGCCGGCCTCCTGTCCCGTAACGCCGCCGCAGCGCCGTAATGTAGATGACATGAGCCGACAACAACAGCACTCGCTGTAAGTTGTCGGCTCTATGAAAACAAACCAATCAGTATCGAGCAGTAGTAGCAACCAAGCAAGTTTGGCCAACTATGTCAATCGGGTCCTGAAGTTGGGACTGGATGTGCATTATCGGCAGGTCACCGTAGCGATGCAGGAGGATGGCGGCCGGATCAAGGCGGCCGGGAAAATGAGCCATGGGGTATTTTGGACCTGGGTGGACAAGAAGTTGAAAGAAGGCTGGCAGATCTACAGCTGTTACGAAGCCGGAGCCAGCGGCTACTGGTTACATCGCCAGCTAGTGGAGCAGGGAGTCAAGAACCTGGTGGTGGCGCCCAAGGCGATGGGTCAAGGAGGCAAGAAGCAAAAGACCGATAAGCGTGATGGTGCGGAGTTGTGCGATTCACTGGATCGCTACCTGCGTGGTCAGGAAAAGGCCTTGAGTGTGGTCGCGGTGCCCAGTGTCGAAGAGGAACAGAAGCGAGCCTTAATCCGATATCATCGCCAGATTATGGCCGATCGAGGTCGATATGAGGGTCGGGGAAAAGGCTTGTTGTGTGCTCAAGGCATCGAAGTGCATGGGCGTTGGTGGCAGGGCAAGGCATGGCAAGAACTCAAGACTGAGCCCCGGCTCGCGGACTGGATGAAGGAACAGCTGGATGGTTGGCGAAGCAAAGTATTGAGCGCTCAAGAGCACCAAGAAGGGTTGCGTGAGCGGATCGAAGCATTGGCTCCGGCGATCCTACCCAAAGGAGTCGGCGCCTACAGCGCGGCGGTACTTCAATACGAGATGAAGGGTTTCGGACGCTTTAAGAATCGGCGCCAGGTGGCTAGCTACACGGGTTTATGTCCCGGGATTCATCTCAGTGATGGTCGGGGTAAAGAGGGCTCGATCAACCGCTGTGGCAATGGGGCTGTCCGGTGGATCTTGGTGGAGATGGTGTGGCGACTGATGTTCTGGCAGCCTCAGTATCCGCCGGTGCGTCGCTTAGCGGCTGGCTTGGTCAAAGGCAAACGCGCCAAGAAACGCTTGGTTGTTCAGGCAGCACGGCGTTTAGCTATTGATTTATGGCGCTTAGCAACCGGACAAACCACGCCTGAAAAACTGGGTTTAGTTATGCAGTGCAACCCTCAGAGCAAGTAAGAGAGAGCTCGGGAAAGGGAGTCACTGAATTTGAAAGCGCTAGTCTGCAGATGAATTTTTTGGCAGCAACGGCGCGCGTCTGGGCCTATGCTTGGGTAAAGACCCGAAATTTAGATTAGACCGCTCGTTGCTGTCCCAATTTTGCTCATTGCATAAATCACCGTGTTAGGAGCCTGCTCCAACCGATAGAAGCTTAAAACCGAGCACCAAAAGAAGAAGCTCGCGTTCGGACAGCAGACGTTGTCTTGAGCCAAAGGATTGAACTGCAGAACAGGCGAAAACAGAAAGGGGAAGCCAATCGGGTAAACCCTTAGCCGATGATCACCGTTCTGGTAGCGCTCCACTCCATTGGTTCAAGCGCGCAGCCGGCATAAACGGCATCCTTCCCGCCTACGGCGGGCCCCTGCCATTTATTCCGTTGCTCGCCTTGAGCCAATTCCGTTGCGCGCTCAAGGGTCACTGCCTTTGGCGTTTGATCATTGCGGCGCTCGTGCCTCGCACCGCAGCGATCAAGCACCAAAGCCAAAGATGTGGGTTGCTGCCAGATGTCGGTCAAAATTAACCAGAAATAAAAAGAAAACATTTTTCGCAGCGAGTCTTGACAAATTCGGCTTCATAGAAGCATAGGCTTCCAGCCTGTATTTAGCTCGCATCGATCAATTTGCTGAACAATCTTTTACAACGAATATGCCCTCCGACATTAAAATAATCCCCTACAGTACATTACACGGAACGGTGGCAACTACAGCGAGGTCGAATATTCGACCTGGCTTGGCAACGCCGGCTTTCAGGATGTCCGGCATGTCTTGTTACCAGCATCGACCGGCCTGATGGTAGGGGCAAAGAATGGGTTTCCAGCCGCCTAAAGGCCTACCGTGTCGTTAGTTAGTCTACGTCCCGCCTCTTCGAGAACTCTTGGCGTGAGCTGGATATTGTTCAGCAAGTAGAGCATGAAGTGATCGATCGGCAATGATTTCGAAGGAGCTCCCCCGGCTTTCGCGTTGCAATGTTCGCACTGAAAGGTGGGCTCAAGCACAGCTCCGGGCTTTGTGCTTTGGCTATCCCAAATAGCAGTTGCGCCAGAGTGGCTCTCAATCACCTTACCGCAAGCGTCGCACCGTATCTTTGGTCGCACGTGGCCCTCGTCGTCTACTTGTAATATCAGTGCCATGGATATCAGACTACGATCCAAATGCACGGCCGGCAACCACGCCCTTCCAGCGGCCACTGTCCATTCGAACCCGGTTTCGGCAAGTCTAAGCCGCGGCTTCAAGGAGCGCACGGATTCTGGCTATGAACTCCGGGAAAGCCACCGACGGGTCCGCAAGATTAGGGTGCCAAACCTTCTCCCACTCGAAGGTCAACCAACCATCGAAACCTGCAGCCTTAAGAATCCGCAGGGCATCTTTCAAGGGGATTTCGCCGTCGCCAATCCGCACGTATTGGTAACCCAATCGCGCCTCGAAGTCGGTGATGGAGTCCTTGATATCGACGGAACGCACCCAGGGACCAATATTCGCCCACGCTTGCGCAACGGATTCACCCGCGATGCGAACCGGGTGGTGCACATCCCAGAGGACCCCGACGTTCGGGTGGTCTGCCGCTTCGACTGCCCGACGCAAGCGCGAGGTCACAACCCAATCGTCGTGAGTCTCGATCAGAACATCTACTCCGCGTTGCGCAGCATAGTCTCCCAGTCGGTGCAAGCGTTCTCCGGCCCACCGAACCGCCGCGGCGTGCGAGATGCCGACGGGCATCTGCCCGCCAAAAACCCGGATATACGGGCACTCCAGAGCAGAGGCGATATCGATATGGCTCTGGCCAAGCTGAAGGCTCGCCTCAAGCTTTTCCGGTTCCGCGATCATCATCACAGCGGACGTCAGAACCATGCTCGTCGCGAGCCCGGCCTCCTTCAAGCGGTGCCGCGTGTTGGCAAGGGCCGGGGGGAAGAATTCGGGTACCTTTGTGAGATCCAACTCGCCGCCAATGCCGCGAAAGGCCACTCCATCGTAGCCATATTGGCTCGCTCTGAGCGCGATCTCATCGAAGGACCAGTTCGGGCACCCGAGAGTACTGAAGCTAAGTTTCATATTTTAAGGATTTAAATTTTTAGTAAACGCCCTTGGTTATGCCAATAGCTGCTAGTTATAGCTGATTAGAGACATCGGCGGATTCCTGTTTTATTTCGCCTTATCCCCCCTGACATCGGTCGAAGGAGATACTATCGATGTCTTTCGCGTGGTTTCATAAGAAGATCTCCCTCAGGGTCTCGGTCGTGGCGATTTGCGTTACGGTCCTGGCCACACTTATTTGCCTGCAGCTTTGCCTGTCCATTTACGAGTCCAAAATCAATGGGGACACCCCGGAGATTTGCCGACTCTATCTCGAGCAAAACGCCTTTGTCCATGACCACTTCGGAGAGTTGCAAGAGGAGCGCTTTATAAAAGACGAGAGCGCGGCGTTTATCCAGGAACCGAATTTGGGAACCCTAGGTCTTTATACCTTCAAGGTTACAGGGACGAAGGCAAAGGGGGTCTTAAAAATGATATGGGCCAGGGAACTGGGGAATGGCGCCTTGACGGTCAGCGCGATCAATATTACAGACGAACACCCTTTCTCTCACCCAATCACCGATCACAGCCCGAAAGAGGTCGAGCCACGGCTCTCAGCTCTTCCGACTGGGCCATTGGCGATAATATCCCCTTTCCTGCTCTCCTCAGCATTTTCCGATTCTCGTCCTCTTATCTGACCTGTCCCCCTCCTGCTCTTCCCCAGGGAGCGGGCCTACCGCCCCTTCATCCGCCAGACCGCCTGACTGTCGCTCACGGCACGCCCCACTTCTCCTTGAGTTGATTTATGCCTTCCATGGGGAATCACAAATTGACGGAGTTCGTTATTTGGTCGGATGAAGCGCGAAGTTTCTCGACGGATATCCCATAAAGGAGCGCAGCTTCTTCGCGCTTCATCACCTCGTGCGGATTTAACTCGATTACGAGAAGCAGCGCGAGTTTAGCCTTGCGCCGATCACAGCCACGCGGCGCTAAATTTCCGCCATTCAAGACTCTGTTGATTGCCATCTGTTTTACGTCGTCCGTGAGCACCGATGCCAGTAGATCTAGGTTTGTCATTGCGCATCTTTTACTATTTCAGATGTCGAAGTACGACTTCATTAGCCGGTTTTCGCCGGCCTTGAGCGCCATTTTCTCAGTCGGCATCTGACGCGAGGGAGTGAGAGCCAGCAAGAAGGATTGCATGTTCTCGTTTGATTCCGTCCTTCAGCCTGTGGCTTGATGCGCTAAACCTAAATTCCGACGCTGAACCCCGCTGAACCCGCTGAACCCGCTGAACCCGCCGAACAATGCACCGAGGACGAGCACGACGACGACGACGAGGACGATTCCAAATTTCGGAATTTGCGCTAAAGAGAATAAATCCGCGACCCGCATCAAGGGCCCACGCTATCTGCGCCAGACGGTACACGAGAAAGGCCCCTTCCCCTGCGAGATGGAACACCGCTAGTGGTTCCGTTGGCGGCATTTGTTTGCGCACCACCCTGAGCAAAAACAGCGTTCGGGTCAGTCATCTGTGCGCTCTTGCTGGAAGATCCTCCGCTCTGGCACGCGGCAAGAGAGATGATCAACCCGAACACGATCAATCCTCCTCCCGCGCGTACAATTTCGTTTCGCATGAGGCACGGCCAGTCTTAATCGATCGTGACGAAAACATGCTCGCCGTGCCTGTATGCCCAATACCCTCTGTGATGATGCCAGTATGGATGGTCCCAATTGTATTCCGTTATCACCACGGTCGCAGCCTTGGTGGGCAACGTTCCTCCGATTAGCGCCCCGCTAATCACCAGGGCCAAAAACAATGTTTTCATAGTAACGTGGGCCCCTGGCCCAGGAGATGCATCGAGGCCAGGGGCGCAAAATCATTCCAAACAGTGAGGGCGCGACATTCCACCCGGAAGACGTCCTCTGACGTACAAGTCCTTAGACGCGCCCGGACCTCGAGAGTTACGCTGGAAAGCGAATAGCCCCTCGATCTTCGGCATTTTCCCGATTCTCGTCCTCGTGCGTCATGGTGTCATTCCTTTGCTTCCTCGCGCTGGTGCCGTTTCCACTGTTTCCGGATGGAGGCAATGTAACTCTTAGTGAGTAGCGTCCCCTTTGGCATGCCGCCGATGATCGCTTCTAACATCTCGGGCGTACCAGCCTCTGCGTACAATTCCAACGAAATATCGAACCGTCGAGTCGATGGTCCGAACACATACGCCACACGCCGAAGTTTCGATAAGTCCGCAATGCTGTAGTCGCATCCGTTTTCCTGCAGATAATGCCAAGCCGCACGCAGTCTACCAGGACCAGCGTAACCGGCGCTCGTTGGATCAGGTGCCCCGCACTCTGCCACCAGTGCGTCGCCGAGGTCCCATAGTGCTTTGTCGCGCTCTTGCACCGCATAAAGAACTGCTTTGTAATCAGGTTTCATACATTCAATCGGCAACGCATTGTGTCATCCGAATCGCAATTCTCGTCAAAAAGACTACGCCGTGTCCAGCCTTCGAACTCGATGACGAGCTCCGGCAACCGCGTTGCATGGAACGCGAACAATCGCCCGCCGGTTGCCGCGCGTCACGACGCGATACAGCGCCCCTTCAAACTCAATTCTTGGTGCCCGCAACATTCTCCTTTGGCACCGAATGAATGTCATAAGTCAACGGCTGAAAAACCGTTCTCCGACGAAAAACTTGGAGGGGCGCTGCTTGCAGCGCCTGGAGGCGTCCGAAACGCCTCTGGGAGCCGCAAGCGACTCCCCTCCAGGGTCAGTATCATCACCATTTTTCTCGAAACAATCGGAGCGGCGGACCCGATGTTCCGATGTATCTTTGAGAGGTGCACATGGGTTCAAAGGAAAAAATATTTATCCTAGGTTCCGGAGCAATCGGCTTCCCGTTGGCTGCGTACCTAGCAAATGCCGGAAGGACCGTGGTTGCTGTTCGAACCAGCCGGAAAGATGTACCGAGAAACACAGTCACAGTTACCGTGCGCAACGGTGCAAACCGCATAAGCGCTCCGATTGAAGCAATCTCCCTATCCAAACTCACTAATCTCAACGGAACGATCGTAATAGCCACCAAGGCATACGCAAACAAAGCGATTGCCCTAGAGCTCAAAGACAAAGCAGCAACAGGTCCAGTTGTAATCATGCAAAACGGTGTCGGTGTTGAAAAGCCATTTCTCGAAGCACCTTTCTCCTCAATTTGTCGATGCATCCTTTATGTAACCAGTCAGGCTGCATCTGAATATGACTTTACCTTTCGCCCGATCACCTCATCTCCAATAGGCATAGTCAACGGCAACGAATCAGCTCTTAAGCAATGCGTTGAAGATTTGAGCACCGACGGATTCCCATTTCGTGCAGAAGCGAACATTCAAAGAGAAATATGGAAGAAAGCAATCATAAATTCCGTCTTTAATTCCATCTGTCCTCTTCTTGATGTTGACAATGGGATATTTGCTCGTGATGAAGAAACTGCTAACCTTGCCAGGCAGCTAGTCAGGGAGGGCGTAACGCTAACGGACAGGCTCGATATGGGGCTACGCGAAACTGAATTGATAGAACAAATAATGCTAATAAGTAAGGGATCCAACCAACTGATATCGACCCTGCAAGACATTAGAAGCGGCAGACAAACAGAAATAGATTTTCTAAACCTTGAGATGGCTCGCGTTGCGGATTCTATGCACCCTAGACTCCATCTTCCTAGAATCGAATTACTAGGGAAAATAATATTCGCAAAATCATTACAGCAGAGAAGAAGAGAACCGTAGGAACATGTGGTTGTAAGCGAAGGCTCCAGCCTTTGCCTCCGGAAATGGGCCCGCGAAACACGCGAAAAGACGCGAAAAAAATTAAGAGATTCAGACAGAGGTCACGAAGGTCACAGAGGAAATATCAGAGTTGTCCGCTCCCGACCGGTTCCCAATTTCACCCTATCTCTTAAAATCCTTAAAAGCCTCTGTGACCTCCGTGACCTCTGTGTGCAAAAAAGAAGAAAGGCAGGCCGACGCCTGCCTTTCCCTTGTTACATTGACCAGTAATCGGACTTTGAGCTAGTCACCTTTCCGGTGAACTTCTACGACCCATTTTGTACCGGTTTCTTTGTCGCGGTAGACTTCCTTGTTGTCCTTCTTTTCAATGAGCTGATATCGGTCATTGTCGAGAGACCGAACAAAGGTGTTAACGCCAGGCGTCGAAGGCTCTTCTGTCACTGTCTCTGTCACAATTGGCCGTGTCGTTTGCACAGGCGCGGTAACAGCTACGGTTTCCTGTCTAACCAGCCGGCCTGCAGGGTCAACAAATAACAACTCGTGGTCGGTGGCGCGCCGAACCGTAACTTCATAAATCCCCTGGTTGTCGCGAATCACCCGACTCACCCGTGAGTAATCCGGAATGTTGCTCTCTCGGACTACCGTCGTTCGAACAACCTCCGGCAAGGTGACAAACTGAATTTCGTCCGCGTTTGCCTGGGCGAGCATACCGAGCCCGGCAACGCCTGCAATAGCTAGAATTTTAGCTTTCATAACGTTCAAATATCGACGAACTCCTCGACGGATCTATTCGATGCACTACCTTATCAAGCAATCCGCTTTATACGGAACATGTTAAGGATGAACGGCTTATGAAACGATGAAAATCTAACCCAATTGCTATTTTCCCTTACCTTGGAGAGTTTCAGCATGTCGCATAGAGCGCCTGCCTCCTGGTGTGTCGGTACACGCTCAATCAAGTCCGGATTCAGGATTTCCAGCAATGTGCGCATCGCGCGTGCTTGGATGCGCGCTTGAGTTCTGATCCCGCTGCCGCTGATCTTCGGAATTATATTATTCGGCCTGGCCGCCCTGCTCGACGAACTGCCGAATCGCCTGGGCCGGCATCGCACCGGCTTGCCGAGCCACTTCGCGCCCGGATTTGAGCAGTGCGAACGCGGGGATAGAATTAACGCGAAACCGTTGCGCAAGGACAGGCAATTCTTCGGTATTCACCTTGGTCACCAGCCATCGGTCCCGACCCTCGGCAGCGACCTTGATCAATTCGGGCGCAACCATTTTGCACGGTCCGCACCACGGAGCCCAGAACTCGACGAGCACTGGGAGCGCTGAGTGGCTGGCTATGGCGTCGAAGAGTGCTTCGCTTTTCACCTCAATCGGCTCGCCGGGAGGTCGGAGCTCGGCATGACACTTGCCGCAGCGGAAGATCTGCCCGAGCCGTTCGTAGATCAGGCGATTACGCTGGCCGCATTGTGGGCAGGTCAACAGCAAGCCGCGGTCATCGGATTCGATGGTGGTCATGGTTTGGTAAACTTTGAGCTCAATCGGCACTGGGACCCGTTTCGGCGCGACTTAGATCGTTGACAACCACTTTGGCCGGTCGAAAGACTTCGCTACCGCGGCGATAACCACGCTGAAAGGTCTCAAGTATGATGTGGTCGGGTTGAGATGGGTCGTGGCGGACGCTGACGGCTTCGTGATAGTGCGGATCGAATGGCCGGCCAAGACTCTCGTCAGGTTCGATGCCGTGGCCACGCAATAGTTGGGTGAGTTGTTGGAGAGTCATCTGGACGCCCTGTCGAAGTTGCTTGGGTGAAGTAGAGACGTCGCTGTCGAGCGCGCGTTCGAGGTTGTCAATGACCGGCAGCAACTCACGGATGAAAGCTTCCTTTTGGGCGGCCGCACTGCGTTCGGTTTCTCGCGCGGTTCGCTTGCGGAAGTTGTCAAAATCGGCCGCCAGGCGCACGTAGCGGTCCTTTTGAACGGCCAACTCCGTTTGCAGCGCGCCGGTGTCAGACGCGGAAACGGCATTCGCTCCGGCGTCGCCGGCCGGCTTCCTTTCGGATGGGTCCTGATCCGCATTCATTTTAGGGAAGCGTCTGCATTGAGGAATTGATCGAGCACTTTCTTCTGCCCGACCTTGGTCAGGTCGCGCGGGAGATTCTTCTTGATACGATTGCAGACGGCCGGAGGAAGTTCATCAAGAATTTTCTGGTTGATTTCCTTGGGTGCAGCTAGCCAGCAGACCTCACAACCGCTGCGCTCGATGAGCCTCACATGAAGTGGAAAGACACAGTCGTCCTTGCTCTTTGGCTCTTCGCCGTTAAGCACAGCTGCTCCAGAATTCTTTGCGAAGAGGGTAAACCTCTGATCACAAATGCAGCCATGATGCGTCTATTTCTTATGGTTTCGTTTATTCGTTTGTTTTGATAGACCGCAGGTTTTCATTTGTGATTGGCGGCCTTCAATCCCGGTACAACGGGATTGTGCTTCCCAGGATTTTACGATTTTCGCGACTTTCTCGACGAAACCCGGTCGATATCCACAATCATGGCGTACCGAGCTAACTGGCTATTGATTGGTTCGTCGCCATTGCCCAAGCGTTCGGTTTGTTCCATAGGTGACTTTTTAAAAGTCAGGCACCGCTCCGTTGGAATTTCCTGTTTGACCGGCTCGCATTTTTAGCCGTAGGTGATGGTCACCTGGGCTCCGGCTGGATAGAAATCCGCTAATGAATCAGGTGAACTCTTGCTCGACCACGTCTTCATAACCGTCAAAGATCTCGATCGATCGATTGCCTTTTACGAGACGGCTCTCAAGCCGCTCGGTATCGTGCATGCCGTCGATTACAACGGTAAGGATGGTCCCGAAGGACATCCCGACCTCAAGGGCTTTGGGCGAGACGGTCGCGTTTTCTTCTGGCTGAGACAAGGCAATGCGGACGCCAGGGCTGCACATATCGGCTTTGTCGCCAAGGGCGAGGCCGAGGTGAATGCGTTCTACGACGCAGCGATGGGGGCTGGCGCGGCTGATAACGGCAAGCCCGGCGCGCGCCTGTACTACGATCCTCGTTACTATGCCGCGAACGTTTTCGATCCCGACGGCTATAGCCTCGAGGCGGTCTACAAGAGTTGGCAGCACTCTCAGGCACAATACCTTTGAATTTCAAGGCGGCGGGGACTCTCGGTCTTTCCCATCTCCATCCCGGCAGCGCCGGCAAGGCGTGCCTGCTTTCGATGAGGATCATGCCGGCCTTGCTTCCTTGAGACGCCTCGGTTATGAAAACACTAAACTATCCACCTCGGAGATTGACCAATGGTTATCCCACTATCGACCTCAATCGTCGCTGGCATTTCACTATCACCCTTAATCTCTCTGATCGCCGGCATTCTAATTCTGATCATCCCGCGCCTACTCAACTTTATCGTTGCAATCTATCTCATTATCATAGGCCTGGTGGGCTTGTTCAACCTGTGAAGACTCTAACGCGAGATACTAAACATTACGATCTCATTGTGTTCGGCGGCGGAAACGCGATTTCCACCGCGATTCAGTGCGGCGCCAAAGGCTTGCAGGTCGCGCTGGTCGAAAAAGGACCGTTGGGGGGCACCTGTCCGCATCGGGGATGCATCCCTTCCAAATTGCTCATCGGTTACGCCGACGCGGCTGAAAATGCGCGCGACGCGAGGCGATTTGGCTTCGAAACGACCGTGCGAATTGCCGATCCTGATGCGATTCTGCGCGACACCTTCGACTTCACGAAAAAATACGACAGCATCCTCGAAAAGGCGCTCGGAGAGAACGTCACGCTCTATCGCAACCGGGCGGTGTTTACCTCCAACCGGACTCTCCGTATCAATGACACCTCAATTTCCGCCGACAAGCTCATCCTGGCCACCGGCAGCCGCCCGCAACGTGTTGCGCTCGATGTTCCATATTGGACCAGCGACGAAATCTTCCAGCTCGACAAAATGCCGAAGTCGATCACGATTGTCGGCGGCGGCTATATCGCGTGTGAGCTTGGGCATTTCTTCCACGGAGTCGACGTGGACACGCTGATGGTCGTCCGAGGCAGTCAACTCCTGGATCGCGAGGATGCCGAAACGCGCGCTGTTTTCATGAAGGGCTTTACTGAGCGCGTGGCCGTTACATTCAACTCGACGATCGCATCGGCTGCGCACGACGGCTCACTGTTTCACATCGGGATCGCCCACGGCGATGGCACTTACTCCGGGCGTGACAGTGAAGCGCTGCTCTTCTGCATTGGCCGCGTGCCAAACAGCGATAACATCGGCATCCAAAACACTGACTTGAAGCCGACCGCGCGCGGCTACATCGAGACCGACGACCACTTGCGGACACCGGTCGAAGGCGTCTATGCGATGGGTGACATCGCCGGCCGCTACATGTTTACCCACGCAGCGAATTTCGAGAGCGAGTATCTCGGAGATCAAATTGCCGAGAACCGTGACGAGCCCATCGACTATGGTCCGATGCCGCACGCAATCTTCACCTCGCCTGAAATCGCCGGTGTCGGTGCCACTGAGGAAGAGTTAAAGAAGAGCGGTAAGCCCTATCTTGCAGCGTCGGTCCCTTTCATGAGCACGACCAAAGGCCGCGCGGTCAAAGAAGAACACGGCCTGTGCAAACTAATCATTGCGCCCGACCACAAAATCCTGGGCTGCCATATCGTCGGCTATCAGGCTTCCGTGCTCCTGCACGCCGTCATACCGATCATGAAATGGCGCAACGACATTCACTCGCTCGTCGACATCATTTATGTCCACCCTTCACTGGCCGAAGTGGTCCGTGGCGCAGCCAGGAAAGCCGCCGGAATGTTGCCGACCGGCTCGTCCGTGTATCAGGGGAACTGAACCAACACCCCGATGGAGATGGGCTAGGCTTCCCGATTCGGAATGATTAACTGTACTGAAGGGTAATAGGTGCGATAGCGGGACACGTCGCGAGTCAACAGCGCCAGTCTCTCCGTCGCCGCATGCGCGCCAATGTAGAAATCGGGCAACGGTGCGCTCTTCCGGCCGCCTCGGCGACGATAGGCAAGAAAACACTTTGCCGCCAGAAAGGCCGCTTCATATGGCAACGGGAGACGTTGAAAATCCATGGGAGATAGCACCTCTTCAAGTTCTTCCAACGTGCTGAAGTGCGCGGAAACCTCGGCGTAAATAATCGGATTGATGGCCAACAGATCGCGCTCAGCATGAAAGGAGAGCTTTTCTTCAGACCACCAAGCCCAGTGTGGATCCTGCGTGAAGACGTCCAAAAGAACGCTGCTGTCGACTAATACCTTCATCCACTCTAAAGGTCGCTTCTCATCAGTTTCAGCAGTTCGTCGGTGGAGCGTTTGCCGGTGCCTCGTCCGCGCATGCGCTCGACGAGCGCGCGACCACGGCTCGATGGTTTTGAGGATTTCAACAGGCGTAACTCCTTGCCGTCGGCCGTCGCCACAAACTCCACTTCGGTGTTCGGCAAAAGGCCAAATCGCTCTCTCAAATCTTGTGGAATAGTCACTTGCCCCTTGGATGTAATCCTCACTGCGAGTATTACTCTTACTGGTAAGCATCTTACTTGTCAAGATTACCTAACAAGATATACCCCGGTGAGCGCTCCCCCCGTTTCTAATCGTCCTCGTCCTCGACGTCTTTCATTCGCGGCCGGTGGTGTATCATCCGCCTGCGGTGGGCTTTGCCAGTATCGTGCGTAAACGGCGATGCTCAACCCCGACCGATGAAAGGCATCTTTGTCGCCATTACGGTCATGAACTGTACGTTGGCATTCAATGGCAGACTTGCCATGTAAAGAACAGCGTCCGCCACGATAGATGGATCAATCAGAGGTTCCGGACGGATCGATCCGTCGGCCTGAGGTACGCCTTCCGCGATCCTCATGGCCATTTCGGTCGCCGCATTTCCAATGTCAATCTGGCCACAGGCGATGTTGTACTTCCGGCCATCGAGTGATGTGGACCGGGTAAGACCGGTCACGGCATGTTTCGTCGCCGTATAAGGCGCAGAGTTCGGTCGGGGGACGTGCGCGGAGATTGACCCGTTATTGATGATCCGGCCTCCCTGCGGGGTCTGTCGTTTCATCAAACGAAATGCTTCTTGGGTACAAAAAAATGGCCCGCTTAGATTCGTCTGGACGACCCGCTGCCATTGCTCTGCAGTCACGTCTTCCAACTCGGCAGACGGAATTCCGGCTCCGGCGTTATTGAATAACAGGTCCAAGCGACCAAATGCTTGCTCGGTTTGCGAAAAAAGAGCGCGGACTGCCGCCGGATCGGTGATGTCGGTCGGGACGGCAAGTGCGCTCGGTTTGCGAGTGGCAGCTATGGCCACAGTTTCTTGGAGAGCCTCTGTTCTTCTCCCCGCCAACACCACCTGATAACCAGCTCCCAACAGCGCGAGTGCTACCGTGCGACCGATACCGCTACCGGCGCCGGTGACCAAGGCGACTTTGGTAAAATTAGGCATGAACAAATTGATTCCGAACCGGACTGCATAACCAGGCATTTCTGTGCGAAAATATTCCAACCTTAAAGCGGCGAAGCCGTAAGTCAGGCAGTGCCACCGATCCAGTATCCCTGCGTGGTGCTGGCTCAGTAGTTATCAATAATGCTGGATACAACCCTGTTGGCAATATTCCCGATCCGTGGCCTGCTAGTGGCGGCGACCTGACCAATGAGGTTAGCGGAGGAAGTCCAAATCCGCAGAGCGGTACTGTTTATACGGTGCGGCACAGTCCCAAGACAATCGTTGTCACGGGTGGCGACTTGTCTCAGATCTCT
>Ga0210405_10001773_pt1 | contig 23699 bp, 23 predicted proteins | sample IncBWH11MmetaG_FD_155492 | JGI IMG/M metagenome (GOLD analysis project Ga0210405, IMG submission 155492) | Forest soil microbial communities from Barre Woods Harvard Forest LTER site, Petersham, Massachusetts, United States - Inc-BW-H-11-M | ecosystem: Environmental > Terrestrial > Soil >... | reverse complement strand
CCCATTTGCACCAGCAACTCCTCGAGGCGGTCGCGCTGCTGTTCCGGGGTCAGCGGAAGCGTTTCCAAGACGGCCAGCAGATTCTCTTCGCTGGTCAACTGGCGAAATACGGAAGGTTCCTGCGGAAGGTAGCTGATGCCGCTGCGCGCCCGGAGATACATGGGGAGGTCCGTGATTTCTTCTTCGTTCAGAAGGACGCGGCCAGAGTCGGGCCGAGCGGGAGGTCGGTGATTTCTTCTTCATTCAGGAGGACGCGGCCGGAGTCGGGCCGCGCAAGGCCTACGAGGATATAAAAGGTGGTAGTCTTGCCGGCGCCGTTGGGGCCGAGCAGCCCGACGACTTCCCCCTGTCCAATCTCCAGTTCCACGTCGTCAACGACCTTGCGACCACGGTAAGACTTGCTTAAATCGACGGCCTGGAGCTTCAGCATACCTCGTCACGGGCGGCCGCGGAGGAGTGGGATCATCAATCGACTCGGTGCTTGGTCAACGTCCGCGAACCAGTTTCTGAGTCGACGATGATCGTATCATTCGCTAAAAAGAAGGTCAATTGATGGCCCGTCGTGGTGCCTTCCGCGGCGTCGTAAATGGCGGGATTTCCTCCGCTCATAATGAATTTTCCGTCCGTGGCGTTGTACTCGCCGCGCTCGGCAGTGGCTTTCCGGGTCCCCTGCTCCACAATCACGCCGCCGGTGCCAACCGCCCGGCTGATCTGCTGGGCACCGGTGGGGGGACTCGCCGGAGCGGAAACGTTCGTAACATTTGCATTGGGCGCATTGGAAGCGTTGGGAGCCTGGGCCCGCGTAAAATATAAATCCACCGCCGCGCCGCGCATCTTTTGCTCCGCCGATTGCGCCACGACATTTTTTTCCAGGTGCGCACGGCTCTCCGCGTCGCGGTAGGTCAGCGTCCCTGCCGTTATGTGCCACAATCGCGCCTTCTTTGGGCCGGCTTGCACGATGGCGGTCTGCGCCGGCGGCCCGGGCGCCTGCGGAAAAACCGCGCGAACATTTCCAATGGCGTTCATCACGCGCGCCTCGCGCAAGAGTTCGATGGAATCCGCTTCCATCACCGAATCGCCCTGCCACAAGCGCGCATGTCCGGTGTACAGCGCTCGTCCCGTTTTCGAGTTCGCTAGCATGGCGTCCGCGGAAATGTTCGTCGGCCCGGCCGCAAGTTGCGCGCCGCCGCCTCTTGCCGAGAAATCCGTCGACCGCACGCCTCCCTCGGCGCGAATCTCTCCAGTGGTTTGCGTAAAAGTGATACGCGGCGCCTGCGTCTCCGCCGTGGCATCGCGCGCCAGCGCTTTTCCCGAGAGCAAAACCGTCTGCGTGGCGCGCACAAACGTCGCGTGCTCTGCTCGCCCGCTGCGGTCGCCCTCTTTTAGTTTTACATTTCCCTGGAGGTCCATCTGCGACCATCCGCCGCTCGCCAGCAATTGCGCCACTCCGCTCTGCGCCGTCGCCGTCTGCACGGGCTTGCCGCCCGCGGCCCGCTCCGTCGAGACGTTGCCGGTCGCCAGCAACTGTCTGGGCTTGCCTTCCTTCCCGAATTCCATCTCCAGCTTGTCCGCCTGCAGCCTTGTGCGCGCCGCCTCGCTGTTCGCCGCACCCCCCCGCGTTCCGTTTTGCGGCGCGGCATCGGTCCACTCGATTCTCCCCGCACCCAGGGTTTCCGCTCGCTCCAGCTTGCCGCCTTCGCCTTCTTCTCCAGCGGCAAACTCCATCCGCAACGCGCTGGTCTGCAGTAATCTCGTCTCGCCGGAATCGCCGGCCTGCGTTGTCACTTGCACGTTGCCGTTCAAATTCATTTGTTTCGGCCGGTTTACCTTCGGCAATAGTTCCAGCGCGCCGTGCTCCGCGTGGAAGTCCTCGGCCTCTTTTCCAGTCCGCCGCGAGCCGCGGACGTTTCCCGCTCCCTCAATTCTCGTCAGCCACCCCGCGGGAGCAATTTGTGCCGTGATGGTCTCTGCGTTCAGGTTTGACGCCCCATCCGCGCCCTGAAACTCCAGTTCCGGGTTATTGCCGCTCGGCCCCGGCGTAGCGGTAAGTTTCTGCGCGCGAAACGCCCTGTCCAGCGTGAGCGTCAGCTTCCCCGCGCGCAAACGCGCCGCTTGCGTTTGCGCTTCCACCGGTCCCTGCAACTGCATCGTGCGCGATTCCCGCGCAAAATCGAGGCTCTTCCCCGTCACGTAGATGGGTTCTTTCGTGCCGTCGGACGAGTTCTTTTCCCCGGCCACATCATTGCTCGCAGGCATCAGGGAAAACCGCACATCCCTTAGCAGCCGCATGGCCCCTTCTTCAGACTGATATTCGACTCCCACGGCTTCCCCATTCCCATTCGGAAAGACAAACTTTACCGACTGGTCCGTCCGCGCCAGGCCACTGGAGCGGTTAAACACTACACCGCGGGTCTCCAGGTGTACTTTTTGCGGCGCACTGGCTTCCGGATTTTTTGCCGCACGCTCGGCTTCCGCTTTGCTCTCCAGGTCGATCTGCACCTCGCCGCTGCAGGCGATGTTTCCGCCCGTTTTTTCGTACTGGCAGCTTTGCGTGTGAATCACGTCGTGGCGCTCTCCGGTCTTGCCGAAGATGGTGATCTTCACCTCTTCCAGCAAACTGGCGTCTCTATCGCGGAAATCGGTGGCCTTCGACGCCTCCACCGTGAAAATCTTTTGCGTTCCCACGCCTTTGGAAAACGTGAGCCCGCTCGACAGCCGCGTCACGTCTTGCGGAGCCGGCGGCGGCGCCTTTTGCTTTTCTCGATAAGCGGCCCATTTGCGCTCGAGATACACGCCAGCCGTCAAACTTGCCAGCAGCAACGCTGCCGCCGCCGACCAGCGCGCATACTTCGCAGCTTCGCTTCGCTTCATGTCTTCAGTTAAGCAAAATTTCGGGGGAGTGTATAGAAGAGGGGATAGTCGTTCGGAACAAGGTGCGGACTAATCGGCCGATCCGGCGCTTGCAACCGGATCCGGCAAAATCCCGATATTCGCCGCGGCCACGCTGTCGCGCTTCGTGTTCTTCACCAGGTACATGGCCTCGTCGGCGAGGTGCAGCAATCCTTCCTTGGTTCGCGAATCCACGGGGTAAGACGCCACGCCCACACTGGGTGTCAGCTTGATGTTTAATCCCTCGGGGACCAGCCAGGTGCTCTCGCGCACCAATTTGTGCAAACGGCGCGCCACGTTTAAGGCGCTGTCCTTGGAAGTCTGCGGCAGCAGGATGACAAATTCGTCTCCGCCATAACGGAATGCGAAATCGATCAGCCGGCAATGCTCCTTCAGCGCGCTGCCGATCTCCGCCAGCAACCGCGAGCCCACCAGGTGCCCGTGCGTGTCGTTCACGTCCTTGAAATGGTCCAGGTCGATGAACACGATGGAGAACTCGTAGTTGTAGCGCTGCGAACGGTAAATCTCCGTCTCCAGGATGAACCCCATGTGCCGCGCGTTGTACAGCGACGTGCAATCGTCGGTGATAGTCAGCTCATGAATTTTCTTCACGTGCCGCGCGTTCTCCAGCGCGATGGCGGCGAAATCGGAGAGCGCCTCGAGCAGTTTCAGGTCCCGCGGATCGAATCCCTCCGGCCCGATGCAATTGATCAGCTCAATGACTCCCAGGCAGGTGTCGCGGAAGCGCACCGGCACGGCGACGATCGACTGCGTCTCGGTCTTGGTCTTCTCGTCCACCTTCGAGAAAAAGCGCGTGTCCTTGGTCGTGTCCGGCACTACCACGGTCTCGCCATGCTGGGCGACCCAGCCGGCAATTCCCTGCCCCATCTTGATGCGCACGTCTTTCAGCGCCTGCGAAGCTTTCCCGACCGCCAGCTCAAAGTACAGTTCCTGCTTGGCCTCATCGAGAAGCAGCAGCGACCAGTTGTCCGGGCGCAAGAATTCATCGATCTTCTCCATGATGGTGCGGAGAACTTGATCGAGTTGCAGCGAGGAAGTCAGCGCCTTCCCCAACTCCTGGAAGACCGCGACTTCTCCCTTTTCGCGCTGTTCCGACGGCACCGCCGGATTGCGGCGGCGTTCCACGGCCGGAAACTGGTTTACGTCCTCCACTCGCGCTTCCTCTCCCTCGCGGACTCCGCGCATTTCAATGCCGGCGCGCGGTCCTGGCTCCTTGCCGTCGCCAAGAAACACGAATTCGCCCGATTCTCGCGCACAGCGACGAATCTCCGCCAGTATAGGCCCCTCCCAAAAAGCCATGCAACCCGCTCGTGGTACAGGCGTGGCTATCTCGCCATCCTCGGTTTGCGTGCTAAGCTCCAGTCCGGAAGCCGCCGGCCATCGCCGGGTCTTCCTGGATCCACTCCATTTGACGGCTTAGTTCCGCTCGAATACAATCGCGCAGCTTTCGGAGTTCAAACTTAGCGCCTGCTCGAGAAGAAGATGAATGCCCACAATCAATCGCACCCACCTGCAGTCCTTGATGGAGTCCGAACAGAAGAAGTTCGCTAACGAACGACCCAAATCCCAAGCCCTATTTGCGCGGGCACGCAAATCCCTGCTCGGCGGCGTGCCTATGAACTGGATGGCCAAATGGGCCGGCGCTTTTCCACCCTTTGTCCGTGAAGCCCGCGGCGCCGAGTTTTTCGACGTGGATGGACATCGCTACGTCGATCTCTGCCTCGGCGACACCGGCGCCATGACCGGCCACTCGCCTGCGGCCACGGTTGCGGCGGCGCAGCAGCAACTCGCTCGCGGGATAACGCTCATGCTGCCCACCGAAGATGCCGTGTGGGTCGGTGAAGAATTGCAGAAGCGCTTCGGCCTGCCGTATTGGCAGTTCGCGCTCAGCGCCACGGATGCCAACCGTTTTTCCATACGGCTAGCCCGGCAGATTACCGGCCGCCCAAAAATCCTAGTCTTCAACTGGTGCTATCACGGCAGCGTGGACGAAACTTTCATCACCCTGGAAGATGGCGTCGCGAAACCGCGTAGCGGCAACGTCGGCCCGCCCGTCGATCCTTCCGTAACCACCAAGGTTATCGAGTTCAACGACCTCGAGGCGCTGGCAAAGGCGCTGCAGCCTGGCGATGTGGCCTGCGTCCTTGCCGAGCCTGCTCTGACCAATGTCGGCATTGTGCATCCCGATCCCCGCTACCATCAGCACCTGCGCGAGCTCACCCGCAAGCACGGAACCCTGCTGATCCTCGACGAAACCCACACGATTTGCGCCGGACCCGGCGGCTACACGCGCGTCGAAAATCTTGAGCCCGACTTCCTTGTTTTCGGCAAGCCCATCGGCGGCGGCGTCCCGGGAGCGACTTACGGCTTTACCCGCGAGGTTGCCGCAGCCATTGCGGCGCGCCAGAACCTCGAGGAATGCGACGTAGGAGGCATCGGCGGGACGCTCGCGGGCAACGCGCTCTCACTCGCCGCCATGCGCGGCACTCTCGCCGACGTTTTGACTCCGCAAGCGTTTGAGCGAATGATCTCCCTCGCCAAGCTGTGGACCGCGGGCGTCGAGCAGGCCATCGCCGAATTCGCGGTGCCCTGGCACGTCACCCGCCTCGGTTGCCGCGCCGAATATCTTTTTTCGCCCCATCGCCCGCGCAACGGCAGCCAGGCTCATGAAGCCATGGACTTTGAACTCGAGCGTTTCATGCACTTGCACGCGATGAACCGCGGCATCCTGCTTACGCCGTTCCACAACATGGCGCTGATGTCGCCTGCCACAACCGAGGCGCACATCGAGCAACACACCAAAGTCTTCCGCGAAGCGCTGCAGGCACTGGTTGCGTGAGCGGGCAGGACGGGTTGGGATAAGTTCCGCCGCGGTGCAAGAACAAATTCGAGGAGCGGGCGGGGCAAGCCCCGCCCCTACGTGACCCCGCGTTCATGGCGCACGTTTATAGCGCACGATCATGGCCCGCGTTTCTGGGCCGGCGTTTGACAGCATTGGATTGCTCCGCCTATAGTCCGTTCAGGGAGGCACGCGGATTTTTCGCGGGCGCCTGCGGTGTCGAGCGCCATGGTGTAGCGCTGGCAAACCATCGCTTGGCGGTGGCACTTGGATTGTGAAGGACAGGTTTGGGTTCATGGCCAGGGGAAATTTTGGAGAGCGACTGAAGCGCGAGCGCGAACTGCGCGAAATTTCCATGGACGAACTGACCAAGGCCACGCGGATCGGCACGCGTTTTGTCGAGGCCTTGGAGAATGAAGACTGGACGAAGCTGCCGGGCGGGGTCTTCGGTCACGGGTTCGTGCGTACCATCGCGCGGTATCTGGGCCTCAATGAAGAGGCGCTCCTGGGCGAATACGATCTGGCCCGCGCGGAGCATTTGGCCGCGGCTCCCCCAAAAGTCGAGGAACGCATTCCCTCGCCGCCGAAGTGGCTACCCGTCGTGGCCGTTCTTCTCTTGTTTCTGCTGGCCGCCGGACTTTTCTATACCGGCCGCTATGGCTGGCGACGCTTCGCCGCTTATCGCGCCAGCAAAAAATCCGCCGCTGCTACCTTGTCCGTGCAGCCCCTGGACCAACTGGGGGCGGCTTTGCCGCGAGCAGGAGAAGAGCCCTCTTCCGCGGCCCTTCTCGACCTCTCCGTCTCAACCTCCGCCGCCACGCGTGTGCGCGTCCTCGCCGACAACAAACTTCTTCTCGATATGGAATTGCCTGCGGGAGAGACGCGCCACTTTTCGGCGAATCAGCAATTCGAGGTGACCGCCGGGGATTCCTCCGCGGTGTTGCTGGAATTGAACGGCAAGGCCATGCCGCCGCTCGGAGCGCCCGGCGCCTCGGGTACAATGGTGCTTAGTCAAAAGGATTTGAGGCCTTAGTCCGGTGGAAGCTCTCAGCCCAGAAGTTCTCGAAGATCTGCGTCACAACCGCGCCCCGCGCGAGCGCAAGATCGCCGTTTGCGCGGGCGGCGCGCACCTTCTCCCCGCGGACCGCGCGGAGATTCTCACGGTGCTTGCCGGCGACGCCGACGAAGTGGTGTCCGCGCGCGCGCAGGACGCGATTCTCTCGCAACCCGTGGAAACCTTCGTTGAAGCTCTGAAACGAGAGCACGCGCTCCCCGCTCTCTTCGCTTACGCGGCAAGAAATCTTGCCGACAAACCGGGCGTGTGCGACGCCATGGTACAAAACAAAAGCTGTCCCGCCGAATTCCTCGTGCCGATCGTCCGGCACCTCACGGCCATGGGTATCCAGGCGCTGATGGAGGAACTCGACCGCATCAGCGAATCTCCGGCGCTGGCGGCGGCTCTCGAGCATTCCACGTCGTTGACCATCGATCAAAAAAATCAGCTCCATGAACTTCACGGCCCGGATAATCTCATCGACGAAGCGGCTCTCGCGGAAGCGGCAGCCGCGGCCGAATCGGACCTTGCCAAGCGGCAGACTTTGATTCAGCGCCTGGCGAAAATGACCGTGGCGCAGCGCGTGCAGTTCGCCATGAAGGGCGGTTCCGAAGCGCGCCGCACGCTCATCCGCGACAGCAACAAGGTAGTGCAGCGCGCGGTACTGCAGTCTCCACGGCTCACCGACCAGGAAGTGGAGGCTTTCGCGTCGATGTCCAGCCTCACCGACGAGATTCTTCGGCTCATCGCCAGTAACCGCAATTTCCGCAAGAACTACACCGTGGTCCGCAATCTCATCAACAATCCCAAGTCCCCGCTCGACGTCACTCTCCACATGCTTCCCATGCTCAACGCCGTCGACCTCAAGCGCCTAACCTCGAACAAGAATGTTCCCGAAACGCTGCGCACCACGGCGGCGAAGCTGCAGCGCACGCGCGTCGAACTTAAAAAATAGATTGCAATCATTTTCATTACATTGGATTCGGATGCTGGAGATGAAACCCCGTCGCTTCCTGGTAGGCGCTCGCGAACGCGAGCAGTTCGGCTTCGCCATACAGTTTTCCGAGGAACGTCAAGCTGATGGGAGTTCCCGGGCCGCCGGCATTGAGGAAATCGCCGGGGTCGTCCAAGGGATATTTGGGGGCGTCGCTTCCGCGCAAGCCATTCGGCAGAATTACGGCGGGATGTCCGGTTAGATTTGTAATGACAAGTTGTTCGCCGCCGGTCGGCGCAACAATGACGTCAAAATCGTGGAACACTTTTGCGACGGCATCCATCGCCATTCTGCGCGCTCGCGCTGCCTGGATGTATTCCACAGCCGGAATGAAGCGTGCCGTTCGAAACGTATTCGGCCAATCGTGGTCTTTCTGCGAAGTCAGTAGTTTGTCCTTGCCGGTGCGCGTCAGGTCATCAAAGGCCGCCGCCGATTCCGCGGTGAGCATCGTCCTCATGGCGTCATAAGGAAATTTCGGCATCTCGGCCGGCAGGAGATTCACTCCCATTTCCCGGAGCTTTGCTAGGGCGGCGTCGTTGTATTTTCTGTCATACTCCGCGCGTGCGCGCGCTGCTTCGCGGCGTTTCTTTTGTTCTTCCCGTTTTTTCTGTTCCGCGGGCGTCGCGGGCGGTTCTTCCTTCGCGGCTTCTTGCTGGTCATCCGGTTTGCGTTCGAATGCGGTTTTCAAATAGCCGACGCGCAGCTTTCGCCAATCCAGATTGGCGTCCCAATTGAAAGCCGCGGGCTGGACTGTGCGGTCCATTCCATCTCGCCCGTAGATGGCGTCGAGGACCAACGCGCAATCTTCGACGGTTCGGCAGATGGGCCCGAGCTTGTCCATGCTCCAGGAGAGCGCCATCGCGCCCGTGCGCGGCACCAGTCCGAACGAAGGCCGCAGTCCCGTGCAACCGCAGCGCGTCGATGGCGACGAAATCGAGCCGAGCGTCTCCGATCCGATGCTGAAGGCCACGCATCCCGCCGCCGTCGCGGAGGCTGGACCTGCTGAAGAGCCACTGGACCCTTGATTTGTATTCCAGGGATTGCGCGTTACGCCGCCGAACCACACATCGCCTTGCGCGAGCGCGCCCAGCGTTAATTTCGCGACCAGCACCGCGCCAGCTTCATCCAGGCGTTTTACGACGGTCGCGTCCTCGTCAATCATCTGGCTCTCGAATCCGCCGGCGCCCCAGGTGGTGCGGTAGCCCTTGGTGGAAAGCAAATCCTTGGCGCCCCACGGTAAGCCGTGTAGCGGCCCTCGGTATTTTCCGGCGGCAATTTCGGCGTCCGCTTTTTTGGCTTGGACGAGCGCGCGTTCTTCGGTCAGCGTCACGACAAACTTCAAAGTAGAGTCATACCGCTTCAGCCGCCGCAAATACATCACTGTCAAATCCATCGACGAGATTCTCTTAGTCCTCACCAGCTCCGCCAACTCCCGCACGCTCGCAAACGCCAGCGCTTCATGATTCGGCCGCACGCCAGCTTTCCCAAAAATCGCAAACTCTTCCGGAAGATTTGGCGCCGATATCCGCATTGGTTTTCGCACGGTTTCGAATTTCATGCCCGGAAGCACGGGATCAAAAATCAGCGCTGGATCGACAGAATTGGGAATGTGCAGCTTGTAGATTTCTTCATAGCCTTTGGCATGGTCGTTCAGGCTCTCGAGCATCAGCTCCTTGTACTCATCGGAAATCGGGACGTCCGCGACGGCCGCGGCATTTTCAATCATTTCTTTGGTGATCTTTTTCGCCGCCTGCGCCTGGGCTTGTGCCCACAGCACTCCCGGAAAGAGCGTCCCTGCCAGCCCCATTCCCGAACACGTCTTCATGAAATTTCGCCGATCCAGCATCCTCATCCTCCCTTTTGTACAATTCCGCAGGCGCGCGCGTAAGATACCACACCATTCTTATGGACGTTTCGCGGCTTTTTATTCCTGGAAATTCAGCGAGCCGGAGCAGCGCAGGCGGCGTCGTTTCTTTTTCCCGAACGAGACTAAGTGTTGTACGATTCTTTCACCCTGAAAGGAGTTTCCATGAAAGAATTCACGCGGTTCCTGGCTTTTCTGTCCCTTGTACTCTTGAGTTTTCCTCTCCGGCAACTCGAGACTGCGAGGGCGGACAACCCTCCTGTGGGCAAAGAGGTGGTTCTAAAAGCCGCCGACATTTCTCCAAAACTTTTCCCGGAGCGCGTTTATTTCCGCGGCCAGACCGCTCCCGTGCAGCTTCGCAACACCGGCGGAGTTCACTTCGCCGACGATCTCTTTGTGCTAGCGGGAATGGTCGACAGCTCGGGCTACTCCACGGCCATCAAGGAGAAGTATCAGGCTTATCTGCTAGACGAAGTCACGCTCGAAATCGCGGGGCAAACCTTGAAGCCCGGAGCGTACGGCATCGGTTTCCTCAACGGCGGAAAGTTTGTGGTGATGGACCTCGGCGCCAATGACGTCTTGCAGGCCACATCGCAGCACGACGCGGAAATGAAGCGGCCCCTTCCGCTGCAAGTGGCCGCCACGGCCACGGCAGGAAGCTATCGTCTTTACGCCGGGCGCGATTACGTGGAATTCCATAGAACCCGCTAGCCCGAGCTTCCGTCCCTAACAAAAAAGAATCGGGCCGGACTCATGCTCGGCCCGATTCTTTTTTCGCGAGATTGGTTGACGAGAAGCTAGGTATCGCTCGTTTGCCGCTTAGTCCTTGTCGTATTTCAAACAAAGTTCAAGCTGTTTGATCGCCCGATCGGTTGCCTCGATGGCTTCGACGCGGTGGCCGCCGAAATCATGCGCGGCATGTTCCATGTGTTCTTTCGCCCTACGAAGGGACTCGAGCGCTTCGCGGATTTCCGGATGCCGTTCCGCCGGAGCCGCCGCGGACGTTGCGGACAGCGCGCTTGCCGCTGGTGTTGCGGGAACGCTGGTCTTGTTTGGCGCCGCCGGCGCCGTGGCGATGAATGCAAACGCGAGGATCAAAGACGCCAAAGCCAGCAGACTTACGATTCTTGTTTTCATGGACCACTCCTCTCGTCCGAATTGCGGCTCGGACCGCCGAATTGTGCCTCTATTTTCCATCCGCATACCGCAGCTTGTTCTTTCGGGTTTTGGCTGCCCGGCATGCCCCCGGTAGAGGCGTCCAGAAGACTTCCGTGTTTACCGCGTGACCTGACGCTCTCTTTCTTTTAAGCCAACTCCGAGGCCATGAATAGAAAATTCTTGCGCCCTGCTACCGATTAGGGAACACCCATCGCTCGCGCCCCTGCGGGTAGGCGCGGCGGACGACGGGCCAGTTCCCGTTTTTTCTCAGTTCGATTTTCCTTTGCATCCCGTTGCGGCGCGTCATAGGATACCGCCAACCATTTCCCCGACAAATCGATGCAAAGGAGTTCGTTCATGCACTTTCCTCATTTGAATTGGCTGGCCATCCTGGTAGCCGCGATATCCACCATGGTGGTGGGATTCCTGTGGTACTCGCCGGTTCTTTTCGCGAAACCGTGGATGCGCGAAATGGGCTACGATCCGAACGACAAAGCCAGAATGGAGGAAATGAAAAAAAGCGCTGGCCCGGCTTATGGCGGCTCTTTTGTTGCCAGCCTGGTCTCTGCATTCGTCTTGTCCCTGTTCCTTCACTGGTTTGAGAACTACACCCTCCATTTCGGTTTGATGGTCGGTTTCCATGTCTGGCTCGGCTTCGTGGCCACCGTGCAGTTTACGGGCGCGTTGTTCATGAAGCAGAGCATGAAGCTATTCGCTATCAACACCGGCTATCAACTCGTGTGTTACCTCGTCATGGGCGCCATTCTGGCCGTCTGGCAATGACCGCCCGGCAGGAAACTGTCTTTTGCAAATGACTCCGAATCGACGGGCATGATTTAAGCGAAGGAACTTGGGGCGTGATTTTATCAGCGCTGCACGGCAAGGCTGGCGAGCCACGCGCGCTCGTCCTCGAACGCGATGGAAAGCAGGTCACCGTTAGCGCAAAGATTACCAGTATCTAACTACAAATGTTTTGTCAAGTGCCGCCTATATTCTTTTGCCCCCAGAATCCCCTTGCTAGGAAGACGGATGCGCCAGCAGGGGACAGGGCGCTTGGGTAAGCCTAGCTCGATCAAAGGCTTGCCCTCGTATCGCCGCTGGCGCTTCCGTCGTGACGCAGGCGCGCCATCGCGGAAGCTTCCCTGCTTGGCCGCTCGTTTACGACCTGGCAGGCGTACAATCCAGCCATGCACGTCGATTGGCTCCGCGAACTCTGCCTCTCCTTTCCCGGCGGCACGGAACAGATCCAGTGGGGCTGCGATCTGCTGTTCAAAGTCGGCGGCAAGATGTTTGCCGTCACGCCGCTGGAGCCGGCTCCGGTGTGTCTTTCCTTCAAGGCCTCGCCGGAAACTTTTGCGGAACTCACCGAGCGGCCCAACATCATTCCCGCGCCGTACCTGGCGCGCGCGCAATGGGTGGCGCTCGAAACCAAGGACGCTTTGCCGGCGGAGGAACTCGCGCGGTTGCTGCGCGAATCCTATGAAATGGTTTTCGCGAAGCTGCCCAGGAAAACTCGCGACGCGCTCTCTGGCGCGAAGCCCGCGGCGCACCAGTCTCCCAGCAAGAAACCCGCGAAAAAGAAACGCAGGCGTAGCCGCTGAGTCCGGAAAAAGTTATACTCCGCTGAGTTTCCGCGCATTCGAACGAAAAAAAGACCTTCCCACGAGGTGCTTCATGCTCGCACGCCTGGCGTTGCTCCTGGTTTCCGCGATGTTTTTCACTTCAGCGCTGCTCCGAAACCCCAAGCCGGCGCCGCCGTCGAGCGGCCTGCTGGTGGTGACCAATCAGAAAGAGCACACCGTCGTGGTGGTCGATCCCGACAATCGCCGCGAGCTCGCCAAAATTTCCGTAGGCGTGAACGGCCATGAAGTCATCGTGTCAAGAGACAGCCGCTTCGCCTACGTTCCCATCTACGGAAACTCCGGCGTCGGCAGGCCCGGGACGGACGGCAGCACCATTGACGTCATCGATCTGCACGAGCGCAAACTCGCCACCACCATCGATTTGGGCAAGCCGCTACGCCCGCACCGCGCCGAGTTCGGTCCCGACGGCCTGCTCTACGTCACCGCGGAGCTGGCCAACGCCGTCGATGTGGTCGATCCCTCCGCGCGCAAGGTGCTCGCCGAAATTCCCACCGGCCAGCCGCAATCCCACATGCTGGTGCTGTCGCCCGACGGCCGCCGTGCTTACACCGCTAACGTCAGCGCCGGCAGCGTCAGCGTACTCGATTTGGAGAAACGCCGTCTCATGACCACGATTCCCGTGGCCAAGGCCGTCCAGCGCATTTCCATTTCCGCCGATGGCTCGCGCATATTCACCCACGATCAAGATGCGCCGCGCATCGCCCTCATCGACACCGCCACCAACAGAATTACCAACTGGATCGCTTTGCCCGATGTGGCCTACGCCTCGGCTCCCACTCCCGATGGGCGCTGGCTGCTGGCGGCCAGCTCCAGCGCCAGTCGTCTTCATGTTGTGGATTTGCAAACGTTGAAGGTGGTGCAATCGTTCGATCTTCCGGAGAGGCCGTCGGAAATCCTGATTCGGCCGGACGCGGGAATCGCCTACGTGAGCGGCACCGGCGCCGGGAAAATCGCCGTGCTCGACCTGCAATCCTGGAAAATCCAGCCGTCGATCGATCTCACTCCGGGCGTCGATAGCCTCGCATGGGCGGTTGCTCCGAACTAAGACTCACGGAAGCGCACGCTGCAGCCGCAAATGGAACTCACCAGAGCGCAGCGCCGCGTTCGCTCAGGCGCGCGGGCCGCCCGCCTACTTTTCGTCTCGATACTCGCCCGGGATGTCGTCTTCCGGCACCTCGTGCGTAACGACTTCGCCTTCGTCGGCATCGCCGGCGTCTTCCACGCCTTTCACCACTTCCGCCTCAAACGCGTTGCCTTCTTCCAGCAACTCGTCTACGCTTTCCGAATCAGCGCCTTCCCTGCCAGACAATCCCTGCAAATCACCCGACTGCCCAGCCACCCCTGCTCCCAGCCCCCTCGGTTCGAACACCACGCTGTCGACAATCTCGGGCTTTCCGCGAACTCTCTTTTTCTTCGCCGATGCCTTTTTCGCGGGAACGATTCTTCTCGGCGCGGCCTTCTTCTTCGCCGGCCTCTTCTTGCGAGCAGCTTTCTTGTTCGCCGCTTTTTTCTTTGTCGTTTTCTTCGTACTCTTTTTCTTGGTGGCCATGTGCAGAGTCTACCATTTTCCTTCTCGCCCGTTCACGCGAACCGTGCTTCGCCCTGCCCCTCCCCCGTAACACTTCGTTGCTGGTAACCCCTCGTGGCTCGCAAAACGTTGTGGGGCGGGGCTTGCCCCGCCCCTATGCCGCCATGAAGTAAATCTGCCTTCATTGGCGCCGGACCTCGAGCTTCACAAACTCCAGTTTCCATGGTTGTTCCGCAAAATTCAGCCGCGCTACCGTCACCGGCAACTGAAATCTCCGCGGTCCCGCGCTTCCTGGATTGATGTACAACACGCCATCGCGTTCCGTCTTTCCCGGTTTGTGGGAATGCCCGCTGACGACGAGGCGAAAGCCGGCCGCAGCCGGATTCAAGTCCAGCGCCTTCACATCGTGCAGGACGTAGATCAGCACCGCGCCTGCTTCCGCCACCGCAGCCTCCGGCAAAGCCCGCGCCCACGCCTCGGTATCCACGTTCCCCCGCACCGCCACAACCGGCGCGATCTTTCTCAGCTCCTCCAAAATCTCCGACTTGCCCACGTCCCCCGCATGCAAAATCAGCTCCGACCCGCGCAAGGCTTCCACTGCTTCCTTGCGCAACAAGCCGTGCGTGTCCGAAATCAGCCCGATCCTTTTCGCCGCGTTTGTCATCGCTTGGGCACGGCCTCTTGCTTTTCCGCCGAGTGGGCCTCGTCCCCCAACCCATTTTCTCTTCGTTATCGGCTCTCGCCCGTTCGTGTAAACTCATCCGCGTATGGAAGAATAACTTTCATCACGGAACCAAAAAAGATGATTTCAGCGCATAATGAGCTTCTGCAGGAATTTCAAGACTTTGCCAAAACCGCTCCCACCGCCCACTCCCTCATGGAGCAGATGGCCAAGCGCCTTCACCAGAAAATGACCCGCTACAACTGGACAGGCTTTTATCTCGTCGACCCCGCCGACTCCAACTACCTGATCGTCGGCCCCTTCGCCGGCAGCTTCACACCCAACGCCCGCATTCCCCTCGACAAGGGACTCTGCGGCGCAGCAGCCACCACCGGCAGAGTAATAGTTGTGCAGGATGTCTCCGCCGATCCCCGTTATCTCGCAGGCTCATCCCTAGTAAAATCCGAAATCGTCGTCCCCATCTTCGTAAACAAAAAACTAGCCGCCGAACTCGACATCGAAGCTACTTCGCCGACACCTTCACCCCACCCGAACAACAATTCGTCGAATCCTGCGCCTCCACCGTGGCCGCCTGCCTAGCCAAATCTCCCTGAATCCTCCTGCATGGAACTCGCCTTCCACGTCTTCCTGCCGACCCAAAGAGGTATCGGCGATTCATAGCTACTTGTGGGACACGATACTTGAGAGGAGTGAGATCGGGGAAACAGCAATGCCGCTTCCTTGCTCTACGCGGAAGCCTTGTTGGGAACGATCCGGCGCAGCGGCCTTGCGCCCGGAATCGGAAACTGCATGTGCCAGAAATTCGTTTCCGGTGAGATGAACTCCACTCCGATATACTGCTTGCCGTCGCGAGCGCGGTGGATGGAGACCACGCGGCATTCCATCGATTGCGTGGTGTGGTCATTCATCAAAATCAGCGTCTGTCCCACCAACACGATCTCTTCCAGTTGAAACAACGCCCCATGCCGGTTCACCGACTGCGAGTGCGTCTGCGCGCTGAACTTTTCTCCGGAATCCGTTTTCCCGTGAATCGTCAACGGGACCGTCAATGCTACGCGCAACGTGCGCCGGCGTTCTTTGCAACGAAAATGAAGCAGGGACATTTCAGCCACGACCTCAAATCGGATTTAGGAGTCCACGGCGCCTTCGACTAATTTCTACCGGCAGATGCCCGCCTACCGTGTCGTGTCAGCAGGGTGCTAAAGCGAAAGAACAAGAGAACAGAGGTGACTAGCACGAACCTTGCCCACACAGCCCCATACTGCCTGCCTACTTTTCCCTAGACAATGGCGCAACCGTACCACAAAAACGTATCTTATAACAGTACTCTCGTACTTCCCCTATATTTTCCTGACCCCTCGGCTACCGGGCCTCGAAACAATCGTAATTTCGCTGCCTGATAATCTTTCCTTCCCGAAACTCCAGAAACACCGCAAAAAAGGCCTTCATCTGCCCCCTAGCGGGAATGGATCCAAGGGGACCGCCAATGTGCCCACCCACTCGACCTCCAGCGCCACCCGCTCGCCGGCCGCTATCCCCTGCTTTATCTTATAGATCTGCCGGGACATAACCTTTTTGCCCCGTTCCGCCCCCTCCGGCGCCACCGCCAAGTCTCGCTGCTTGCCGAGGGGCGTCAGCCGGTTCGGAAACTCCTCCAAAATCACATCGGATGCAAAGAAGCCACTCAGCACTGCCCCCGTCTCTCCTCGTTCGAGGGCCTGCAGGTACCTCTGCGCGATCTCCAGATTGCCGGCCGGTTCACCCATTTCCGCCTCGCGAAGTGCGGTTTTTCGCCGCTTGTGCACTTCGTGGCCCGGTCTGTTCTTCTCTAGTGTCCCTGCCGACGCTTTCGTTTCATTTTGTTCCGGGCTTGGACGGTTTTTTCTCTGTCGTCTCTTCCGAAGCGTTGTCCAAAAGTTCCACGAGCAGCAGCGGATTCACGCGCGCTTTTTCCACCGTCAGTCCCCAATGCAGATGCGGGCCTGTAACGCGCCCCGTCGCCCCGACTTTTCCCAGCACGGCGCCGGTTTCCACGGCGTCTCCCACTTTCACACCGATTTCGGAAAGGTGCCCATAAAACGTGTAGATTCCCAGGCCATGGTCCACCACCACCGCATTCCCCGCAAAAAACAATGCCTCGGCCAGCACAACTTTCCCGCGTTGCGCGGCGTATACGGGCGTTCCCGTGACAGCGCGCAAATCCGTACCGCCATGCGGCGAACCGGGTACCCCATTCAGAATCCGCCTTTTGCCAAAATTCGTGCCGGTAGTGACGCCATCCAGCGGTGTGCGAAACTTTCCGTCCCACAGACGTTCCGGCGTCACGCGATCAAAAATATCGCGCAGTTTCTGGCGTTCCTCGTCCGCGCGCTTGATTTGTTCCGGGCTGGGCTCGACAAACTGTTTCCCAACCTGCAATTTCTCCGTCGCGTACTGGCCTTTCCTTACCCTCACCATCGCGCGGCAACTGATTTTTTCACCGCTCTCTGTTTGCCCCGTTACTTTCAACTCGTATTCGCCGGGCGCTTTTTCCAGGTCCACTCCAAGCAATCCTTTGTGCCGACGATCGCCCGTACTGTCCCCCCAGAACGGGACAATCCGACCCTCCCACTCTCCCTGCACTTCCGCAAGCGGCTTGGTGCTCTTCAGGTCGATCAGCAGCAAACCTCCCTGTATGGCTGCGGGCGCGCTCAGGCGCAAGGTTGTTCCGGGAGAGCAAGTGTTCGCAACTTTCGCCGTCGTTCGAACGGGAAGCAGCGCTGCCATCGCGGCCAAACATGCGAGAGCGAAGCGCACCTGTCGCTTCCCGGCTGTCGTACTCGCGCGCAAGGTCATTTCTTCCGCAGCTCCGCTTCGCGCCTCAGGTCGTACAGTTGCAGTATCAGCCTGGCATCATCAATCGTCGGTTTTCGGGGCATGGTTTCCTCCAAAGAGTTGCGGCGCCTCGATTTTACCTTGCTGGCTCGGGCTGACGCTCCCGATTTTTGTCCTTCCTTCCCGGCTATTTGCTTCCGCCATGCAAAACGCCTGGCGGGCCGATGACTCCGGACTCTCCGCAACTGCCACGCGGATTCCCCAGTGTCCGGCAACGCGACACACTGATCCCGCCAACGGACGTTTGCAATCCGCCTGAACCTCTGCCTTTTGGCACAAGTCTTTTTGATTCTGTGGTTTCTGCCCTATCCGCCTACGGCATGGAAATTGCCCCATTCCTGGCTTGTATGTCCGTCCTTCGCATCGGAATCCGTCTTGGAGGCTGCCGTGAAGAAGATCGATCGCATGCGGGAAAGGGTGAGCATCCTTCCCACTTCCACCTATCTTTCGAAAATGCACGACGCCGGCTGGACCCTCACCGCCCTCGAATGGGAGCGCGAAGTGGAAACGTCCGGGGCTCCCGAGCCGGAGCCGCTTCCCGCCGCTTCCGAGGAAATTCCATTTGGCCTTCGCATCGCGGGCGACTGCCGTCACCTGGAAGATGACCCGCTCGAAATGCAAACGCTCCGTTTCCTCGCCGAAATGATTGTTCAGGACATTTCGTTCACCAGCATGGCCGAAGCCCTCAACGTCCGCGAATATCGCACCCGCGACGGCCGCCCCTGGAACGCCGCCGGGGTCTTCAAACTCACTCCTCGGCTGATCGATGTCGCCCCGCGGCTCCTCTCCGGCACCGAATGGGAATCCCGCAAAAAACATTTGTCCCGCGTCACTTGGAACTCCTGAGGCGCCCGAGAAGCCGCGCCGTTATTCGAAACACATCGAGGGATGTCCTTTCCCCTCTGTCTTCCGCTCATCAACATCCAATTCTGAATCCTCACGCCATCGCCCCTTCCAGCCACCCGCGGCTTCCCTATAGTATTGTGTCGCACCATGACCGCTCCAATTCCCATTCCATCCAAACGCGAAAATATCATCGTCCGCCATCCCGTTAACGCTTACTTTGCGCTGACCTTCGCGCTCTCGTGGCTGGGCGCGTTCGCCGTTGCCGCGCCGCATCTCCTGCGCGGCGAGGCGATACCAAAATTTGCGGGCCTGATGATGTTTCCCGCCATGCTTCTGGGGCCAAGCGCGGCCGGGATCGTCCTGACGAGGATCGTCGACGGAAGCAGCGGTTTACATGATCTATTTTCTCGAATGGGCCGCGTCCGCGTTCCGGCGCGCTGGTACGCGGCGCTTCTCATTCCCCCGGTTTTGGTCCTGGCCGTTCTCTTCGGCATGAAGACATTTGTCGCTCCGGTATTTGCGCCCAACCGTTTTTTTATCGGCATCTCGTTTGGTTTTGTCGCCGGATTCTTCGAGGAAATCGGCTGGATGGGCTACGCGTTCCCGAAAATGTGTCGTGCCAGCAATGTCCTGGCCCCGGCGATCCTGCTCGGTCTGCTCTGGGGAGCCTGGCACATTCCCGTCATCGATTATCTTGGAACCTCCACGCCCCACGGCCACTACTGGTTCCCTTTTTTTCTCGCATTTATCGCGGCCATGGCCGCGATGCGCGTGCTGATCGCCTGGATTTACTCCAACACGAAGAGTGTCTTGCTCGCACAACTCCTGCACGCCAGTTCCACGGGTTCCCTCGTCATTTTCAGCCCACCTGGCGTTACCGCCGCGCAAGAATCGCTGTGGTACGCCATCTACGCCGTCGCGTTGTGGCTTGTTGTCGCAATCATCGCCATGACCTTCGGCAAACGCCTTACACGGCATGGTGGCGAGTAGTCGCTCTGCGCACCGCCTCCGCCGCGCCCCATCGTTTGCGCCCGGCAAGCTGTAGCTACCCTCTTCAGATATGTGGTGACCGCAGTCGAATCAAGGCCGGCTTTGACTTTTCGGTGATTTTCACTGCCCACGTCGCCGTAGTCTGTCCGTTACAGAGGATTTATGCACAGTGTCCAAAAATGAACAGATTTTTACGCGGCGTACTTTTACGCTTTGATGAGATTTTGCGGCGCGGATTAATCAACACCGACCGCTGATGTGGGCCGTCATAAGACCGCGAAATCAAAGGATGAATAATCGCTGCGGTGAGCCATCATGCAACTACAAAGTCCCCATTCCAAAAGGTTCAGCTCCCGTGTCGAAACCCCGCGGGACGTCTATGTGTACTGGAGCTCCGTTGGATATGAAGATACTTCGCGTGTTCGGGATCTAAGCTCGGGCGGTTTGTTTGTGCAGACACGGAAGTCAGGGTCCGTGGGCACGAAAACCAACCTTCATTTTCTCGTCGAAGAAGGACAGATCAGGGCCGAAGCTGTTGTCCGCCGTGTGGAGCCCGGTCGCGGATTGGGTCTGAAATTCACGACGGTGCGCGAGGAAGATCGCCGGCGTCTCGCAGGCTTGATGAAGAGACTTCGCGGATTCGGCTTGATTTCGAAGTTTCAAACAAGCGAACACAGCCAGCAAGCACCTTTACAATGATGTCCCGGTCGCGACTCCCAGCAACGTGCGCTGATTGCAGTCGTCCCGCGTCACCTGGAACTCCTGAGGATCAAGTCTCCGTATCACCATTTTTACGCTGGTAAAGCGCTCTTGCGCGGCGGCGCTGCGCTGAACTTCTCTTCCCAGCAAATTCGGCCCGTCATTTGCATCACCACGAACAGCGTGATGATCGTGCCAATCGTCACCGTCAATCCCGTGAATCCTTCAAAGAAAAACGCGTACGAAAACAACACCAGGTAGATCAGTTGCGTCAATCCCGCCTCTACAGCGGCGAAGCGCAAATCCACCACCAGCCGCAAGTAACTGACCACCAGCACGATCGAAACGATGGACGAAATCAGGAAAGCCGCATGAATCGAAATATGATCCGCCAAGTATGCCAGGAGCAGGTGAAAGGCAAAGAAGGCGGCTGCCAGGAAAAAATAGTTCATGGGGTGCAAATCGTTGCCGCGCAGCGTGGACAGAATAAACACTAGAAAGAAAAAGAAGAACAGCGACACGGGAGCGAAATAGCTGATGCGTCCGGCCAGCGGGCCAGGTTGCAGCTTCTGCGGCATCTTCAACGCGATGTCGAAGCCAGACACCAAATTCTGATAGTTCCACTCCAGCTCCCAGCCGTTGGCCGTCTGCCGTTTTTCGGTCGGCGAAAGCGAATTGTCCGGGAAATCGAAACCAGAAAAATCCGTTTTCACCAGCAAGTGGAAGTCGCGCGCTTGCGATATTTCCTTCCCGCTGCCGTCGGCATTGTCACGAGCGAAGGTGTATCGCCAACTGTCCAGCCCTTGCGAGCGATACGCCGCGCGCAGCACGCACTTCGCGCCGGCCGCCAGCCGGGTCCGCGCCACGGCCTGCGAACCGCTGAACGTCACCGCCAGCGGCGTGTTGTCCAGAAGCAGTTGCACATTGTCGTAAACCGCTTGCTGCGCCGGGAACGGCAGTTGAAACACGAACTCTTCATCGCGCGAAGTCGGATTCTGGAAAGTGTAAGCCCCGTCGAAATCAACCTTATAGGTGCTGAACCACAGCAGCCCTTTTTGCCGGTAATCGATATACAAGTTCGCAGCAACGCGGCTCGCTTCCATCTTCACTGCCTCCGAATGCGTCTGCTTCTCCGTGCGCGTGGTTTTCTTTCCCTTCTCCTCCACCTCGACAGTCTTTTCTTCCTGCCATTCGCGCGCGATCGCCGGCGACGCCTGCCCTTGCGGCGCGCCCCAAGTCGAAGCTACGCGCCCCGAAAGCCCCGACTCCGCGTTATACGTCCGGTAAAAAATGGTGGACCCCAGAATGGCCCACGCCGCCGCCGTACAGCCAAAAATCGCACTAATCGCCAGAATCCGCTTCAACATGGTGGTTTGTGTCTCGACTCTCTCCGCCGCAACCCTAACCTATCGCAATTCAGTTGGCCTTGTCAAGTACTTTGTAATACAAAGTGCAATCGCACCTGACGATGCACCTTGCTCCGTGCAGGGGCGGACTTCAGTCCGCCCTTCTCTTCTGTTTCTCCTATCCCTGCTATTCTGCTCACTAGGGGCAGGACTCAACCCCAGCCTCGATCGCCATCGCACCAAGGAGCCCCATGCAGTCGCTTCGGCTGAACCCCATCCTTAATACGGACTCTTACAAGCTCACCCACTGGTGGCAATATCCGCCGGACACGCGCCACATTTATTCGTACGTCGAATCGCGGGGCGGCATGTTCGACGAAACCATGCTGGCGATGCTGCAGTACATCATCAAGTCCAATTTCGCCGGGCAGGTGTTCACGCTGGACGACGTCGAGCAAGCGCGCCGGATCGCCTACGCGCATTTCTCCGGCCGCGCGAAAACTTTTAATTACGAGGGCTTCAAATCTCTTTACGCCAAACACGGCGGCCGCTTGCCGCTGCGCATCCGCGCCGTCAAGGAAGGCACGGTGGTAAAGAGCCTCAATGCCCTTATCACCATCGAGAACACCGACCCGGAGTTCTACTGGCTCACCAACTGGGCCGAGACAGTGCTGCTGCAGGTGTGGTATCCCATCACCGTGGCGACGCTTTCGCGGGCGATCAAGCAAGTCATCGGCAAAGCGCTGGTCCGCACCGGCGATCCTTCCCTACTTCCCTTCAAGCTGCATGACTTCGGATTCCGCGGTGTCTCCTCCAAGGAATCCGCGGCCATCGGCGGCGCGGCGCATCTGCTGAATTTCCTTGGTACGGACACGCTGGCCGCCATTCAGCTGCTCAATCAGTTTTATTCCGCCGATCTCTCCGCCGGTGATCCTGCAAACTGCGCCGCTTACAGCATCCCTGCTTCCGAACACTCCACCATCACGGCGTGGGGCGAAGCGCATGAGCTGGACGCTTACGCCAACATCCTCGAAAATTGCCCCGAAGGAATCGTCGCTTGCGTCAGCGATTCTACGACATCTTCAATGCGGTGCGCAATCTGTGGGGCGGGGCGCTGCGCGAGAAAGTCCTGCAAAGAAAAGGGACGTTGGTGATTCGGCCCGATTCCGGGGAAGCCGTCACCGTCCTTGAGGAACTCTTCAAAATTGTCAGCGAGAAATTTGGCTACGAAGTGAACTGCAAAGGCTGGAAGACCACGGTTCCCTGTGTGCGCTTCATTCAGGGCGACGGCGTCAACTTCTACACCATTCAAAACATCACCGCGCAGCTCACTCGCAGGGGCTGGTCACAGGATATCTGGAGCTACGGCATGGGCGGCGCGCTGATACGCTGAAATTTGCGTTGAAATGTTCGGCCATCGACCGCAACGGGAAATGGCACAACGTTTACAAGAATCCGAAAACCGATCCCAGCAAAGCCAGCAAGGGCGGGCGGTTCAACCTCATTCAAAACGGCAAGGAGTTCGCGACCGTCGAGGTGGCGGAAGGGGCGCCTGTTCCGTCCAACAACGCGCTGGAAACGATTCTCGAAGACGGCAAACTCCTGCGTGACCAGACGCTCGCGGAAGTCCGCGCAATCGCTTCTTCGTACGACACTTACAATGGTTCCGCCTGATCTCTTCCGGCGTGTAGGGGAGGCCTTGGCCCCCCGCTCTCACTCACGCGCCGCGCAGCTTGAAGCGCTGAATTTTTCCGGTAACAGTTTTCGGCAGTTCGCTGCAAAACCGTACTTCACGCGGCACCTTGTACGAAACCAGCCGCGCGCGGACATGCTCGCAAATTTCCGCCGCCAGTTTGTCTGAGCCCTGGACATTTCCCCGCAACACAATGTGGGCCACCGAAAAGGCCAGTCCGCGCTCGTCCGTGGCGCCGACCACCGCGGCTTCCGCCACGTGGGGGTGCCCCAACAGGGCGTTTTCCACTTCTATCGGCGAAACCCACATGCCAGCGACTTTCAGCATGTCGTCGGCGCGGCCACAGTAGTGGTAGTAATCGTCCGAATCGCGAAAGAATTTGTCGCCGGTCACGACCCAATCCCCGCGCTTGGTGCGCGCGGTTAATTCGGGGATGCGCCAGTATTCCGCAAATGCGCTCGCGCCGCGCACCCAGAGATTGCCGGTTTCGCCGGCGCCGATTGATTCTCCGTTGTCATCCACGATTTTCGCTTCGTAACCCGGCACGGGAAAACCGCAGCTGCCTGGCTTGCATTTTCC